>Ga0070703_10000115_pt1 | contig 41593 bp, 77 predicted proteins | sample KBSK5251metaG_FD_65453 | JGI IMG/M metagenome (GOLD analysis project Ga0070703, IMG submission 65453) | Corn, switchgrass and miscanthus rhizosphere microbial communities from Kellogg Biological Station, Michigan, USA - KBS K5-25-1 metaG | ecosystem: Host-associated > Plants > Roots >... | reverse complement strand
CGTCTACGTCCACCAGGTCGGCAGCGCCGGTTCAGCCGACCCAATCAACCAGCGCGGCAGCGTCGGCGTCAAAGTCTACTTCGCGCCAGTCGCGCTGGAAGCCGCCCGCATGGTCCGCATCGTGGGCGGAGGAAGGAGCCTGTAATGGCAGAACGCTACAATCGCGACCCGACCTACGACCTCGGTCGGCATATTGCCACCGGGGAGAAAGTCCCACTCAGCGGCGATCCAGTCATCCAGAAGTTCGACCAGGAGTTGGATCGAAACGATCCGATGGATCCGTTCAGTGCCGGGCATGGCGATAACTTCCCGGTATCTCCATCGGATGGTGAAGTGAGCGCCGCAAATATCGCTCAGGCTGCAGGATTGAGCATGCGCGACATCGGCACGACTCACGATGGAGGCACCTCGATGCAGATGGATATTGTCGCTGCCTCCGACTGTCTCGACGAACCCACGAAGGGCGGGATTGCTTACGGCCCGCGCTTCACAGGAGAAAGGGGCTATTGATGGCCAACCTTACAGTAGATGTGAATTGGCAGATTTCCAGCGAGGGCAAGGAGGAGATTGGCAACTCGGCCAATCGCTTCGACACTTGGCGCCAAGGCAACGAATCTTTGGGGCCGAATAACCCGATGGCCGACAGTGGTCCACCCGAGACTGACGGCAATCCGAGCACGCCGTAGGATTCCACGTTGCGTCCCGGGAGGCATGGCGGCATGCCATCCAGCGAATTGGAGTCAATCATCGCCCGCAACGGTAACTTTCTGTCCGTGCGCCGTGCCGAGAGCGGCGCCGGACTCTATAACGGTGTCAGCGGCCAGTTCATTGGCGGCATAGGCAATGGCTGGCTACCTGAGTACTCACGCAACCTGGTGCCCAAGTATGACTGTGAATGCACACCCGGCGGCAAGTGTCGCAGCGGCTCACATGGCATCTACATGGTGCGCGGCTGGCGCAATATCCTGTATGAATTGCTGGCTAATGGTCGCGTGCATACCAGCCGAGAGATATGCAGAATTCTCGGTAGCAGCGAGGCGCACGACGCCAGAGACTACGGCATGTTCGCAGCACCCATGAACGATCCGTCGCCAGCCTGGGATCATAGCGGCTTGTGAAAATATCCGCTGTAGTACTCGCGTTCAATAGGCAGAAGCTGCTCAACCGCACACTCGATTGCCTGCTCCATCAGACTAGTCCGCTGCATGAGATTATCGTGGTGGACAATGCATCGACTGTTCCTCTGCATGTACCAAACGGTGCACGTTTGCTGCGCATCAACAAGGCTCCAGAAGGCGGCGGTATCAGCGCAGCCAAGAATGCTGGTGCTGCGGCTGCCACTGGCGACTACCTTCTATTCAGCTATGACGACACGCTGCATCTACCCGATGCCGTGCGCTGCATCATCCGCCGCATGAAGCAACTTGACCGGGATGACGTGCTTATCAACGTGCTTACTGTTCCCGTGCGAATGGATGATTCGATGCCATCCGAGGAATCTCTCTATAAGCAGGCTGCCCACTGTGACAGCGAGATGATCCGCGCCACCTTGGCAGGCGGTCGTGGCGGCCTCTGCTTCGAGCAGCATTGCGGCCTTATCAGCAAGCGATTCTTCCGTGTAATCGGTGGCTACGACACCAAGTTCTTCAAGTCTTGGGGCTTGCTGGATCAGGATCTCTGCCTCAGTGTCATCCGACATGGTGGCGTGCTTGATTGTGATGTGCAGCGCGCCAATGGCCAACCGCTATTCTGCTTTCACCAGTTTGACACCAACCATCCCACCAGCAATGAATCGGCTGCCGTGCGCGATTCTGAGTTCAAGGCCAAGTACGGCTACAACTGGGAGGAGGCCTGGACGCGCCGCTGGGCTCTTCGTCAACTCGCCAACAAGGAGAAACAGATTGCCTCCTTCATGCAGTGAATATCCACGTGTCAGTGTCGTCATCAGCACCTACAACCGTCCTCAGCAACTCGATACGGCGCTGGCCAGTGTGCATGCTCAGACATTTGGCGACTTCGAAGTGGTGATTGTAGACGATTGCTCGCCTCATCCAGCCGACTCGCCACTCACAGCCAAGTTGCAGCAGCAGACCTTCCCTCCAGCCTACATTGAGGTGCTGGAGAAGTGGAACGTCGAGTTTGAGAAGCGCGGCATCGACATTATCGCAGCTAGGCTTGGGGAGAACAGCGGCTATCATTGCATGCCCAAGAACAAGGGAATCGAGCAGGCGCGAGGGGACTACATCGCCTACTTGGATGACGACAATGAGTGGCGTCCCGACCACCTGCAAGTCTGTGTTGACGCCATCGAGTCCGGCTTCAGCACCGACATGGTCTACACACGCATGTGCTACCGTGGGAATAAGGCTGAAATCGATAAACTGAACGAGAGCACGATGATTGTCGATGGCGTGAAGGGTGGAAAAATCCCACTTGGCGATGCTCCTGGCCAGGAGTGGAATCCTATTCTGCTCAACCAGTTCAACTATATCGACACTAGCGTCATCATGCATAGCAAGGGTGCCTACTGGCGTCTGGTGCGCGACAGCGGCTACGGATGGGACGAAACTCTACGCCGCTTCGGTGACTGGAACTTCGTCTGGCGTTGGGGAGTATTTGGTCTCACCGGCAAGCTGGTTGACAAGGTGACACTCGACTACAACTGGCACGCGAACCAATTGCAGTTAACCCGTCCGTGTGTCGAGATACCCGTTTGCTTAAACTACTCGCAATACATAGCCATGAGAAAAGACCGCAACCGAGAATTGGCTGCTGCATCGTAACTCGCAGCGGGCGGGAACCATACCTTAAGCGCGTGCTGGCCAACTTACGCAAGCAGCCGGTGGATATCCTTCTCTGGGCCAATGGTCCAATCGACCACGCACTTGCTGATGGCTGCGTCTACTTTCACGAGCACGCATTCAACTGTGGCCAGCACGTTGCCCACAACGAGATGCTGGACGAGTGCGTGCGGCGTGGCTACGACTGGCATATCCGCATTGACGACGACTGCTTCATAAACTCTCGCACATGGACTCGCAAACTTCTCGGCATGCAGGAGCACATCAAGGAGATTCGCGGCAAGTATGCGGTACTTGGCATCAACGTGGGTGGGCTCTACGATCCGCCGCAGGCGATTCGCGCCTTCGAGGTAGCACCCGGCAAGACAGACGGCGGCATCTTCGAGTTGGTGGAAATGCTCGGCGGCATCTTCCGCATGTCGCCCATGTATCTAATGCGCTACTTCCGATGGGACGAACGGCAGGCGATGGGTTTTGGTGACGCCACTCAGTTTCGCAGCTTCTGCGAGTCCACCGATACGATCATGTTCCGCATACGCACCATCCACGCCACGCACGGTGAGTCTACGCAGAAGCAGAACGAGAAGTCGCCTGACTGGAGTCACTCACATGACATGCTGCAATACATTCCTCTGGGGCTATGAATGAAGCAGACGATACTCGACTTTGACGACCTATGCGACACCAATGATCCATACGACACTCTGGTGCGCTTGCATGAGCGCGACTCTAACTTCAAGGTAACTCTATTCGCTATCCCGACGCGCTGCAGTCCAGAGTTGCTGGCCAAGTACGCAGCCATCAGCGACTGGTGCCAACTCGCCGTCCACGGCTGGCGGCATGCTCGCCACGAGTGTCTCGGTTGGACCAGTGAGGAGACGCATGACAAGTTGCAGAAAGCGCAGGCCATCTACCCAGGCTTCGTTAAGCTATTCAAGGCGCCCAACTGGGAGATCGACACGGAAGTCTACGCAGGCTGCAAAGCGGCTGGATTCGCTGTTGCCGATCACATCCGCAATATCGAGATTCTACCGTACCAGCAGGCGCATTACATTTACAACATCAGGCTTCGAGGCGACAAGTACACCCGTCTACACGGTCACATTCAGCCCTGGGCGGGAACCGGCTTAACGGAGAATGCGAATGGCGATGGAATCAACCAAGCATATCTGCTACCCGTCGGCACCGAGTACGCCTTCTGCACAGAAGCGGTCGTCGAAACCAAGGAAGTCGCCGTCTAAGCGCCGCACTCGTGTCTGGCAGAGTGACGCCGAGTATGTTGCCGACCAGAACGAGAACTCGTCATGGTCGTCTGTGGACACGGCTTGGGGTGACGCTGCCTCGCTCAAGTTCGTCAAGTTTGGCGACTGGCTGGAGAAGAATGGCAGCCTATGCCATGACGACAAGGTGGCCGACTTCGGAGGCAACGACGGACGCTCGTCCTTCTGCTTCTACCAGAAGCACAAGATCAAGCCTCTCGTCGTGGATTGCGAGCCGCTACGCCTGCAACATGCGGCCCGCTACTATCGCATGTCCACCTATCAGACGTTCATCGAGAGCATGCCGGAGTTAGCCGACAAGAGTATCGACTGGGGCTTCTGTTCGCACACCCTTGAGCACACCCGCGACACTGAGAAAGCTATGCGGGAGATCGCCCGCGTGGTTAAGCGCGGTTGCTACTTCGTGGTGCCGCTGGAGAACTTGGCACACGCCCGTGGCAATCATGCACATGCCATCTGCTTCACGCAAGCCAAGGACTGGAAGCGATTGCTTGAGCGCAACGGCTGGAATGTCAAGCATGGCGAGCGTGTGGCGACTCACGAGGCTCAATTCTATGCGGAGCCCAAATGATTGACGCCAAGGACATGGCACGCAAGGCGGCTGGCGGGTGTGCTCACAGCATTACCGTATTGGTGCCTTGTGCCGACTGTACCGAGTCCCGCATGCGCGAGTGGGAAGTGGCCGTGCGTCAAGATACCCGACAGAGTCTGCGAGACGACATTCACAATATGGAGGAGCGGATGCAGAAGGCCGAGTCTGAGTCCAAGTCGCTTGCTTCCACTGTTGAGCGCCTGAAGTCGGCAATTGTGTCTCTGGAGCAGGCCAACGAGACTCTGCGCTCACGCCTCAAGGTAGCGTTGGCCGATGCCTCCGAGGCTCGCATCCAGCTTCATGCCGAACAGACTGCACACACTTACGCCAACGCTCCAAAACTGGTGCATGATTGAGAATCGTCGGCATTCACTTAGAGCCAGGTGGTGTCGGCTGGCTGCGCTGCTGGAGTTGGACAACGGCACTCAAGTCACGCGGCCATGACGTAAAGCATCGCCCACACGAAGCCACTCAATTCCAGTGGGACGAGTTGGACGACTACCTGCGTGGCGCCGACGTGGTGATCACCTGCCGCATGGCCAATGCGCAAGTGTTCGCCGCCTTGCTCGCTGGCCGCGACCTGTACCATTACAAGCTGGTGGTGGATACCGATGACTACTCTGACGACCTGCCAAAGTACAATCAGGCGCACAATGACTATCATGCCGGTGCTGGCGTCAACCGCCTAGTGCGTGGTGAGTTGCGCGAGGCCGATCTGGTGACGGTGAGCACGGATCGGTTGGCTGAATGGGCACGTCAGTATGCCAAGCGGCTGGTGGTGGTGCCAAACTGTGTTGACCCACACATGTTCGATGGCATACGCGAGCGAAATAAGGAGGCGCGTCACGCCAACGATATCCGCATCTACTGGGGTGGCGGCGGCGGCCACTACGGCGACTTGCTGAAGGTGAGAGACCCGTTGCTGCGCATTGTGGCAGAGCGACCCAATGTCAAACTCGTCTTCAGCAACATTTTGCCGGACTGGGCCGCCGACCTGCCGCCCTTCCGCGCTTTCTTCATCCGCTTCGCCCACTGGAACGCCTATCCCAAGGTGCTGAAGGCTCTGAATGTTGATGTCACCCTGTCGCCATTGGAGGAGAACGAGTTCAACCGCTGCAAATCCAACATCAAGTATCTAGTCTATGCGATGGCTGACATCCCTGGCGTCTATCAGGACATTGACGCCTACGATTCGGTGACGCATGGACTGACAGGGTTGAAGGCCAAGTCGCCGCAGGACTGGTACGAGGCAATCAACCTGCTGCTGGACAACAAGGTGCTGGCAGCGAGTATTGCGCATCAGGCCAAGCGAGACGTGCTGACGCGCTTCACCATCGACCATCACATCACTCGCTATGAGTCCATGCTGCAGGAGTTGGTGAATGCCAAGCCTGTGCCGGAATTGACAATGGTTGAGGAAGGCAAGCCAGTGGAGATGACATGCCTACAATCGTAGTACCGAGCAGCGGTGGCGGCCAGCCGGGAATCAGCGGAGGCGGTGGCGGCGGCTCGACACTAGTTGATCAGGTGGCCGCTGTAGTAGGTGGTGTGGACGAGGACAGCGTGCGCGTGCAGGCGCTGGAAGCCGTCAACCGCGCCCGCAACGAGATCAACATGCATGACTGGCGCTTCCTCAAGCGTACAGTCACTAGCACCGCCTTTGTCTCCGGTACGGCTACCTACACATTGCCTACCATATTCAAGTCGCCTGGATTCTTCCGCGTGCTAGATAGCAATAGCAAGCCCTACCGAGATCTGATCTACATGGATGACGCAGACTTGAGTCATGCAGTACCGCAGCAGACTCTCAGCGGGTGTCCAGCGGCCTACTCGCTGCGCAATACCTTTGCTGACGGCCTCATCACCTTCTACCCAGTACCCGGCACCACAGAGGCGTCCAGCTACACCTGGGCTGGCGAGTATTACACCCGCATACCCTACATCAACGACGACTCGACGGCGCTCACCGGCATACCTGATGAGATTGGCAACGTGCTGGTGGCTGGCGGCCAGTACTATCTGGTGAGTGAGCGCGAGAAGGGTAATGGGAATATCGTGTCGCATAAGTGGCAGGACTACCAGCGCATCAAGAATCTCGCGCTGGTTAATGACCGTCGCATGAGTGACGACCGAGGCGGGCGCTTCAGGCTGCCCAACCGTCGCAACATCGTCTTCACCAACAGCAACGATTACTACGGGCGCTTCCCGTGAGTGTGAAAATCTGGCTCAATTAGCCCGCCTTGAGTTCTATATCCAAGATGCTGCTGGCAACGCAGTACCATCGGCAAGTGTGGAGGTGCGCTCGCAGGGTGCGCAGGTATCGGGTGCGCAGGCTGGTCCAATCACTATCATCAACGTGGACTCGCCGGGTGCAGTAGTCGCCACTAATACAGTATCCATTGGTACGGCTGGCACGACTCGCACAGTCAGCAGCGTTACGGCCTCAACGGTAGTTGTAGGTGGGCCAGGGTTCGCCAGCGTCAGCGATGATGACCGCATCACCATCGTCTCTCCGCTACCCACTCTCTACGAGGACGCCGAGGCGGCCACCAGCAAGACCAACGCGCTGACCACGGACGCCGCAGGCTATGCCAACTGTTACATCGTCGGCGGCAAGTACGACATTCTGATCAGTGGCGGTGGGCTGACAACCACGCTTCGGATCGACGTGCCTGCCGTCGGCGGTGAGTCGTGCATCAGCACTATATTCAGCGGGACGGCATGGAAGCTGGACACGCTGCGCTCGCTGGCGGCCACAGACAAGCTGCTCGATGTGCAGACGGCGGGTGTCAGCAAGTTCAGTGTAGCAGGTGATGGCGAGGTGGTAGCGGGTGCAGCCGGTGCCACGCACAACCTGACTGGCACAATCACCGTATCCAGTAATGCTAGTGTCGGTGGCACTTTGTCAGTCACTGGTAATGTGATTACCGACATGACGGTGCAGGACAAGGTAATCAACCTCACCGACTCAACACCAACCACGCGGCTCACTCTCGATGGCTCATCTGGCGGCTCACCGCTTATCAGCGCTATCGACCAGTTGCTGACTATCAAGACGAGTCTAGCGCAGGGATCTAAGACGTCCGGCGCCATCCAACTCACGAATACAACCGACCTCAACGCTTCTGACAATGCTGTGGCGGTTCTGATCGGCGCCAGCATCGTATTCGCCATTGGCAACACGAATTATCGTCTATACATCAACGGTACCGGCGCATCGCATGGTGAGATTATGGCTGGTACTGGCACGCCTGAGGCTGCTGTTACTGCTCCAGTCGGCAGCATCTACCTGCGCTCCAACGGCGGTGCTGCGACGACTCTCTACGTCAAGGAGAGCGGTGCTGGAAATGTCGGCTGGGTTGGCAAATGAGCCAGCTTGGCCGCTTCGACTACACCGTTCTCACGCCGCTTGGTGTATCAGGGCCGGTCTCACCGTCTGTCGGCGCATCAGTAGCGATCTACCGTGAAGGTGCCATGGTCCAAGGCAATCAGTCTGGCACTACTCCACTCGCCATTACTGTTAGGCACGCTGGCAAGATAGCCACTGGCGACAGTGTGTTTGTGGATGCCGCAACCGGCACCACCTACACAGCCACTCGCACATCGGCTACCGTCATCACACTCAGCGGCTTTGTAGGCACTCTGGCGCTCACTGGAGGCCAGCGACTCACTCCCAGCAACAATCAACCAACCTTGTACGGTGACGATCAGGGTGGCGCTACCACCAGCAACCCGCTCACCAGCGATGCTACTGGCCGCGTCAATTGTTGGATGGAGTTCGGCGCCTATGACTTCGTGGTAAGTGGTGGTGGTGCGACGGCTACAGCCTTCGTCAGTCAGGTGATGCCTACCGAAGCCCCGGGTCAGGTGCGCTACGCCGACGACTTCATCGAGATGCCTGGCAGCACGACAACTGGCCTTCAGGAAGCCATCAGAGACTTGGCTACCACTGGCGGCACGGTCTGGTTGAGTCCCGGCAAGACCTACAACATCAGCACAGCGCTCACCAGTGTAACCAACCTGACGATTCGCGGCATGGACCGCATGACAAGTATCATTCAGAGCACCAGCAACGCCATCAAGGGGATCGTGCTGAGTGACAATACGACGCTGCGGGATTTCACTATGCGCGGCACAAACGTGACACAGGCTGGCTCGACTGGCATAGACGGCGGCTCGTCGGATGACTGCCTTATCGACGGACTCATCGTTGAACAGTGGGGCGGCATCGGGATCAGCCTCGCCAACAGCAGCACGCGTTGCCGCGTAACCAACAACACTGTGCGCAACAATAAGAGTGAGGGTATCTACACCGGAAATGCCGGTCTTGACAACACGATCAGCAACAACATCGTCTACGGCAACATACTGAATGGCATCGACTGTAACAGTTCCAGAACGGTCATCTCCAATAACATCTGCCGCAACAATGGGGTGAGCCCGAACATCACTGATACATGCGGCATCCTCGTCGGGCACTCTGCTGGCAATACCTCAACCGACAACATAATCACCGGCAATATCTGCGACACCAACGTGCAGAATGGTATCTTCATCTGGGGAGCAGGGACGGCTATACGCTACGTGGTGGCCAATAATATCTGCATCAACACTACCGACGGGTGGGGGATCGAGATGGTTGGCGGCGGGGCTGGCACATTCGGATTCCACACAGTAACAGGCAATGTGTGCCGCAATAATGCCGCCGACGGGATAGCGGCCAACGGAGTCAGTGACTCGACGTTCACCGGCAACGTCTGCACAGGAAACGCTGGAGATGGCATGCAGATGTATGCTACGAGTCTTGCCTGCGCTCGTAATGTGGTCGTCGGCAATACGTTCCGGTCAAACACCGGGCGTGGCTTCCTTGCCGACCATGCCAGCGTCACGGATTGCATAGTCACAGGCAACATAATCACCGGCAATGGTGCGCCGCAGATTGGCACCATCTCGTCGGCTACCAACATGGTCTACAACAACTCGACCAGTAGTGGGAATCTTAGCAAGGGTACTGACATTACTGCGGCAGCTAATATCACGCTTGGCAATGACGGCGACTTCTTCTTCGTAAACGGGAATACCAACATCACCAGCGTCACGGCATCATGGTCCGGGCGGTTGGTGACGCTAAAGTTCACTGGCACACCAACATTCACCGATGGCAGCAACCTAATACTTGCTGGAAATCTAGTGGCAACGGCTGACGACACGATTACCATGCGCAGCGATGGCACCAACTGGGTTGAAGTGGCTCGGTCGGTGAACTGATGCCTGACTCAATCACCTTACCCGTGGATAAGGGAGGCGCGTCGGGTATCGATCCAACACTACCGAAGCCGGGCTACCTGCAGGAGGTTGAGGGAGTCATCTATGTCAACGGCGACCCAGCGGCACACAAGCATCCTGGTCGCGCACTATTCAACGCCGTGGCACCCGTGGCAGCCGACGTGAATGGAATCAACTTTGTCTCATTCGACTCACCCGCTGCCGATTACGTGACGGCTCAGATGAATGGAACGCTATACTCGGCACTCTCGACTGTCGGCACATTCGCCAGCATCCGCACCGGGCTCGCCGCTTCGGCTCAGATGATCGACCGCACCAAGTTTGCCGACGCGGCCTACTTTGTCAACGGTGTTAATCCTAATTGGGTGTACAAGAACGACAATACCACCTTTGTGTGGGGGCTATTCCCGATACAGATAGCGCCAACTGGTGCGCTAGGTGGCACGGGGCTCACCGGCACCTACATTTACTGGACTACCGAGTACGACTCGACTAATGGTGTGGAATCCGCCTTTGACGGCATCCCGCTTACCCAAGTACCAGTCAATCAGACAGTCACCATCACCAAGCCCGCAACACTCAATCCATCAGCGACTCACTGGCGGATTTACCGCACCATAGCGGGTGGCAGCTACCCAGTCGGGTGGCTGGTGGCGACAGTAGCCATTGGCACAACCACATACGCTGACTCTACGACTGACGCAGCGCTAGTGCTATTGGCTGAGTACCCGCGCATAGCCATCAACGACATTCCCGAGCCGCAGAACTTCCCGCCGCCCGTCTTCCGCAGTGTTGCCACGTTCGAAGGCAGCCTGTGCGGTGTCGCAGACCGCAGCCTCTACTTCAGCGAGACTGGCACGCCACACTACTTCCCGGAGAGTTATGTCATGCCGTTCAGGCCGACATGGGGAGGTCAGGCTAGGTGTGTGCGCGCAGTCAACAAGGTGCTGATGGTATTCTTCGATCACGACTCATTCCGCGTTAACACTCTGCCCAAGGCTGCCGATTCATTCTTCGATCCTGGCGTGGTGCAGGAGCATGTGGCTAATTATGGTACTCCTTCACCTCTAGGCGGCTGCCGCTTTAGTGGCTGGGGCGGTGTCGAGATGATCTTCTTCGCCAGCCGTGGCGGCCCGATGCTGACCGACGGCAACGCATTCGACCAGGCGGTATCCAACATTGACTGGGCGGCCACCGTCCCGCCTGCCAGCCTCAGCACCAGCGTGTGCATCGACAACCCTGACGAGTTCCGCGTGGAGATGTACTTCCTAGACTCGGCTGACGACTGGCGCTGCCTTCACTTCTACTATGGCCAGACGCTTATCACGCAGGAGCGCGGCTTCCCTGAGCTTACCTGGACCGGCCCGCACCTGACACCTGGCCCCGGCACATTCGGCATACTCAACAGCGCTGGCAAGGTATGGACGGGCAGCCGTGCTGCTGATGGTTTCGTCTACCGCGATGGCGAAGGGTACTCGGATGCGGCGCACCTTGTGGATAGCAGCGGCACCATCAACTTCCGGATGCGCACCATCCGATTCTACGCAGACGGCATCAACTCGCAATGCACCACCGGCCGACTGTTTATCAGCAAGCCGACAACTGGCACCGGCACCTATGCCACCACTCTCTCGTCGTGGAATGAGGGCGACGTGAATGAGCCGCACCAGACGACTCGGCAGATAGACGCTACGGTGCTTGGCGCCACCAGCGACGACTTCAACCGTGGTGCTCAGTCCCATGATGTGCGCATTGTGCGCGACGACGCCGTATACATGCCGCCGATCAACAACATCACCATAATGATTAAGGATAGCGGCGAGTATGTGAAGACGAATAGGCGCTGATGGCTAAAGGTCGCACCAGACAACTCAGCATCCAACCAGGCATGAGTGCCGACATGCTGCGGCTGATCAGCGAGCAACGGCAGATCAACAAGGAGTTCGACCGCCGCAAGCCGCTCACCTCGCCCACCATGTTCTTCAGTGTGAGCAACAGGCCAGACGCCACGCAGAATGGTGGCCGCATCATCATCGTGCGCAATGCCGACGGCAGCCTCACTGTGCAATACAGTGACGGCCTCAACTGGCAATCCATTCTGGCGACCAGCATATCGTTTGCCACGCCCGCCATCACCTACGCTACGACCGCTGCGGCTGGCAGCGCCTCGACAACCATTCGCAGCGATGCGCGTCTTAAATTCCCGTCCGCGCTGATGTCCACAGCCAACAGTGCGACTCTGACGCTTACCGACAACGCGACCGACCAGACGCTCACCGGCTCGCTGGGCGATCTGAACATCGTGACGGCCAGTTTCCGTCTGAGTCTGCCGTACTGGAATGGGGCTGGCGGGGCTGCCCCGACGACCGGCTCGGTGCTTGCGTTCACAGCGAACACTGGAATCACTGGCAGCGCGCTCCGGTCGGGAGTCGATGCGCGGCTGACCATACAGGATGCATCGACTTATACCTCTCAGACGTTTCAAGCTATAAGGGGCGACGTTACTGTTGGACTCGTGGCGAGCCAGACGTTCACTACATGCACTGTACAAGCTGGTTCGTTCAAGGTCCCCAACGTCGGCTACTCTGCTGGCACGCACAGTTTCACCGAGAAGACCGGCTTGGACGTGGCGATCAGCCCGGGGACGCAGAGCGGCGCTGGCACCGTTGCCGTCACCGATTGCCACGGCCTGCGCATCAGTGGGTGGCCGACGATTGGAACCGGCGGCGTGACGACCAACGCCCGCAGCATCCGTATCCTCATGCCGACTGTAGGCAGCACCATCAGGCGCGGCGTCTCGCTGGAAACTGGTACGCAGAACCTTGGTACAGAGGCTACCAATGTTGAAGGTTACTACTGCGAGGACATCACACGCGGTACGGCTCAGCGGACCAACTTCTATGCTGAAGGTGCCACCAATAGCACACCCACCGACGTGTATGCCTTCTTCCAAGGTACGGCGCATGTTGTCGGCACGAACCGCTATGGGGCACGCTTTACCGGAGCCACCACCGGGACACCAACCTTGGCCATTGGTGTGCAGGTAGATGCCCATGCAGTCGGCACAACCAAATGGGCTTTCTACGGCGATGGTGATGCCAGCCATTTCGCTGGTATCGACATGAAGGATGCCACCAACATCGTATTGGCGACTGGCACTGGCACCAAGATCGGCACGGCGACGACTCAAAAGTTAGGCTTTTGGAATGCGGCTCCGGTTGCCCGTCCGGCGGCCTATACTCCAACCAATGTGACGACTGATCGCTCTTATGATGCAAATGCTACGACTGTTGATGAGCTAGCCGATGTTCTTGGCACACTAATAGGCGATCTTCAATCCATAGGACTCATAGGGTGAGCAGGCCAGGTGGTGTTTCAACTAATTCAGAAGTAGGAGATTCTGGCGGCATTATCGTATCCGACTACCAGAATCCTCCACGGAAATGGCGCATTCGGATCAAACAGACTGGTGGGGCAACCGGTGGAGGAACTATCTCAGTGAGTCTCCTCGGAGTGCTCACAGGTGGTCGGGATGCTGGTTCGACTGGAACTTTGGCCATTGAAATAACTGATATGGGAACATGAGTATATGGAGTTATTGAAACAATGACCGTCACACTCTCTCAGACTCGCGTGCGGCCGGATGACAACCAGTACGACATCATCATGGTCGGTGTTAACTATCCCAACGGCCGCGTGACGGTGCGCGTGCAGTTTCAGAGTGGCGACACGCGAGACATCACATTCGAGGATGCGCGCCTCACCGCCCTGCGCAACTCGGTATCGCAATTCAGCGGCCTGCGTCTGGCGCTGGAGCAATATCTTGCGGCTAATGAGACAGGCTTTGGAGGCAACGCGACATGAGCGAGATCAAGTTTGAAGGCGATACAATCTGGATTGCGCTGGCGCTCACCAAGCTGGCCGTGCGCTGCGAGATGCTGGAGCAGGAGAATGCGGCGCTGCGGCGCGAGAAGCGGCCAGCCGCCAAGCCTCGACTCGTGAGGCAGAAGAAGGTTAGCGATGCCAACTGACTATAGTGCTAATTACACTCCAGAGTATCTTGCCAGTCTGCCGCTAAAGCTCAGGCGTTCGATAACCGGAGATTACAATCCCGGCAGCGAAGGAATAGGTGGACTATTCCAGAATGTTCTCAGCCCAGTTATGAAGCCTCTATCTCCAATTTCCTCTGGGGCCACAGGAATTGCGCAATGGGGGGCACGCAACCCGGCTTATTGGAAAAGGCTTAATCAAGCTGTAGCCCTTACTGGGGGTGCCGGTGCTGCTGGAGCATTTGGTGGTGGTACATTTGCTGGTGGAGCGGCTGGAGCAGGACTAGGAACTGGTGCCAGCGCTTCAACCGTCAATCCGTTTGCTGCTGGCGCTGGACTCGGCACCAACTGGGCTTCCATTGGTGGCTCGGCAGCATTCCCCACAGCGGCCTCAATCGGCGCTGGCGCAGGTGCTACACCCGCTCTGGCTGGAGCAGGAGCAGGCGCTGGTGGTGTGGCGACTCAGGCTGGAGTGCCTTGGTACAACTCCTTCTTGGGCCAGACGGCACTCAACACCGGATTCAACCTGCTTGGCGGCTGGCTCAACAATCGAGCCATTGGCAATGCGCAGCAGCAGAGTCAGCAGCAGATAGCCGACCGCATAAGGCAAGCACTTGCCGCTCTGTCACCCGAGCAGATTATGGCCTTGGCGCAGCAATTCTTGCCTCAGATGGCAGCGCAGATGAGCGGCGCTGGACAGACAGCTATTCAGGCGGTGAGAGAGCAGGCAGCCCGCACGGGTCAGCTTGAAGGTCCACGCGCACTCTCCTTTGAGGCTGGTACTCGCGCCAAGCTGGCCAGTGATGTGCAGCAGCGGGCATTCGAGGCGGCATTCAACACGGCAGGTGCGCAGGCCAGTGCTATTACCGGCGCACCCTACACGCCGATTCAGCCGCAGACTGGGATAGCGGACGCCATCACCAACAGCATCAACCAGGCCTATATGGCACGCGCTCTGAGTCAGCGTCCGCAGTATCCGACTGGCGTGCCGTATCAGTGGCCAGGGCAGTTTGGAGGGCCATACTAATGGCTGGCGCAGGAGGTACAGCACCCAAGAAGCAGGATGACATTGAAGCCTTGCGCGAGGCGCTGATTCCAGAGTTGATGAAGCACCTGGGTGGACAGGCACCTACGCCGCCGCAATATCAGCCAGCGCCTATCTCACCCATGCAGGGTTATGCAATGGCTCGCAACCCGCAGGCTGCCGGACTCATCAACCAGACTATTCAGGCTCCCGCTCAGGCTCAGTTTGCTCAGCAGCAGGCGGCGTTTGAGGCGGCTATGGGTCAGAGGCAGCAGGCCACTGGACTCGCGGCTGGACTAATCAACGCGCAGACTCGCCAGTCTGGGTATGGTGGCCGCCCAGCGCTGGCCACCATCATTGATGAGGATGGAAGCCTTACTGGTACGAAGGGTAAGCGCATCACCGCCAATGTGAGTCGTGGACCAGACGGCAGAATTTCCAGCATCGAGGAAGTCGGACCCACGCCTTGGGCACCTCAAATTGTACAAGGCACAGAAGGCGGCCAAGAAAAGACCATGATGGTTGAGAAGCCAGGGACCGGCGGCACAACGCGTGATCTTGGCATTAAGCCTCTAACTAAGCCTGGAGTCGTTGAAGATATCAGCGACACCACTCAACTGTTGCGCAATATCGACTCCATACGCGCAAATCCTCTCGTAGCCCAAGGTGGTACTGGCGAACGGGCCAAGCGCATTGGCCAAGAGGTAGTGCGTGCCATGCCGCTGGTTGGCCCGCAGGTATCAGCAGGAATGAATCCCGACCTTGAGAAGTTTGAGGCTGACATCGACAATGTGCGCTCGCGCGTCCAGTTATTGCTGACTGGCAAGGCAGTAAATACAACAGAGATTAAGCGCCTCATTGGGCTAATCCCAGCAGGCAGCACCGCAGTCGATCCTGCATTCTTCAACGCTAGCATGGATAGGTTCTACAATGAGTTCAAGGCATCGATGCAGCGTCAGGCTAGGTTACGGTCAGACCTATTCACGCCTGAGGAGTTGCTTAGTCTCGGCATGACCGGCAGCGCACAGGAATCCGGCCCGAGCAGCGATGCGCAACGCTACATGCAGAAGCACGGCATAACGGTGAAGCCCTAATGCCTGAAATCAGCAAGCAGCAGGCAGTCCAGCTTGAGAATGACATTGGCCACATGCGCAAGGCTGGCATGACGGATGACGACATCGACCGCTACATAGGTGAGAGGCTGTCTGAATGGGGCGCTGTACCTACGACTGAGCGGCCCACTGGTCAACTCGGCCTTCAGGGTACACGTACAACGGCCATGATTGCAGGACCAATTATCGGCGGCATCTATGGATCTGCACTCACTGCTGGACGTGGCGCTCTTGCACAGATGACAGGTGAGGGCATTGGAATAGCGGCAGGGGATGTTGCTGGTCGCTTTGTATCAGGACAGCCTCAGAATCCGAAGGAAACTCTGACCACTGCAGGAACAGGTGCGGCAATTGGCGGCCTGTATCGTGGACTCACTCAGACCGCTGGTGCATTTGGACGTGTTCCAAACATGAATGTTCAAGAGGCGGGTGTCCCGACATCCAAAATTCTCCCATTGCCTGACCTTGGCAAGGTGACTCGCGCTGCACCACGCACGTTGCGACAGGCTGAACAAGGCATCAGCGCTGAATCAGAGTTGGCAGATCGCGTGCGCGCTGCCTCTACTAAGCTGTTGAATCGTCTCACGCCTGAGCGGGCAGCCAAGCGGGTGCTCATTGACGAGTCGAGCAATGCAGGAGTGCGTATCTCCGTCGAGCCCGTTAAGGATGCGCTGAGGAGCAAGCTGCCCAAGCCGGAAGCTCTTGAGATGTCCGAATACCGTCTGCTCAATAACAAGATCAATCAGGCAATCCGAATGCTTGACAGGGCTTCCTCTGGACAGGGCGGGACAGTCAGCCCGACCAAGATTGATGAAATCATCACGGATATTCTCAGGCCGCAAGTCTACAGAGGCACTGGCAAGGTGTCTAACACGCTATTCGCCGATGCTGTGTCTGAGGCAGAGCGCGCAGCTACACAGTCATTGTCAGACGCCCTCCCTGGCGATGTCCGCGCCATGAACGAAGCGATTACCGCCAGACTGGATGCCGCAGAGAAGTCAGCGCGCCTGTTTGGTGAGGACCGGGAAGGTGTAATCAACCGTCTGCACAGCATGCATAAGCCAGGCAATGAAGATACCCTGAAGGCCATCCGAGTACTGGCCAGCGAAGTCAACGATCCCAAGCTGGCCAAGGACGCCATGCGCATAGCCACCAAGCGCTCATTCGCTGGCGACATCCGCGAGCCCAGTCAAGCTGGCAGCGGTGGATTCTTCGGAGTCGAGGCGCGTACCCCGCTGCGCGTGACGGCTCAGGCCATGGCGCCATTTCAGGCCTTCGCTGGGCCAGTCGCTGCACCTTTTGCTGCGCCATACGGAGCAGCCGCCTATGACGCCTTCGTGAAGGCGATTCAGCGCAAGGAATGATGATCGCCCTCCTCCTCGCCGTCATCCTCTGGTGGGATGCGCCAACGCTTACTTGTGCTGGCGGTCCATTCCCTAATCCAGCCAACTCGCTGGACCATTACGTCGTGCCGGTGTTTCAGGTGCGCGTGGTAGGCATTCAGCCTTGCGACACTGACAATCCTGCGTTGGGAGCCTGCCCGATGTATGACAAGGTGCTGACGCGCTACTGTGTGCCTCCCAATGGGCCAGCCTGCGACGGCAAGCCATTCCCCTGCCTGCAGCTTGGGCCGCTGGAGCCTGCCGTGGGCGAGGTGCTTGGGTGGAACATACCGGAAGCCATAGACGTGTTGGCGCAGTCAAGCGCACAGTGTAGCGAACCTGCGGCGCCTACCGACTGTATTCCGGTGACGTGGTGAGGCCCGGATTTTCACACGCGGAGCATCAAGCGAGATGGGAACTCTCGTCTGGTGCTTGGGAAGGTCCGGGCTACCAATGAGTCTCGACAACCGTATCAAGTCGCTGATAGCCGAGGCCATTCCCGGTGCGCGTATGTGGCTGCATATCGTCCAGTCCGACTTGCGCCTCAAGGTGCGGATTACCGAGACTCGGCGGGATGCGACGCGTCAGGCTGAGGTGAAGGCGGCCGGCAAGAGTCCTCTCAGCTTCGGCTTCCACAATCTGGGCCGTGCTGTGGACTGGGCGTGCTTCGATGACAACGGCGTCTACCTCACCGACGGACGGCATCCCTACTATCGCAAGTGTGGCATGATTTGGGAGGCGCTTGGCTGGACCTGGGGCGGCCAGTTCGGTGACTATGACCATGCCGAGTTGCGGGTGGATAACATGAGTCTGCGAGAGTACCTGATGATGCACCCAGAGGCGAGGATGGAAGCGTGAGCAGCGAAGCCACCACCATCGTGGTTGCAATCTTCGTCTCACTCTTTGGACTCTGTGTAGGTCTCGGGGCGTTCATTGCCCGCTCGGTGATTAATCGGGTCGGCTCACTCGAAGGATTGCAGACGAAGACCGACCGTGCCGCTGACTCGCTGGAGGGACGAGTCCTGATCGTCGAGGGCAAGGTGTGGGTGCTGGAGGGCGGCAAGAGGGTGCGTCTCGGCCATGACGACACTGACCAGGCGTGAGAAGCGTTTACTGTTGCAGCGCATCAGGTTAATCAGAAAGGAGCGTGACACTGTGTTCAAGAAGCTGGCATGGAGGTTCGTGAGGGGCGGGGTCTATGTATTCCTGAGTGGGGTTGCGGCCAAGTATGCGCCGATTCTCGGTCCTGAGCTTACCGCAGCGGCTGTGGGTGGCATTCTCTCGGCTGTGGACAAGGCGCTTGGTATCGGCAGGCTGGTCCCTGCACCAACAAAGTAGGAGGCCAACATGGTATCGATGGATGAACTGGTCAACAAGGTCAGGCATACACGCGGCGTCAAGCAGTCCACCCAGTTGATGCTGGACAGCATTGCTGACAGGGTGGCTGAGATAGCCAACGCACCAGGTGAGGCGCCTGGAGACAGAGTTGCGGCGCTGGCTTCCATCCTGGAGTACGTGCAGGTTATCCGCAACAATGCGGACATACTCGGCGGCGCTATATCGGAGAATCAGCGAGTGAAGGCCGCAACCAAGAAGCGAAAGCGATAAGGAGACTGTCATGTGGCTATGGTTAAGTGGATTGATTTGGGACGGCAGTAAGTGGGTGCAGTCTTAACCAAAGGAGGAAGCGAATGAAGCATGCATTTGTCGTGACGTGTCTGCTAGCTCTGGCGACTCTCACCTTCGCAGCACCGGCCAAGGACGAGTTGACTCTCAGCGCCAGTCTATTCAACCCTGATAATGGCGACACGGTGTGGTCGGCCACTGGCGAGTACCTGATTGGCATCGGCGGTAACTTCCTGTTGGGTCCGTCGGTGAGCATGTTCGACTTGGGCAAGGTGGACGGCAACTCAATCGGTGTGGCGGGTGAGTTGGGTGTTGGCAAGACCAGCGGGCTATTCCTTGGCGGGGCGGTGCATGTGCTAGGTGGAGACGCTGGCGACGCAGCCGACTATACTGGCGAGGCCAGAGTAGGCATTAAGTTCGGCGGCCAGCGCGGCTTCGTCAAGCTGTTTGCCTCGCAGGTGTGGAGCAAGGCGGCTGACGGCGCTGTCAGCGATCCGGATGGGACTTCCTTTCAGGCGGGACTTGGGCTAAGATTCTAGCCAGCATCACCCATTCGCTTTAGCCCGCTGAGTCGCACCGGCCAGCGGGCTTTTTCTTGCTCAGTCCACCTCGCGCATGATGGACAGCGTACCGATAGCATTGCGCGGCTCCCGGTAGCCTTTCTCAGTCTTGGCGATGGTTATCTCGTCACCGCTAATGCTAAGTATCTTGTAGCGAGTCCCGGCTATCCACACGCATTGACCGATAGTAGGCTCCGCATCTAGACTGACTGGCGAGTGCATCTCCTGCCCGGTCTCGAATCGGATGAACAGGTACGGCTTGGTCATCTAGTCTCCTGCGCCGCTTCGCGGCAAGGTCAAGAGCGAGTTTACAGCGTAGTGCACGGGGACGAGCAAAAGCCCCGACCGCCATCTCTGACGACCGGGGCCTTAGTGCACCACGCGGCCGGGTCGCTCTCCAGCGTTGCCCGGTTGCCGAGAATGTACGCCCACGCCGCCGCTCTGTCAAGTGCACCAACGCTGTAAACTCGCAGTTGCTTTTGACCTACCGCCGGAGGCTAAGTGTGGCGAGTCTGGCGACGGGCGCCGGTGTGCGCTCTGTGCAGGAGGTGAGCCTGCGCCGCCAGATCGCCTTGTGGTGTGATGGCGGGTCATGGAGTGCGGCGACTCGCTTGAATGGTGACGCCAGGCGCAACCCACCCGTGCCGCTTCCTCGCGTGGTAGCCGAGTTGCAGGCTGGGCACGCGCACACCACACAGCCTGCATAGCCACTCGCCGTCCTGCAGCGCGAGGTAGGAGAAGCGGGGGCGGCGACGGAACAGGTGAGTGAGCCAGCGGATCATGCTATCTCCTGTGCCCTACCCGATCCAGGTGGGGAACCACTTTGGGAGGTGGTTGGATCACGCCAGGGTAGAGCGGTGAGAGGCGGTGGCGCGCCACATGTCGAGTGCTGGAGGCCGGGCTTGATACCGGCTTGCCGCATCCATAGCGGGGGGCCGAGCGCCAGATTACCCCGCGTACCCGCGTCGTCGGGGCCACTCACCCGATCCTTCAGACACAGCGGCTTCTCAGGTCTATGAGCGTGTCCATCCACGCCGCTCCAGCGCATTGGATGATTGCTACTGGCCACCCGCGTGTCCAGCGAAGGCGGCCAGCATTCATTCGTCGGAGTGCCAACCGTTCTCTTCGAGGCCTCCTCTTGGTGCAGCCGCTTGATTGAGGTGCCGTGGCGGGCTGCGGGCTCAGCGGCTGAATTGTGATGATGACGGGGTGGATTCGAACCACATCTCCAGGGTTCAAAGACCTTCATGCGCGCCTAGAGACCGCTTTGAATCGGACGGGAGCACCCACTAATCCCGCTGCCACGTCATCGCTATTATGAGTCCAGCGCACAGCCGCTCCCTTATAAGCCGATCTGGTTTACTCCAGCGACTGTGCGGGTGCCTGATGATCGTCGGACCTCGGTGGGCTTCCGGCAGCCCATTTCAGTCAACCCAGCAGGATTCTTCATGCTCGCGCATGATCTCTCTGGATTCTGGGTGTCCCATATATGGCATGAAGCCGCACCTAGAGCATGCCATGGTTTCCTTGTACGCCCGCCAGCAGCGTGTGTGGCCGCCGCTGAATCTTGGCGCCTCGGTGGCTATCCGGCTAGTCATTGTTCGTACTCCCTGAGAATTCTCTTGCGCTCAGTTATTGGCAGCCTGCGCCACCTGCGAATCTGTGAGTCCACGCAGAAGTGTCTGCCGTCTGATACATGCCATCCGCACGGCACACAAATAATTCCATGCGTGGGAGGCGGATTTTTCAAGGTGGCGCTCCGGCTAGCCATCAGTATGCATCATCGAGATTGCGTCGCTCCATCCTGCCGCATCTAATACATTCTCGCCTCTGGGCCTCCCTTGTGTACGTCACGCCAGGATTATCCTTCATAACCCAGTTCTCATTAACCATCTGCCAGCGTGTCCATCGATGAAAGAACCAGCAGCGTGAGCAGGAGAGTTGAGCGCATACCTCAGTGGCAGTGGGCCTATCGCCGCTCATTGTGGAATCCTGTTGCGAATCTCCTCAAGCACCTGCTCAAGCAGGCAGGCAATCTTGCCAAGGTGCAAAGCCGTGTGATTCAGAGGCCCTTCTGACAGGTACGTTTGCTGCTTGGCAGTGTAATGGTACTTGTCGCAGTAAGGACATGCATCAAGATTCATTGAATGCCTCGTTATACTCCTTCTGCCTCGCCTCAACCTCTGGTGCTGCCAGCCCGTAATTCGAGTCGGTGCCTGGTATGCGCTTCACCCCATACGGCCCGCCATAGCGCAGCGTCACCGTGCCATCTGGACTCCAGTAGTAGCTCGCGCAGCAGGAGTCCTCCATACACACGCTGATGTGGCCGTCCTTAATCGGCTTGCCGGGGGACATCTTCAGCGCCTCGTTCCCGCAGTAGTGGCACGGACCCAACTCTAGGGGCATGCAGATGCCTCCAAAACGCAAGAAGCCATCGCAGCGTCACCCTTTCCGCATACGCCCGGTTCGGGCAGAAGAAGACCGGGATGCGGAACTCTTGCGACCAGGAGATGAACGAACCAACCGCGTGGGCAGCGGTGAGCCTAGATCGTGCTGGAGCCACACTAAAATCTCGTAGATCGCTCTCAATGACGATTGCAGGGTATGTGACGCCTGCCAAGCGTTGAAGGCAAGATCGGAAACGCGCACGAGATCCGCCAACGCATCCCCATGCGTCTTCCTTGCTTTTCCTCTCACATACGCAAGCGGACTCATGCCCGACAAGTGAATAGTCCCCCACTTGTAGTCCTTGACGCTTTGTCTGCCAGCCCTGGAACTCATAGGGTAACTGTTCCCTTGTGTCGATGACGATGACCGGGGGCGGCAACTTCATGCCGCGAAGTATACGCCCTAGAACGGCACGTCGCTGGCAGCGGCCGCCTTCTCCTTGCTGGCCTGACCGACCTGCTCCTTGGGCAGAATCACCTGAACCTCGATGAACCCGCCCTTGCCGGTCATCTTGTCCACCTTGGTCTTGCCGGTCTTCACGCGGATCACGTCACCGGAACGCAGCGTCTCCACTGACTTGCCGTACCACTCGGCCAGAGACTTGCCGATCTGGATGGCCTTCTTCACGCCGCGCTTGCGGCTCTGCGTCCACGAAGCCATTTCGGACTTAACCACGGAAGCCGGAGGCGGTGGGCTCCAGGTGAGATCGCACCGGACGGAGCCTGATGTCAGCAACACCCCCTGCACCTTGAAGCGCGGACTCCCGTCGTTCCACGCTTCCTCCCGGACCTCGCTCACCATCCAGTCGTGATCGCCAACCCGTGTGTCCTTGTCCAACTCACCGAGAAGATCATCATAGTCGCTGAAAGATCCGTTGTCCGTCACTTGGCCTCCTGAATGGCCGCCACCTGCGGCCTGAGTGTTTGTATGAACGCTGCTAGATTGAATCCGACGATCTCTCCCGGCACTTTCACGCCAGCATCCCAGTCCTCACGTACCTTGCTGCGGAACTCCCGTTTCTCTCGGTCATGCGTGGCGACAATATTCTCGCCCTGTACGGTGAGCCGGAGCACCACATCGAAGGTGCCATAGATGGCATCCCGCCCGGCCTTCCCAGGCGCATCCGCCTGCCACGGCTTGGACTTCTCGTATTGCCCCTTGCTGGTCAGATCCTCCCAGAAGGTCCAATAGATGGAGCATGGCAGCTTGGCCCACCTGTTCAACTCAAACTCGATGGCCCGCCCGATGTCGATCCACTGGCGCTGTCCGTCGATGGCCCCCTTGTCCGTGATGTAACGGAGGTACGGCTTCAAATCCTTCTTCCACTCATCCCGTGGCACCTCGGTCGCCATGAGGGTATAGATGGCATCCGTGCCCGCCCACACTTCCCCGGCAATCCACTGGAGGGCCCGCGTGCCGCCGTCCACACACATCCATTGGTCGCGGGACTTGAACTTGTCGGCGGCCCACTTCCAGGCGTTCTTTAGATCGTTGAGGCCGGTGCAATCCTTCACCATGTCAGGCCGCACGGATGAGCCGATGGTGGACAGGCCGTGTTCGCAGGACGCAATACCTACGTTGTCAGCCCCGTACTTCTCAATCAGGCTGCGGATCTGGAGAGTCTTGCCGGTGGAGTTCGCCCCTACCAGGGCAATCTTGGTCGTCTCGCTGAATTGAGTCATCGAGTCACCTCCCAACCTCACCTTATGCGCTCACCGGGTGCGGATGTCAAGAAGATTCGTGATGGTCGCTGCGATTTCTTCCGTCACAATGGACAGCGGTGGGTCAATGCTTGTGCCGTCTGGCCCAGTCCAGTCACGGTCATAGGCCGCAGCGACTGCGGCCGCCTCCTCCAGCGTCCTCTCGCGGCACTCGCGCACGATGGCTTGGACGATCATCGAAGGCGTGCCGCCATAGCGCCCGCTGTACTTGACGATGGCAGCGACATGCTGTTCTCCAGCCTCTACCGTGGCCCACTTTTCCAGAGCCGACCGCCACCAGTCGTGAGTCGCTTCCTCGGCCTCGCGCCAGACGCGGCGGATTAACGCACGTTCGTACATTCGGGTGTTACTAAGGGTCGCAACCTCTCTCCAGGTCATCTCCACGTCACCCTTGCCGACAGACTTCCACACGGACTCACGAAATGCATCGATCTCCTCGTCTGTCGGCGGCTCTCCCGCTTTCGGCTTCGTCATGGGCTGCTCAGACACGTCCATACTCCTTTGCAGCACAGAGTTTGATGCCACACCCGCAGCGGCAACGCTTGACAACTCGGCGCTTACGACAGAGGGCGCACCTTACACGCTTGCGCTTCCCCTTCCCCGCGTCACTCACCGTCGGCCCTCTCGATGGCGAGCGCTATCCGCTTGCCGTAGTCTTCCAGCATTTCCTCGGTGTGCGCATCATCGTGGCCGTAGGGCAGCATGCGCGCAATCTCGGCATCCCGCTTCTTCTGGTCGGCGCGGCCACGGGCGTAGGCGGCGCGGATACAGCGTCGTCCCGTTTTCTTCGAGGTCGCTGTAAGAACGACACCCATGTTGTGCAGAATCGTGTCGCAGTCGAAGTCCGTCAGCCCCATCGGCGGGTTCATGGCTTCCTCCAGGGCGGCCTATTAGCCACGAAGCCCTTGCGGGCCGCATAATCGTACCAGCACCTCGCCTCGTCGCGCTCATCCACTAGTCGCTCCACCATTTCAGCGCGGCGCTGTTGGCATAGTTCTAGAAGACTACGCAACTCGTCTGCTGCGTCTGCGCGCTTTTCGAGGGCTTCAATATCCCGCATCCGTGCCGCTTGTTCATTGAATGACTCTGACAGCGCCCGCTCCGCCGCCTCGGCCCGCTTGATCGCAGCATTGCGCTCCTGAATCAGCGACTCAACATCTTTATCGAGTGCCCTCGCGCGGTCTGCCCAAGCATCTATGCTATCGAGCGCCCATTTGTGGCGTTCCTCCGCTTCGGTGGCCCGCTTGAGGAGGGAGGCGTTTTCCCGATTGCGATTCTCCAGAGCCGTCGTCAGGTCACGTACCAATCCGCGCGTCTCTGCGTGCGCCCGCTCCTTCTCCGCGAGCGCGTCGGCGAGGGCAGCATAATTATCATGGTGAAACGTGCAATGCTCTGTGCATTCGCTGTCAAGGCGATCCTTCATGGCCTTCATCTTGTCGAACTCCACTGTAGATTGCTCGGCCTGCGTCTCGGGCTTCGGGGCGTCGTGGTTGTTGATCATGTAGGCCGCGTCCGCGTGTTCCTGTCCGCACGTCGGGCAGCGCGGAGCGTTGCTCATTGGCCTACCTTCTTTCCGTCGTGCCGTTCCCTGCTGCGCCTGCGCGCGCACTCTCGACAGTTTCTGTTTCCCCTGTAAGAGTAGAGGTTATCGCCACTGAGCGGGTGGCCGTGCGTGCAATGGGTTCTCTTGGCGTTGATGGCCGTTGGCCCGGTTCCCCTGAGAATGTTCTCTCGCATCGTCACAACCTCAAGGTGCCCCGGGTTGATACAGTTCCTGACGCGGCACAGGTGATCGATGGTGAGGCCGTTCGGGATCGGGCCGTTGATTGCTTCCCAGACAACCCGATGAAGGTTGCGCCCGCGATTCTTGTCCATCCACCCGCATCGCACGTATCCGGACGTTTCGGGCTTCTTACGTGGAATCCAACAGCCGTTCTCGTTGATGATCTTCTCTGGCAACCTTGCCATCTCGCTCATCGACTTGTCTCCGTGAGCCACTTGGGGAGGGTGCAGGTAGCAAGGACCGCCAGCCATCTCGTCGGTACTCGGAATGCGTGCGGGCCGGCAACGCTTCTCTCCTGCGCCACCGGCGGCAGGTTCCACGCCACCAGCATCGGATGATCGTACCCGGTGGCCGTCGTCATCCGCATCACCGCACGCAATCCCAGCACCGCGATTACCTACTCTCGCCTCGCTGTGTCCCATAGGAATACAGCAACTCCGATCATCACTCCCGCAAGAGTGCCGCAATATGTTCTCCCGTGCAGCGCGAGTTCAATCAGCTTCACGCTTCCAGACAGGCACATGCCGCCAAGAATACACAGCACGAAGCGATTCATGCGCTCTCGTCCTCCTTCAAGGCGGCGCGGGCCTTCGATTGCCTATCTGTCAGCACCACGTTGACATGTACTCCGCGAGACAGCGCCTCGCATTGGGCATCAGTGAATGGGTGCCGGTGGTAGCGGCAGATATCCTTCTGCGGATTCCCGTGACAGACACACGTTGACACGTGTTCGCCTATCTCATTCATGCGAGTCCTCCAGTGCGGCGCTGATTACCTTGATGATTGCTTCTCTGGTGTCAGACTTCTCCATCCAATAGGGATTCTTGGCGAGGGACAGAGCTTGATCTAGTACCTGCCTCAGCCTCTCAATCCGCTCGGCACTCTGGTTGACGGCGGCGATGAGAGCGTCAGCGGTGCCAACTCCGTAGCACTTGGCGATGGGCCTACCGTCTGCATCGTTGATGTAGTCCGTGCTGCGGACGGCATCTCCGACAATCTCTATGGTCAGCGGCGTCCTCAGTCGCTCATTCGCCATCGGCGGGCTCCTCTTGGAGAATCGTCTGCTCTGCCGCCAACTTGGATTCCGCGAGATCGCAGAACCTATTACGCGACGTGGCGCATTGCTCGCACTCCTCGATGTGCTGGTCGAACCAGTCGTCGATAGCACGCAGCGCAGCGCGCGAAATCTCCTTCGCCTTGTCATGGCACCAGCACTCGCACAGCGGCCCCTCGCAGCACGCCTTCTCGTGGTAGCCGCTGCGGGTGCAATGCAGGGAGCAGGTGCAGAGGGTCATTTCTTACCTGACGCTTTCGCTGCTTTGGCGGCGGCGCGTTCCGCTCTCGCTTCCTCGCGGGCCAATCGCACAATCTCATCCCGTTTTGTGAAGTCGAACAATTCTCGTTCGCGATCCTCCTGTGACCCATCTGGATCAAGGTTCGTGCCTCGAACGAGTATGTCCACGAAGGCGCTCGCTACCGTCTGCCGCGTACTATCATGATTCCAAAATCCTTTGTTGAGAATCTTTCGGCTCAGCCGGATCGCGGCATCATCAACCTTCGTGCGTCCGGCCATTGCCGGGATCGGATCGAGGAACTTCACGCGAGATGGATCCTTCGCGACGACGACACAAAGGTCATTGTCACGGAGAGCCTTAATGTTCTCGTCGGACATGGTATCTGGCGGCAAGATGATGATCGGTTTCATTCTCCTACTCCGGCAGCGCGTCGATGGCGCGCACTCTCATTCTGCCTCTACTGGGTTGCCACATTCTGGACACTCCTTTACCTCGTACTCAGTCGCGCCGTACTGAGTCACCACGGCAGAGTTACCTTCCCAGCCGCAGCCCATTCCGGAGTCCGCTTCAACGAATTGCGGCTCGCAGCACCTCACCCGCACCATGGCGCGCGTCCCCGGGTCGCTGCCCCAGTCAGGAAGCGTCATGGAAGTACCCAAGTTGCTCAGGTGTCCAGTTAGCACTTGGATCGCAGAATATGCGTCTATGCTCCATTGCTAGTCTGGCAACATTTTGCAAGAAAGCCTCCCCGTAGTCCTTCGTCGGCAATGAGTAAATGTTGGCCATCGGTAGCACCTTTTTGCAGGCTGGGCATGAGACAATCACCGTGAGTCCGTAGCAGCGCAACTCACCTATAGAGTCGTTCACGCCGCTTCACCTCCAGCCTTTCTATAGCGCCCACAGCCCACTCTCGACACGTCCCACAACATCTGCCACCTGGCCTCTTGGTGCCATCGTCCAGACTGCCGCTGCCGTAAGAGTGGTGCTTCTCACACTCATAGGTGCTGCCGCAGTCGTAGCAGAAGTGTCGGTGCTGCCGTAGCGACTCGCCGTCACTCACTCAGCCTCCTGCAGCGTTTCTCCATGCGACTAGCCCAGCCTCCGAGGGCAAATATCCCGATGATGGCCGCCCAGTAGTTCCAGCCCCACCCTTTCTCGACGAATGCCAGACAGCCCATTGTCCATCCACCCAGAACGAGAAGAAGATGCTTCACCTTGCCTCCTTCTCGACAAGTGAAATCTGCCACTCCCAGTGCAACCTCTCCAGCGACTCCTCTGTCTCCAGCCTCGGGTCTCTGTCCAGCCAGTGGAGGAAGGCGCGGGCGGCATCGGCGGCCGTCCACTCACCCTCGGCTGCGAACACCGGCCCGAAGGCCCACAGCGAGGAGTCGTCGTAGAGTGCCGCCTGCTGACGATCCGCCGATTCGAGTATGTTGACGGCCATTACGTCCTCTCCTTGAAGTCGGCGCAGTCCTGTGCCCGCCAAATCTCCTTGGCGAAACTCTCGGCAGCGCCATAACCATTCTCTACTGACCAGTGACCTTTGTCGCAGACTGCGCTACCTGGATCGCCGCCGTATCCACAACTGTCGCAGCCACCACCTGACGCAGACTGCAACTCAAAGTAGTTGCATGCGACACAGAGCAGCGGCCTGCCGTTCAGCGTCTTGAGCATGTCAGCCATGCGAGTTCACCTCCCAGCGAGACGGTACGCCCGCCGCCGAGTCGAGTCAAGCAAAATATGACTCTCTCGTAAAGAAATGTGTGTCAGCCTGGACACAGTTGACAACCAGTGGCGGGGTGGTAGAGTGCAGGGTGACGGGTCGCGCCCGTTGCTGCTGTAAACACCTCGCGGGACCGGGAGTACATCCGGCTCTCGGTCCCGCCCCTCACCGGATGGAGGGCGAGTGCCACTCAAACTTGTAGAGCTTCTCACCAAAACCCCACCCGCGCCAGATTGGCTAATAGAGAGGTTGATCCACAAGCACCAGTTCACGGTCGCCGCCGGGGACGCTGGTGTCGGCAAGAGTTTCTTCTGGTACACCGCCGCCTTCGGGATCATTCTCGGTCGAGAGTTCCTGGCCCGCAAGTGTAGCCAAGGCCCGGTCCTCTACTTCGACGACGAGAATTCGCTTCCCGACTTGCGTGACTACCTTCTCAAGATCTGGTGGGCCTTCGGGTGTCCCGATCCGGAACTCATAGCCACCAACCTTGTAATCGAACACTTCCAGCTTTCGCGGGCCGGCGACGCATGGCCCGGGTACATGGGTTCATGCGTGGCGAACGTCCAGCCGAGTTTCGTGATCGTGGACACCGCCACCTCAGCCCTCAACATTCAAGACGAGAACGATAACGCCGAGGCCAGCCGGGCGGTGAAGTCTCTGCGGGGTTGCATGGCCCGTGGCCGCCCAGACGGTGCCCTGCTCGTCACCAAGCATGCCAAGGACGGCCGGGTACGTGGCGCGAAGGCCTGGGAAGGCATGGCGGATCAGGTGCTGGTCCAGTCCAAGCTGATAGGCGGCCAGCGCAAGGACGGCTACCACAACAGCAAGATCGAGAGTACCAAGCGGCGTACTTTTGGCCTCGTCGGTGCCCTCAAAATCATACCCATGAACGGGGGGTCCGCGATCAGCCTCAAAAGTGAGCCTCTGCAAGTTGTTAAAAAGAAACGACGTTAACGGACGCATTTTACCCCCATGAATCCCCTTCTTTAGAAGGGGGGATTCATTCAGGGTGGGGAGGTGGTGGAATGAGTGACAAGCTGGCGCTCCCGAAATGGAGAAAGCCAAAAAGCATCGAAGAAGCCAAGCGCTTGATTCTTGGTCTTGGAAAATCGATGCATGAGCATGCCTGTTTAGTCGGGCAGCATCTCAGGTGGGTCAAGGATGAATTGCCGCACGGGGAATTCATTCCTTGGATTGAAAAGAACCTCTGGTTTACTGACAGGACAGCAAGGGCCTTGATGGCTTTCTCGGTTCGGTGTGAAGAAGCCGGGAAAATCACTGGCTTGATCTATGACAAATCGGAAGAATCTTCCGATTTCAACGAACCATCCAAACTGCCCTCTGGAAAGTACCGCGTCCTCTACGCCGATCCGCCTTGGGCCTATTCCAACAGCGGCTTCAACCAGTCGGCCGAGTCACAATACCCGACGAAGCCAACAGAGTGGATTGCCGCGCTTCCCGTGGGGGACTTGATCGATGGGCAAGCCGCTCTGTTCCTATGGGTCACGAGTCCGATCCTCCCGGATGGTTTAGCTGTCATGTCGGCGTGGGGCTTCGAGTACAAGGCATGTTTCATCTGGGACAAAGGGAAGGCTCCCGGCATGGGTTGGTGGCTGCACACCAAACACGAAATCATGCTAATCGGTTCGCGGGGCGACGTGGGCACTCCGAAAGAGATGCCGGATTCGGTGTTGCACCTCCCGCCTGGCAAGCATTCCGAAAAGCCAGCCGTGGTTCGCAGCATGATCGAGTTGATGTTTCCCGGTCCGTACATTGAACTGTTCGCCCGTCAACGAGTGGAGGGGTGGGATGCCTGGGGCAATCAAGTTCCGCAGTAAGCAGGTCGAAATTCATTACAAGCCAAGCACGCCGTTTGATAAGGCATGGGTGGAAACTCTCATGCTACCAGGCAAGAAAAGTTCTCATGTCTCGTTCGAGGAAAAGTTTTATGAGCTGTTGCTGATCGCCTATTGCGAGGAAGCGGGCGCGTACAGTTCCAAGAAGAAGCGATCCAACGGAGAGTTTTTCAAGGGTAAGAACATGATCATCGATCTGTTGAGAGAGTACGCCTTGGCCATCAAGGACATGCCAGATGAAATCGATCCGGAATGGCTCAAGAAGCGCTGGCTCCTAATAGCCGAACGCATGGGCATCAAACACTTGTATGGCAAGGACGAAGGCAAGCCAAAGTCTGTGATCATCCACTTGCCTTCCGAGTAAGCCCACTCGTCCACCCCCTGCCGGCGCGCTGAAGCTGGCGCACCCGGTCCGCGACTGCCTCAACCCAGGACTCGCCGCGCTTGACCCGCCGGTACACGGACATGTAGCAGGACCGGCACAGGCTGCGAATGGACGCCTCTCGCTGGTTGCAGGCCAAGCAGGGGTCGGTCATTTGGCCTCCCGGTAGACAGGCAAGCCATTCTCCACCTCTCCGCTGTCCTCAAATATCACGCTGCAAAACATGTGCTTATGCTTCTTGTTAGTGCAGACTATTGGGACATTTACCCGCAACGACGGGTAATCTAAGGCCACAGTCTTAGGCCTCATGCGAGTCTTGGAAGGTACCAACCTAATCCTCAGTCCAGAGGGGCACCGTTCCGTCACTGGAAGCACCAGTAGCGCACCAGCCAGTAGGCCAGCGCCGCCCACCCCAGCCCCGCCGTGCCCAGAAGCAGCCACAACACGCCGGTCAGGTCGTCCCCCTCCGCATAATCTTTATGAGTCTTGAGGTACCTGCGCCAGAATCCCTCGTCCTCGGTAGCCATTAGAATGCCCTCCAGACAGCCTTTACAAACGGTTTAGAATGGCCTACAATCGCAGCATGGCTAAGTCATGTAGCATTCTTGATTGCCAGTCCGCAGTTATAACGGCTTCGTATAAGACTCGTCGTGGCGAACGGAAGCCGTATCAGATAGCATGGTGCAAGAGTCATTGGATTGAGCATTGCAGACGCAAAAATCCCCTGCCTGACAGGCATATTAACTCTTTTGGTTACGTAGGCATCAAGCACGAAGGCAAGATGGTTGCAGAGCACCGCCTTGTAATGGAGCGCATTCTCGGGCGCTCTCTCAAGGCCGGGGAAAGTGTTCATCACAAGAATGGCGTCAGACATGATAATTCTCCAGAGAATCTAGAGTTGTGGGTTGGGCCAATTCGTCCAGGTGTTCGAGCCTCTGATATTGAATGTCCGCATTGCCACAAACCCTATTTTCCCTGATTCAAGGCAGCGTCAATCGCTTCTCTGGTAGCCTCCCGGCATACCCTATCGTGGCACATGCCGCACGTCCAAGAGTTTGGATCCGCTGGACGGTGGCAGAGGAGACACATGGAGTCGGCTAGTAGCTGGACGGTGAAGGGTGAGAGGGTGAGGTCAGCCACGGTGCACCTCGCAAGGTTGGTGTAGCGTTGGGTCGCAGTGCTCGCACATACCGCCTGCCATCCCGCCACGTACAACTCTTATGCACTCTGGGCAATGAATCATCGACTTGTGCATGCGCCACTCTGCCTTATAGCGCGCCATGTCAGTAAAGTAGGCATTGCGACATGCCTCGCAGTCCTCAAGGTGCGGATTCTCGTCATGGCCGTCCAGGCGGCATTCAGTCATCTGCCCTCCCGCTTGGACTATTAAGAATCTCCAATCTCCCATCAGGGTAGGCGATTTGTTTTGTGAACGGCTTACCGCTCCTGGTCTGAGAACGGCAACCATGCGGCCCGATGAGAACCTTGATTCCGGTATCTGTCCCGCCCAGTCCAGCTGGTCCTAACGAGCATTGGTCTTTCCATTCTCCGCAAGTCTCGCATTTGTATCCAATTCGATTGGCTCCACCTAAGAGGAATTCCTCGTAATACGTTAGCCATCGATGGCGGCATTCAGTCGGCGTCATGGCTTCACAAAAGCGCCGCAGTCTTGGCAGACAATGCAGCTATTGAGCAGGGGGGCAGTCAGGCGTAGTGTCTCGTTAGGCTCGCTATCACCCCAGTGGATCGCCGTGCTGGTAGCATCCGCGAGATTGTCAGCAATCACATAGCAATGCTTGCGTCCTCCGCCATTCGTCTGTGTATGCCATGAGGCTTTATAGAGGGTCATGTGCGGGTCACCTTGTCGGCCAGCGCGAGGGCGGCGCGGGCCTTATCAGTGGCAAGGCTCATATCGCCCATTGCTCCGCCATTGCGCTCGCCGACTTGAAGTCGCGCTCCGGCTTCGATGTTCAACATCAACGCCTCCCGCATCGCCTCGAACGCCTCCGCCAGCGCATCGCAGCGCGGGCAGCCGGAGTCGCACACGCAGCCGTTACCGAGGGTCGCTTGATTGCCGGGTCGGGTCATGCGGCACCTCGCAGGCTCATGCCACGGGGTAGAAAGACATAGACGTACCCGCGAGTCGAGCCGCCCTCCAGTAGCTCGCCATCCCATCCCATCTTGTCGCACAGGGCACGGGCTGCGGCGCGGTGATTCTCCTGTGCGCTCAGACTGTCGGCGGCATGAATGGTGACTGAGCGGCCGGATTCGGTGAACGCCTTGTAGCGGCTGCCGCGTGTGTTCGTCGGCCCGATATAGCGCGTCTCGATTGCAATACACCTGGATTCGTAGATTGTCATTGCCCGCCTACCTTTCCGCCGGAGTCGGGTCCGGCACCCGGATGTCGTGGCCCATTGCCTTATGGATGTCTAGGCCATGCTGAGACTCAATCAGATGTGGGCGCCACGGATGCTTGATGATGCGCCATAGATACTCGGCGCGGGTAGCGTCTGGCACCTTTTCTTGCAAGGCTTCCCCGCATGTCCAACATTCTGCGATGGTCACGCCTTCACCTCCCGCCGCACGGGGCGGACATGAAACGCATCCTCACATTGAAACCAGTCACGGCGGGATGTGTAGAGAAGCCTCCGCAGATTGGGTGTAATGCTCTTGCAGGTTTGACACCTCTCTGTAGTCTGCAATGCAGGTTGAGGCGTAATGATTAGAGTCGGGCAGTCTGGCGCATGCCTGCCATTCCACGGCCAGCAGCAGAGATTACAGGTCATTGACGATCCTCGGGCCGCTCTTGAATAATTGTGCGAAGGGCCCGCAATTTGCTTTCTGCCTCACTACAGAAATGTGCATGTGGCAATCTAATACATGCTGCACACGTTTCGATGTGATGGTCAAACCATTGTTCTATAGAGTTGATGGTGGCGATGGACAGGTCTCTAGCAGTTGTCATAGTCGCATCCGTCTATTTGTCGCTTGCTGAATCGGTCGCCGCGATACTTACAGAAGTCGGGGCCGCACGGGGCCGGATAGTGCCGTCCGCATGAATCGCCCTCGGTCGCGGGTTGCGGGGCGGGAACGCGGTCAGGGTGCGTCTCGTTGGCGCAAGTCTGTTCGCTGAACTGGTGCGGCGTACGGTTGCACCAGCAAGTACAGAGAGTCGTCTGCTTCGTCGTCCGCGTCATCGCGTCACCTCATCATCGATTGGTGGAGCGTCTGGAAAGAGTCGAGCACGAAGCCTCCTGATAATCGCTGGCTCGTTACGCTTCTTCTTGAGCATGTCTTGAGTATTGGCTTTCGCATCGCCAAGGAACAGATGGTCGGGTCGCACGCAAGGCGGATTGTCGCAGTGATGCAGAACGCAGGCTTTTGGCGGGATGTCTAGCGCATGATGGATAGTCCAAGAGAAACGGTGGACTAACAGATTCGGTTTGGGGTGCGCGTACATCATGCCGTAGCCGTTCGTACATTTCGGTCCAGTCCAGAGCCAGCAACCATCTTCAGAGACCTTGACCTGACGCCAAAACCTGTTGAGCATTGCTCCGCTTCGGTTCAACGGTCCGAGTCTGGTCCATCGCTTGGTCATGCGGGAATGTTACGACGCTGAAAGACTGAAAGCAACATCTATCTTCACGATAGAGTAAATAGTTGTGCCGATTAGACACACTCTAAGCTTGCGGCGCTTGACACGGCCAGGATTAGGGCGTACCGTCTGATTGTGCAATCTGCTATGCAAGAGCCAAGCAATCGCACATCCGCTGCCAAGCAAGTGCATACCGATAGCACATTGGATGCACAGTCAAAACCAACACGCGACCAGCAACGTGCCGCATTCTACCTATGCAGAAGTAACGGACTGTCTATAGCAGCAAGTTCTGATTCAGTAGGTGTTAGCAGAAATACAGGTAGCGCATGGGAGAAACAAGCAAAGGGGTTGAAGGCTGAGTTAGACGCGAAGCGCGGAGTCATCGCTACAAAGGCGCAAGTGGCACAGAAACTCACCGAAGCGCTCGACCAGGCGAGTCCGCAGTACATCGCGCCCATTGCTGGCGCTCTATCCAAGGTAATGGGTTACGATGCGCCAACTCGCAGTGAGCAGATAGTCGTCCATGCCTCAGTAGCTCAATGGATAGACGCACGCAATGAGCTACCGGCCGCGCCGTCCAAGGCTTTGCCGTCATCGACAGAGGCCGGCACACCCCCAAACCGAACAGCAGCGAATGCGTTGAGCCCATCTCAAAATATTTCCCAGAGTGAGAAAAAGTGAGTCGCGCCTCATGGGACGAAGGCTGGAGTGGCCGCTACGTGCATAGGTATTCATTCGATGATGCGCGCAACAAGGAAACCATGAGCGTGAGTGATTCGGTAGAAGACAGACCTTTCTTGTATGTCGAGATGGACGGCGAGAAGTTTTGCATCTACCGGAAAGAGCGCGCAGGATTCAGGAGATAGCATGCCCAAGCCGCGAGCCAGCAGCAAGCGGCTGGAGTCCGCCATGCGCGAGGTGCACACCAACATTCCCTCTACGGTGAAGCGGGCGAGGCATTTTGGGAAGGGTGGCAAGGAAGCAATGCTTCGGGCGATTGCATACAAGAAGGCTCGCGTCAAGTGACATATTCATACGACGGAAGGGTTCATCGTGGAGAGTGTTGGTGCGGGTTTTGGTATGAAGTGATTTTCTGTGGCGAGGCTGTTGGACCGACAGCCAACCCTGCAGATCATAATCATCTAGATTATCCGGAAGGCAAGAAGCGCTACAAATCTCTTGGAGTGGCAGCGTGATCCCCGCCACCGGCTTCGTAGACATCAGCACGCCCGAGTTCGAGGAGAAGCTGCGTGCTGCCCGCCATCGCTGCCTCAGCGACCTCTACTATCTGGTGACTGAGGTGCTCTACTGGCAGGACGCCTACAAGTACGGCCCATTCCATAAGTGGATGGCTGAGACTGTTGGCAAGGAATCCGGCACCCGCGAGTTGTGGCTGCTTCCCCGCGACCACTTCAAGACGACCATACTCACCATCGGCCATGGCATCCAGCAGATATTGCGTGACCCTAGAGTCTCGCTGCTTATCGTCTCGCGTAAGGATGAGCATGCGCACCTGATGAGCGATGAGATGAGGCGACAGTTCAGCGCCAATGAACGCCTGCGCGCACTCTTCCCCATCTGGTGCGTGCCTACCATGGACGACCTGGGCAGCAAGAGCGAGTGGACAGTACCAGCCTACAAGCACATTGGCGGCAAGCGACGACGCGAGCCTACGGTGACAGCGACTGGAATCAAGTCCACGCAGCAGAGTCGCCACTACAAGTGGGGCTACTTCGACGACTGCATGGACGCTGGCGACACTACCGAGGTTGGATTGCGTGAGATACGCGCGGACTTCAAGGAGTTAATCCCGCTGATTGACTCTGACGGTGGCATCCTCATCCCCGGCACCCGCAAGCACTACAACGATATCTACCAGGCGCAGATGGACACGGGCGTGTACAAGACATTCGTGCGGCACGGACTCGAAGGAAGCAAGGAGTGCGATGCCGACGAGTGTGCAAGGTACGCGCAACCTCACAAGGCTGCCGACTTGAAGAGTGGCCAGCCACTCTGCCCCGAGCGCATGAAGCGTGAGGACTACGACCGCAAGCTGCGCGAGTGTGAGATCGACCCCAAGACCGGCGTCAGCTTCTTCTACCACGAGTACATGAATATACCGTTCTCTCCCAGCGACCGCCGCTTCCAGCCGCGCTGGTTTGTACAAGTTGATGATGCCAGTATACCTGGTGGCGCACCACCTTTCTCGCCTCTAAGCAAATGGATAAGTGTTGACTCGGCCTGGAAGGAAGAGGAGCACCCCAGTGGCTACGACTTCACGGTGATTGTGGTGGGCGGCTTTGACGATCAGGGCCGCCTCTATATCCTCGACATCTTCCGCAACCGGCACTGGACTACCAAGCAAGGTTGCGAGGCCATAGTCACGGCCATGAAGTCGGACGAGTATGGCGGCATCAGCCGGGTGATTACCGAGAAGGTTGCCGACAACATTAGCTGGCATGACACCCTGCGAACCGAGGCACGTCTGCGAAGTGCGCCGCTTCAACTATTGTCGCTTACCCGTGGCGGCGGTGGCACGATGGCCCGGCGCACCAAGTTCGAGCGTATCGAGCAATCGTGTCAGGGTCCGCTTGAGAAAGGCCGCGTATTCTTCCGTCGCAAGAGTGAGAACTTCGATGACGCCATCAACGAGTTCTGCAACCTGCGCCGCTGGACGAATGACGACATCGCGGACGCCATCAGCATGCTCTTCGACGAGCGCGTCATCGTCATGCCGCCGCTGCGTGAGAACCAAGGTGGTAGCGTCACTCCATTCCGCCCCATGCCATTCGACGGCGCTGGTCGGCGTGCGGCATTCGCGCAGTCCGGCATCAGGAAGCCAGAGTTGAATGCAGCAAATCTAGGCCGCAATGGTGAGATTGCGGTAGACGGCAACGGCAACGTCCTGTTCACGCCCGAGCAGGTGGACCTGTTCGCCAACCGGCCGGACAAGCAGCCAGCCCCGCGACCAGCATTCAGGATGATGCGCTGATGCCAATCTCTGACGACGCCATCATCAACATCTGGCACCGACGCAAGGCCATCAGCCAGCGTCTCAGGGATGCTTACGAATCGCAATGGATATCAAATTGGAAATCATATCGTGCATTTCAAGAGGAAAGTCCAGATCCGGCTGATTGGTGGCGGTCAAATGAATTTATTCCGGAAATTTTTAATAGCGTAGAGACTGTGCTTCCTCGCATGATTCTCGGCATGTTCAGCAAGCCGGAGTGGTTTGACGTGAATTGTCCGCATGCCAACATACCCGGCCACCCGGGACTCAACTGCTTCGACTACGAGCGGCTGGTCAAGTCGCTGCTGATGTCGGGTACTCGCCGCATGAACCTCTTTGAGCCAGCGTATGAGGGTGGCAAGTACAACACCATCATGGGCCACGTCTGGTGGAAGCTGCGCTGGGAGCAGGAATTCATGAGTCGACCGATGGATGTGCCGATGCAAGATCCGTCCACTGGCGAAGTATTCCAGTCGAGTGTCGCCGTCCCGTTTCTCTCCTACGACGATCCAAAGCTGGACTGGGTGAGTAACTTCCGCGTCTGGCCAGATCCGACTGGACAAGAAGAGTGGTTCATCGAGCGTGTGGACACCACTCTTGAGAAGCTGATGCGTATCAACCAGCGCACCGGCATCTACAAGAATCTGGAGACTCTAGAGCGCGCGCCAGTCAACTTGTCCAAAGAGACCAACTCGCCTGTGGCGCGCACGGACGGCTACAGTAACCGCGAGACCGAGATGGATGCGATTGAGGGATTCGCGCCTGATGTGCGTGATGATGGCCATGAAGGCACGCCTATCCAGCTAGATATCTGTGTCGGCCTGGTGCCTTACGAGCCTGACGACGGCATTCACTGGCGGCGCTGTGTTATCGCCAACGACTCGACCATCATCCGCGACTCGCCCAACCCGACTCCCGACTTCAAGCCAGAATACTTCTGCAGCAAGCAGATTCCCATACCCGGATTCGTCTATGGCGACTCGGTAGTCCGCTACGCCGCACCCATGAACGTGCAGCTTAACCGTCTCGCCAACTACCGTATGGACGAGGTGGTGTTGGGTATCTGGCAGCAGTATGTCGCCAACCGGAATGCCGTCATCCCCAACCAGATGCAATTCACGCCGGGTGGCGTCATCATGGTAGACACAGCGGCTGATGTGCGGACAGCCTTCGCGGTATTGGAGCGGCGGCCAGTTCTCCCCGATTCGTATCGTGAGGAAGCGGTGAGCATGGATCGCATTCAGCGCACCACTGGGGCCACGGCCATTCAGCAAGGCGCCCAGTCCAGTGACCGTGAGACCGCAACCAGTGTCGGTGCGCGCGTCCAGTTGGGCAGCGAGCGCTTCAGGCTAGCGGTGATGTGGCAGAACATGACATTCAAGCGCCAACTGCTCAAGCGGATGTTCGCACTCTACCAGCGCCACCTGCCGCCAGAGCGTCTGGTGCGCATAGTGGGTACGGACTATCAGGTGCCCATCGACATCACCATGCTGCAAGACGACATCGACATCGACATCGACGCCGACATCTACGACATCGACGGGCCGCTGAAGCAGCAGGCGCTCACCCAACTCATGCAAGCCGCAGCGGTGCCACCCTACAGCACATGGCTGCGGCCCGAAGTATTGCTTCGTGACAGCGTAGAGGTATCGCTGAATAAGGATGGCCGCAAGTATGTCAAGTCTCAGGACGAGGTTGCTGCAGAGGCTCAGGCTCAGCTATTCATGGCTATGCAGATGGCTAGCATGGGCTTGGAGCCTGACGCATCGGGCGGCAACACTCTCGCCACCAAGCAGCTTGAGCTTAGAGCGCAGCGCCAGAAAGAGAGTAAGCGACTTTCTGGAAGCGCTGCATAAGGTCAAGCAGCCCGTGAGCGCATTGACTTATGAGGAAGCGATGACGCGCGCAGACTTAGCTGCTTCATTCGTCGAGCACCCTTACTGGGCCATCATGGGCAAGATGCTGAGTGGCACAATTCAGGCTGAGACAGAGCAGTTGCTATCTGGTGATGATCACAAAGAGGTGAATCGCGCATCCGTAGCGATGTGTCGCAAGCTGCTGCAGATGCCATTCTTCGACATTGAACAAGGTCAACTGGCCCAGCGCGAGTACCTTAAGGCGCAAGCGCAATCGGCCAGGAGACGCACGACCCAAAGCGGCATCGAGCCGCGTGAGGTGTAATAATGGCCAACGATCAGCAACCCTTGCAAGTCAATCTCGACATGGATGCTGAAGTCAAAGCGCGTCAGCAAGGCACGGCACCGACGAGCACCGATATCGCGGCGCAAATCGGCCAGACGATGCGCGAGATGGGCATTGACGACGAGATGAACCCTCTGGCGGCACAGAAAGTCCAGCGCGACCTGGACTATCAGCGCCAGATCGATCAGTTGCCGCAGCCCGACAGCGCTCCGTTACCGACTGACATCAGCGCTCCTGAGGTGGACCGACTGGAGCAGTTGCAGAAGGAACTGGATGCCGCCAAGTCCGAGGCTTCGCGGTGGAAGAAGGAGTTTGGCCGCCGAGAAGGCACAGTGGGACAGATGAAGGCTGAGTTGCAAGACCTGAAAGCGCGAGTCTCGCAGATTCAGCCTGCCATCAACGTGCAGCAGATTACAGGACGCGCGCCTGATGAGCCCATCACGGCGCAAGACGCTGTGAATCTGCTCATGTCCCAATCAAGTGCCTTCGGCAATGCGATGCAGAGACTGCGTGAGGAGTTGCTCAGTCAGGCTGCGACTCAGCAGGAAGGCTCGCTACCGCTGGATATGGAGGCCGAGCTTGTGGAAGCACACCCGTGGCTGACCGATCTGCCGCGCCCGCAAAAGATGCGCGCCATGCAGGACATTCTCGCGTCAGCCGGAGTTACCGTGGCACCGCCTGCCCCTGTCGCAATGCAGGCCACGCCACCACCTGCAACCCTGCCCGCAGCGGCCCGCGCTCCTCTGCGTCAGGTTGCATTCATCGAGCCGTCGAATAGGGGAAGTGCAGCAGAGCGCAATGCCGTAGTCCCGGAGCGGCAGGCGTTCAACGACAAGGTGGCCCAACTCAAGGAACTGGTGCAGGGCAAGTATCGTCCCGGTGCCAGCGACAAGGCTGCTGAGTTGCTTGCTTCCCTCGGCGCTGGACCCGTGGATGAGACTCAAGAGGGATTCCTGACCCGACGGCGCTAAAGAGGACTCATGACTCAGACCACAACCGCCATAGCCACGCTGATTCCGGCGTACTATGATCGGTTGCTACTCGACAATCTTTACCCGGACTTGTACCTCTACCAGTTTGGCGTGCGGAAGTCGATTCCGCGCAATTTCGGCAAGACTGTCACCTTCACGCGCTACTTCAAGACAACCGGCGGGGCTGGCCATCAGATTCCATTCGCCATCACTGAAGGCACGCCTATCGGACTGAGCGCCCTGTCAGCCACCACGATCACCGCAACTCTCAGCGGCTTCGGGTCGGCAATCGGCGTATCCGACCTGATTGTCATGACTGGCATCAGCGATGTGGTGCGCGGTGCCGTCACCGAACTGAGCAAGGGTGCAGCGCTGAAGATCGAGCGCAAGACCCGCCAGACGATCAGCGCGACGGGTGCTTTGCTTCCAGCCCGTAACGCTGCAGGTACAACCTCCAACCTGATTGCCACACTCAGTACGACAATCAGCAAGGATCTCTACCGCGCCGTGGCCAAGCTGCGTCAGTCCGACGCCCGCACCTGGCCAGACGGATACTTCGCAGCCGTCATGCACCCGCGTGTTGCTTTCGACATCAAGAACGATGTCGCTACCAACTCGGCTGGCGCATGGGTTGAGATCAACAAGTACGCCACCAACGAAACCGTGCAGATGTGCTATCGCGGTGAAGTCGGTCGCATCGGTGGCGCTCGCGTTGTCGAGTCCAGCGAAGCCAAGCAGCTTTACGGCGTTCCCATCTCCCTGTCGGCCTCCGGGTTCATGACGATGGTCATCGGCCCGGGCGCTTACGGTGAGGTGGAGTTGGATTCAATGGCAGCCAGCGTCTACGTCCACCAGGTCGGCAGCGCCGGTTCAGCCGACCCAATCAACC
>Ga0070703_10000112_pt1 | contig 42152 bp, 40 predicted proteins | sample KBSK5251metaG_FD_65453 | JGI IMG/M metagenome (GOLD analysis project Ga0070703, IMG submission 65453) | Corn, switchgrass and miscanthus rhizosphere microbial communities from Kellogg Biological Station, Michigan, USA - KBS K5-25-1 metaG | ecosystem: Host-associated > Plants > Roots >... | reverse complement strand
GAAGCTTTGCTCGCGCAGTAAGCGGCCGATTTACGAAGTCCGCGGTAGGCGGAAAGACTGGATATAGCTACCAATTGGCCCGATCCGCGCGCTGCCATTTCCGGCAATACAGCCGCGACGCTGTTTACCGCTCCCAGGACATTCACGCTAATTACCCGCGCCACGTCTTCAGGATCCAGTTCGGTAGCTTCGGTAGTAGCGCCCACACCGGCGTTCGCGATCAAGACATCGATTCTTCCGAACTCTTCTCGTAGGCGATCTGCGGCAGCTCCAACAGCTCTCGGATCACGCACGTCCGCAGGCAACAACAGTGTCCGCGCCACAGACGTTTCACCGCCCGAGCCAGTCGTCTCTTCGATCACCTTAACAACTTCTTCCAAAGCGGGAGACGGTACGATTGGAACCGGTCGATCAGTCGAGCGCCGGCCACCGACCGCCGCTCCGAGCACTTTCTGCGCGGCCACACCGCGGGCCATTAAGCCCAGCTTGGCGCCGCGCCGCGCAAGTTCGACAGCCAATCCGCGGCCGATTCCCGAAGATGCTCCGGTAATCAGAACAACTTTGTCAGACCAATCCATCACGTCACGCGCAGTTTACACCTCCAAGGAAACAACTAAAAGGTCACGATCTACGGAATTCAATCAAACCTAAGAACAGTTTTTGGGAAGTTAGACTTCGTGTGACGAGTCTGTCGGAGAGTCTCTGTGCCTCGGTTAATTCTCAGTGTCTCCGTGGTGAAAATACTTAGAAGAAGATTCCACCACTGAGGCACTGAGACCGCACAGAGACACGGAGAGAATGACAGTGAGATGAGCTTTTTTGACGGGCTGCGTGAGCGTCGGCCCAAATTAAGCTAGCCCCGAAACGAATTGCGCTCGGCGATCCAATCGTACATGGGTGTGGGAAGCAATTTGGACGCGCGCGCCATGGTGGCCAGTTGCCACGGAAACGAATATCGCTTCTTACGCTTCTCGATCGCGCGAACGATCTTGTTCACTGCGTAATCCAGCTCCATTACATACGGCGTGCGTCTGATGCTTGCAATCAGCGGTGTTTTGACAAAGCCGGGATGAATCGTGGTGACGTCGACGCCCGAGCCGCGCAGATCGATCCTGATCGCTTCGAAGAAAGTTGAGATCGCCGCCTTGCTCGCGCAATAAGCCGCAGATTTCGGAAGGCCGCGATATGCTGCGAGGCTGGAGTTTGCGACCAGGTGGCCGCTTCTGCGGCGGACCATCTCTGGCAGAACGGCAGAGACGCTGTTCACCACGCCGAGCACGTTGACGTTCATCAGCTCCGCGATTTTCTTCTCACAGAGATCTGGAACAAACGTATTCACGTTGATGCCCGCATTCGCCACCAGGACGTCAATGGGGCCGAAGGTTCGACGCATCTCAGATACTGCACCGCGCACGGCCTCAGAGTCGGTTACGTCCCCCGGCAACGTCAAAGCTCGCCCTCCGGCTTTCGTGATCTCATGGACGATTTCCTCGATCACTTCGCGACGGCGCGCAAGTAATCCTACCGAGGCCCCGCGGCGCGCAAGCTCGATTCCCATGGCGCGTCCGATTCCGGATGATGCGCCTGTGATAAGAACAACCTTATTAGTCCAATCCATCTGTGTTGAGGTTTCGGTCTGGTGAGTTCGACAATTACGTTCGACGGTCAGTTAATTTGGAAAAGGGGAAACCAGGCGGCAATGGATGTTGCCGTGAGGGCCGAAGGGCGTCGGCTCTAACTAGAATACAACAAACAGCTTGACCTGGGCGACAAAAATCTGCGGCTTTTTGGGCTATGAGGCTCCGTATTTCTACTAGGAAAGGATTTTCGCGTGTCTACCTATCTGCAAGCAACGCAACAGTTAGGTCTGAGGTCGAGGTACTCAGATTTGCTGGACGACGGGAGTAATTACCGGCCGTGAACCAGTCTGGGCTTGAATGAAACGTTTGAGCTCGAGCCGCAGGTACTCTTTCAGCAGCGTCGAATCCCCGAGCTGCGCGGGCGAGGCTTTCGAAAAAGCATCGGCGACAACTGTTTGCGCGGATTTAATAAACCCGTTTGAGTCGTCAAGGCCGCGCACGCCGCGCGCGACAATTTCCGGGGCCGTTTCCAGTTCACGGCTTTCACCATTGATCGTAACGATGAGGGTGACAATGCCTTCGTAGGCCATCTTCTTTCGCTGGCGGACAGTTTCGTAATCGATCTCTTCAAACCCTGAATCGTCGATGAAGATACGTTTGGTATCGCGCTTATCAACTATGGTGCAGCGCTCGCCGTCCAACTCCAGCACATCACCATTCTCGATCAGAATAATTCTGTGCTCGGGAATGCCCAGATGGTTCTTCACAAATTCTTTGTGACGAAACAGCATGCGATATTCGCCGTGAATCGGCACGACAAACTTCGGGCGCACGGCTTCAGTCATAATGCGTATGTCATCCTGCGACGCGTGACCGCTAACATGAATCAGCCGCCGCTTCTCTTCGATGATGTTCGCGCCACGCTTGTACATGAAACCGATCAGCTTGGAGATTGCCCGCTCGTTGCCCGGAATGATGCGCGCTGACAGGACCACCGTGTCGCCTTCTTCAATCGTCAGGCCTTTGTAGACTTGCGTAGCCATTTGATAAAGCGCGGCGCGCGGCTCGGCCTGTGAGCCGGTGACGAGAAAAACGATTTCGTTATCGCGCATCGTCTTCGTGTCGTTCCCGCTGACCAGCATCCCATCGTGGATGTCCAGATAGCCAAGCCGATCAGCGATCTCGACGTTCTTCTGCATCGAACGGCCAAGCACGCAGACTTTTCGGTTGAACTGCTGGGCCACATCAAAGACGATTTGAATACGATGAATCGAGGAGGCAAACGCCGCGACGATGATGCGTCCCTGGGCCTCAGCAAAGATTTCTTCAAAGGCCGGGATGACCGCGCGTTCTGAAGGCGTGCGCCCGGGAACGGTCGCGTTGGTCGAATCAGAAAGCAGCGCCAGCACGCCTTCCTGTCCGTAACGTCGCAGGCTTCGCAAATCGATCGGCTCGCCAATGACCGGCGTCTCATCGACCTTGTAATCGCCCGTATGAATGATCGTGCCGACCGGCGTCTTGATGGCCAGGTGGAAGCAGTCAATCAAACTGTGCGACGCGCGAATGAATTCGATGGTGAACGAGCCAATCGTGACGACGTCCCGCGGCTCGACGCGATGCATCAGCACGTCGCCGAGAAGTCCGTGTTCATCCAACTTGCTTTCCGCCAGCGCCAAAGTAAAGTTCGACGCGTAAACGGGAACGTTGATCTTTTTCAGCACGTACGGCAAGGCGCCCAGATGGTCTTCATGACCATGCGTCAGGATGATCGCCATAATGTCGTCGCGGTATTGTTCGAGGATTTCGAAATCAGGAATGCAGACGTCGACGCCATAAGCGCTCTCTTCAGGGAACCCCATACCCGCGTCGAGAATGAGCATCTCGTCGCCAAAGCGCATCAAGGTACAGTTCATCCCGAACTCGCCGATGCCGCCGAGGGGAATAATTTCAAGGACGTTAGCCACTATAGATTTTGACTCGACTCTCTGGAGGGGATGCGGAAGTATAGCACGGCGATGTGGCACGGGCGTCCCGCCCGTGATGGTTCTTCCAATCCGGTATGCAAATTCCATTACTTGCCAGATTTTCCAATTTGACAATACTTCCCTGGCGTGGAAACCGAATCCGTTAAGGAAACTGAGAGCGGCAAAGAAAGTGGCACGGGCGTCCCGCCCGTGACCGAGATCAAGAAACGTCGCGGGGCCTACCTGCCACATTGGACGCGAGAGGGTGGATGGTATGCAGTCACCTTTCGTCTCTGGGATTCCCTCCCTCAACATGTAATTGAAAGCTGGCTATTCGAGCGCAACAACACTGTGAAAACCGCGGAGCAAATGAAACGCCCACTAAGCGAACACGAAGAACGAAGACTCGCCCATCTTTATTCTGAGAAGGTCGAGCGCTATCTCGATAATGGCTACGGCTCTTGTTTTATGAAGGATGAAAAAGTGGCGGACCAAGTACGAGATGCGCTGTTGCACTTCGACGGTGTGCGTTGTTCACTAGCCGCATGGTGCGTGATGCCGAGCCACGTGCATGTGGTGGTGCAGCCGTTCAGCGGAAACACGGGCGGGACGCCCGTGCCACGTTCGGACCTTCCCGAGATACTTCACTCTTGGAAATCATTTAGTGCAAAGGAGGCCGACAAGTTGTTGCATCGTGCCGGTGAATTCTGGCAAGCCGAATCGTACGACCACCTAATCCGCAATGAAGCTGACTTTCGTCACGCGGTGCGATACGTTTTGGATAATCCCATCAAGGCTGGACTCAAGAATTGGACGTGGGTTGGATTGACTGAACGTGGCGCGCGCATCTTATGTGCGAGGTAGGCTCACAGGCAGGAGGCATCGGTGGCACGCGCATCTTGCGCGTGAAAAAGAAAGAATCTCGGGCGGGACGCCCGTGCATTCGCCGATGTCGCCGAGGTGATTAATTTCGAGGACGTTACACTAAGACGGTTACTCGACTCTCGTGCGAGTGCTATTCTGATAACACTCATCGTTCTTCAAAACAGCTGGCCCCCGGATGTCAAGACGAAGTAGAAAATGATTAGAGAGGGACATGGAATTAAAGAATTTCGAAAAGCAGATCACTAAGACTGGGTTTCCGTTGGAACACAAAATCGGCGAAATTCTTAGATCTTCCGGATGGATTGTTATCAACAACAGGTATTATGTGGATGATCAGGAAGAAAGCATAAGAGAAATTGACCTCGTCGCCTACAAAGTACGTCAGGTTCAACATTTCAAAGTCTTTACCACGCTGATCATAAGCTGCAAGAGAAAAGCGAGCAAAATGTTTGGGCGCTACTTGCGAGAAAGAACGACGCTTTTGATCCCAACTTAGACCGTCAGCCAGTCCACATTTGGACAAATGACAAAGCGCTTTCCTTCATGCTTTCTCAAAAAAGGTGGCCTGGCGAATACTACGAAAGGGCCCATGATTTGGGTGTCAAACGCATACTCTCCGACCCTGCCGTCGAGGTGTTCGCGTTTCAGGAAAATGAACCGACAGTCTGGAAGTCCTCAAAACGACCGCGCGATATTTTCTTCGATTACGTCACTCATGAAAGCGCAATCGTACGAATTGGACGCTTTGCTACGGCGAAAAACCGTTTCTTCTGTGTACCAGTTTAATCTTGTCAACGTCGTCGATACCGAACTCATTCGACTGTTTTTTGAGAAGACCTCACACGAAGCTACGGCAGTTGATGAAGAACACTACATCGCCAGGTACATCGTCAATAAGAGAGATACCTTTGCTAGAATCCACTTCGTTTGCGCGAGCAAATTTGAAACGGCTCTTAAAGAGTATGATCGACTGCACTCAGCTAACTGCAAGATCTTCTCTGGAAGCTGCGATGAGTTTTATGAATCTGTTCTATCTGACGGGAAACGTACTCAAGTTTTCATGGAAGAATTCGGACAGGAAATAAGGCAAACCCTCTGGATACGCTTGCTGCGATCAAGTCTTCATCTAGACGCCAAACTTGAGGGCACGTGGCTTTATTGGCGCAATAAGGAAAGCCTTGTGGAAGTTATGGTCCCGGTAAGCGAGGAAGCAATTGATTTCTTGAACGAAGATACAAAAGCCAAGCGGGCAGTAGCCGACGCTCTGGCCAAATGGTACCGATACACGGGACCATTTAGATTCGCAATTGACGACGTTCCTTTCTAAACTTCAAGTCCTAATACTCGGAAAGTGGCTGTTTAGCAACGCAGTTAGGAGTTATAGGCTTAAAGAATGAAGATCAAAGTTGTAATTGTGGCCGGCGAGGATGGCTACTTTGTTGCTCATGTTCCTTCCCTAAAGGGGTGCTGGTCGCAGGGCCAAACTCGAGTGGAAGCGCTTCAAAACATTCTCGAAGCAATCAATCTTTATCTTGAGCCTGAATCGGCACCCTCAGACGACGGGTCCCAGGCGTAATTGTTACATGATCCAAAAGCTGTCACTGATCATTCTTCTCATTATCTGCTGTGAGCACACCGTCTTCGCTCAATCCTCCGAATTCACCGAACCATGGAAGAATCCCAACATCGCCCTCGCCATCGATCCGTTCGAAGGCAACCCAATTGATTGGCAGCAGCTCGCCACCGACAAGCGCGTCGTTGCGATCATTCATCGCGCGACCATTGGCTTTCGCGTCGATACAAAGTACGCCGAGCGTAAGGTTGAAGCGAAGAAGCGCGGCTACAAATGGGGCGGCTATCACTACGGAAAGCCCGGCGATCCAATCAAGCAAGCCGACTTCTTTCTCGAAACAGTGAAGCCTGAAGCCGACGATCTAATTGCGCTCGATTTGGAAAGCACCGACAGCACAAAACACATGAGCTTTGAAGAAGCTCGCCTTTTCATCAATCGAATCAAAGAAAAGACCGGACGTTATCCAGTCGTTTACGCCAACAACCTGGTGACGAAAGCGATTGCGGATCACTTTGGTGAAGACGACGTGTTCGCGAAGACGCATCTCTGGTACGCGCGATTCAAGAAAAGCGTGACGGACTTTCCGGCAGGCACCTGGAAGACCTACGCGCTTTGGCAGTTTTCCTGCGAGATGAATTGCAATGCCGCGGATCGAAGCAACTGCCTTTACACCGTTCCCGGGACCGAGTACGACATGGACGTGGATGTCTTTAACGGGACCATTCAGGAACTGAAAAGTAAGTGGCCGTTTGCGCACAGCACCGAGCCCACGTCGACATCCAAATCGCCAGACAGGTAATGCTCAGTTCCCGCTCCCCGTGTGAGTAAGTCTCTTACTTTGCAGTTTTTCTTTGCGAATCTCTGCGCCTTTTTAAGCGGGCTAATACTGGAAGCGCGGGCGCCCGCCGTGACTATCAGCACGAGTGCTGCATTTTCCGCGAGACTCGAGTAAGTTTTGACCTTAGGTTGCGGACGAGGGCGTCCGCGCTCCCAGTGTAAGCGGCCATTGTTTTCAGTGTCCGCATACTTTTTAGGCAAAGCCACGCAAGGGCGCTGAGGCGCCGACGCAAAGCCAAACTAAGACTCTCCCGTCCGCACATTGACTCGATCTCCAAACAGGCATATTGTCTGCCTCTCAAACCAACTTAAGAATACCCAGGGAGGATCCCATGAAGAAGTTTTTCAGACACCTCGTTTTCCTGTGCCTCATCGTTGTCACCATGCTGGCTTCACGAGTGACAACCAGTTCGTCACCGCAGGGACCGGCGCCAATCGATCCGGCTTGTGTGAGTTACTGCACAGGTTTGCTGTACGAATGCATACTTGAAGGCGGGAAGAATAGCGAGCACTCCTGCATCTCGGTCTACCGGCGCTGCGTTGCTGGATGTAGGCACTAGGCTGCAGCGATCGAACCTTTATCATTGGCTCTCGGGAAAACGCTCCAGCGGTGCGTTTGACGCACTGTACTGAGTTTCACTTAAACGCCATCGGATTATTTGTCGACCGAAAGGCTTCGATGAACCGCGGTTCGTTGCGAAGCGGATCGAGTTTCGTTTCTGTGCCCCACCAAACCAACCAGGGGTCCCGCTCCGCCGCTGCTTTCTCCAAAGACGTCAGCGCTTCATCGTGATATCCCAGCGCCAGGTGCGCCGTCGCGAGGAAATACTCTTTAACGTAGCTGGTGGACGCCAGCTTCAGCAGATCGTTCCGCACAGCTTCGGCTTCGTCACGTTTGCCGGCAACAACCAGCCCAAAGCAAAGGATGCTCATCGGCAACGCCGAACCGCCCATTAAACTCGCTCCTTCACGGAGCGCCGCCAAACCCTTCTCCACTTCGCCGACTTCGAGCAAAGCATTCCCCAGCTGGAAGTGTCCCTGCGGATAGTTTCGATCGAGCTCGATGATTTGCTGAGCTTTATCGATAGCGTCTTCGAAGCGACGGACCTGGTAATAGGACCATGCGACCAGCGTCATCTCGCGCAATGAAAGCGGATCGAATTCCTCCGCGCGAATGATTTCGCGCAGCCCTTCTTCGAATCTTCCGGTGCCCACCAACAGACTCGAATACCATTCGTGTGTGAGTGGATAATTCGGATTCAATTCCAGCGCGCGTTGATAGACCCGCTCGGTCTCTTCCCAGTTGCAATCCGCCGTCTCGATTGAAAGACCGTAAGTCGCGTAGGCTTCACCAAGCGAGTCATCCAATTCAATCGCGCGTTTCGCGGCCGCTTTGGCCTGCGGAATGGTGACGCCTGGCGGCAAAATTCCGTAAATCGAAGCCCAATTGTAAAAGTCGGCCAACCCAACGTGCGCCAACGCGTAATTGGGATCGAGTTTGATCGCCTCTTCGAACGAGGCCAGCGCTTTAGGCAGAGACCCCGGCGTAAACTTATTCCAAAAATACCGCCCACGGAGATAAGCATCGAAAGCCTGCGAGTTATCTGTGCCGCGTTTACGAAATCTGACCTGGCCCGTTTCCGTCAGTTGCGGCAGCAACGATTCCGCGACCTTGGCCGAGATTGAATCTTCCAGATCGAGTGCGTCCGAATAATTTTCATCAAATTGATCCGCCCACGAATTCGCACCCTGCTGAATGTCGAGCAACTGAAGCGAGACGCGCACGCGATTACCGACCATTTTGATCCGGCCATCGAGCACATAGTCCACGCTCAACTCGCGACCGGCGCGCAAAGGATCCGTCGTCGTTTCGCCGTACCCCACGATTGCGCTGGTCGGACGAACCGCCAGGGAACGCACGCCACTCAGCCGGGTAATCATCGCGTCCGCGAGTCCCACCCCGAGAAAACTCTCGCCGGTGTCGGTGGTTGGCCCAAGGTTAAGAAGCTTAAGCGGCAGAATCGCGATCGATTTCACGTCGCCATCAGTTTTGCGCAACGGTGCATAGGCCGGCGCCAGCACCGCCCATCCGTTCAAGTGACGCAGGATGTCATCGCGCAAAGCTGTCGCCGTTTCATAACGCTGTGACGGCTCTTTACGCAGAGCTTTCAGCACAATGTTATCGAGATTCCCGGCGAGCTCTTGTCGCAAATTCGCAACCAGTTGAGGCTTCGTATCTTCAACCGAGGACAAAGTAGCCGCATCCCGGTCAACAAAGCTCACTGGGATACTCGGCCCGGGCCGAGACACGGCGACGCTTGGTTGTTCAGGTTCGTCTTCAATGATCGCGCGCGCCACTTCGTGCGGCATCAGATTTCGAAAACGATATGGCGAATGACCGCTCAAAAGCTCGTACAGAATCACCCCGAGACTGTAAACATCGCTGCGAAAAGTAACGGACAACGCCTGCACCTGTTCGGGGCTGGCGTATTCGATCGTCATCAAACGTACGCCGAGAGTGGTTTGCGGCGTCGTATCTGAAACCAATTCCGGATTGAGCAACTTCGCGATTCCAAAGTCGAGCAGCTTCGGCGTTCCCGTCTGTGAAACCAAAATGTTGGTCGGTTTGATGTCGCGATGAATCACCAGCTTGTCATGCGCGTATTGCACCGCATCGCAAATCTGAATAAAGAGACGCAGCCGATCTCTGAGGTTCAATCGTTGGGCATCGGCGTACTGATACAACGGCCGGCCTTCGATGTACTCCATGACAAAGTAAGGATTGCCATCCGAGGTTGTGCCGCCGCCGAGCAGGCGTCCGATATTGGGATGATCGAGTGCCGCGAGAATCTGGCGTTCGTTACGAAAACGACGCAGTACGAAGTCGCGATCCAGCCCGCTCTTGATTAGCTTGATGGCGACGCGATGCTGAAACTCTCCGTCGGCGCGCCGGGCTTCATACACTGTGCCCATGCCGCCGCGTCCGATTTCGCGCTCGATGCGATAGGGGCCGACGTCGCGACCTAACATCGACTGTTCGTCGCTGTGGTCTGACGGCTGTGTCTCAAGGGGATCAGTTACTTCGGGCGAAAACTCACTCATGAGAACTTTTAAAGCAAATCACATCTTAACTTGAAAATTTGCGCGTACCAATTGGCGATATGATTGAGTAAGAACTGTGGTGCTCTCATGCTGTCGCGCCGCAGGTTACGACTTGAAATCGATTCTCAAATCCACGGGACGCCCTACCGGCTCTGGCCGTGCCACGCCGATGCGCGGCAAGTCTACGACTTGCCGAGGGGCCTTTCCAAAAATGAGCGGTCTATGACCGCTGGGTCGAAGACCCTTAGAAAAAGGGAAGCGATCCCGGCAAGTCGTGGACTTGCCACGCATCGGCGTGGCAGAGCCATTGCTCATCGCTCTTTCGACTCATCCGCTTCTCCGCGCTAAACTGAATTCATGCCCGACTTGCTGGTTAATTTACTAAAGTTGCCGGAGCGCGAAACCCTTACTCAACCCGGCATCAACATTCGGCGCGCGCAACCTTTCGAGATTACGCGCTTACGAGAATTCATCAGGCATAATTTTTCCAGTGCCTGGGCCGACGAGGTTTCAGTTGGCTTTGCCAACAAACCCGTGACAGTTTTCATCGCGACGCGCGACGGCCGCGTGATTGGTTTTGCCGGATACGAATGCACGCGCAAAGCTTTCTTTGGGCCGACCGGTGTCGTTGAAAGCGAGCGCGGTCGCGGAATCGGCAAAGTGCTGTTGCTGGAGTCGCTCTGGGGTTTACGCGAGCTCGGCTACGTCTATGGAATCATCGGCGCCGCCGGTCCGGTAGAGTTTTATCAGCAAACCGTGGGCGCGATCGTCATCCCTGACAGCGAGCCGGGAATTTACACTGACCTTTTGAAATAAAGTCCGAATGAAGTCGAATCCTTCGATCAGCGAACTCGCGCGCGTGATGGCGGCCGGCAAAAGGTCGAACGCCTCGAATCGCCCGCCGGGACCGAAAGGCACGCCAGTCATGGGCGTGATGCGCGAATTCAATCGCGACTCGCTCGGCTTCATCGAACGCGCTCAACGCGAATATGGCGACATCGTCTGGATGCGTTTTCTCTACGTGCCCGCCTTGTTTCTTTATCACCCAAACGAGGTTGAATACGTCCTCTCAACCAATCCCCGGAATTTTCGCAAGGCAATGTCTTTGCGCTCGAATTTTTTTCAAACGCTGGTCGGCAACGGTTTGCTGACCAGCGAAGGTGAAGAGTGGAAGCGCCAGCGCCGTCTTTCGTCGCCGGCATTTCATCGACATCGAATCTCAGCCTATGCCGACACCATGGTCGATTACAGCCGTCGTCTGATGGCGAATTGGCAGCCTGGCGAAACGCGCGACATGCATCGCGAAATGATGCGCCTGACACTCGAGATCGTCGTGCGTTGTTTGTTCAGCGCTGATGTCTCGAACGACGTCGATCACGTGGGTGACACCTTGAAAGAGCTGGTTAAGCCGTTTGCGGCGCAGGCAACTTTGAAATGGATTCTTGATAACCGGCTGCCTACTCCCGCGCATCTGCGCTTTCAAAAGTTCGTCAGGCGAATTGACGAAGTTGTATATCGAATCATCGCCGAACGGCGGGCCGGTGGAAAAGATGAAGGCGACCTGCTTTCGATGCTGCTGGCGGCGCGCGACGAAGACGGCAGTCAGATGACCGACCAGCAACTGCGCGATGAAGTGATGACGCTGTTTCTCGCAGGCCATGAAACCACCGCGCTCACGCTGGCCTGGTCCTGGTATTTGCTGGGAAGAAATCCGGACGCGGAAAAGAAATTCCATGAAGAGCTTGACGAAGTGCTCGCCGGACGCGCGCCGGCGATGGCGGATTTGCCGCGTCTGAAATTCACCGAACAGATTGTCAAAGAATGCATGCGACTCTATCCGCCGGCGTACGGGCTCGGCCGCGAAGCGATCGCCGATTGCGAGATTGGCGGCTATCCCGTGCCTGCTGGGACACAAGTCTTTATGTTTCAGTGGGTGACGCAGCGCGACCCGCGTTTCTACGATCAGCCTGATGAATTCATTCCCGAGAGATGGACTCAGGAATTCGAAGAACGTTTGCCAAAGTACGCTTACTTCCCTTTTGGTGGTGGCCCAAGGGCCTGCATCGGCGCGTCGTTCGCGATGATGGAAATGATGCTGGTGTTGGCCACAATCGGACAAAACTTTCGCCTTGAACTTGCTTCTGATCAACCTCTCGAGATTTATCCGGCGATGTCTCTGCGGCCGAAGGATGGGGTTGAGGTGACGGTAAGGAATCGCTGAGGAGATCCTACTTGAACGAAGAGAGCGCAAAGCAAGAGCCGGGTCAAATCGTGCGAGCCGCCCAGAGCATCCTGCTGATCGATTGGGCCAATCGCGGAATTCCGCGCGCACTTGTCGCAGCAGGATTCACAGTGTTCTGTGCTTCGCGCGGGCGTTACTCAGTTGTCGAGATTGTGCGCGAGCCGCCTGATGGAATCGTTGACGGCGACGTTTTTCCTCCGGAGGGAGACGAGCGCGGATCTGCTGTTTCGCAGACCGGCCGAAGCCCCGCCCCACGTCGACATCGTGAATGTCTATCGACCGGAACCGGAGCACGAGGGAATAGTTGTGAATCAGGTTCTGCCTCTCGGCGCCGGAATACTCTGGCTCCAGCCGTCGATTGGCCCAGGCACCGCGCGAAAACTGGCCCTCGAGCACGGACTCGAACTGATTGAAGGCATCGACATTGTCGATGCCGTTCGGCAACTGACGGGATAAGATTTTCTGACGGCTTTGCACAAAGAGTCTACAGCAGGCTGCCAGCCTGCTGACGTTATCGCCTTGATTCTCAGCTCTTTCGCGGACTCGACAACAGGCTGGCAGCCTGTTGTACGCTTTTTTGCGCAAAGCGATTTCTGACTATGACTCTTGCATCGAATCAACTCGCGTCCGCAACTGAACGCCGAAAACGCCTCATTAGAATGTGCGAGGCTCTTCCTGAAGTCACCGTAGAACCAGTCAACGAACATCTCAAAATCAGCATTCGCAAAAAGACCCTCGCGTATTATCAATTCGATCATCACGGTGATGGCATGATCTCTCTGGTTTGCAAATCGAATCCCAGCGATCAGCGCCGGATGATTAGGACCGACGCGGAAACATTCTTCGTGCCCGATTATTTGGGAGCGAAAGGCTGGCTGGGAATCAGGCTCGATCTCGTAGAAGTCGATTGGGACGCGGTGACCGAAAGTCTACGCCGCGCTTATCAGGATCTGGCGCCGAAAAAGCTCGCCGCATTGCTCGATTAGCCAACCGAGTAAGTCGATCGATTTGATCAGGCGAAAGAGCCGGCTGAAAGTAGCCGGCTCTTTTGTTTGTCGTAGAGCGGTCCTCCACTCTTGCTGCTGAATGTTACGCGTTATAAGCTCGTCATGTGATTCATAGCTTCCGTTGTCCCGAGACGCAAGCGTTGTTTGAGACCGGAAGATCTAAGAGGTTCTCAACCATCGCGAAGATTGCAACTCGGAAGCTTGCGCAGCTTGACGCGGCGCACACTCTGGAGTTCTTGCGGTCACCGCCCGGAAACCGTTTGGAATCCTTGAAAGGCGACCGCAGAGGTCAGTACAGTATTCGAATAAATGATCAATTCCGAGTTTGTTTTCGGTGGACTCAGGAAGGCCCAGCAGAAGTCGAGATCGTCGACTATCACTGAGGAATAAATAATGTTTAAGAACCGCATGAGGCCGGTCCATCCCGGTGAGATACTTCGCGAAGACTATCTGGTGCCGCTCGGTTTGAGCGCGAGCGCCTTAGCGAAAGCACTGAGCGTTCCGGCTGCGCGTATCAATGACATCGTCCGCGAGCGCCGTGCGATCAATGCAGACACTGCGATGCGACTGGCTCGCTACTTTGGTGGAGACGCCCGCTCGTGGCTGAATTTGCAAACCGCCTATGACCTTCGCGTCGCCGAGATTCAAAACGCTAAGAGAATCAAACGCGAGGTAGCTCCGGCGGCAGCGTAAATCTCATCGCAAACAGAAAGGTTTGTTGGATGCCAGAACCCCCCAAGCCAAGCTCCGCCGTTGTTTTCAACTATTTGGAACGCTGGGAACTGTTGGAAAACTACAGGCTACAGGAAAGCTCCTTGAGTCTTCTCTTCAATAAACTCTGTCCTGAAAACAAATCGATTGAGCATATTCTGTTGAAAGTAAGCACGCTAAACGATTTTTATAGCACAAACATATTCGACACTTATTCAACAGCGAGGCATATCCTTAACTTAAATGTAGATTCCAGACTTGAGGCGAAGGATTATTCACTGGTGAACGACATTGCAAGAGTGCCGATCAAAGGGAAGGTAAGGAATTTCTATGCGTTCGCGTCGAAGTACTGTAGCCATCACAGACCCGAAGCCTTTCCAATATATGACTTCTTCGTTGAGAAAATGCTTCTTCACTACCAGTCGACTAGTGGGTTTGGCGAATTTAAAAAGGATGATCTCAAAAACTATGATCGATTCATGGAAATTATCAAAAGCTTTCAAACTTACTACAAACTTGCGAAGTTCTCTTTAAGAGAAATAGATGTTTTTTTGTGGTTGGTAGGAAAAGAGTGTTTCCCTAGAAACTACAAAGGACGGCCTTCAACGGGGCCATCGCAACTCGCAACTTAATTCCCGCCGATGCCAAGCGTTGTACTCTTACACCATCGCATTAACCAGCAACGCCCACTCTTCCAAGGTAAGCGTCTCAGCCCGGCGCAAAGGCGTAATACAAGCCTCGCAGAGAACGATGCTGGCGCCGCCATGCTTCTTCAATAAATCCTGAAGTCCTTCCGGAGCTTCACGCAAATTGTTCAGAATCGTCTTGCGCGGATGAGCAAAGCCGGCGCTCACAACTTGCCACAAAAGCTTTTCATCTTTCACCTCAGCGCCAATCTTTTGTCGCACACGCAAATGCACGACGCTGCTCCAGACTTTCGGCGCCGGACGAAAGGCTTGCGGCGAAACATCAAAGAGCTTTTCGGTTTCGCAATACGCTTCGACCAGAACTGACAGGTAGCCGCGTTCGCTCGACCCGGCCTGGGCCAGGATCCGGTCCACAACTTCGCGCTGCAGCATGAGCGTCATTTCGCTGATGCACGCTCGTTGTTCGATCAGCCGCTGCAGAATTGCGGTCCCGATGTTGTAAGGGAGGTTGGCAACGACGCGCGCCTGTGTCGCCGGTTCGATTGCTTTGCAGAAATCAACCGTTAGGGCATCGGCCTCAATCACCTGCACATTCGATGCGCCTGACAATTGATTGCGCAACTGCGGAGCCAGGTCGCGATCGAACTCGATCGCGATCAGCCGGCCGGTCTGGTCCACCAGTCGCGAAGTCAGCGCTCCGCGTCCCGGTCCTATCTCAACGATGGTTTCGACAGGCTGGGGACTGACGGCGGAGATGATTCGGTCGATGACTGTTTTGTCGACGAGAAAATTCTGCCCAAATCGCCGCTTGGGGAAAGTGCTTGAGTGTTCCTGAGAAGACAAAACCAAGCCCTCATTAACGTCGGGCTACTGCCCCGACTTGAACTTTGGATAGCCAGTCACTTCGATATCGCGACCGTGTTGCCTGACTTCGACTTGTTCAAGTTGAAGTGCGTCGGCGATCTTTTCAGCGCCGCTACCTCCGATAGCAGAAAGGGCATCCTGACCGCCGATGATGATTGGCGCCACAAAGAAAGTGACTTTATTAACCAGCCCGGCTTCCATTAGCAGGCCGGCCAAAGACGGGCCGCCTTCAACCAAAACGCTTTGAATTGATCGTTTGCCTAACTCCTCCATCACGCTGTTGAGGTCGAGCGCAGAATCCTGCACGACGACATCCACGCCCCGCGATTTTAGCGCGCCGGTCGAATCCGGCTCCGGTTCCTCGTCGGCGAAGATGATCACAGGCGCAGCCTCAGTCGTCTGCGCGAGTTGAGACTCCGGCGACAGACGGAGGTATTGCTCGATTACCACGCGCACCAGCGGGCGCCGGCGCTTTCTCCCTGAACGATCAGTCAACAGCGGGTCGTCAATGCGCACGGTGCGTCCGCCAATCATGATTGCGTCACTTTGATGGCGCAGTTCGTGAACTTGCGCGCGCGCGGGTTCTCCGGTTATCCAGCGTGAATCTCCGGAAGCCGTCGCGACTTTTCCATCTATCGAAACCGCCATCTTCAAATGAACGAAAGGCCGGCCCGTACGCATGAAATGAATGTAGGCTTCGTTCAGGTGGGTTGCTTCGTCGGCCATGCCGCCGGTGCAAACTTCAATTCCCGCTTCGCGCAAACGAGCAAAGCCACGACCTGAAACCCTGGGGTTTGGATCTTCAATCGGCGCCACCACGCGCTTGATGCCCGCGTTTATGAGCGCTTCAGTGCAGGGCGAGGTGCGACCCTGATGTGCATGAGGCTCGAGCGAAACAAAAGCAGTGCCGCCGCGGGCCCGTTCGCCGGCCTGCTCGAGCGCGAGCGTCTCGGCGTGCTTCACTCGATCGTAGAGATAGAATCCTTCGCCGGCGATCTCTCCGCGCGCATCGACGATGACAGTACCGACGAGCGGACCGGGGCTTACCTGGCCGATGCCCTGCGCTGCCAGCTCCAGGGCTCGGGCCATCATCCGTTCGTCTTGTTTCGTTAACTCGGACACGTTTGAAGAGATGTTAGTCGGTATCACCATGCGTCAGCAGAGCTGAGTCAGTACCATCCGCGTCAGCTGATGGATCACTCACGCAACCAGGTCAGACGCGCGACTTCCTTATCCCATCCACTGACGCGGATGGTGCTGACTCCGGTCCACGAAGGTAATGAATCGGGCCGCAGTCGACCCTCAATTAAACAGACTGTTGACGTACGTCTCAGCGTCGAACACGACCAGGTCGTCAACCTTTTCGCCGATGCCCGCATAACGAATCGGCAAGCCCAGTTCTTTTGCAATCGCGACCGCAATTCCACCTTTCGCCGTCCCGTCGAGCTTGGTCAAAACAATTCCGGTTACGCCGGCAACTTTCAAAAATTGTCGCGCCTGCTCCAAACCGTTCTGTCCGGTGACTGCATCAACGACGAGCAAAGTCTCGTGCGGCGCGCCCTCAACTTCTCGACCGGCGACCCGCTTCATCTTTTCGAGTTCAGCCATCAAGTTCGATTTGTTATGCAGACGTCCGGCCGTATCGACAATCAAGACGTCTGAGCCGCGGGCCTTCGCGGCTTTCATTGAATCGAACAGAACCGCCGCAGGATCAGTCCCCTGCTTCTGCTGAATCAAAGGCACACCGGTGCGCTCTGCCCAAATCGCCAGTTGATCCGAAGCTGCAGCGCGAAATGTGTCGGCCGCACAAATCAAAACGTCGTTGCCTTCAGCTTTGATTCGCTGGGCCAGCTTCCCAATCGTGGTCGTTTTGCCGACGCCGTTCACACCGACGATCATCATCACGTACGGCGCGATGTCTTCCGGCACACTGGCTTCGGATGCGACACCTTGTTTCTCTGAGGCTTGCAGAATCGACAACAGCTCAGACTTGATCGACTGCTTTAGTTTTTCGATGTCATCAATTTCTTTGCGGCTGATGCCCCGACGCACAGTTTCGAGCACGTGCATCGTCGTCGGAACCCCGATGTCAGCGGCGATCAAAGCTTCTTCCAATTCATCCAGCAGCTCGGCATCAATCCTTTTGGCGCCGGCAAAAACCGTATCGATTCGATCGGACAGGGACTCGCGTGTGGCCGCCACCGCGCGCCGAAATCGCGCCGAGAATTCCTGCTCGAGCGCGGCTTCGCGAGCTTGTAATTGTTCGATTGAAAGGTCGAGACCAAGGACCGAAGTTTGCCATGGCGCCGCAGGTGGTGACGGTTCGACTCCGCTCGCGGCGGGCTTATCCACTTGAGCTTCAGGCTCAGGCGGAAGCGACGGCGCCGCTTCATCCGCGGCCCGATTCAACCCCAACGAGACAAACTCATCCTTTTTCCTTCGCCAGAAAGCCATCAAAACTCCGATCTAAAATGAGTGCAGAATTCTTGAGGCGATTATAAGCAGAAGCGGCGCACCGCCACAAAAGCGTTGCGCCGCAAAGTTCAGAGTTCAATCTTTAGGTTGCTATCTGCAAACCCAAGCTGAAGCTTGAACTCTCAACTAACTAACAGCCAGAACCGAATCGGGTGTCGTCACTACCGGCAAAGGCTGAAGAACGGGAGGCTCGCTTTGTTGGCGAGTCACGCGGGAAACTCCCGGCCGAATCTTTCCGGCTTCGCAAGCGGCAACGAAAGCGGCAACCACCCGCGCGTCGTAACGCGTGCCGACGAAACTCTTCAGTCGCGTCAAGGCTGCCGACAAATCCATTGCTCGCTGATACGGACGCTCAGTCGTCATCGCATCAAACGTATCCGCGACTGAGACGATGCGCGCCTGCATCGGAATCTGATCGCCCTGGAGACCCTGCGGATAGCCTTCCCCGTTAATCATCTCGTGATGCATGTACATGCCGGGGAGGAAATCTCGCATCGCCGGAATCTGCGACATGATCTTGAAGCCCTTCTGCGGATGAGACTTCATGATCTCGAACTCGTCGTCAGTCAAAGCCGAAGGCTTCTTCAGTATCCGATCGTCGATACCAATTTTCCCGACGTCGTGCAGCAACGCACTGACGCGAATCTTTTCAAGTTCATCCTCGGGCAAGCCCAGGGCCTGGGCCGTAGCCACTGCGAATCTTGACACGCGTTCGGAATGACCGCGAGTGTAAGGATCCTTGCCGTCGATCGCTGCCGCGAGGGCCTTGACCGTGCCTAAGAAAAGTTCATGGTTTGCTTCAGCGGAACGTTGCAGGTCGCCGACGAATCTTTCGATCTGATCCGTCATTTGATTGAACGATGAACCGAGCTCACCCAATTCCGTCCGGCCCAGGACCTTCACACGTTGAGAAAAATCGCCGGCCGCAATGCGCTGGGCGCCGGCCGCCAGTTCGCGCACCGGACGGGTCAGCTGATCGGCAAAGAAGAAACCAATCACCAGCGCCAGGATTGCCGCGATCAGACTCACAAACACAACCTGTTTGCGCATGTCGGCAACCGACGCCAATGCAGCGCTCTCGTCCTGGATCGCGATCACACCCAGCAATGAAGCGCGATCGAGTTCCACCGTTGCGTATGATCCCAGCATCGGAGTCACTTGCCCATCGCGTTCCAGCGTGAACGGCGCGAGCGCCGATTGCACCTGCGCGCCGGTCTCAAGCCAGTCCTGAACTACTTTCAGATCGGTCATCGGTCTTTCAGAAAAAGCTATGGCCGCGTCGGGATGCGCGACCGCCTTCCCGTTTTGATCGACGACGAAAACGACCGGCAAGCCGGCGTCCAACATTTCACGCGTGCTCTTTGCGGACGTCTGCTGCAGCGCCTTGAAGACTTCCTGGAACGAAACGACGGCGACCACGGCGGCCACGATTTCTTCTCCGTTCATGACCGGAGCCGCAATCGTCAATCCCATCTCCTGTCCTGAACGAATAATCTGTGGCCGGCTGATGATCACACCTCGACTGTTCATCTTCGCCAGGACGTCGGCGATGCGCTGGTCTACCTCTTCGCGTTTGATTAAATCGAATTGAAAAGCCCGATGCACTTCGCCTTTGACTGGACAAATAGCCAACGCGATCAAGTTCGGATCGTCCTGGAGGCTCCGCTGGAGACGCGCATCGTAGCCGGCGTCCGGGGCGAACCGGTTTCCGCCGGTGATTTCAAAAGCCCGCGCCAACCCAATCACGACGTCTCGATAGCGCTGACCGTAGAGTTCAATCTGGCGGGCCTTGTCCCGGACGAGTTGGGCCTGATAACGGCCTTCAATAGCGCGCAATTCCTCAGCGCTTCGCCGTGACAACATGGTGCCGGCGAGCGTCAAAGGCAGCAGGCCGACCAGCAGCAGGACTGCCAGTACGACGTACAGGAGACGAATTCGACCTAAAGATTCAAGCACGTGGACTGAGGAAGGTGAAAAAGCGAAGACAGATTCGGCGCCGACTTCCGTTGGTCGGCCCCAACTAGATTAGTGGTTTAAGCTATGAGGTGTCAACGGTTTTGGCCAATATTTAACTGCTGAAATATTGAGAGTTAGAATCGGAAAGATGGAGGAGCGCCTTGTTTTCTCGACTTGTTGGGGCGTTTTATCCTCTCGAAAAGAGGATTAGAGGGATTGGCAGTCTTTTTTGCAGACTTGCGGATGCCGCCGGGCGTCTAAAGGGTTGACTGCGCGGGTTGTTGCGCGCGACATTTGGATGCCCGCGGCGGGCGCGAGCACGGACCGGATGGAAACGGCCACGAACGACGAGCAAATGGTTGAACGCGCGCTGTCTGGCGATCCAGAGGCGTTCGGTGAAATTGTGCTTCGCTGGGAGCGGCGCATTTTTGCCCTCTCGTTTGGCATGCTCGGTCGCGAAGAAGACGCGCGCGACGCGACCCAGGAGACTTTTCTCGCCGCGTTTAGAAACCTTCGCGGGTTTCGCGGCGAGGCGAAGGTTTCTTCCTGGCTGCATCGCATCGCGGTGAATCAATGCATCACCCGGCAACGGCGCGCCAAGGTCCGCGGCGAAACCGCGCTTGAAGATGAAGCCGAAAAGAATGCGGCCGTGTTCGCGTTGCCGGTTGACGCCTCGCCGGCGCGAAATGCCGAGACGGTTGAGCGAACTGCGGCGGTTCGGCGCGCAGTCGGCGCGTTGCCTCCGGATTTGCGACAGGTGGTAGTGATGAAAGAGTTTGAAGAACTAACGTTCCAGGAAATCGCTGACGCGCTCGAGATTCCTCTGAGCACGGTTAAGAGCCGCCTTTACACCGCGCTCAGACAATTGCAGATGCGCCTGCAAAAATTCGGGGACAGCCAGGCGATTTGATCGAGGAGAGTTTCACATGCAAGACCTGAATGAACGACCAGTCTGTCATCGAGCCGAAGACCTGGTCACTTTTCTCTACGGCGAAGCCGGCGAATCTGACGCGCGCGATTTTCGCGCTCATCTGCAACAGTGCGACGCGTGCCGAAGCGAGTTTGCGACTTTTAATCAGATGCATGAATCGATTGTCGTCTGGCGAAATGAAGCGCTGGGCGCCTCCTTCACTCCCTCTGCGGTTGTCGCTGAACCGTCAGTCGCTTCAACTCAGTTCGTCCGTCACGAACGAAAACTATCGGCGCTGGCGGCGTTGCGTGAATTCTTTAGTGTCTCTCCGCTGTGGTTGCGTGGCGCTACGGCTTTTGCTGGTTTGCTGCTTGGCGCGCTCCTTATTTTCGCAATTTCAAGTAGTTGGCAAACCTCGGCTCCTGTGGTGAAGGCGCCAGCAGAGCCTACGTTTACTAAAGCAGATCTGGACCGGGCGGTGGCCGAAGCTAAAGTCCAGGCAGTGAGACAGCAGCAGGCAACAGTACAAAAATCAAAAGATGAAGTGCAGGCGCCGGCGGCTGGAACTGCTGTGGCAACCTCACATCGTTCCAACAGGCCGCGAGTCAAAGCTCTGACTCAACAGGAACGTCAACAGTTGGCCGCCGACTTACGTTTAATTCCCGGCGTTGATGATGAGGAACTGCCCTTCGGGATCTCAGATCAACCTGATCGATGAAATCTGGCGCCCAAATGAACGAGGATGGTAATCAAATGAAACGCGATAATAAATCAATGAAGCTCGCACTGCTCGCCGCGGCGGTCGTACTTTTTGGCTTGTGCGGTGGGATTGCGGCGCAAACAACTCAAACCGAGAGTTCAACTGCGCCGGCGCAAACTCAAACGCCGGATCTTCCGGCAAATCAAATGGCCGATCTGCGACCGCTCGGCCTGACACCGGCGCAGATTCAAAGTATTCGCGCGATTAATCTCGAGTTGAAGGACGAACGTCAGGCCGCGGGCATGAAATTGCGCCAGGCCCAGCGCGCTCTGACGGACGCAATTGAATCTCCAACTCCCAACGAGTCTCTGATCGAACAGCGCTCGCGCGAAGTCGCCGCGGCCCAGGCCAACACGATACGTCTCCGCTCTCTAACAGAGGCCAGGATTCTTCAAATCCTGACGCCTGAGCAGCGTACAAGATTGCGAGAAATGCGCCAGAGGAATTTAGCTCTGCGGCGTGAACGTCAACAGGGCGCGCGGAACGGACTCGACCAGCGGCAGCAGGGTTTGCAACGCGATCCAAATAATCCGGCACTGACCCCGGCACAACAGCGTCGGGTGCTGCGACGCCAACAAAAGCCATAACTCACCCCATGCAGTAATTCTTGAAGCCGGTTCGAATCTATTCGGGCCGGCTTTCTTTTCGGCCAATTATCATAGTTCGTCCGCGGCGATTTCCGACGCGAATATCAGAAGTCTCCGCAGAGGGCGTATCGAATCTACTGAGGCCTGCCCGAGAAAATCGATAGTCGGGTCTCTTCCTGAACACAGCAACCTTGACGTAAACGTTTGGTTTTGCGCATTATAGGCCGCTCTGTTGAAAACACGCTCGCAGCGGATTGGCGCCGAATTTCTCGTCATCGATGCGCGCTTCGCCGGACGGCAGCTCTCTTTTTAATAGCCAGTCGCCACCACGAACGTCGGGCAGCTCTCTTTAATAAATTGGATCTCGGATGAACATCGTCCTTCGTTTTCTATTTGACCTCCAGGAGATGTCCCTGCTCGCTGCCCGAGCCGCGCGCGGAGTCTTCAGGAAACCTCATTATGTTCCCGAGGCCATCGCGCAGATGGATTACATCGGCGTCGGGTCGCTGACGATCATCATTCTTACTGGTTTCTTTACCGGCGGCGTGCTGACGCTGCAAACGTATCAGACCCTGGCGTCGTACGGCGCAGTCGATCAACTCGGGTACCTGGTTTCGATCTCACTGGTCCGCGAACTCGGTCCCGTCCTTAGTGCTTTGATGGTGACGGGACGAGTCGTCTCGGCCATCTCGGCTGAATTGGGGTCGATGGTCGTGTCGGAACAGATCGACGCGATGCGCGCGTTGGGAACTGATCCGGTTCGTAAACTGGTGGCGCCGCGGATTCTCGCGCTCGTCGTCACCTTGCCGTTGCTGACTTTGATCACCGACGTGATGGGTATCGGCGGTGGCTGGGCAGTCTCGACCTGGCTCTTCGGCCTGCCCTCTTCGATGTTCATTAATTCCGTGAAAGATGGCATCACCACCGACGACATCATTGGCGGAATCGTCAAACCGTTAGTGTTCGCATTCCTGATGGGCGTGATCGCCTGTCACAAGGGACTCAAGACCGAAGGCGGCACTGTCGGCGTCGGCCGTTCGACCACGTCGGCGGTCGTGATGGCCTCGATTATCGTAATCATCGCGGACTTTATTCTGGCCCGCGCACTACAACTCGTACTGGGTACCCAAACATGATGACGCAGGCTTCAATCGACGAGACAACAGATAATCGCGTCAGCGACCGCGCCGCGGAATCGACTTTTCGCGAAGTCGACGACAGCGATCGCGCCATTCCGGCGATCGAGTTCCGCAACGTCACGATGGAATTCGACGATCGCAAGATTCTGAATGACCTGAGTTTCAAGGTGATGAAGGGCGAGACCAAAATCATCCTCGGGGGATCGGGCTGTGGCAAGTCCACGACAATTAAGTTGGTACTCGGCCTGCTCAAACCCAACAGCGGGCAGATTCTGGTAGACGGTGAAGACATCACCAACTACAACGAAGTCCAGATGATGCGCATCCGCAAGAAGATCGGCATGATCTTTCAGGAAGGAGCGCTGTTCGACTCGCTTTCGGTCTACGAGAATGTCGCTTTCAAACTGCACGAACAGGGCGTGCCGGAAGACGACGTCGAAGGCGAGGTCCGTCGCATGCTGCGGTTCGTTAACCTGGAAGCAGCCATCGACAAGATGCCCTCCGAACTGTCAGGCGGTATGCGGCGCCGCGTGGGAATCGCGCGCGCACTGGTTGGCGATCCAAAAATAGTGATGTTCGACGAACCGACCGCCGGGCTCGATCCGCCGACGGCGCGCACGATTTGCGAGTTGGCGATGAAACTGCGCGACTTGGAAGACGTCTCGTCGATTTTCGTGACGCACGAGATGAACAATGTCGAATACCTGACATCCGAATACGCGGTCGTGAACGAGGCCGGCGAAGTGATCTTCGAAAAAGAAGGCGAAAAGCTTTGTCTCATCAACAGCAAGGTTTTGATGATGCGCGACGGCCAGATAATTTTCAGCGGCACGGACGAGACGTTGCGCAAGGCTGACGATCCATACATTCACAAGTTTCTCAGAGGACACTGAGTCATTAATCAGGAATCGCAGGTGTTAACATGGCAAAATCAACCAAAACCCTCGGACTGAGCGAGCTGCGTGTTGGCTTACTCGTTTTCATCGCCCTCGCGGTGCTTGTAGTTTTGATTCTGAACGCCTCCGGCGAACTCAATCCTTTTAAGACTCACCTGCACCTGCGCGCGCGCTTCGCCGATGCGAACGGCCTGCGCGAAGGATCGGACGTGAAGTTGGCGGGCGTGAAAATCGGCAAGGTCGATCACCTCCGTCTGCTCAGCCCATCCGAAGTCGGCACCGGCCCAAACCCGCAAAAGATTGAAGCGTTCCTGACAATCGACAATAAGATTGACGGCATCCCGGCGACCGATCGTATTCGCACAGACTCACAGGCGCAGCAGGCCTCGCCCAGCATTCTCGGCAGCGAAATGATCGTTAATATCACGCCGGGAACGCCCCTGGGCCAACCTGTGACCGAGAATTTTCTGTTGCCGGCGACGGCTGGAAGCACGATGAGCGATCTCGCCACTCGCGGCACGGAACTGGCCGAAAAATTAGGCAAGCTCTCTGATCAGATGAACGAAATCGTCAAGAACGTGCGCGACGGAAAAGGCACCGTCGGGCGCCTGTTCAATGACGAAACACTCTATAACAATCTAAACGCGACGATTCGCGATGCCGAAGATTTGGCGCAACAGATCAAGACCGGCAAAGGATCAGCCGGCAGATTCATCTACGATGAAGCGCTCTATAACAACGCGAATGAAATGGCTTTGAATCTGAGAAAGATGTCTGACGATCTGCGCGCAGGTCGCGGCACAGCCGGGAAGTTCTTCGCGAGCGACGAGATGTACAACAAGATCAATAGCATCGCCGATCGCGTGAACCATTCGATGGACAACATCGATCAGATAATTGCCGGCGTGAATTCCGGACAAGGGACGCTGGGCAAGTTGGTCAAGGATGAAGGAATTTACAACGATGCGCGCACCGCGATTGCGCGCTTCAACACGACGGCCGCACGCATTGACAACGTAGTCGCCGGCGCCCAACGCGGCGAAGGCACAATCGGAAAACTGCTTACCGACGATTCGCTCTACAACAACGTAAACAACTTCTCGTCCGAAGGCGTGAAGATGCTCTACGACTTCCGTCAGAATCCGAAGAAGTACCTGACGATCAAGTTCCAGTTGTTCTAGTAACGCAAACTGTTAGTTTGCGTCTGGCAGCAGCGCGCCGCTGACCCGTCTGAGAATGAAGGCTAACGCCCAAGTTGCTTAATCGGATCACCCGGACTCACCGCGAAGAACAACACGAGGTAGTCCTGGCTGTTCCCCCTTAACTCCCGAGAAGTTCATTGACCGCCGTCTTAAAGCAAGGCCGCTCTTTTCTCTGTCTCGTCGTTTTCGTGATCTGCCTGCTTGCTTCACTGACACTCACCGTCGCGGCGCAGGCCCAGAATCCGCGGACTGACGAAAATCAAAGTCGAGGTTCAAGACCCAAACAGTCAACTGTTCGCGGACGTGTGATCTATGAGGATTCGCGGCGGCCGCTGCGTCGGGTGCAACTCACCATCTGGGATCCGGCTGGCAAGAACAGGACACGTCCATACGACGCCTGGACTGATGGGAACGGAGAGTTTCAAATCGTCGACGTTCCGGCAGGCAAGTATTTCATCGACGTAAGTGCGCCCGGAATTATTCACCCCGGACGACGAAAAGATTTTGGCGGCAATGATTCCGACAACGTGCCGGCCTGAAAAGAATGACGGTCACCGGCGATCGACGCGAAGCCGTCGATCCTTTCACCTCTCACAAATTCGAGAATCTCAGCGCGTTCGCTGCGATAGCCTGACCAGTCATCGCCGCTGAGCATCGCATAACCGGTCGTGGGCCATTCGACGCCGGCATCCTTCGGCAGATTCTGAAAATCCAGGCGCCAATCGAGCATGCCAACCGAATTACCCCAGAGCTTCCAGGTCGCTTTCGAAGTGCGCAACTGGTTGAGAAACCAACTCTTTTGCGCGGATACGACAGGGAATAAATAACGTGTGCATAGAAGAAAAACGGAACTAGGGTAATAATGCGAGGACCATGAAATCCCGGTCATAATACTCCGCGTTACGCTGTTATGCATACGCAAAAAAGCGGCGATGGCTATCCATCGCCACTCTCTTGAATACCTACTCTGATCGCAATTAATTCCGAGTCCGCACCGTGCTCGACTTACCAATATCCTTCAGCAACTCGTTAGCCGCCGCTTCCAACTGGCTGTCACGCCCTTTCAGACTTTCTCCGATCGGTTTAGCGACCGGCATGTCCACTGCCCGAGGATGCATCTCCATCAACGTGCCGTCATTCGCAGTGATGCGATCGTAGGGCAGACGCAGGTTGGAACCATCGATCAACTGGACGCCTGAGGTGTAAATAATCCAGCCGGCAGTTGGCTCGCCCACGACCTTGCCGAGGCGCAAGCTTCGATAGCCTTCGGTGAAGTCCTCTCCGTCGGAAAGCGTATGACGGTTGGTCACGAGGATCGTCGGCAACTCCAAAGCGCGTTGGCCGAGAACGCTGCGCGATGGCGACATCGTGAAACCGCGCGGCGTCATGTTGAAATAACTGCGGCGCGCAAATACGTCGATGGCATAGACGTTCACGAAGCCGCCGTTGTTGTTGCGCACGTCGATTACCACGCCATCGCGTTGCCGGTTTTCAGCATCGAGATCCAGGTACAGTTGAGTCAGCGCGCCGGCTGACATGTCGGCCATATGCAGATAACCAAGACGCCCATTGCTGATCTTCGAAACGTAAGCGCGGTTCTCTTCAATCCATTTTCGATAAAAAAGATTGCGCTCCGCAGCTCCGGTGATCGGGCGCACGACGACTTCGCGTTTCTGTGCGCCGTCGGCGGAAGTCGCGACGCTCAGAACTACGCGCTTCCCGATCTTGTAAGCCATCAGCTCGTCCAGGTTTGTGCGGGCTCCGATCGGAGCACCGTCAACTGCGACCAGGTATTCACCGACTTTCATATTTGTGATTGCCGCCGGCGTCAGCGGAATGACGTCGGTAATTTTTAGCGCACCTTTGGTTTCGAATTCGTCGCGATCGAATCGCACGCCGAGCCTGCCAATCGCAGCGGCTTGCGCGGGGTTACCGGGCGCGGCGATGCCCGAGTGTGACGCATTCAATTCGCCCAACATCTCAGAAATGATCCGGCGCAACTCGTCGGGGTTGCGCGCTCCGGCGGCGTAAGGCTGGTACTGTTCGCGTACTTCGTTCCAGTTCACGCCGTTGAAATTCGGATCGAAAAAATTATCGCGAATGTAGGTCCATGCCTGTTGGAACACTTCAAGTTTCTCGCGCGCAAAATCGACATCCATTTCGGCCGCAACGTTCAACGGCCGCGCCTGGCGGTTCTCGAGCGGGATGATGTTGATGCGTCCGGTTTCGAGGTAATAGACCTCTTTGCTGTCCGGAGAAAACTGCGCGGTCGTCTTAAAGCCGGCAGTCGAAGTCAGCTGTCGCGAAACCAGAGGGTCTCTCGAAAGCTCATCGAGCGGATAGACATACAGATTGGTTTGATTAGCGACCGACGCAATCATCAAAACTAATTTTCCGTCGGGGCTAATCTTGTGAAAACGCACATCGATTCCGACCGGAAGCAAAGTCAAACGACGGCGAATCTGATCGAACTCGATCTGGACGGGCTTGGGCGCTGGTCTGCCTCTGGTTTCAGCCGCCGGCGATGCGCTGGGCGCAGCGGCCGGAGTCGGAGCCGGTTGCGGCTCAGTCGCGGGTTGTTGTTGTTGCTGTCTAAGCGGCGGCCTTGGTTGTTCTTCTCTGAAGAGATCGCGAAATTGATCTTCGCGAAACCTCGGCGTGCGCGGAATCAAATCGACGCGCGCGAGTTGGGCCGTCTCAGTTCGTTGACCCGTGTCAAACAGAATGTAAGTGCCGTCGGGGCTCCACGAAATAGTGTTGTTTCCACCGTTGGCTACAAAAGTAATTTGCCGCGCTTCGCCGCCGGTAACCGGTGCGACGAAGACATTCTTAAAGAGCTTGTCGCCGACCGGCATGTAGGCAATCCATTTGCTGTCGGGCGACCAGGCGTACGGCCGATCAGAGCTGAGCGGCGGGCGCTCGAGGTGTGCTTTGGCAACGCTGCGTTCGGTCTTTGATTCGACTTCATAGACACGGATTTCGCCACCGCCGCGCTCAAACGCAATCATCTTTCCATCGGGAGAAAAGTACGGCGTGTCGTCGCTTAACTGATCGCGAGTAATTTGCGTTTCGGTGTTGGTCGCAAAGTCGTAGAGAAAAAGATGGCCCGGTCCATCGCGATCGGACACATAAACGAGCCGGCGGCTGTCCATGGACCATGAGACTTGTGATTCTTCGGCAGGGCTAACGGTCACACGCGCGGCATCGCCGCCGTCGGTGCTGGATGCGGCAAATATCTCGCCGCGAACGATGAAAGCGACCTTTTTTCCGTCGGGCGCCAGGGCCAGTTCGGAAATCTGATCGGTCAGACGCAGATGTTCTACGGCCGGTCCCGCCGGCACACCACGGCGACTGATGTTGACCGCACTGGCGCGGCCACTGGTCGCATCGAGTTTCCAGATCTGAAAATTGCGTTCGAAAACGATTGTGCGACCGTCAAAACCAATGCTGGGCCAGAGCACTCGGCCATCTTTGAATTGAGTCACCTGTCGAGCTTTACCGGCGATCTCTTTCGCCCAAACGTTCTGTGCGCCACTCCGATCGGAAACGTAGAAGATTGTGCGATCATCCTTGCCCCACATGGGCCAAACCTCTTTCGCGCCGCCTTCGCTGAGTTGTTCGTAACTCGGCTGCGAACCGAAGCGCATCAACCAGATTTCACTTTCATCAATGTGACTATGGCCCTTGCGCCACCATTGCGAGCCGCCAAATCCATGTCCGGTGAAGGCCACGGCGCTGCCGTCGCGTTTCGGCGCGCTGAAGTATTCGGTGGTGTATTGGTCGGCGACGACCTGCATCGGCGTGCCGCCATCGACACTGACGCGAAAGACATCGGTGCCGCCGTTGTCGCGACTGTTTGAGCTGAAGTAGATCCAGCGTCCATCCTCAGACCAGGCGTCAAGCTGATCGTTACTGTCATCGAATGTCAGACGTTTTAGATCGCCGGTATCAATCGTGAGAATGTAGATGTCGCCATTCCCTGTGCGCGCCGATCCAAAGGCGAGCTTGTGCCCGTCCGGCGAATACAGTGGTCGCGACTCAGTGCCTGGATGCGACACGAGCAAGTGCGCTTCGCCACCGGCCGCCGCGACGGTCCAGATGTCACCACCTGAGACAAAAGCGATTTCGGAACCATCAGGTGACAGCGCCGGTTCGGTAAAGTAAGGCTGGGCTTGTCGCGACTGCGGTTGCGCCGTGACGATTATTGAGAAAAGCCCGACTAAAGAAATGGCCGCGAGCAGTTGCGCACTTCGACGAAGTTTCGAATTTGAATTCATAAATGTGGAAACCTTCTGGAGGTCAAAACTGTGAAACGAACGCGCGGCATACTACAACATTTTCTCGCGGCAAGCGCTGACTTTTATGCTCAAAAATCAGACGGCCACCGGGTGGTGGCCGTCTTCGGAAAATCGAGGCCCGGATCACATCGACAATCCGGGCTCGTAAGCGGGCTTCACTCCAATAGTCCTTCTTGAAGTGCGGCCTCGTAATTTCTCCGGATAAGTCCCAGTGACGCGCGCAGCGTGCTGCACGCCGGAGGCGTGCCTACCGTTTAGCAAAACGCCGGCGAAATACTTTCGACCCTGGCCCTCGCTTTGGGCGTCAGCCTTTCGAGCGTCTCGAGAACTCTCTCATGCGTCATTCCGGTGCCGATGTACGTCCACCGATTCGCCTGCAGCTGAACGCGACGAAATTCCGCTTTCTCAGATTCAGTCAGTTCTCTTCCCGTGGCGCGGGTCAGACTCTCCATGTCGAATTCGACCTGCTGAGTGAGCCCAGCATCGAGGAAGCCGCCGATTTCAATGAATTCTTCAACGTCCGCCATGATCTCGGCCTCGCTCTTACCATCAGCCAGGGCTTCAACCATCAGGGTGTCGAGCTTGGCGTGCTGTGCCTCTTCCATCCAGTGGTTTTTCAGGAGGCTCTTGAATTGCGGATCGAGTTCCTGATCGTCCTTGATGCTATCCACATAGTGACGCTGAGACATCCACTCGATTTGGAGAATTGCCAGCGCCACGCCCAGCGGGCTGTGCGCCAGAACCGCTTTGGCAATTTCTTCAGGCGGCCCAATCACCGAGCACGCGGCGCCGAAGCCGTCTTCAAACTCCTGGCGAAAACGCTTGAAAAGCTGGATGTGTTTTGCTTCTTCGCCGGCAAACTGCAGCAGAGCACGGACGCGGTAGTCGTCACCCTGAAGGTGCGGACGTGCATGGTCCAACACGAACGGCAGGATGAATTCTTCGACCAGTCCGAAAATGCACAGGTAAGTGTTGCCGCGGATCTGATTCAGAATCCGCTTCTCATCACCAGTCAAAAACTCGAGTGGCTCGATCCTGGCGAGTGACTCGGGCATGAAAGGCTTGGTGAAGTCGAGCTGCTTCTCGCCGCCGATGATGTCTTCGATGCGCCAGTGAATTTCCTCAGGCGCGGTTAAAAACGATTGATATGTATATCCGTGGTTCATTTCTCTTTCTCCTTTTGCTTTCAAAAACCTTCTCGCATTCCTGTCGCAGAGCGGGTTCGCGAGAATTGTGTCGTCGGTCCGCAGGCCTCTCGCCTGCTTCCTCCTGCTCTGTGTGACGCCCCCGCCGGAGGCGTGCGTACCGTGAATTAATTCTCGCGGTAAAAGTAGTACTCTGCGGTGTACGGCACCTCTGCCATCTGACCAATTACCAGGCCGGGATAAGCAGGCGCCAGACCGCCCGTCGTGTTCACGCGCTGGACGAAGTTCACCGAGCTGTAAATCCCCGGACCTGAGGTCGAAACGGCCTCAAGCAGTAACCAGGGAATGGCCGTCGGATCCGGAGTGCATCCGTACAAACGTGCCGCGACCACTTTGCTGCCGCTGTTGCTTTCCCAGGTGGGTCCGCGATAGTGAACGCCGACTCTTCCGTCGTAGTTAGTGTTGGCGTACAAATTCGCTGCTGGTTCCGCAAACACCCAGCTGCTTCCGTCCCAGCGATAAATCTGCGTGCCGGTCGCGTACACATGTGAGTGCACTTTGTTTCCCGCCTCGACGTTTAAGCGGTCGCAAAGCGGTGACGGCAAGTCCGGCGCTTTTTGATCGCCGTCCGGCGCTGCGGAAATGGACGGCGCGAGCCCTATCACAATGAGCAAAGCCATGAGTGCGCCGAGCTGTTTAGTTCTGATGATCTGCATACTGTCTCCTTATCGAATCTGTAAGTTCCGGTGGTTGCATCGTCGTAAGGGCAAACCGGTGGCGCCCCCACGAACGGGGTAAATCCCTTTTGCTGTCACTAGGGAATGCGACGTCCGGAGGCAAACTCCATCACGCGCTGAAAAATTTTGAGGGCCAGGGATGAAAACCGGGAGAACAATCTGAACGACTTTGCGTAGCCCAGGCGTTTACGCCTGGGAAGGCCAGAGGATTAGTTCAAAAAGCCCCATTAATGGGGCTTTCATGGCGATTGCCGTTCTGTCCCCAGGCGTAAACGCCTGGGCTACTGAAAAATTAGTTCGCCACCGGCCTCGTGCACAACGGCGCAACCCCGATGGGGTTGCGTCCGCTCAGCTACTCCAACCCAACGTAGCCGCTGCGCGGCAACGTCGGGTTGAAGGGCGGAACCGCTTCGCGGTTATAGTTATCGGCCAGACGGTCCGCCTCTGCTCCCGAAAATGATTCATTCAGGTCGCTACCTGCACGCCCCAATTGCTAGGCCTATCTGGAGACATGGCGGTATGATCCGGGGCCAAGTAATCGTTGACGTTAAAATCAGTAGGGTTACAATCAGCGGCAGAAAACCGAGCCAGGTGACGTCATCGTCGAACTCCCAGCGCGCACTGTCTGATGATTAACCGCGGCCCGGGGTGTGAGATCGCCATGACAATACCCACTTCGCAAAACCTGACGCAGATGTTGCTGGCCTGGGGCGAGGGTGACGAAGCGGCTCGCGACGCGTTGATCCCGATGGTTCATGACCAGCTCCAACGGATCGCTCGTCATCATCTGCGGCAGGAGCGGACGGGACATTCGCTGCAAACCAACGCGTTGATAAACGAAGCTTACCTTAAGCTGATCGAGCAGCAGACAGTTTCGTGGCAAAGCCGAAATCATTTCTTCGGCATCGCGGCGCGTCTCATGCGCCAAATCCTTGTGGATCATGCCCGCGCGCGGCAGCGACTCAAGCGCGGCGGCAACGCCCATCAAATTTCGCTTACGGCGGCGGAGCATGAACAAGAGCAGACTGCGGATCTGCTCGCGCTCAATGATGCGCTGGAAACTTTATTTGAAGTTGATCCGCAACGGAGCCGGATTGTTGAGTTACGCTTTTTTGGCGGATTGACTATCGAAGAAACCGCCCAGGTCATGCGTGTTTCGACTACAACGGTCGAGCGCGGATGGCGCACCGCTCGAGCCTGGTTGCAAACCGAATTGGCCATGCACTAAATCCCGGAAAATGAATCCCGACCAATGGCGCAAAATCAGAGAGCTTTTTGATGCGGCTTTGGATCGCCCGCCCGATCAACGCGCGGAGTTCCTCGAGTTCGCCTGCGGAGGCGATGATGACGTTCGAGTTCGAGTCGAGGCGATGCTTGCCGCCGACCAGCAGGATGATCTGCTGATCGATCGCCCGGCCTTCAAGGCCATCACTACCTTTCATCCTTCAACACCTGGTCAGGAAGATTCGCACAGTTTCAGCGGCGAAATGATCGGCGATTACCGTCTCGACAAGGAATTGGGTCGCGGTGGAATGGGAACTGTTTATCTGGCTTACGACACGCGCCTGGGCCGGCAGGCGGCGCTGAAACTTTTGCCCTCACGGTTCAATAGCCCGGAGCGAGTGCGACGGCTGGAACGTGAAGCCCGTTCCGCGAGCGCGCTCAACCATCCGCACATCATCACGATTTATGATTTTGGTCAGGAAAATGGTCGCGACTTCATCGCTTCCGAGTTTGTCGAAGGCCGTCGGTTGCGCGATTACGTCGGCGCCTCTGAGTTGACGCTCAACCAGATACTTGACGTGGCGATTCAAGTAGCGAGTGCGCTCGAAACTGCCCACGCTGCGGGCATCATTCATCGCGACATTAAGCCGGAAAACATCATGCTGCGGCCCGATGGTTACTCAAAGGTTCTGGACTTTGGGCTGGCAAAGTTAACCGAAACGGAATTTGGCAGCGATGACGCGGAAGCGAGCGATGGAAGGAACCCGCCGGATTTTGAGACGAGGACCGGGATCCTGCTGGGAACGGTCACCTACATGTCGCCGGAGCAAGTGCGCGGTCAGAAGCTGGACGGGCGTTCGGATTTGTTCAGCCTGGGCGTCGTTCTTTACGAACTAATCACCGGCCATCGTCCGTTCCATGGCGAGACTTCTCATCACACGATGGTGGCCATAACCGATTCCGAGCCACGATCACTCGCCTATCACGTCGGAGGTCTGCCCGCGCGTTTGCAGCACATCATGGCGCGCGTGCTGGCCAAGAATCGTGATCAGCGTTATCAAACCGCGCGCGCCTTGCTTGCTGATCTCGAAACGCTGCAAGCCGAGCTGGCGCCCAATGCACCCATCGAGCGGGTGAAGACCGAACGCCCGCGGGCTGACCAAATCGGCGAACACACCACGCCTCTCATGGCCCAACATGTTTCAGTCGCGACTGACAAAGCCACTAAAGACACGGCGGAAGTAGCCGGCATGCTGCTCACGCGCCTGCTGCGGCACAAACTTGTCTGGATCGCGCTCGTCATTCTGCTCGCGGCTGCGGCGTATCTTTACTTTGGCCGTGGCTTCCGCACGAGTCACCCGGCGATCACTGATAAAGATACGATTCTCCTGGCGGACTTCATCAACACCACGGGGGACACAGATTTTGAGGGCACACTTAAGCAAGGCCTGACAGTACAGCTGGCCCAGTCGCCTTACCTCAACATCTTCCCCGAAGAGCGCGCTCGTGACACGCTCAGACTGATGGAGCGGTCTCACGATGAGAAGATCACTCGCGAGGTCGGTCGAGAGATCTGCCAACGCCGCGGCATTAAGGTCCTGATGGTCAGTACCATTGCCAGTCTCGGGCGCAATTACGTAATCACGCTGGAAGCGGTGAACAGCCAGAGCGGCGATTCGGTAGCGCAACAGCAAACTCAAGCCGAGGGGAAAGAACAGGTACTCCAGGCACTGGGCCTCGCGGCCACCGAAATTCGTAAGAAGCTCGGCGAGTCGCTGGCTTCGATCCAAAAATTCAATGTACCGATTGAACAGGCGACGACCGCTTCGCTCGCAGCTTTCAAAGATTTTACGTTGGGGATCGAATTGAGGCGGCAGGGTAAATATGCCGAATCAGTCCCACCGTTCAAACGGGCCGCCGAACTGGACACTGAATTTGCTCTGGCCCATCTACAACTCGGGACTTCGTACCGCGATCTTCGCAATCTCGCGCTGGGAAATAAATATCTGGAGCGCGCATATGAACTCCGTGACCGCGTCAGCGAGCGAGAGAAGCTGGAAATCTCTGCGACTTACTACCGCCATATCACCGGTGAACTCGACAAGCGGATCGCTATGACCTCGCTTATGACGCGGACTTACCCGCAAGATCCTTACGTCTATCATCTACACGGAAACTCTCTGATGATTGCCGGAGAGTTTGAGCAGGCGGTCGAGGCTTACCGTACGGCGCTGCGACTCGACGCTGACTATTCCCTTCCTCGCGCGAACCTGGCGCTGGCGCTGATTGGGCTGGATCGTTTTGATGAGGCCCAGGCCATAATCAAGCAGGGTCTCGATCGCGGACTCGATCCCAACGGTTTTTACAAACGGCTTTACCTGATCGCCTTTCTCAGAGGTGATGCCGAGTCCGTGGAGCGTTATTCCGAATGGTTCGTCGGAAGGTCCGACGAATATCAGATGCGTGAACTTCAGGGACGCTCATTCGCGTTTGCCGGCAAACGCCGTGAGGCGAGCAAGAGCTTTGCTCAGGCGGCGGCCCTGGCGGAAGCTCGAGGACTTCCGGCCGAGAAGGCCCGGATCCTTTCCAACGAAATAAATTTGAGCGCAACTTTCGGCTTTACTCAGTTGGCTGACAAGCAAGCGACTCTGCTTTTGGCGCTGCTGGCAAAAGAAAACATAAGCTTCGAGGAATTACAGTCTTCTTTGATCGGGCAATTGGATTCGCAGCCTTTGGCCTGGACACTGGCGTTATGTGGAGACGCGAGTCGAGCACAATCTCTGGCCGAAGATTTCACACGCAAGTTTCCCCAGGACACCATAAACAACTCTGTCTGGCTGCCGCTGGTCCGAGCGACTCTCGAATTGAACCGTAATGACGCCAATGCGCCCGGTCGCGCCGCGCAATTGCTGCCGCCATCGCACCAGTATGAAGCGGCCCTCAACTTCAGACCCACCTGGGTGCGAGGCCTGGCGTATCTTCAGGCGAAGAACGGCGCCCTGGCCGCGGCAGAGTTTCAGAGAATCATCGAGCACAGAGGTTGGGATGTTCTTTCACCCCTTTGGCCCTTGGCCCATCTGGGTTTGGCCCGGGCGGCAATTTTGGAGGGAGATGTGGCGAAAGGGCGCAGAGCGTATCAGGATTTTTTCGCGCTGTGGAAGGATGCGGATGCCGAGCTCCCGATCCTGATCGAGGCAAAGAAAGAGTACGAGAAATTGAAGTTAGGGTGAATGAGCTCAGGCAGGGCCGCGACGTTGAGCGTGCCGCGTTCTACGTCACACATGCCAAAGTCGATTCACTCATTCCTCAACGCTGTAGTCGGATCTAATCCGGCTGCGCGCAGAGCCGGAAGCCACGACGCCATGACGGCGATAAACAGGAAGAGCACCGATACAAAGGCAAACGTAGCGGGATCGGTGGGTTTTACTTCGACCAGCATACTCGTCAGGATGCGCGTGAGTGCAAACGCTGCGACCAGACCAATCACAATCCCGATCACGCTAAGGTAGACTCCCTTTCCTACCATTAAACGAAAGATACGCGAAGGGGCGGCGCCCAGCGCCATCCGCACTCCGATCTCCTGAGTTCGCTGACGGACCGAAGTCGCCAGCACGCCATACAAACCAACGCCGGCCAGAAGTGCCGCAATCGTTGAGAACACTCCGATCAGCAGCAGCGAAAAGCGTGTCTGCGCCTGCGCCTGGATTACCCGTGAGTCCATCGGCCGCATTTCGTTGATCAATGTCTCCTTGCCGGCATGGCGCACTACTTCGCGGACGGCGCCGGCAAGAGCGGACGGATCTCCGTCGGTCCGCAGCGCCCACCACGAGGCTGCCTGATTGTTCACATATCCATCGGTGACGTAGAGCTGCTCGCGACCAGGTTCGATCAGAGATGAATTGCGTTGATGGCCAACTACCCCAATGATCTCTCCCCATTGAGCCTCGGGAGTGCGAACGCGAAAGAGGATGCGTTTGCCTACGGCGGACTCGTTTGGAAACGCTTTCGCGGCCAGTGCCTGATCAATTATCAGGATGTTGCGGTCAGGCGTGCTGTCGTCCTGCGTGAACGTGCGTCCGGCGATAAGTTTGGTGCCCATCGCTTCGAAATAACCGGGCAGAACAATCTGAAGGTCGGCAGCTTGAAACTTGCTCGGATCTCCCTGCGCCTCGGCGCCGCCCCAGCGCACGGGACTAAATCCGCCGGCCAGCGGCAAAGGAAACGACGCGGTGACACTTCGCACGCCGGGGATGGCGCCCAGTTGTTCACGAAGCTGGCGTTTGAAGTTGGCAGCTTCCTGAGGCGTGTTGCCGATGTTGCCGAGGAGTTGAAAGGTAAGCAGCCCGCGCGGGTCAAAGCCGAGATCCACGCGCTGAACGGCAAGGAACGTGCGGAACATCAGCCCTGAACCAATCAGGAGTACGAACGCAAGCGCAACTTCCACGACGACCACAGCGTTACGCAGCCCGGCGCCGCCGAGGGCGCCGCTTCGCCCGGCGGTGCGTAATATGTTCATGAGGTTTGGCCTCGCAGTGCGGATGGCGGGGATAACGCCAAAGAGCATAGCCGACAAGAGTCCAGCCAGGATCGAAAACCCCAACACTTGCAAATCAATCCGGACCGCATTCAGGCGAGGCAGATTCTCCGGCGCGATCGCCAGCAACTGGTGAACACCTAAGTAGGCAAGTCCAACACCTAAGACTGTTCCGAAAGCTGCTATCAGGAGCGCCTCGGCAAGTGTCTGACGCACCAACGCCCACCAACCAGCGCCTAGCGCGGCTCGAACTGCGAGCTCTCGTTCGCGTGATGCCGCTCTCACCAACATCAGGTTCGCTACGTTTGCACAGGCGATCAGTAGCAGGAAAATCACCGCACCCATGAGCGTGAGAATCGCCGGTCTAACTTCGTCGACCAGGTGCTGCTTCATCGGCACCAGTTGGAAATATTGACCGGCCGTCTTCGCGATTGCGTTTTCGTCGCGAATTTTTTGGGCGATGGTTTCCACTTCGGCCTGGCCCTGCCCAATCGAAACACTGGGCTTGAGCCGTCCAATAGCGCGCCACTGCACGTTGTTGCGGTTGGCAACATCATAGGGAATGCGAGCGGCAAACCAGACACTTGGAAACTGTTCCAGGTTCGCTTTCGGTGGAAACAGCAACTCGAAACCGGGGGCGAGCACGCCCACGATGACTGGCCGTGGTCCGGCTGCTGCGGCAACGGGAAGAGTTTTGCCGACTACCGATCGATCCCCACCAAACCTCTGTTGAAAGTATTCGTTGCTCAGTATCACCATGTTTGGTAATGGAGGTGGGCCGGCGTTATTTGCGGGTGCATTGCCGGCTGGCGCCCCGGGCTGAGCAGGCTGAGGCGTGCCGTCAGAGTCCTGAAAATCTCGACCCGCGATGATCGACCCGCCCATCATTTGAAAGAAGTTTGTCGACACCGCAGCCCCTCGGATCCGCTCCGGCGTACCGTCCAAACCCGGAAGAGTAAAGCGAAACGTATTGACGGCAGCGAAATCCTCGAAATTGTTTTTTGCGCCGTTGCGCAGGTCGAGGAAGTCTGCATTTGAAAGAGGAAAGTCTTTAACGTTCCGTTTCTGAAGATCGCCGCGGGCGAGGACCAGTCGCTCCGGATCCTTGTAAGGAAGCTGTCGCAACAGCACGCCGTTAGCAACACTAAAGATGGCCGTGCTGGCGCCAATAGCGAGGGCAATTGTGACCACCACCGTGATTGTAAATATGGGACTCTGACGCAGCGTGCGAAACGCGTAGGATAGATCGTTCAACATGGAGGCAGTTTAGACATACTTCGCCTTTTCAGCCATGGGAAAATTGTTAAGAATTATCAAGCTTGGAGTGACGGTCTATTATTTCAGAAACCCGACCGTCAGGGAGGGTGCTGCTTAGCACGCCGCGATTGCACCCTCCCTAACGGTCGGGTTTCTGCCATGAACGTGAGATCAGGCTTTCACGGAGAATCATTTGATTGTAGACATGTACAATATTCTGACTTCCCAATTCTAAACCGGAGCAGTTACTAATGAAGAGCTATCGTAAGGAACTGTGGTTCGACGTGCCGAGCCGGCGCGCGTTTATCAACATCACTCCACAGGTAACAGAGTGCCTCCGCGACAGCGGAGTTTCAGAGGGCATGGTTCTGGTAAATGCCATGCACATAACCGCATCTGTTTTCATTAATGACGACGAGAGCGGCCTTCACCATGACTATGAAACGTGGCTCGAGCAACTGGCGCCTCACGAACCCGTTGATCGCTATTATCACAATAAAACTGGAGAAGATAACGCCGACGCTCACATCAAGAGACAGGTGATGGGCCGCGAAGTTGTGGTGGCAATCACAGAGGGCAAGTTGGACTTCGGACCGTGGGAGCAGATTTTTTACGGAGAGTTTGATGGCGGGCGAAAGAAACGTGTGCTGGTGAAAATCATTGGTGAGTAATGGTGCCCGAGGCGTGTCAGTACCCGGAGCGGTAGCGATGGGATCAGAGCGCTACTGCGCAGGAACACAACTCGATCAACTGGCACGCTCCTCTACGTTTGAGTAGCCTCTCGATCCGGTCGCTACGCTCCCGGTACTGACACGGAGCTCGCGCCTTCAGCGATGCCTCACTTACCCTCCACCGCAACTTATCGCAAATATTTATTAAAAAATTCAAGAGTCCGCGTCCAGGCCAGTTTCGCCGCAGCTTCGTCATAACGCGGCGTCGTGTCGTTATGGAAGCCGTGCTGTGTGCCTTCGTACATGTGCACCGTGTATACCTTGTTGTTGGCCTTGAGCGCTGCTTCATAGGCTGGGATGCCGGCGTTGACGCCCTGATCGTTTCCGGCGTATTGCAACAAGAGCGGCGCCGAGATTTTGGGGACACTATCTGCGCCTGCCTGGCGACCATAGAATGCAACGCCGGCTTTCAGATCAGCGTCCAGCAGTACGGCTAATTGATTCACCATACCGCCGCCGAAACAGAATCCCACCGCGCCCATTTTGCCCGTGGAATCTTTACGTGCTTTGAGCCACTTGGCCGCCGCCACAAAATCTTCGGTCATCTTCTTTCCATCCACGGTCTGAAAAGCGGCGCGAGCTTTGTCCTCGTCACCCGGATAGCCGCCGACTGAAGTCAATCCATCGGGCGCGAAGGCGATGAAGTTGGCAAGCGCAAAACGACGCGCAACGTCTTCGATATAGGGATTGAGTCCGCGGTTTTCGTGAATGACGAGCACGACGGGCAGCTTGCCATCTTTGGCCGGACGCGCGAGGTAACCCTTGATCGTGCCGTTGCCGGCCGGCGACTGGACGACTTCGTAACCCACTTTAATTCGCTTGTCATCCGGCGGCACCTGCTGCGCCCAGGCGAAGTTCGGTGTCATGCTCTCGTAAATTGCCGCGACGGTCAGGCCGCCGACTGCAAACCTGGCGGCGCCGTCCAGGAAAGCACGACGGTTGATCTCGCCATGCTGGTATTCGTGAAACAGATCTAACAACTCCTGAGGGTAATCGGATGCTTGTTTACGTTCCATGCTTTTCTCCTTGGTGACGCGATGCGCGGTTTCGAGGATATCGCGGCGAGACTGCCGAGACAAATGCGCGTTGCGCAACGTAGTACTACAATTTTGAGGTGACTTTTCTGTAGCCCAGGCGTTTAGGCCTGGGGAACGAGAGGCCGTAGTTTCAAGAGCCCGATCAATGGGGCTTTTAATGATGCCCGCTGTTTCTGATCCCGAATGGAACGAAGGGCTTTGAGGGTCTCAAGATTGACCTCGATGAAACGCGAAAGCTGCGACGGCGATTCGCGTACGCGTGCCTGGACTGGAGTGAGCGACGCCCGCATATTGGCGGCGCACTCGGCGCAGCGCTCTTGCAGGCTGCCATCAAAAGAAAATGGGTAGCGCAGGACTTTGATAGTCGAGCTATCCGAGTTACGAACTTTGGGCGGCGCGAGATGCTCACCAGATTCGGCGTCGCGGTTTGAAACCGATCTCAGCGTCTCGTAAGTTGTCGCGCTCGCAAGAATCCTCCCAACAAAGCGCAGGGCAAAGACACAAATACCAACGCCAGCGGATACCATTTCGGGCCGAACTCGGGGCCTCTGTTCCAGGTCGCAACTGCGCCGGCGACACTCAAAACGAATCCGATAGAGCCCAACGCCAGCGCATGCGCCACCGGCCGATCGGGCGCCAGCCGGGCGGCGACGTAGCCGCCAATCGTGCCGTCGATCATCCGGTAGCCGATCGCTACCAACCACAAAGAAGTGGCCATCGGTTTGAACCACGGAGGGTAAATCCCGGTGGCGTGCATCAGAACGTCAACGGCAGTGTCGAGGATCACGACCAGCAGGAGTCCTGCGAACACGGCGCCGATCCGTCGCAAGATTTTTCGCGGGGCGGACGGTGGTGATGTTTTGGTGTTTGTCATTCCAGTTAATCAATATCTGAGTTCTTGCGGTCTTAGAGTACCAACTTTCGGTACTTCGTAATGCAGGCTGTCAGCGTGCGAACGATTATTCGCAAACTAACAGTTTGCGTTACACAAATGCCGAACTTCACGCCGGATTTCAGGGCCGTTAGGCCCGACATATTTGTAGAACCGATTTAGAGAAACAGTTGAGGCCCGTAGGGCCGACATATCGAAACGGCTAACACTTTTCATCGCAACTTCCTGACGCCTTTCAGCTCGATCATGCTGGGCGTAGCGATCCATATGTTCTGCGTCGGCCTTCCTATTTCGTTTGCCGTCCATCGTTTTTCGAAATCATCGACTTTGGATTGAAAAATCAAGACACGCTCGTTATTGTTGCCGCGCTAACAAACCGCGTTAGTCGTTGATCGTGAAACAGCGCCCACTCTCCATCACCATCATCAGTTGGTTGTTCATAGTCTTTGGGGCTATTGCCCTGGTCGCCGGCTTGTGGCCCGTCTTCCGGATGAACGGCGCTCAGCTGGTCTCCGAATTTGAAAAGCATTGGATGGTCCATCTTTCCCGGAGCGCACAGATCATCGCCGGCGTGTTTATTCTGTACGGACAAAATTGGGCGCGCTGGCTACTCGTCGTTTGGCTGGCTTTCCACGTCGTCGTTGGCGCTTTGCACTCGCGCGTACAACTCCTAACGCACCTCGTATTCTTTCTGGTAGGTTTGTTTTTTCTCTTTCGACCGGCGGCCGCAGCTTACTTTCGCCGTCCGAAAACTTAGCCAGTAAGGAGCTTCAAGGCTTTCCTATCTTCGGTTTACTGGGTCACCGTGCGGCTGGCTCTGCCACTCCGATGCGCGGCAAGTCTACGACTTGCCGAAATGCCCTAAATAGAAACGTGGCGGTCTATGACCGCAAGATCAGGGTCGGAGACCCGAAAGAAGAAGAAGGTCCGTAACGGCAAGTCTGAGACTTGCCGCGCATC
>Ga0070703_10000106_pt1 | contig 43115 bp, 38 predicted proteins | sample KBSK5251metaG_FD_65453 | JGI IMG/M metagenome (GOLD analysis project Ga0070703, IMG submission 65453) | Corn, switchgrass and miscanthus rhizosphere microbial communities from Kellogg Biological Station, Michigan, USA - KBS K5-25-1 metaG | ecosystem: Host-associated > Plants > Roots >... | reverse complement strand
TCAGATCTCAGATCTCAGATCTCAGATCTGAAATTTGAAATATTCAAATGCGTATCATCCCCATTTCCCTTCCCACTCCCTTCTACATCGGTCCGGTCAACGTCTATCTGATCAAAGAAGATCCCGTCACCCTCATCGACACTGGCCCTAAGACCAAAGAAGCAATCGAGGCATTGCGCTCAGGTTTAAGATCGGCGGGCCTATCAGTCAGCAACATCCGCCGCATCGTGCTCACGCACGCGCACGAAGATCATTGTGGACTCGCGCGCTCGTTGCGAGATGAAGCAAAGGACGCGGAGGTTTACGTTCACAATTGGGAGACGGGACATCGGGCCAGCCGCCTCGAGCACGATGAAAGCCTTCGTCTGTTACAGCGCGCGGGTGTGCCGGAGGACGAAATCCTCTCGATGCGACGGCTGTACGACGAGGTGCGTCAGTATGCTGACTCTTTGGAAGAATCTCATTGTCGCGAATTGATTGATGGCGATGAGCTGGAATTCGACGCGGGTGCGCTGCGAGTCATTCATACGCCCGGCCATACACCCGGTTCATGTTCGTTTCTGCGCGAAGCGGACCGCACGATCGTTGCCGGCGACTGTGTGCTCAAACGCATAACCCCAAATCCGGTGATCTCGCCCGACCCGATTGATCCATCGCGACGGTTTCGCTCGCTGGCAGAGTATCTCGTCAGTCTGGCCCGCGTCAGAAGTTTCGCCCCGACGCTCGTCTTCGGTGGCCACGGCGAGCCGATTCATGATTTCGAAGAACTCTTCAATCGCTACCTCAAACTGATTCGTGAGCGGCAGGCAACCGCGTTGGGCGTGATTCCCAAAACCGGCGCCACCGCCTGGGAGGTCTCGCGCGCCATATTCCCGGGCGTTGACGACGTGCATAGCTTCCTCGCCGTGTCGGAAGCGGTGGCTCATCTTGACTACGCCGAATCTGAGGGGAAAATTGCGGTCGAGATAAGCGATGGCCGCGAGATTTACCGCAAGTTGTCTGCTGACTAGAATCTCCAATCTTTCGGTCTACCCTCCAAAAGTTTAGCCGGCGCAGTAGTGACCTCGTTTGCAGGAAAGTGATTGCGTGGACTCAGTGCCGGGAGCGATGCGACCGGGTCAAAATTGATATTATTAGGTTGATCGCATTGTTACCCGGTCGCTATCGCTCCCGGTACTGACCTCATCCAAGCGCTTCCCATCAAAATTTGGAACCAACAACCTGTGCGCGCGTGAAACTTTCTAAAATCTTCCGGAGGATTTGGACATGTCTCGTAAGAAACTGGCTTTAATCATTTCCCTGTTTGTCTCAGTCACCGCAATTGCGGGCGCCGTTGTGTACGCCCAGGAAGCGTCTGCGCCGGACGCTAAGGTCCTGATGGCCCTGCTGGATGCGGAAGACCAGGCATCACAGGACCCGCAAGATCGACACTTTTCATTCTTTTTCGATGGCGGCGTTTATCTGGGTGTGTCGACTGAGGACGTTAGCAAAGAAAACATGACCCGTTACGGCATGCGCGACGTGCGCGGTGTCGGTGTTACCGAAGTCATGAAGGACAGCCCCGCAGAAAGAGCCGGCCTAAGAAAGGACGACGTCATTCTGCGTTTCGACGGCGAGTCCGTAACCAGCGTGCGCAAACTGACTCGGCTGGTAAGCGAGTCGTCCGCCGATCAAACCGTGCGCTTGACGATTAGTCGCGGCGGCGCCGAACAGGAAGTGACGGCTACGCTTTCCAAGCGAGACGTCAACGGATTGTTGCGTGGAAAGATCAACGACGAAGTCTGGAAAGGGATCGAGAAGGATTGGCCCAAGGTCGAGATGGGCAACCTCGGAAATCTCGGCGATGGCAATTTCATTTTCGCGTTCGGCAATCGCCGCATCGGAATCAGCACGCAAACACTTTCCAAACAGTTGGCTGACTATTTTGGCGTGAAGGACGGCGGAGTTCTGATTACTTCGGTCACCGAAAACAGTCCCGCCGCCAAAGCGGGATTGAAAGCCGGCGATGTAGTTACCGCCATTGATGGCGAGAAGGTAACTTCACCCGGCGACATCACGCGCGCGCTGAACAAGAAGGAAACCGGCGACGTGTCGCTGACGGTGATTCGCGATAAGAACATGCGCACCGTGACGCTGACGCCGGAGAAGAGCGAGCACCCGAGCATCTTTCGCACCGGGTCGCTGGGAAACAAGCGCATCGTGACTCCGGCAATCTCGATCCCGGACATAAATATCAAGATGCCTCGGATCGTGGTGCCGTCAATTGACGTAACCGTTCCGGCTCGGCCAACCAAAACACGCGTAATCATCTAAACCTCAACTCCTGCACGCCAGAGGCGTGCGTTACCGTACACGGGCAGTCGAACCTGATTCGGCCGCCCTTTTTGTTTCTTGCCAGCCGCCGCGTATAATCCGTCACCATTACGACCCTGGCAATCGTTCCTTCCCCCTGGTCAACGATTGTGGAGAAACCTTGGCATCCCAATCACCAATCGAGCATCCACGCCGGCGTTTGATCATTCACGATCTCGCGCGACGTAACGGCCATGTCGATTTCGCGCAAGACATCAAGCGCGGGCTGTCCGCGGATTCGAAATATCTGTTTCCGAAATATCTTTACGACGAGGTGGGCTCACGCCTATTCGAAGCCATTTGCGAAGTGGATGAATACTATCTGACGAGGGCCGAAGACGAGATTCTCACGACCCATGCCGAGGAAATTGTCGCCTCGATTCCTGAGTGCGACAGATTGATTGAACTAGGCAGCGGCAGTGCCGAGAAGACGCGCAAGATTATCGAAGCACTGATTCGTCAGCGAGGAGAACTGCTTTTTGTGCCGGTGGATATTTCCGCTTCGGCGCTGGCCGAGAGTTCGCATTCGCTGCTCGATTCGTACCCGGAGTTGAGAATCAACGCCTATGCGGCGGATTATTTTCAGGCTCTCGACGCGCTGCAACTCTCTGACGCAAAGCCCGTCCTGGTTTTATTTCTGGGATCAAATATCGGCAATTTCGAGCCGGCCGAAGCTCTGAATTTCATGCAAACTATCAGGCGCGTCTTGCGTCCGGGCGATGCGTTGTTGCTGGGTGCAGACCTGAAGAAAGACCGCGCTATTCTGGAGGCTGCCTACGATGATTCGTTGGGCGTTACGCGGTCCTTCATCGTTAACGCGCTTGAGCGAATCAATCGAGAGTTGGACGCAAATTTCGATTTATGGGCGTTTGGTTTGCGATCTGTTTATAACGATGCGCTTGGGCGTGTTGAGGTCAACCTCGAAAGTCTGCGACCGCAAACGGTAGAGATTCGAGGGCTGGAGCTAAAACTCGAATTCAAGGCCGGTGAAAGAATTCACGTCGAGAATGCTTACAAGTTTGACCTGGACGATCTGCGAAAGCTGGGGAGCCAAAGTGGCTTTGAGTTAGAACGGACGTGGCTGGATAAGAAAGGGCGATTCAGCAGCAATCTTTTTCGCGCGCCGGCTTAGCGATTCTCTCTTCCCAAGAGAAGTGTGAGCTCCGCATAAATTCTTAGCGTGTTGTCGCTCGATGAAAGCCAGGGGTCCAATGACGATTGCACAACCTTGTCGCTCTTCGTTCGCAATATTCGTAGATAGTCCTTTACTGCCGATATCCACTCAATACGACCCTTATAAGTATTGTTCGTTTCTTTGAGGTAGGTTCCGAACGCTCTTAGCACGGCATCCCTCTGCAAGTCATCAGGACAAAGGTCGACGAGCACTCGATACATGTTGCACCTTTGCTGGAAATAATCGTCTTCAGAAACTTCGGAATGGGGATCCCAGTCATCGATCTGCTCAAGAAATGCCAACAACTTTCGGTGCCATTCCTCACTTGTGCGTTCCTCATCGGAAAAACGCTTGCCGTCAGGCGCAAACCGCAAATCCTTCGCCATCTGAAGGAGCACCTTGCCCTTCGCGCTGGCCCAGTACTCGGTATCAGCCGCCTTCTCTCCTAAGCGTGAGGGATTTATGTCGTCGGCAGTGATAGGAGATTTGAACTGTGCGTTAACGGTTTCCAGGTCGCGGGGCATGGTTGCCCGCTGCTGTTTTATCCATCCCGCATCGCCACAAACCTCGCCCGACAAGTTTTTGATAAGGAAACCACGGATCTTGTTAGCGAATTCATCAGCTGGAATACCGCGCTTTTTGAGAACGGAAATAAAACTGTCCGCGACGCTGATAAGTCCGTCGCGCTGTACTGCGAATGCGAATGCGCGCGGATCCTCTGAAGCCTGCCCAAATGCTTTCCCCAGACTGGCTACGACTCGTGACAGCTCTTCCTCTGAAAGAGTCGCACTCGCGACCATCTTAAGTGCCGCAGTAGCTTGTGAGATCGATTTAATCGTTTCGAGCTGATCGATGATGAATTGGATGTGAGATTGGGCCTTTATCTCCTCGGGTGTAAAGCCGTGCTGAGCGACTGAACTCACCATCTGGTAATAGATGGTGACGTCGGGCACCAGCGTATCTTGGCAGCTCAACGGCTCGATTTTGGGCGGGCGAATGTCCTGGAACATTGTCCTGGCGCGCAGAGGATCGAGCGAAACCATTTTTAAAATCACCCGACTCTGTATCGACAACTGGTCTAGCTGTAGCTCAAACGCTCTTTGCTTAAATCCCGAACGAGTATCTACAAGAGAGTTCCAGGATCTTCGTCTTACAGGCTCTTTGACGCGAGAAGCGGCTTGAAAGGCCTGGTCGAGAAGTTCGATTTGACGTTGTTTATCGGAGATTACATTTGCGGAAACGGTGGTGAGCAACAGATCAGCCTCAACTTCCGGCGACACAGAACGCGACAGCGAGAGCAGGGTTTCGATTCGTAGTTTTAGATCATTTTTAGCCCGAGGGGAAGCATTCACGTTGGCCGAACTGGTTGGACGCTTGTTTGATTGGGATTGACTCGACGAAGGAGTTTGGGCCCACCAGACTCGGCCGGCGCTGATCACAGTTACCAACGAAGCCGTGAGAATCAGGAGTAACTTTCGGCGCTCAAACTTCACTTAATCCCCACTCTTTGTGAATCTGCACTAAGAGGTGCGCGGTATCCCAGGCAACTTGATTTGGAAGTATTCTTCAACCTCACGCTGGATGGTGTCGGAATACGCGCCCTTCCAAACTCTCAACACGACACCATCGGATGAGACGAGTATAGTCTCAGGCGTTCCCGACAGCTTGTACATAGCGATCGATCGTGCGTCGGGACTAACCACCTGTACATTCGGAAATTTTAGCGCAACGTATTCCGTCAGGCCTACCTGTGAAAGCGAGACCCCAACCATTCGCACCTGTCACCAGTTTGAGTAGCCAGAGACTTGATGTTGTCTTCATTCTTCTTACACCAGCCGCAACTGGGGGTAAATACATAAAGGAGGGTCGGCCGATCGGTATCCGAAAATCGAATTGCGGTGCTTTGGCCGGTTAAGTCTTGCGCGGTGAGTGGGGGTACGTGCGTACCAACTTGGATGCTTCCTTCAGACTTGATTGCGGCGACTACTCCTCGCAACTCTCTAACCTTGAAAATCAACAACACATTCGTAATCGCCGACAGAGCCAGCAAACTCATAACCAACAACTGCCGGAGTCCAACAGCTCCACTCGCGTTCCCGCGTGAGGCATAGCCAAAGGGTAAACTCATAAGCCATCCCCCCGAATGGCAATTAGATCGCTGATTGAAACCTGATTAAGTCGGTGTCCGACGACAAAAGTGATCGAAGGCTCGATCACTTTTACCGGCCTATTGATTTACGTGAAAAACCTAGTCCGCGTGCTTGTCTTCGCAGTAACTTGCGCCTACGCAATTGTCACCGGTACAACAATTCGCCGTGCCGGCGTAACAAAGCTTCGCTCCAGGACAATCAGCGGATGTCTTACAACAGTCCCCAGCTTCAGCGGAAGCCCGCCGCTCAACAACCTGCGACAGTCCGGCGATAACCGCGACCAGGACTGATCCATAAAACATCGAGGCCAGAAGTTTTTTCATCGGAGTTCCCCTTACCGGTTTCTGAGTAGATCACCGGCGAATTAGTCCGCGCGCTTATCCTCACAGTAGTTGGGCCCCGCACACTGGACTGCGCGCTCATCACAACAAATCTGCAAAGGATAACTGGGTGCATAACAAAGCTGCTGACCGGCGCAATCGGATGACGCCGCGCAACAAACACCAGCTGTGGCGGAAGCTCTTCGCTCAACAAGCTGCGATAGCCCCGCAACAACCGCGACAAGGACCAAGCCGTAAAACATCGAGTTCAGGAATTTTTTCATGGGATTCTCCTTGGCATTTTTTGAGGCTGATTCGGCAAGACCTTCAGCGATGATTACACCTAGAATGATTCTGGGCTGACCGCTGCGGGAATGACCAACACTAAGTAACTGGAGATGCCTTAACGGTGGTTAAATCTCTCACCTGCTCCGGCAACCGTAACTTAACCTGTAGCAAACGCCGCCGCTCAACTTTCTCTATCTCAAACCTTAGCCCGTCGTATTCGATGATCTCGCCAGGTTGCAGCAGATGCCCGGCCACGCTCATCAGGAATCCGCCGATAGTCGTATAGCCCTCCGATTCCGGCAGAGCAGTTTTCAGACGCCGGTTGAGATCGCGCACTGCCAGCGCGCCGTCGAGCAGATAGTTGTTGCTGTCTATCGGCTTGATCTGCTCGTTCACCTCTTCGTCGTGTTCGTCAGAGATGTCGCCCACGATTTCTTCCAGCAGATCTTCCAAAGTGATAATGCCCTCGATGCCGCCGTGTTCGTCAACGACGAAACCAAAATGCGTTTTGGCCTTCTGCATTTGGCGCAGGACGTCCTCGAGCCGTGCGGTGTCTACAACGTACATGGGCGCCTGCAGCACGGATTCGAGCTTAAAATCATGCGGCTTCAAAAGATAAGGAATCAGATCCTTGCTGTGGATAAAGCCGATCACGTTGTCCATCGATTCCCGGTAAACCGGCAGGCGCGAATAGCGATGCCTCTGAAAAGCCTGGTTGATGTCTTCAAGCGTGCATTGCGCAGATAAAGCTGCGATTTCCGGACGCGGCACCATGGCTTCACGAACCAGTGTGTCTGAGAATTCAAATACGCGATGAATCAGCCGGCGCTCTTCGGCTCGCAGGTGGCCGCTCTCGCGAGAGATGTCGATCAACTGCCGCAACTCAACCTCACTGTAAACCGCGGTGTGAGTGAGCGAGGACTTCAGACCGATCAGCCGTCCCAAAGTCGTGCCCGTCCAATTGAAAATCCACAGTGGCCATTGAAATATTTTGGCGAATAGCTCAAGGGGCTGGGCAGTGATTAAAGCCAATCCTTCAGCGCGTTCCAGCGCGAACATCTTTGGCATCAGCTCGCCCAGGACGATATGCAAAAAAGTGATCGCCGAAAATGCAATAACAATCGCGAGCACGTGGGCCACGTACGCCGCTTTTCCCGCTGGAGCGATCGCCGCAGCCAACGGCTCGAGCAGCGACGCCACCGTGGGTTCGCCGATCCAGCCCAACGCCAGCGAGGCGAGCGTGATTCCCAATTGCGTCGCGGATATGAAAAAGGTTGGGTTGTTCAGGAGACGTAAAGCGGCCTGCGCCCGCTTGCTGCCGGCGGCGGCGCGGGTTTCCAGACGCGGCCGGCGCACCGAGACCAGCGAGAATTCGGCGCCGACAAAAAAGCCGTTCGCCCCTACAAAGAAGAGCACCGCGAGTAACTTCGCGAGCACGGTAAGCAAGGTGGTCGAGTGCTGAACGCCATCGTCCAGTAAGGCGAGCACATAACTAGCAGGATCATCCATCGCGTAGCTTAACGAAAGCGGGAGTAAGTTCGACGCCCATCTTAGCACGGTCGGCCAAGGTACCGCAGGCTGTCCAGCCTGCGGCCGTCGTCATCATTCTGAGTCGTGGTAAAGCAAGGCGCAGACTGGACAGTCTGCGCTACAGAGCCGCAACGACAGCGAGTGCGGGATCTAAAGAAGGTTCGATTGTGGTTAGCTTGTCTCAGTGTGCGCCGGCAACCGCCACACGAACCCGGCCATTGCCGTTGGATCGCCGGTCATGCCGCGCACAGGCCTGCGCCAATGCGGCATCAACACGGGGCTCGATGCTGCATTCGGGCTGGCGGCACACGGCGGCTAGCTCTGAAACAACCAGATAGCGGGACCGCTCGAACATGCGTTGTTCGCGAAACGAGAGCGGTTTGATCTGGCTAAGAAAATTCAGATGTTTAAGCACATCGGCGACTTCAAAGATGTTTCCGGTGCGCATTTTATCGGAAAACTCCTTGAAACGGTCCTTCCAATCGTTGGCAGGCGAACTGAAGTCGTCGGCCAATGCTTTGAAAAGTGACTCGCATTCGACGGAAGAAATCGGGCGACGAAGCCCAACTTCCGACGCGTTCGAGACGGGGACCAAAACGAGGGAATTCGTCGCGGCAAGGCGAAGCGTGTAAAAAGGAAGCGCTACCGCCCCGATTTGCTTCTGTTCTATCTGTTCGATTGTGCCGATACCGTGATTGGGGTAAACGACTTTCTGGCCGACCTTGAAGCCCACCTTAACACCTCCGACAGTTTGACGAGTACCAGGCTAGTCGCATCTTGCGCGGCTACTAGAAGACAGCTTTTTCAACGAGAGTTGATGTTCGGGTTGTTCCTTAAACTGGTTTGAGGATAGCAAGCACTCTTGTGGGGCGTCAAGGTCGTGGCGACGGTGGGCCAACTCGTGTCAGAAGCCCAACCGTTAGGGAGGGCGCCAAATGACATGGAGCCCTTGCCAACGCACGGCCTTCTGACACCTCTATCCGGCGTAGCTTTCATCCTGTTCAATCTTCGAAAGCACCCAATCGAATTCACCTGAAGTGATCTTACCGCCGCAGAATTCGCAAATGCCCACCGCGTTCACTTTCAAAGGCGCGCCGCAGTTTGGACAATTAAGATCGGCGCGCGCCGCGGCCGGCTTTGCCTTGCTATATCTGACGAAAGTCCAGTACTCGCTCCACTCTCGAAAATTCTTGTTCGAGCCGGCGATTACCTTGCCGCTTTGGTTCACCGTGTAATCGTAGCCTCGGGCGAAAATGCGCAAGGTGATCGAGTTGTAGAAGGCATCGACTTTGATTTTGGTCGGCTGCATTGCCTGGATCTGACATTGATCGAGAGCGTTACGCAATCCCTGTCGCTTGTAAGCTTCAATCCAGTACTGGTGCATTTGGAAAATATTGTCTGTCTCAAAAGGCCGGGCGCGTTCCCACTTCAGGGTCGACCAGGCTTCCTGCAGTTCATTGAAAATCATCCGCGCGCGCGCCTGAAAATCGGCCCAATCAAACGAGGGATTGTTTTGTTCGAAAGCCGCGCGCACGGCCGGGAAATTCGGTTGCAGGACCGTCGGGTTCCTGGTGCCAACCTCCGGCACATTACCAGTCAGCAGCGGACCTTTGGCTTCGCGGTTAAGAGTTGAAATGGTCCGCACGTACCATTGAAATTCGCCGCTCTCGATCTTAGCGGCACAGAACGCACACGCGCCGTTGGTATCTTTCTGCAAAGGCGCGCCGCACCGCGGACAGTGCAGCGCCGTTGCTTGTTCAGGCGGGGGAGAAAGCACTTCTCGTTTGCGCTCAAACTGCCAGCGATCGACGACGTAATACGTCATCTGCTTTCCATCAACGACTTCAGTGTAGTTGGCATCAAACTGGACTTCGATCGTCACGGTCGGAGTTTCCAACCCGCGCACGCTGATAATCTGCATCGCCCCGACGATGATTCCTTCGACGGCTTTGAGATGGGGATTCTGTTGCAGCAGAGCGGCCCGCGCCTGTTGGCTTAGATAAGGCGAGAGTTCATCCAGCGCTTTGGCGCCGCGTCCGCGTGCCTCGTGCGCGCGCCCGTAAAGCGCATAGCAAAAATCAACAAAGATGATCTCTGAGAAATTGGGATCGAAACGCCGCAGTTGATTGAACAACTGCTGAACGTTTCGTTGCTGCATGACCGTCGATGCCGCGTCATACTGCGGAACCGACGGTGTGATCCTGATGTCCTCCCGCGTCTTTCGGGTAAACCAGTAGACCACACAGGCAATAACAATGATGTCAACCGGAATTCCAATCAGGGGATGTTCAAAGGTCAGCCAGATTAGGAATCGCACCAGCAGATAGACCAGCGCTCCGGCCCCGCCGCCATCACCACCACCGCCCCCGCCGCTGCCCCCGCCATAAGATTGGCCGCCGCCAACACGCGCGAAGACGTCCGTTGAGAAATAAGCCATCCCGAACGACGCGATGCCCACGACGACTAACCAGGTGAGCAGGCGACTGAATTTCAAATTCAAAATTCGAGATTTGAGAGGGTTCATTTCAATTCGATGCGTGGGCCGTCTGCCAATTCATTTGGATTTTCGCCGGTGGCGGGCAAATGTTCAGCCAGCAGTTTTCCGGTCATGAGCAGGCCATCGATAAATCTCTGAGGCGTGGCTTGTTTGCCGACCTGGTGCAATTCAAAAACGCACTGGTTCCATTCCAAAGGCGGAACTGCTTTCAGAATTCCTCGATCGGCAATCACTTCCAGGCGTCGTTCAAGCAGAGACAAGTAAACCAGCATTCCAGTTTCCGCGGCGGTGTTGGCGATGCCGGCTTCGTAAAACATCGCCGACGCACCCATACGCGCGGCGTTCGCGCGGAACTTCCTGGTCGTGAAGGTTCTCCGGATCCAATCGCCGCGAGACGAGATCCAGGCGCCGGCGATGAACAGCACGACCACATCGAAAGGGATCCAATAAGTGTGAAATTCGATGGGCGAGAAAAGCACAAACACTAAACCGATCAGAGCCACGATCGCGCCGAAAAGATAATCGGCGTGAAGATAGTTGCCGGAACGGCCGCGCACCACGACCACCATCTCGGCGTCGGTTTGCTTTTCGATTTCGCGAATGGCTGCAGCGATGTTGTCGCCGGCCGATTTATCGAATTTATCGCCTGCCATAGTCAAAAGTGCCCTAGTCTAACATAGGCCTCAGAGCCTTAGAGACGCCGTGAGCTGCGAAGCAGCGGCTAGAGTTAAGCCCAAGGCGAGGCTTTGCAAGCCTTGGGTCACACACGGCCCGTCATCAGTGAGCCGCGAAGCGGCGACAGAGATCTATACGAGAAGATCGATTCCGCGAATTGAGCCGCTGAGCTATTAGGGAGTACAGAGTGATTAGGGCAGACAAAAGAGTCTTGCCTGGAGCAGCTCTGTCGCCCGCTTCGCGGCTCATCGTTTGTGGGTGCGAGTTCCCAAGGCTCACAAAGCTTCGCCCTGGGCTTAACTCTGGCCGCTGCTTCGCAGCTCATTGAAAGATTCCGTCCAAAATTATTCAAATCAAATTAGGCCACCGCAACAGCCGCCATCATCTCATGACACAGAAACGGCCCAGCGAAAACCACTGGGCCGTACTCATCTGTTTGGCGCTCCTCTGGTCGCTCAATTGAAACTGCTCAACGCCTCAGCTTCTGCTTCATAGACGTCGAAAACGGTCAGCAGCTTGGTAATTACCAGAAGGTCCTGAACCTTGTCGGTGAGGCTGAGCAGCTTGAGCTGGCCGCCCGTTCGTCCGACGGTTGTATAGTTCGCGATCAACTCGCCGATGCCGCTCGAATCGATGTAACGGACTCCGGCAAGATTCAGCAAAATCTTCTTGTTTCCGGCCGCCACCAATTCACGAATTGCTCCGCGCAAAGCCGTGGCGCTGTCGCCGATGCGAACCTCTCCATTCAGATCCAGAATTGCTACGTCTCCTGCCTGTCTTTGATTGATACTCAGTTGTGCCATTTATGGTCCTCCATGCGATCGCGTCCAGTCCGATGCCGGCTCGGCTCACAAGCTATTTGAAATCGTTAAGCGCCTCCGCTTCCTTATCGTACGCGTCAAAGACGGTCAAAAGTTTCGTAATTGTGAGCAGGTCCTGAAGTTTCTGCGTCAGACTCAGAAGTTTCAGTTGGCCGCCATCTTTGTTGATGGCTGTGTAGCTCGAGACCAATTCACCGATTCCACTTGAATCGATGTAGCCTACGCCGGCCAGGTTCAAAAGGATCTTCTTCTTCCCTTCTTCCAAGAGGCGGCGGATGGCACTACGCAGAGCCACGCTGCCTTCACCAATAGTAATGCGGCCGTCCATGTCCAGAACGGTGATGTCTCCGGCTTGGCGCTCGCGAATATTAAGTTCTGCCATGATTAAGGATTCTCCTAAGTGTTTTCAATTTCTGATTGCGGATTTTCGATTTGCCTTGTCCCTAACAATAAGATCAAAAATCTAAAATCAAAAATCTAAAATCGTTTCATCATCCGGACTGCGGTTCCGCCTTCTGGTCGATTCAGCCACTCGACTTCGTCCATGAAAGTGCGCATCAAAAAAATGCCGCGGCCCGATGTCTTCAAAAGATTCTCCGCGTTCGTCGGATCGGGGACCTTTGCGGGATCAAATCCTTCGCCCTGATCGCGGACCTCAATTTCCAGCTCGTTATCGTGGCAGTTGAAGATTACCTCAACAGACTTGCTCTCATCCTCCTGATTGCCATGCACCATTGCGTTTGTCACCGCTTCCCGCAAGGCCATTTCGATTCCAAACGACACCTCTTCTGACACACCGCAGTTGCGGATAAAATCCGTCCCAGCGGCGGCAGCATCCGCAACCGCCTCAATGTGGCTGGGCAAAACGAGTCGAGTCGTTTGATCGGTCACAAAAGGCGCGGCCTTTCTCGCCGGGATTCGCGGTTCGGCTGCAGTAATTATAGCGAACGGAGACGTTCGTGTAACACGCCCGCCGGGGACATGTCAAGAAAGTCCGACCTGCTTCAGCTTATCGTTTGCTTCACTTTGGAGAACGACTGACAAGCTGAAGCTTGTCGAACATTGGGTTAAGATTCACCGGTGATCATCAAACCGGCAAAGCGGATTCACGGCTTGATTAGCCTGCCCGGCGACAAGTCCATTTCGCACCGCGCGGCAATGATCGCTGCGCTTGCCGGCGGTGTATCCAGAATCACAAATTATTCGACCAGCGCTGATTGCGCCGCAACCCTCTCCTGTCTAAGCGAACTGGGAATCCGAATCGATCGGGCCGAATCAGAGATACTAATCCATGGCGGCGGCAGACAGGGATTACGCGCCCCGGGTAAAGAACTGGATTGCGGCAACAGCGGCACGACCATGCGCCTGCTCGCCGGAATCTTAGCTGGACAAAACTTTACTTCGACGTTGACTGGAGATGAATCGCTTCGCTCACGCCCAATGCAGCGCGTGATCGAACCGTTGGGGATGATGGGCGCAGGAGTTTCATCCACCAATGGTCGCGCTCCTTTGACGATCCAGGGTCGCGACTCACTTACTGCCATTGATTACGAACTGTTAATCGCCAGCGCCCAGGTCAAGTCGTGCATTCTGCTGGCAGGTCTGAACGCCAAAGGGAAAACGACAGTTATTGAGAATGAAGTGACGCGCGATCACACCGAACGCATGCTGAAATGGTTTGGAGTGCCAATCGAAACCGGCCGCAAGGGCGAGCACGCGCGTTTCGCAAACGTGACCGGGCCGGCTGATTTGTCTGCGCGCGATGTTTCGATTCCGGGAGACGTATCTTCAGCGGCGTACTTTATCGCGGCTGCGGTGCTACTTCCAGCGTCCTCTCTTGAGGTCACGAGTGTCGGCGTGAATCCGACGCGGGCTTCATTCCTGAAATCGTTGGGAGCTCTCGGCTCGATCGAAGTCACCAACACCAGGGAAGAAGCCAACGAACTGGTCGGCACAATCGAGGTTCGCTACAGCGCCCAACCGGGATTCTCGAATAAACCTGAATCCCCGCTGAAGATTGAAGGGTTGGAAATTCCGAGGCTCATTGACGAACTGCCGTTGCTCGCGGTTGTGGGATCGCAAAATCGCAGCGGGATTGAAATTCGTGACGCGAAAGAATTGCGAGCCAAAGAATCTGATCGGATCGCCGCGACGGTCGAAAACCTGCGCGCGATGGGCGCCGAAGTAGAAGAGTTTGAAGATGGTTTGCGAGTGAGCGGCGGCGCCAAACTGCACGGGGCCGCGATCGATCCGCGCGGAGATCATCGCATCGCCATGGCTTTTAGCGTTGCGGCGCTGATTGCCGAAGGCGAGAGTGAAATCAAAGATGCTGAATGCGTCGGCGTTTCATTCCCGGAGTTTTTTGATTTGCTTGAGGCGGTAACTGAAAGATGATCGAGCAACAGCCTTGCACAAATCGACGAATCGTAATCCTTGGTTTCATGGCCTGCGGCAAAACGACGGTTGGTCGGGCCCTCGCACGCCATCTTGAAGCTGACTTCCTCGACCTCGATTCGCAGATCACCAAAAACGAGGGCCGTTCACCCGCCGAAGTCATTGCCGCGGACGGCGAAGCTGCGTTCCGTGAAATCGAAACCCTTGCGCTGCGCGATGTACTCCAAAATCGCCACGCGAGCGTAATTGCCCTGGGCGGCGGCACCTGGACAATTCCGGCAAACCGCACGCTGATAGCACTGCATGATTGCCTGACCGTCTGGCTCGACGTGCCGTTTGAGCTTTGCTGGCAGCGAATTTCCGATAGCAAGAATACGATCCGGCCGCTGGCGCCTGATTACCAAACGGCACACGCGAGATATGAGTCACGTCGTCCGATTTATGCCCTGGCCGAGCAACACGTCAGTGCCGGCGCTGGCGCTTCGGTTGAAAGCATTCTCGAACAGATCCTGAAACAACCATGACGCTGGTGTTTCGACTGGTCGTGATTCTGTCCTGAGCACAGATTTTTTCCTTTCGCCCAACCGCCGTTTTCAGCTAATCTCAACACGTGGACAAATTTCGCATTCATGGCGGCAATCCAATCAAAGGCCGCGTATCGATCAGTGGCGCGAAGAACTCCGCGCTGCCCTGCATGGCGGCATCAATCCTGACGCCGGAAACGATCACGCTGCATAATATTCCTTACGTTCGCGACATTATTACAATGCGACGCCTGCTCGAAGACATCGGCGCGCATGTGCTGACCCCCGAACTGCGCACGCACAAAATTTCAGCAGCGAACGTCGAACTGCTGGCCGCGCCGTATGAATTGGTGAAGACGATGCGCGCTTCCGTGTTGGCGCTTGGTCCGCTGATCGCTCGCTTTGGCAAGGCACGGGTTTCATTGCCGGGCGGCTGCGCCATCGGCGCCCGGCCAATTGATTTGCACCTCGCCGCGCTGACGAAAATGGGGGCCGAAGTATTTCTCGAAGCCGGCGACGTGGTGGCGCGGGCGCCGGACGATGGACTAAAAGGCGCAGAAATCAGTTTTGACAAAGTCTCTGTAACGGGAACCGAGAATCTGATGATGGCCGCAACGCTGGCGCGCGGGCGCACGACGATTCACAACGCGGCGCGCGAACCGGAAGTAAAAGATCTCGCTGAGTTGCTCAACAAGATGGGGGCGCGAGTTCGCGGCGCCGGCACTCCAACTATTCAAATTGAAGGCGTCGAAGGCTTGAACGCCGCCGAACACACGATCATTCCGGATCGAATCGAAACCGGAACCTTCATCGCCGCCGCCGCCATCACCAAAGGCGAGTTGGAAATCAAAGACTGCAATCCGGAACACTGCAATCGGATCATCGGTAAATTACGCGAAGTCGGCGTGGACATCGAAGAAGTCAATCAGAGCACTTTGCATGCGCGATGCAACTCGCGCGGTTTGCACGCCAGTGACTTGATCACCGAACCGTACCCGCACTTTCCCACTGACATGCAGGCGCAATACATGATTCTGATGACGCAGGCGACCGGGCGTTCGGTAATCACGGAAACGATCTTTGAAAATCGATTTATGCATGCGTCGGAATTGCAGCGGATGGGCGCGAGCATTCAGATTAGCCACGAAAAAGCGATCGTCGATGGGCCGACTAAGCTAATCGGCGCTCGTGTTCAGGCTTCCGACCTGCGCGCATCAGCCTGCCTGGTGCTGGCCGGTTTGGTTGCCGAAGGCGAGACCATAATTGATCGCGTCTATCACATCGATCGCGGTTACGAGAAGATTGAAACAAAGCTGAAAGCGGTGGGCGCCGACATTGAGCGGGTGCGTGAATCCGTGACCTCGCCGCTCACTTCAAATCAGGAAGATGAAGCTGCGGCCTAAACGAAAGAGGTTCAGAGTTCAACGTTTACGTTGTTCCCGTCTGAGCAAGCTAAAGCTTGAACTCTGAACGTTTGTGAACTGAGTTGAGCCAGACTCTGTGTTATTATTCGCCCATGACTGAGACCGATTGCCTCTTTTGCAAAATTCTGGCGGGCACCGCGGCAGCTGACGTTGTCTATCAGGACAACCGCTGTGTTGTGGTCCGCGACGTTAATCCCCAGGCCCCGACACACCTGCTGGTCATTCCGCGCGAACACATGGAGTCGCTGGATGACGCTTCGCAAAAGGACGAGTCGTTGCTGGGCCATCTGCTGAGAATCTCTGCTCGCGTCGCCTATGAGCATGGATTGTCGGAAAGCGGCGGCTATCGCACGGTCATCAACACCGGACGCGGCGCCGGCCAGTCTGTCTTTCACTTGCACGTGCACGTGCTCGGCGGGCGCGAGCTGACCTGGCCGCCAGGATAGGAAAACTGGCTTCGCACTTAAGCATCGAAGGATGTTCCTAAATGCGCGAAACACTGGAAGCAATTTTCGAGGATGGCCGCTTCAAACCCGTGGACAACGGTTCTTTGCCCGATTCCAACTGACTTCATAGAAATTGAAGACTCCCCACTGCTTTGCCTCAAAACTTCAGAGCCAACGCGCCCGGCCGCGTAGCGGCGACATATTTGTAGAACAACGCCCGCGCATTGAGTTTCTATAAGTATGCCGTGCTTAACGGCACTCAAGACAGGTTTACCTTCTTCTACAAATATATCGCCGCTACGTGGCTGGGAGCCGCTGCGAGGTTTTGAGGCAAAGCCACGCCAGACATGAGTGTTCAAAGTGTAACCTTCAAGACGAGAGTTTGGCTCTTCCCTTCGGCTGAGCTGACGCTGAGTTTTGAAATGTCGCATTCAAAAACGCGCGCCGTTTCGCAACGACGCGCGTTTCGCATTTCCACCACTGACCGGATTCTTACTCCTCCATCCCACGACGGCGGGCGGGCGGGGCCACCGGCTCAGTCAGCCGTACTGGAACCGTCATCCGGCGACCTCGCCGAATAACTTCGACGTTAACCGTGTCACCAATCTTATGCTTGTCGAGGACTTTATAAAGGCCGTCCTGGTCGGCTACTTTTTCACCATCGATCGCGACGATGATATCGCCCAGTTCCACGCCTCCATCTTCAGTTTCAACCATGCCGCGCAGACCCGCATTTGCGGCAGCGCCGCCGGGGCGGACATACCAAATCAAAATGCCGTCCGAAACCGGTAAGGAAGCCTGCCGGCCGAGCGATTCTACGTCACGCATGGTAATGCTGAGGTTCGGTCGCGACACGGCGCCATTTCGCACCAGTTGCGGCACGATTCGTTTCGCGATGTTCACGGGAATGGCAAATCCAACTCCAGCCGAGGCACCCGACGGCGATTCAATCTGTGAGTTGATGCCGATCATGCGGCCACGAGAATCGAGTAATGGTCCACCCGAGTTTCCCGGGTTAATCGAGGCGTCGGTTTGAATGGCTCCTTCAATCTGTCGGCCGTTCTGGGCGCGAATCGGACGCTCGAGTCCGCTGATGACACCGGTGGTCAAAGTTCGATCGAGTCCGAACGGATTTCCGATCGCCAAAACTTTCTGTCCGACGACCAACTTGTCAGAGTCACCCAGCGGCACAACCGTTAGCGGTTCCTTCGGCGGCTGCAAAAGTCTGATCACGGCCAAATCTGTATCCGGATCTTTTCCAATAACGCGCGCCGGATAGTCTTTGCCGCTCCCGAAACTGACCGTCAACTTTTCGGCGTCCGCAATCACGTGATAGTTGGTCAGGATGTCGCCCTGCTCGTCAATTATCGATCCCGAGCCGGCGCCTTCCCTTTGCTGTGCAAACAGGCCAAAGAAGTCGCGGACCGTGGTCGTTGACTGGATGTAAACAACGCCGGGCGCGATCGCCTTATAAACCTCAATGTTGTTTTGCTCGTCCGTGGCCAGCGCCGGATCGGTGATATTCGCCGTCGGCGCAGTCGTCAGCGCCGAACTGAACGGTTGCCAGCGGTTGGACAACTGCTGAAACCCTAAAACGGTGGCGGCGGCAAAAACTGCCGAGGCAAACGCGATTACTAAAATCTGTCGTGCTGAAACTCTGTACATAAGCCAAACTCCCGAATTCTTAACCAGGTTTGAGATGCAGCGATACCAGTTTACGGTTGCGCAACGCGCATTTGCAAAACGCGCGAGCGACCCTTCGGGTTCCCGAACAATTGTAAAGAGTTTGTGAAGTTGAGCTGAGGGAAAACGGCTACTCGCGCTTAAGCAAGCAACGACAATAAGGTGTGCGGAACGTTGCTGATATAAGTAACGACTGCCAGCGGCGCGGGCCAGCCCAGCGCAAACATCCCGGTCGCGAAATGGGCCATCATCAACAGGCCATAGACAGTAAGCACAAGGCGCATGCCATGACGAGCCAACGCAAGGTGCGAAGCCCGGTAAAGCATGTACGCGGCGAAAGCGCCTATCGCGAGTTTCGTCAGCATGAACGGCGCATCACCCAGCTTGAGCAGCTGGTTCATCAGCCCGTTTCCTTCAGACGCAATGTTGGAGTGCACCCAAAACAGCGTGAGTTGCGCATCCAACCAATTCAGCGCAAAAAGAAGAAGGCTTTTCACCAGTGCGCTCATTTTTAGGGAAAATCTCCGTTCGACTTAGAATGCTAGAGCTCCGCCCTTTGAACTGCGGAACCTCCAGGCACGCGGCCCAGAGGTTCCGCCGTCCGTACGGGAAGAAACGAGACTCGTTTCGTGCTACCCAAAATATATGATCAATCGCGCCGGGGTTCCCGTGAACCCGCCTCGGCGCAGACTGTCAATTTGCCCTTTTCCGGAATGCGCAAATTTCCAGAAACCATCCAACGATTTACGATTCGAGACCAAGCCTAATATAGAATCAGCGCGCGGGCAATGCATTCTGGAAAGAAGAATCGAATCCGAAGATGAGCGCCACAATCAAAAGCGCACTTACAGAGGGCGCCGCCAGCTTAAAGACGGCGGGTGTCGACGGTTCGCGGAACGACGCGAATTTACTGCTGATGCACGTGCTCGATCGCGACCGCACCTTTCTGCTGGCGCATCCGGAGGAAAATCTTTCGCTCAACGAGTTCGATCAATATCGACTGCTCGTTGCGCGACGCGCCGAGGGCTATCCGCTGCAATATCTCACCGGACACCAGGGGTTTTTCCAACTCGACTTTGAAGTAACGTCAGACGTCCTCATTCCACGTCCGGAAACTGAATTGATCGTGGAGGTGGGAATGGAAATTCTTAAGGACGAAACGGCCCCGTTTTTCGCAGACGTGGGCACCGGCTCCGGAGCAATTGCGATTTCTCTGCTTCAGGAATTGCCGCGGGCGCGCGCCATCGCAGTTGACGTTTCGTCTGCGGCTTTGGAAGTAGCGAAACGAAACGCTGAGAGGCACGAGGTCATTGATCGTCTGCAATTCATTAAATCGGATCTGTTTGCCGCGATGGCCTCGACGGATAAGTTCGATCTAATTGTGTCAAACCCACCGTATGTTCCGGCGAACGAGTTGAATGACTTGCAACGCGAAGTGCGCCACGAGCCCCAAGGCGCGTTGGATGGCGGACCGGACGGACTCGCAGTGATTCGCCGGCTGTTGCAAGACGCGCCTGAGCGCCTAAGCGCGCGCGGCCATCTGGTTTTTGAGATTGGATTCAATCAGCATGAGGCGGTGAAGACCTTGATAGATCACGCCGTTTGGGAGCTGATTGAAATACGAAAAGATTTACAGGGAATTCCGCGAACTGTGGTCTTAGAAAAGCGCGAGTAATAGCGGCGGTTGAATAAGACTGGAGCGCAACCGTCTCGGTTGCCAGATGCGGCAAGCGAGGACGCTTGCGCTCCAGTCCAAACCGTTTAGCTGACCTGATTTGCGGCGGCGGCAATCGGCGTCGGACGACGGCCTTCCTTATACTTGCCGTAACCACCCTTGATTAACTTTAAAAGCGGCTTGCGATTCTGGGCCACCAGCTTGGTCCACACGCGGGCACTTCTCTGCGGGAAATAAATTCCACGGAAGAACATGCGCATCACGAAGTGCATGATCTGATCGTTAATTTCACGACCCTCGAACCAGTCGAGCGCCTTCTGATTGTTTTCCGGGCTGTACGAAGTGCTCCAGGCCTTATCGAGTTCGCGTTGTACCTGCTCGCTGCTTATCTTGAGCGGCGTATGGGCCATCTTGTTGTGGGCGAAATTCAGCCAGTGCTTCGGCCGTGTCAATCTTCCTTCCGCTCCCAGTTTTTTGTAAGTCGGCGTTCCCGGCAAAGGAACCAGTGGACTGAAGAGAGGCATGCCCGGAGGCCAGGTCTCGATCTCGGCCAGAGTGCGCTCGGCCACTCCCGGCGTGTCATTATCAAGACCGAAAATAAACGAGGTCATCGTATATATTTTTCGCTGCGCCAGATTATTCAAGACTGTAGCGTACTCGCCCGGCTTGTTGAAGCTCTTGTTCACGCCGGCGAGGCTTCCCGCATCGATCGACTCCATGCCGATGAAGACCCACTTGCAACCCGCTTCCTGCATCAGGTCAAGAAGTTCGATGTCGCGGAGAAGGTTCGCGCTGATTTGGGCAACCCACGGCAGTTGCGCTTTGGCCGCGATAATGTCTCGCAGCAGGGACTTCGTGCGGTTCTTGTTGATGGCAAAGTTATCATCGATAAAGAAGATGATGATTTTGCCGCGATCTTTTTCTGCGCGACGCTTGAGCAGTAACAGTTCCTGAACAACGCTCTCGTTCGAGCGAAACCGAATTGAATCGCCAAAGAAACCGGTCACCGTACAGAACTCGCATCCATAAGGACAGCCGCGGCCTGACTCCATCGGAATCGTATTAAAGTAACTGACTCCAGAGCCGTAGCGCTCCGTCAGCTTGCTCACGAACTTTGGCACCAAATTAAATTGATCCAGATCAATCGTATCCCAGGGGATCACGGGATAGGGTTGTAAGCTTGGTTTCTTGTCCTTACCTTCAACATCGATCGGCGCGTAGGTTTCTTTCAATTCGCCGCGCGCGGCATCTTCAACTATTTGCGGCCAGGTTTCGTCCGCCTCACCGAGCGCCACTGCATCGACGTGACGGGGACCACCACTCTTACCAAGGGCCTCGTCCGGCTCTTCCGTTACGTGCGGTCCGCCCATGACGACCGGGATGCCGGCTGCGCGAACTGCATCCGCAACTCGATAGGCCTTCTGGATCATCCGGGTCATGGCGCCAATGCCAACCAGCCCGACCTCTTCCTCTTTGCAGAACTGCACGAGTTGCTGGTCGTTCATTGGCTTGGCATTGCCGTCGATCAGAATCACTTCGTGTTCCGGTGGCGTGAGTGACTTGAGCAAAAACATCCACAGGTGTGGCATGAAATTGCGCGTCACGCCGTTATCCGGATTGTAAAGAAGAATTTTCATTTTGTTCCTGACCTCAATTGGAGAGCGCCCAGGCTCTCAGGTGTATCTAATAAGTATGCTCTGACGGGAAATACCAAGATGGCCGCGATAATAATTGATTTGGTAAAGAGCCGCTAGGATGAGCCGGACTATATCACATAGTGCGACAGCGTACATAAGAGAATCCGTATATCGCGGTCATAAATGACAGCTTGCGCATGATTTCACGTGTGGCGGGTTCAAGGCAACTTCGCGCAACCCAGAGGAAGGCGCCGGCATAATGCTTGGCACCAGAGCCAGCAGGTGCTAGAATCCGCCCCGTTAGCAGCGTTCATTAAAGTTTTTTCAGACTCCTTAAGTACTTTCAATCGAGCATTTTCGGAGGCTATCCTTGGGTTCACCAAAGATTGTTCTGACGGCTTCATCAAGTGAGGCAAGTGAATGGCGCCACAGCATTTGGCAGCAAATGCTTTCGGCCACGATCCCTGCCAAGTACGGACATAAATGGGTTAATCCGGATTCTTTAGTGAACGAAACGTGGCCCGACGGCCGCGCGAAGTATGTTCCGAACGGCCTCCGCATGGTGGAAACCCTGCTGCTTCGCGACTATCCGGAAGAAGACGTCGTCGTTTGTTATCACCAGAATCTCGAGAAATTCGTAGGTCCGGAAACCAAAGTCGTCGCGATTCATGCTCACAATCCGCTGGGCATTTCCTATGCGACCGACGTCTATTCCAAGATTGCCGGCGAAAACCTCATCCCGATAAACGCGGCCGAGTTTCTAAAGATTGTTAAGCATCCGATCATCGCAAAATACCGGCCGAAGATAGTCATCGGTGGTCCGGGCGCCTGGCAGTTGGAGCGCGCCGAACGCCTGGACGAATTCAATGTCGATTATTTGATCGACGGCGAGATCGAACGAGTCTTCAGCGAACTCTTCAAACGAATCATGGCTGGTGATCCGACGCTCGAGCGGATCATCAAGGTGCCGAAAAAGATGCAGCCGACCGTCGAAGAAATTCCGGTCGTGAAGCATCGCTCAACATTCGGCGTCGTCGAGATCACCCGAGGCTGTGGCCGCGGTTGTCAGTTCTGCGGGCCCGCAACGAAGGTTGGCCGCTCGTTTCCGCTCGAACACATCATGGAAAGCGTGCGCGTGAATGCGCGCGAGGGCGCCACCGAAATCCTGCTCGCGACTGAGGACATGTTCCTTTATGAGCAAGCTGCGAATTTCGAGACCAACATTCCCGCGCTCGAAAACATGCTGCGCAGCGTCAAGAGTGTTCCGGGAATTGAAACTTTGCAGACATCGCATATCACGATGGCGCCGGTCGTGAAAGATCCAACCATCGTCGAGCGTTTGACGCCTTTGATTGTTCCCTTCTCGCACGTGCAACACAAAGAATCGACCGACCCCGAACATCGTATGACCGATCCGATCATCGGTTTGGAAACCGGCAGCTCGCGGCTGTTCGATATCTTCATGAAGGGCAAAGCTTATCCGTACAAGGCTCCCCAATGGCGCGACGTGGTGCTGAAGGGCATGGAGACTCTCAACAAGCACAATTGGTTTCCGTTCTGCACGTTCATCATCGGCCTGCCGGGAGAGACCGATGCTGACACCAAAGAATCTCTGAACCTGCTTTACGATTTGCGCGACGCCAAAGGAACTTTCGTTCCAACTTTCTTTGTCCCGCTGGAAGATACCCGCATGCAGAAGAAAGACGGAGCAAAGCTCATTGAGATGACCGACCTTCAGTGGGAGTTTTTCTACACTTGCTGGAAGTACAATTTGAACTTCTGGCACGGTGGCGGCACCGCGAACATGAAGTTCTCGTTAGGTGTGCCGATCTATTACTACATGCTCGGCCGCAAGCTGTTTGGTAACGGCATCAAGTATCCGCTCTATCGCTTTGCCGGACTGCCCGATCGTTTCATGCGCAAGCACCTGTATCTCGATTTCACCGGTCACAAACGCAGTAAGGGAGTCATGCAGGCGCCGGTGAATGAAATCCTTCCCGGGTTCAAGAGTGTCCGCGAACAGGGCTTGAACATGGTTGACGCGACCCAGTTGCATCACATCGGCTCAGGCATGGCCGCCGCCGGTGATGTAGTTCAAATCGCCGGCTAATCCTTTCCAACCTTGATGAATCGCGCGATGTTGCCGAATTATCGAAACGCAGTGTCGCTGACGCTGGGCTGCTTTGCGATCCTCACCGCGGCCTGCAGCAACTCTCTCTTCAAAGTGAAGCCGGTAAGCGAGCTCCCGGCCCTGCCGGCGACAGCCGCCAGCATGAACGTCGGTACGATCACTTTTCGCGCCTCGCCTCTTTTGACCGACGAACAAACGCAGGAATTATTCGAATCGAACCTGCAACTGGCAGGACTCTTGCCGGTGCGTCTGGAAATGACGCACAACGGCGGCGAAGCAATCGAGATCAAAAAGCTCCGTCTGAAACTGCACGACGGCGCCGGCACAGAATGGAAATTGATTTCGGCCAAGAGCGCCGTCTCACGCATTCTGAAGGCAAACAACATCAGGCTTTACAATCCGAACGCGCGGAAAACTTTTGAAACAGAATTCCGAGCTTATGAATTCGATTTGAAGACGCCGTTCGCAAATGCCGAACGAAAGCGGCAAGGTCTGATCATTTTTCAATCACCGAAGAAAGATCCGGTGGCCTCGCCTCGCGGACTGGTTCTGTCGATTGAAGGACTGGCCCAGCCGGTGACTCTGAATCTGAATTAGCAGTGTCAGAACCCGGAGCGCCAGCGACCGGATCAACACGAAACTAATTAGGAACGAAGGCTGCTTCCTGATCCCGTCGCTATCGCTTCGGGTTCTGACACGGTTAGACTTTTTCTCCGCTCTTCGCTAGCCTTTCCCTTCCCTTTTGCAATTCATTCATCTTCGAAAGGACAGTAATCATGGCAGAAGCACAAACCGGAAGGCAGCCATCACCGGCGCTCTTATTCGAGACTTTCAATGCACACCAACGCACCCAGGCGATTAAGACCGGGATCGAACTCGCCGTTTTCACAATCATCGCGGAAGGCCACACCAACGCAAAAGCGATCGCCGAAAAATGCGGCGCGTCCGAACGCGGCACACGCATCCTTTGCGACTATCTCGTCATCTGCGGTTTTCTGACGAAAGACGGCATTGACTATGGCCTGACTCCTGATTCGGCGGTGTTCCTCGACAAGCATTCGCCGGCTTACATGGGCACCGTAACTGAATTCATTCTTGCCCCTCACATGATCGAGAACTTTGACCACTTAACTGAAGCGGTCAAGAAAGGTGGCACGGCCGGCGATACCAAGCCGCTCGAGCCGGATCATCCGATGTGGGTCAGATTCGCGCGGGCCATGGCGCCGATGATGGCAATGCCTTCGCAGTTAATGGCCCAGCTGGTCGACCCAGCCAAAGACAAAAAGTTACGCGTGCTCGACATTGCTGCCGGTCATGGTTTGTACGGGCTGGCCTTCGCAAAGCAAAACCCGCAGGTCGAAGTCACCGCCATCGATTGGCCCAATGTCCTGGAAGTGGCGATCGAAAACGCGAAAGCTGCGGACGTGATGTCTCAGTATCACGTCAAACCAGGCAGCGCGTTCGATGTCGATTACGGCGACGGTTACGACCTCGTGCTGCTGACAAACTTCCTGCACCACTTCGATTCGGCGACCTGTGAAGGATTGTTGCGCAAAGTCCATGCGGCGCTCGCACCTGACGGTCGCGCGGTGACCCTCGAGTTCGTGCCGAATGATGATCGGGTTACGCCACCGCAAGCCGCGGCCTTCAGCATGATGATGCTCGGCATGACGCCCGCCGGCGATGCTTACACGTTCGCCGAACTCGATCAGATGTTCCGCAAAGCTGGTTTCACCAGCAACGAGTTGCACGAACTGCCGCCGACGATTCAGCGCGTGGTGATTAGCCACAAATAATCGTGCCAGAAGCCCGACCGTCAGGGAGGGCAAGTTTCGGCGCCACGATTGCCCTCCCTTACGGTTGGGCTTCTGGCACCTAAAACTGAACCACCCGTGCAGGGTTACCGTATTAAGTTTGACGTCGACGATACGGTGCCCCTGCATGTCCCAAACTCAAATCGCTCCAATCTCTCTGGACGAACGCATCGAAGTTCTGGATGTGCTCAGAGGGTTGGCTGTCTGCGGAATTCTGATCGGCAACATGCAATGGTTCTCGGGCTACGGGATGATGCCCAAGTCTCTGGCGCGTCAGACCCCGTTGGCGGATCAGCTCACACACTTTCTGGTTTGGTTTTTTGTCGAAGGAAAGTTCTATTCAATCTTCTCGTTTCTGTTCGGCTTCGGCTTTGCCCTGCAGATCGCGCGGGCCCAGGAACGCGGCGACACGCAAGCAACACTTTTCAAGCGGCGATTGTTCTGGTTGCTGGTCATCGGGGTGCTGCATGCATACCTGCTCTGGGCCGGTGACATTCTGAGCATCTACGCCGTGATGGGCTTCGTGCTGATTCTCTTTCGGAAGCAGACAAGCCAGGCATTACTCAAGTGGGCGATCGTGCTGCTCCTGATTCCAATTCTGGCTTATGTTTTGTTCTACCTTCTGTTTGTCGCGTTTGTGCCGCCGGACCTACTCGCGAAGATGAACGCCGCGCAGATGGATTTTTGGCAAGAGTCGATCCGTAAAGTTCAGCAAAGCAATTACCTGCAAATAATCTCCGGCTATAACCTCAACTACATTGTCGGCAGGTATGCGAGTCTGATTGTGGAAACGCGCCTGCCGAAGATTCTCGCGATGTTTCTGCTGGGCTTCTATGCTTACCGCCAAAAGTTTTTTCAAAATCTTTCGAGTCATCAAACTTTCATTCGACGCGTCCTGGTCTACGGATTTGTTCTGGGCCTCGTTGGCAATCTCGCATTCGCGACTTTCGCGGGAGCAGAAGCCGTCTTTCCGCCATCGCCGGCAGGAATTATCGGTGTGATTAGTTATGCCTTTGGCGTGCCCGCGCTCGCGCTTTTCTTTATCGCTGCGATCGCGACGCTTTGGCAGAAGACGGCCTGGCGGCGAGTGCTCGGATGGCTCGCGCCGGTGGGACGCATGGCGCTCACGAATTACTTGTTGCAGACGCTCATCTGCTGTTTCATTTTTTACGGTTACGGCTTTGGCTATTTTGGAAAGGTCGGCGCCGCCACAGCGACTCTGATCGCACTGGCGATCTTTCTTCTCCAAATTCTTTTGAGCGTGCTGTGGCTCAGATATTTCAGCTATGGGCCGATGGAATGGATCTGGCGACAACTGACGTATCGCAAGCGTCTGAGTCTGCGGCTCAAGGCGCCAGCCGCGAACTCACTCATTCAAACGTGAGGAATGGAGTTAGTACCGGGAGCGGTAGCGACCGGATTGGTCTCCAGTCGTTAGATCTCAGGACGAACCGGGTCGCGATCGCTCCCCTATCAAACAAGTTTTCTTGACAACTCCCGGGAGGTAGAAGTAGCATCCCGCTGCCACACAAGAAACTGATGGATGTCTCTCACTCGCATCCTCCGCGCGCAGATACCTGTAAAGACCACCCGGTGGCGGAAACCGCGAGTCAGCATATCCAAACGCACTCTGTAAACTCACCGGAGGGTAATTATGCTCGCTCTCATTCGCCGGCTCATCCCAATCGTATTTATCACCTCGATGTTAGCGGTGACCTCGGCGGCCCAAAACACACGCTTCACGGTCCTTATCAGTGACACTCACTTAGGCGTCGGCAGAACCAGCGAAGGGGTTTGGCACCCTTACGAAGATGGGCGCTGGAGCCGAGACTTCACGCTTTTTCTCGAAGACCTGAATCGTGAAGGTCAGGGGAAAACCGATCTCATACTCAACGGTGATAGCTTTGAGTTGTGGCAATCGTTACTCAATGACTGCGACAATTCGGACAAAGACCTGGGCTGCACCGAAGCGCAGGCGTTAAGTCGCCTCAGGACTGTTCTGGCAGCGCACCGGTCCGAGCTCGACGCAATTCGAAAGTTCGCTATCTCCGGCAACAACACGGTGGTAATTGTGCCTGGGAATCACGATGCGGCTTTGCTATTTCCGCAAGTTGCGAGCGAGGTTTTGAAGGCGATCGGAGCGCCTTCGAACCGTGTGACAATTTCGCCCGCCGGTTACTGGGTGTCGTCAGACGGTCTCGTCTATGCGGAACATGGCCATCAGATCGGGAACGACACGAACGAATTCTCCAAATGGCCTCGTCCATTCATCGAGAAACAGGGGACGCTTTATTTGGAAAGACCCTGGGGGGAACAATTCGTCCAGAGTTTCTATAATCAGCTCGAACTCAAATACCCGATTCTAGACAACATTATGGACGATCGCGTGGCCCTCACGTTCGGGATCTCCGCCGAAGGCTACGGTGGTCTCATCATAGATATCGGAAGATTGATCCGTTTTTCTCTGACGCAAATGTCGAGTACTCAACTGGTGCAACTGCTCGGCGAGGATAAAGCACCGCAGTGGGACCTCGCCGAAATCCGCCGCGGAGGCGATCGGTTTTTCGCGGAGTCTCTGGCCAACGATGATCCATTGCGAGGCGCGGTTGAAGAGTCGCTGAAGCAAGGCCGTTTGGGTATCAGAATCTCGGAATTATCAGATGTAGAGATTCAAAGCATCTGCAACCTCAGATTCGCCTTAGCGAGAGAGGATTCAAAAGCTCACCGCTCACCGCGTTTGTCGACCTGCCCGCAAAAGAATTTGGGGTGGCTCGCGACGAAGGCCGTAATTGCGCGCGATTCGATCTTTAGAAAGTACCTGGAAGCTACGTTCGCCAAACTCCGTACTGCGGGGGCGACCAGACGTTTCGCGCTGTTTGTTTTTAGTCATACTCACGTCCCCGAATCGTCGTATTCACCATTTGAACAATCCGGCGATACAAGCTGGCGACCAATCGTCGTGAATACCGGAGCGTGGCAGAGGACAATCTCCGATCAGGAACTACAACGTTACATGACCCGGAGTGGGCTGAAGGAAAAGGATGTACTCAAACAAACTCCCGATACTCTCTTCCCTTGTTATCCTGTTGTGGTTGTAGCTCCATATGCATCAACTCCACAAAGCCAACTTAAATATTGGAGGCAGCTTGGGGGTTCGTGGTCGCTTGCAGATGGATGCCAGTGAGGTGACGTTGCTTTGAAAACCTTGATCAAGACTCTCGCGGTCATTTTGGTTCTGGCGGTCATCGCCGCGCCGCAAAACCCTTTGGGAAGTATTTCGGGGCAGATCACAGACCCTAACGGAGCCACAGTTAAGAATGTTCTCGTGAGGCTCACAAATCTGGATACCGGAATAATCCTGGAACTCACTACCGATGGTTCAGGGCAGTTCAGAGCAAGCATACCCACAGGTAGATACGACATGGCAGTCATTGCTCAAGGTTACAAGGTATTTAGCCAACGGAATGTGTTAGTCGCCCTGGGTCAGTCGCAGCCGATCCAAATTACGGTGCGGACACCGAACACTGATGAAGGAATCAAGGCGAGTGGGGCCCTCGGAGGAGGAGGAGCTGTTTCCGGGGGATTCTCGCCGGTTAAGTTGACCTGGAACGCCTGGACAGAGCCGGCTGCATCGTCGCCAGGCTTTTCACCGCTGCAGTTTGTGGCGCCCGAGAATAAGCTTTATTCGCTCTTTCTCGACCTTGGTGCTTTTGCTTATAGTGATGGGGCCGGATTCTATAGTCGAGGAGTCGCCTCAAAAGTCCGGGAATGGCTGCTACAGTCCAAGGCTCCCAGCGTTAACCTTAAACTTGTCATCATTCCCGACGAAAACTTTTTTGAGCCATTAGCTGAGAACGAAAGGGCCCCAGCACTTTCCATTGATCTAGACCAATTGCGCAGCGTCCTTCAAACCGGGATAAGAGTTCCTCGAGATCCAATGAAAATCCTGAAAGAGACTCCGAAGCCCCGGTTTAGTTTTGGCCGGGCTTCGGTAAATTTTCGCACTCGCCTACGGGAAGGCTCGGGTTCGATTGCGGTGGCGCTTTGGGCGGACGGCATAATGCCCATTGATGAATTATCCATTCCCATATGCGTGGCCGCGAATGCCTTGCGCGCAAAGAAGTGCGACGCCAAAAGCCCGGTACACGATTCGTTGTCCGGAATTGATCCAATGCGCGCGGCAACTCAGCAGCATGAGTTTGCAATGAGGCCCGATGCAGCGCTTCATTTCATCGAACTCGATTCAGCAACCACGGTCGGCATCTTTCGCGACAACAGCTGGCCGGACGGAAAGTTCGAGACCTGGAATCTTTCAAGAAGCACAAAGTCGACAATCGATTATCTTCGACAATCTCTACTGCAGGCCTTTGATAACGCTACGAACGACGAGGAGCTGATTCCAGTTGGCAAGGCGCTGTACAACTTGCTCTTTCCCATAGATGGCGCCCGCACAGCCCGGTCTGCGTTCGAAAAGTTTGTGCGTGAGCGGAGTGATCGATCTGACACGGCAAACCCTGCTTCAATCTTTGTGCGCATTCTCACCGCGAATCGCGACGATCCACCGTTCCTCATCCCGCTGGGACTAATCGTTACTGATTTCAACGGTCAGAAAGATTTCCTGGGCTTTCATTTCCGCATCCAGACCCCTCTCCCCATGCAGGACTATCAGCCGGACATGAAGTGCATCGCCAACTGGGTAGTAATGGCCCCGTCGGCAAATGCATCCGGGATTCCGGAAGAGCTGTCCACAGCGCGAGGACGTTTCTCCGATTGGTACGACCAGTGGCAATTCAAACCCATTACCGGCATTTCTTCGTTTATTGATTGGGCGGGGGAAGACGTCAGCGAATCAGTTCCGATGTCATTGTTTATCCTCGCCCATCAGGACAGTAATTCCCTGTACTTTGCCAACAGCCCCAGACTGCAGTCCGAGAATATCGAGCGAAGCTTTCTAACTCCCTCAGTGGCTGTTGTAAATGGATGTTCCACCGGTGCGCCGGGCAGTTCCGCGATTGTACAAAAACTGAACTCCCGCGGGATCTCGACCATTATTGCCACCGCTGGGAAAGTCGATAAGCGGCTCGCCGGAGATTTTTTCAAAGTGCTCGCGAATTTCATGACCAGCAGACCCGCGGGCGAGGAATATCCGCTGGGCGCAGCTCACTTCTTAACTTTGCGGAGCCTGCGGAACATGGCGCCTGAACCAGACGGTGCTCGTTATGGAGCGAAGGTTCTTGCTTACGACTTGCTCGGAAACAGCAATGTGCGAGTGTGCTCTCCGCCACGCAAGGCCCGATAGTACAGCCCATTGAGTTACATAGCTTCCTCCGTGTCTTCATCTCAGTATTTCTGCGTGGTCTCTTCGACCTCGGCGTCTTCTGCGAGTAATGGCTTCAAATTCATTCACCACCGAGACGCACGGATTGCCCAGTTGGCTAAGAGAATTTTAAACCTATCGCTCGCGGTTCTGACCCTGATCTACCCGGTCGCGGTGTAATGTGGGCAGTCTGTGGATTGGTAGCAGAATGAAAGACCTACGCACGCACATCAACCGACGCAATTTCTGCACGATTGCCGGAGGCGCCGTCGCCTCGCTCGCCTTGAGCACCGCTTGCCGTCGCAGTCGGTCTGCCCTGCCAAGTGATGGACGGTTCAACGCGCGGCCATCCGCTGGAGGTAAACCTTCGGGCAAACCCACGCCGCTCGGCAGCTCAACTGTGGCGAGACAAACATACCTCGGGCTGGATCGCGACCGTGACGCGATTCTTCAATTGCCCAAATCCGCATCGAACTCGCCGCTGCCGCTCTTGCTCTTTCTGCATGGCGCGACCCAAAGCGCGGAAGACATGTTCTGGTATCTCGATTCAGCTCCAGATGAAGCAGGCGTGGCGATCCTCGCGCCGAACTCTCGCGACGCCACCTGGGATGCAATCACTGACAGCTTTGGTCCTGATGTTGATTTTCTGAATCGCGCGCTGGAACGAGTTTTCGACACAGTTGCCATCGATCCCGCGCGGATGGCGATCGGTGGATTCTCTGACGGCGCGACGTACGGAATCTCGCTCGGATTACGGAACGGTGATCTCTTCAAGCGGGTCGCCGCGTTCTCACCCGGATTCGTAATCGACGGCGTGGCGCAGGGAAAGCCGAACTTCTTCATCTCGCATGGAACTCGGGATCACGTCCTGCCGATCGACAGATGCGGCCGCCGAATCGCCGCCGACTTAAAGGCGCGCGGGTATCAAGTGACTTTCCGCGAGTTTGACGGAGATCACGAGATACCGTCAGACGTTATGCGTGAAGGTTTGCGTTGGGTGGCGAGCACGTAATCGCAGAATATTTTCTAATTTGTTTTTCTCGCTGAATCCTCTGTGGTTCTCTGTGTCTCTTTGGTGAATGTTTCTGAGAATATTTTCATGTGTAAATCAAATCAACGAGCATCCCTGATTAGCACAATGTCGTCTTTGCGTGATCCGCGCGCGGCGATGAATCGCTTGCCGTCGCGTGACCAGGCGAACGAAAAGATCTGTTGTTCAGTCCAATTCGTAAGCTGCCGGGGCGCCCCGCTGCTGATTGGTTGCAGCCAGAGATTCGAGACTCCGTTGCGCGTGTCGATGTAGGTGATCGCGCGGCCATCCGGAGTCCAGCGCATGACCATCGGCAGTTCCACCGTCGCCGCCACTTCAAAAGACTGCGTCGGCGGACCACCGTCGATCGCAAACAGCGCGATCTTCCAGGGCGATTTGGTATCAGGACGATAACCGCAGGCGATCTGCTTACCGTCCGGCGATATCGTTGACTGGAGCGATAACTTTTCGGTCAAGCGAACGGGCTGCCCACCATCGATCGAAACTTTCCAAAGCGTGAACCGATCGACGCCGCCCGTCACTGTATAGACTATCGATCGTCCATCGGGCGAAAACGTGGGCCAATCTTCACCGCTGCCGTTGGTGAGCTGTTTCGCATTGCCTCCATCTTTGTCTGTGCGCCAGATATGCAGCGTGCCGGAACGATCTGAAGAGAAAACCAGGTACTGTCCGTCAGGTGAAACTGCCGGCCATACGTTCGAACGCGCATCGGCGGTAAGTTGTCTGGGACCGCTGCCGGAAACGTCCACCTGCCACATGTCCTGGTTACCGCCGTTGCTCGAGGCGTAGACGATTTGACCATCCGGCTTCCAATCGACTCCGTAATAGCCGTCGTATTTCCCTGACGTAATTTGCCGCGAATCGTTCGGCGCCGACGGATCCACGCTCCACAAATTGGATAACTGATCCGATTGGGTTACCGCCAGAATGCCGGTGTCTTTCGTGACGCTGAGATCGCGATAGTCGCTCAAATCATTTGTTATGCGCCGCGCGTCACCTGCGGGAAAGTTGATCGCCCAAATCTGATAGAGTCCCAGCGTTTGCTCCAATGCATTAATCAGGAGCTCGTTTCCCTCCTGACCTCGCCACGCTACGCGCCCGACACCAACCCAACGATGCTGAGTCAAACGCGTTTCAGCGCCGCTCGCTGCATCCACACCTAAAACTGTCATGTACCGGCCTTCCTGATCAGAACTGCCGGCTCCTACGGCGATTGCGTTTCCGTTGGGCGACCAGGACGGGCCACTAATCGAGAAGAAGTCCGGCTGCTTTCGCGTAACCAACGGCCGCTCGCCGGTCCCGTCGACGTTGGCAACTATCAAAGAATCTTCCGATCGATCTGAAAACCGCCGCACAAAGGCCACACGCTTTCCATCGGGCGAGAAACTGACTGCGCTGTCGACATTGGCAACAATTTTTCGGGAGGCGCCGCCTAACGCTGAGACTTGATACAAATCGCGAATGGTTTGACCGCTTTCATGAGCGGTGAAATAAACAAAATTGCCGTCCGGCGAGAACGAAAGACCCTGATAAACCAACTGCGAAGCCGGAACGATTTGCATGTTGTTCGCGGTGACGACTTGTCTAATCCAAAGGCTCTGCTTGCCCGCGTCATCGACAACATGGACGACGTATTTGCCGTCCGGCGCAATTGCCGCCAGACGCGATTTTCCGGTGCTGGTCAGACGCGCGATCGAAATTGAACTGAAGGGCGGAGGCTTGGAAACCGGCGGTTGCAAGACCAGTTTGTAGAGCAGCGCTGCGATAGTGATTACCGCCAGCACGACAACGAACGGCGCCAAAGACCGCCACCAGACGCGGGCCGGACCGACCGGTACGGCCGACGAAACCTCTGCCGTGCTCGCACTCAGGCGTCTGGCTGACAGTTGTCCGGATTGACTGTTCATTCCGGTCAGCTCGAGTTCCTGGCGGACACTCTTCAAATCCAAAAGCAAATCTTTGATTACCTGATACCGTTCGTCGCGATCCTTTTGCAGCGCGCGCGCAATCACGCGTTCGAGGTCATGCGGAATGTCAGGCACAAACCGACTGATTGGCAAAGGCTCACGCTCAAGGATGGCTGCAATGATTTCGTTCTTTGAGTAAGCTTCAAAAGCTGCGCGCCCGGCGATCATTTCGTACACGACCACGCCGAGACTCCAAACGTCGGTTCGTTCGTCAACCTGCCACCCGCGAGCCTGCTCGGGAGACATGTATTGCACTGTCCCCATGACGATGCCGGGCGAAGTATCCAACTGCTCCAGAGTGGAGGCGCCTTCAGGATGTTCCGCTGAAATTGGCACGCCGCGCTCGCTGAGTTTCGCCAGCCCGAAATCCAGAACTTTCACATAACCATCGGGCCGCAACATGATGTTTTCGGGTTTGATGTCGCGATGAACGACCCCTTTGCTATGAGCGTAGGCGAGCGCGGCCGCAACTTGCTCCGCAATCTCGAGGGCGTCATTGATGCTGAGGTGATCGTGCGCCATGCGTGCGCGCAGTGTCTCGCCTTCGACGAATTCGGTTGAGAGGAAGTACCCAACCTCCGACGCGCCCATATCGTAAACCGTGACGATGTTCGGATGATTGAGCGCCATGACCGCGCGCGCTTCCTGACGAAATCGCTGCACGCGTTGTGGGTCGGCGGCGAAACTTTCAGGCAGAAGCTTCAAAGCAACTTCACGGTTCTGGCCCGTGTGCTCAGCCAGATAGACATCACCCATACCGCCACGGCCCAGCATGCGGGTGATGCGGAATGGACCAACGAATTCACCTTCCTGAAGGCCTGCAAGGTTTGCCGACTCCACGGGTGTCGTGGGGTATCCGACTTCAGTCTGGGAATCGAGGATGGTGAGAATTTCCGTGCGCAGGTCTTCGTCCCCCGCACAGACTTCGTCCAGATACGAATCGCGGTGTTCCGGAGGCTGCTGGAGAATTGACTCTACTAATTCGTCGACGCGACGCTCCGGTTTCATTGGGGGATTTTTTGCTCTTCAGGATTGCCCTAAGTTCAGGAGCGTTATCTTAACATTCCGCGCTTCACAGACCGAATACGTCAGGTGTGACTTAATTTCATCACAAGGTTTTTCTGAGCGACATACTTGACTCCGCACGTGCTTCTGTCGACCTTCGATGCGACCGCTGTAATGGCTCTGCCACTCCGATGCGCGGCAAGTCTCGGACTGGCCGATACGTGGCCCATTAATCCGAAACGGTCTTTGACCGTGGCAGGTTGAAGACCCGAATGAAAAGAAGGGTCGCCGCCGGCAAGTCGCAGACTTGCCGCGCATCGGAGTGGCAGAGCCATTGCCCTAATGAGTCAAGTATATTAATGCCCATTAATCGGGCTTTTGAAACTACTGCCCTTTATTCCCCAGGCGTAAACGCCTGGGCTACGGAAAAAGTCACAGGGCGACGCCGGTTTGTCGGTGATACTTTCCACCGGCACGACTTCAAGCCGGTTCAGCCAGTCGAACCAAACCCGCCGCTGCCGCGGACTGTGGTTGGGAGATCTTCCGCCCACACCGGAGTTGGCGTGATTATCTTTTCAATTATCAACTGGCAGACTTTGGCTTGCGCCGGCAGTTCCACGCTCTCATCGCCTGTGTTATGAAGTAAGCACTGAATCTCGCCGCGATAGTCTGCGTCGATGACACCGGCAAGCACATCAATTCCGTCCTTTGTTGCTAATCCGGATCGCGGCGCGACACGACCGTAAAAGCCTTCCGGTATGGCCGCTGCCAAACCGGTTCGAACCAGCTTACGTTCCCTGGGCCGTAGGTTCACGACTTCAATCGAATAAAGATCCAAGCCTGCCGCAGCCGTGCTTCCGCGGGTCGGCAAAATCGCTTTCGGGTCGAGCTTCTTGAACTTCAACGGTTCGGTGTTTTTCATGCTTGTCGACTGAATATACTACACGAGGGTTGCCGTTCATCCAGTAGAGTTATCACTATTAGAACAGTGTCCTCTTTGCTCATTGTTCAGCTGTTCATGCTCTGAACAAAAAAGGAAAATGGTTTAGGCAATGGTATTCGAACAGAGCGATGGCGCTCTATGTTGGGTCATACGCCATCGTTGACATGGCCGGCCGTGGTCCAAAGCAATCCGTCGCTCAGTAAGCTTGGGACCGAAGTGAGTGCGCGATTGATTTACCAGGGCTATGTCGTAACGATGTGTAACCTGCATGTCCTGTTCGACACTGACTTTCCCCTTGTGCCCGACGCGCTTGCAATTGAGCGGTTCCGCGAGTTGATAACCTGGTAGAGTCCCAGTACCGTCGGCCCTGAGAGGGGATTCACATTCTTGATTCACCTAAGGCGGTACCCGATCTATGCAGCGACTGCGCACTAGACGTCAGCATTCAACGAGCTGCGGAGCAGCGGTCAGAATTAAGCCCAAGGCGAGGCTTTTGCGAGCCTTGGGTCAACGCCCACTAAGGTGATCGAGCCCCGAAAAGGGCGACAGGAATCACCGTCAAATCAGAGCCCGTCTTGAACTCTCTGTCGCCGGTTCGCGGCTCTCAACATATCTTGACCGTTACCCAAGGCTCGCAGCCTCGCCTTGGGCTTAACTCTGACGCGGCTCCGCAGCTCGTTGAATGTTCACATCTAATGTCGAGTGCCGCCATCGAATCGGCACGACTGTTCTGGGGGCTCCGCTGCGCCACGATCATTGGCTACTCTCTTGCGCTTGTGAGTCAACTATGTAAATCCCTCGGTGAGTCTTACCTTCCCCCCTTCGAAATCCCACACTGAACATTCATTTTCCCGATGATAGTTTTAGCGCGAAATTTCCGCCTTAGGGGTTGTACAGGCACTGTCGGCTTCGGATTGTCATTCTCGATTGCGAGGACAGAGCCTGAAAAAAAGTCATAAGTTACGCAACACGAAAGGAGATCTAAACGAAATGAAAACTAAACTCACAGTAATGCTTCTCACAATCACCGGGCTGATAGTACTCGCCGGCCAGGTAAGTTCGGCAGTCCTGGCAGACCGATACGTCAACCCCGATTACAGAGGCGGCTCAAGCTTCAATCTGGTAAGTGCCGGACCAAATGTCGCTCGGTGCGGGGCGTTTCCGGAAAACATCGAGCTGAATTTCACGGGCGGGGGAATTGACACGGAAGGCGGCTACAATACCGCTGTTTTCTCTGCGTGCACTAACACCATAACCAATCTTGTCTTCGACCTGAAAGCGACCGATACGTATGTGCAAACGGGTGATCAGGTCTTTATCGAAGGGGATCCCTTCGTGCTGGCGCCAAACCTGGCCATCTGCGCCGCGGCGAATGCTCATGGCGTGCCTTTCCGTGTCGCCGGCGGCACCGGCGGACACGCGGGTGCGACGGGCCACGGACGTTTCAACATCACCAGTAACCTGACCCCGTGCAACGGACAGACGCCGCCGTCACAGGTTTGGTTTGACGGAGTGATCAAGCTGCCACAGTAGTGCAAGCGCCAAAGGCGCGAAATGTAAAAGCCCAGGGCAACGCCCTGGGTCAGGCAATTCAAAACAAGCGCTGAAAGCGCGGAATCAGAGTTCATGGTCAAACAATTCCGCGCCTTCAGCGCTTATCGCTTTTCGATGCCGTTAACCTGGGCCATTGGCCCGGGTTATTACATTGTGCGCCTTCGGCGCTTTGCAAGCAGGCTTTTCAGACGCCCTTGGATCGTTCGCGCCGCGAAATTTTTACTGTCGCAAATCCAGCAACCAGATGTCGCTCTCCGATTGGTAAACCGAAAAATAAATCAAGCTGTCGTCTCTCGCGATCCCGATGCTGCGTATCTGATCCTGGCCTTCGTCAAAAAACGGTTGCACCCGCTTCGTAACTATGTCGGCAATGCAGGCCTTTCCTTCCACCGAGAAGATAAAGCGACGGCTGTCAGACAGCCACACCGGGTGCGCTTCGGCGTCCGCCAATTTTTCGTATTTACCATCGGCGAAAGAGTAGTAGCCTACGCCCATCGGTCCGACACTGAAACTTCCGGCGAGCTTTTGCCCGTCAGGCGACCAGTCCCACGCGACGAAACTCGTCCCGCTTTCCGGGGGCGACGGGAGTTGCGCAGGTTGCTGCGCTCCGGCCTTATCCACGTCGATGATGAAGTTCTCGAAACTACGCCGAAAGAGTATCTGCTTGCCGTCGGGCGACCAGAGAGGAAACGACGCGCCGCGCTCGCTGCCGAAGGTGAGTTGCCGCAGGTTGGTGCCGTCCGCGTTGATGGTCCAGATCTCGTAATTCCCGCTCCGGTCCGACGCGAACGCTATGCGGCGGCCGTCAGGGGACCAGCGAGGGTAACGATCAAAGAACTGGTCGTTCGTAACGTCCCGCCAGTTCGTGCCGTCGCGGTTGACGACGACCAGGTCGTCCTGCGAGCGTCGCTGCACGCGCATGACGAACTGTTTACCGTCCGGCGAGAGATCCGGGCGCGAGATTTGCCGGTCGCCGCGAGTGACCCAAACGAGCTCGCCGGAGACCTTCCCGATCTTCGGGTTGAACTCGACGGCCTTGATGTTCGACTGCTGGCTGGTCTGCACGTACAACAACCGCTTCCCGTCGCGCGAGAAACTCAGGTGCCGGTTGAAAATCGAGGGCGTGCCGACGGCTTCGGGCTCGCCCCGGACCTGGCCCGTCTCTTCGTCGATCTCGACCCGCCAGAAACTCATGTTGCCCCGGCGATCACTAGCGAAGTAGAGAAACTTTCCGTCGGGTGACCAGACCGGGTTCCAGTTGGTGGCGGCGTCTCTGGTTACTACTACCGCGTCGCCTCCGCCACTCGGAATGGTCGCAATGTCGCTTCGTCCGACGTTGGGCGGCATAAACCAATACGCGACGCGATGGCCGTGCGGTGACCAGGAAGGTTGTACGGCGTCTGACTGCGTGAGCAGTCGTTTGGCTCCGGTCTTAAGACTAACAACCCAGAGTGCGCTCGGTACCGTCGTCCGCGTAGTAGGTACGTCGCGCCCTATCGTGCTGTAGACGATCTCTGTGCCCTCCGGGGACCAGGACGGGTGATGACCTTCCGCTATCACGAGGCGGATGTTCTCGCCCGTCGCCTCCATGACGTAGATGCCCGCCGGCTCTCTGTTCGAGCGAAAGGCGATCCGGTCGCCGCTCGGAGAGAAGGCCGGCTCGCTCTCATCGGAAGGGGTGTTCGGGGTCAGCGGGGTGACTGTCCGCCCGCCGACACGCTGCACGAAGAGATCCAAGTTCCCTTCGACGCGGCTGGCGTAGACGAAATTCCTGCCGTCCGGCGCGAGAGATGGGAAGTACTCTGTGCCCGGCTGGTCCGTGAGTTGGACCTGGTTGGCACGCGTCCAGTCCGGTGTCCGGGGCCGCGACATATAGACATACCAGAGCGCCATACCGGCTGCGAGCACCGTCAAGGCCGCGATTGCGAGAAAGAGTCGCGCGCGGGTTGACGTCACGACTCCCGATTTCGCGACGGCTCTCTGGCGCGCGCTGCTCGTGTCCGAGTCCACGGTGCGGCGCAGCCGCTTGAGGTCTGCATGAAAATCCGCCGCAGTCTGATACCGCAGGTCTCGCTCTTTTTCCAAGGCCTTGTCGAGAATCGAATCCAACTCCGCAGGCAGGCCTGGGTCGAAATCACGGACGGGGGTCACCTCACCGGACAGAATGGCGTTAACGGTCGCGCGCCTTTCTCCTCCGTCAAAAGGTTTTCGCCCGGTGATTGTCTCGTAGAGAACTACGCCAAGACTCCAGACGTCCGTGCGATGATCAATCGCCTCGCCGGAGGCCTGCTCCGGCGACATATAGGCGAGCGTCCCCATGGCGACGCCGGCCCGCGTCTGCGCAGCGTCCTTTACGCCGGCCACCTCCGTCAGCTTCGCGAGGCCGAAGTCCAGAAGCTTCACGTAACCGTCCGCCCGAACCATGATGTTGTCCGGCTTGATGTCGCGGTGAACGACTCCCGCATGGTGCGCAGCGGCGAGACCCTCGGCGACTTGAGACGCTATCACCAGACTCTCTTTGAAGCTCAACCCGGCGTCCATCATTGAGCGGAGTGTGCGCCCGGCCACGAACTCCATGGCTATGAAGTTAACGCCGCCGGATTCGCCGACTTCGTAAATCGTAATCAGGGCGGGGTGGTTCAAGGCAGAGAGCGCGAAGGCTTCACGTCTGAAACGGTCGGCGCGTTCGACGTCTGCGACGAAATGGCGCGGAAGAATTTTGAGGGCCGCCTTGCGGTTAAGCTTCAGGTCGTGGGCCAGGTAAACTTCGCCCATGCCTCCCGAACCCAGAGGGCTTTCAATTCTATAGTCCCCGAGGGTCTTACCTATCAGTGATTCGATTGAGGTCAGATTCGCGTCACGCGCGAGAGCATGCGCGGCCACGCTGATGGCCGGACGCTCCATAAAGTGAGCAACGTGTGTCTGAGCCCTAAGCAGGCCGAGCACCTCCTCCCGCAGTCGAGGATCGCCGGCCGACTCGCGCAGGACAAACTGTTCGCGCTCGTCCTCCGGCAAGTCCATTGCGGCGTCGAGCAGGGCGTCAACCTGTTTCCATTGTTCTGCGTCCATCGACTCAGGGAGGCTTTGCCTCAAAAATACCGAAGAGTTCGAAGAGAGCGACTTGCCGCGCCCCAGTGCGGAAAGGCTTGCCTTTCCGCGAGCTTAAAATTTTAATCGAGGCTGTGCCTCAGGACCGCGGAGGCTGAGCCTCCTCAATAGATTAGGGTCGGCGCCGGTAAGGCAAGCCTTACCGCACTGGAAAGCGGCAAGCCGCCAGACCGAACCGGCCATCAGTTCATTTGTGGTTCAGCCACTTTTGAAACAAAGCTACTCAGGGACTACTCAGTTCTCGGTACAGCCAGGCCTTGGCCTTGTTCCATTCGCGGATCACGGTGACGGGCGCGAGCCTCATCACCTCCGCGGTTTCTTCGACGGTGAGTCCCCCAAAGAAACGGAGCTCTACGATTTGACTCTTGCGCTCGTCGATTTTCGCCAGGCCGCCGAGGGCTTCGTCTAAAGCCAGCAGGTTCGAGTCTTTTTCATCCGACACGATCAGCGCGTGCTCGAGCGAGATGTGACGCGCCTCAGCCTCCTTCTCGACGCGTGGACGTTGCCGGGCGAAGTCCACGAGGATGCGCCGCATCATCCGCGCCGCGACGCCGAAGAAGTGTGCGCGGTTCTGCCAGCGGACGGACTTCCAGTCGATGAGGCGCAAATAAGCTTCGTTAATTAAGGCGGAGGTTTGGAGCAAGTGGTCGTCTCGCTCCCGCCTCATGTAGTGGCTGGCGAGACGGCGCAATTCCGACTGGACGAGCGGCGCCAGTCGCTCGAGCGCGGCTTCATCGCCATCGCTCCAGGCGACCAGGAGTTCGGTCAATTCGTGAGACTCGAGTGCACCCATCTGGGGGACTCCATTTAAAAGGCGGGCGACAGAAGCGCATAATCTATCACATCCCAACTATAAGAACGGACAAATCATAACTTCGGCGGCGTCACGCCTTGCTGACCTTGATATTTTCCGCCTCGATCCTTGTAGGAGACTTCGCAGACTTCGTCGGCTTCGAAGAAAAGCACCTGGGCGACTCCTTCGTTGGCGTAGATCTTCGCGGGCATGGGAGTTGTATTTGAGAATTCGAGCGTCACGTAACCCTCCCACTCAGGTTCGAAGGGGGTGACGTTTACGATTATTCCGCACCTTGCGTAAGTGCTTTTTCCCAGGCAGATGGTCATCACGTTTCGCGGGATGCGAAAGTATTCCACTGTGCGCGCGAGCGCGAAACTGTTCGGTGGGATGATCACGTGATCGGCTTTCATGTCGACGAAACTCTTGTCGTCGAACTTCTTCGGATCGACAATCGCGCTGTACACGTTGGTAAAAAGTTTGAACTCGTCAGCGCACCGCACGTCATAGCCATAGCTGGAAGTGCCATACGAAACAACTTTGCGACCGTCGACCTCTTTGACTTGCGCGGGCTCGAAAGGTTCGATCATTTTGTGCTCTGCGGCCATGCGGCGAATCCAGCGATCTGATTTAACTGCCATTTGAATTTTAAGGAACCCACCTGCTACCGCAGGTGTTACTGACTTCAGATTTGATAAGAGCGCGTCAGAATATGAAATTTGGAGAGCGGCGGCAAGCGCAAGCGCGACGCTTTGGGTTATTTGAGCCACCGTGTCAGAACCGGGAGCGATAGCGACCGGATCAAGTAGCTCTTAAGCCGATCCCTGTTTTTCACCCGCTTCGATTGGTTCTTCTTGATCCGGTCGCTATCGCTCCCGGTTCTGACACGACTGCGAGCGCAAGCGTCCTCGCTTGCAACGCAACCTCTCTAAGCCGAAGAGCAACCGGGACGGTTGCGCTCCAGTCCGGTTGCGCTCCGGTCAAATTTCAATTTAGCCTTTCAACCATGAAGCTCGTCGTTCTCGGCTCAGGCACATCAGTTCCGCATCCACGGCGGGCATCCTCGGCCTTCTGGCTCGAGACCAGTAGCGGCTCGCTCCTGCTGGATTGCGGCGCTGACGCCCCGCATCGAATGGCGCAGGAGAATCTCGATTGGATGAATCTTGACGCAATCTGGATTAGCCACTTGCACTTGGATCATTGCGCCGGTCTGGCGCCGTTGCTCTTTGGAATGAAGTGGACGCCGGGAATTAATCAACGCCAGAAACCTTTGAAGATTTTCGGCTGCGAGGGCGCCACAAAGCTTTTGCAGGCGATCGATGAATCGAGCAATTACAAATTATTCGAGCAGCCGTTCCCACTAGAATTTCATGAATTCGCGCCAACCGAAGAACCTCGACGAGTGGAAATGCTCGACGGCCTGGGCGCGCAAATAATTTCTACGCCGCATCGCCACGAGAGTCTGGCGATCCGGCTAATCGATACAGACGGCACAACGCTTGTTTACAGTTCCGACACGGGTTATGCGGAAAGTCTCGCCGAGTTTGCGCGCGGCGTCGATCTGCTAATCCTGGAATCTTCGTTCTATCGCAACAAACCAACGGTGAAGCATCTCGAGCTTGCCGACGCGATGCGCATAGCGAAACTGGCCGGGCCACAGAAAGTGCTGCTGACGCATCTCTATTCCGTGTGGGACGAAGTTGATCTCGAAACCGAAGCGAAGAAACTTTGGACCGGACGCACGATCGCGGCTTATGACGGATTGCGTTTGAAGCTCGGGCAATAGCTTGACTCAAAAAAAGAGATGTGGGGATCGATTCTTACATTTTCATTGATACTTTT
>Ga0070703_10000103_pt1 | contig 43751 bp, 32 predicted proteins | sample KBSK5251metaG_FD_65453 | JGI IMG/M metagenome (GOLD analysis project Ga0070703, IMG submission 65453) | Corn, switchgrass and miscanthus rhizosphere microbial communities from Kellogg Biological Station, Michigan, USA - KBS K5-25-1 metaG | ecosystem: Host-associated > Plants > Roots >... | reverse complement strand
TGTACATGGTCGTGTTTCGCTCCTCCGGAGCTTGCACTGTTTTCTGATCATTGTAGCTATAAAGATTCTGCTCCTCCGGAGCTTAAACGCATTTTGTTGCGGCTCTGCCGCGCTGTGAAATCCGGGTAATCTGCGGATGATTTTATGAGTCCTGGTTCTGTGCTCGAGACATCGAGAAGAATGAAGCTTGCCAGAAGCCTCGTGTTCGCGTCGGCCCTCATTTTCGTCCTCGTGGGCGCAGGTTTCCTTTTGATCCCGCAGCAATATGCAGCCGTGCTCGAAATTTCCCTGCCTACCGCAATGGCCCGGACGGACGTGCGCGCGACTTATGGCGGGCTGGAGTTGGGCTTTGGAATCTTTCTCATTCTCTGCACAGTTCGTCGTGAGTGGATCCGTCCCGGCCTTTGGGCGCTGGCGCTGACGGTCGGCGGGTTTGTGACGGGCCGACTGGTTGGATTCGTCGCCGAGGGAACCATCAACAAATTCATGTTGTTTTTTCTGGGGATCGAACTCGGAGTCGCTTTGCTGGCGGTTTTTCTTTTGCAACGTGGAGATAACTGACCGATCTGAAATCTCAGATCTCAGATTTGAGATCTCAGATCTGCCTATTTCCCGAGAAAACCTTTCAAGTTTCCTCCCCTCAGTGTTAATAATCTCCAACGTGGGGCGTTTTATGAGCGGAGAAGATTTTAAGGAGGAAGCCGTGCTGGCCGCTGTAAAACCGCTTAAGAACCTGGATTCATTCGCCGATGGCGCCGAATCGTTAGGAGATTCGACCAAACGGCCCTGGCCGGCAACCGCGCCGACCGGCGCGAAAGTTTCGGCTGCGGACAGCCTGGAGAACCTGTTTCATCGCCATCAGGATCGAGTTTTTCGCACGGCTTATCGCGTGACGGGCAGTCCGGCTGATGCCGAGGACGTGCTGCAGACAGTTTTTCTGCGGGTTGCGCGCGGCCAGGAAACAGCCGAAACCGCCGACAATGCCGAAGCCTATTTTTCGCGCGCGGCCGTTAACGCCTCGCTCGACCTTTTGCGCAGCCGAAAGCGATCGCGAGCGGTCGCCTTTGATGATGTGGAAGACCGGGCCAGCATCGCCGAGTTTGTCTCCAGGGACAATCCGGAAAGTCATCAGGAAGATCGCGAACTAAGGCAACTCATCCGCGAAGCCGTCGCCAAACTGGGCGACACCGCCGGTCAGATGTTTGCGCTGCGATACTTCGAAGGTCACGGGAACGCTGAAATCGCGAAGATGATGAATACCTCGGCGCTGGTGGTGGGGGTGACGCTACACCGGGCCCGAACCCGTCTCAGAAAAGAGATTGGAAGATACTTGCGTTATAAGGATTAAGATTTGTTTCACGGCAACAGTCGCTTCGTAAACAACAAGCAATCATTGGAGAAGGTCATGAAGAACAAAGAACTCGACAATATTTTGGATCAGGTAACGAACGGAATTCATTCCGAGCAGGTTGACGACCGCGTGGTAAATGATGCGAGTGCGCGGGTCTGGGCGCGCCTGTCAGAATCCACCACGACGGCCGGCGCAGCGCCTCAAAGCATCGCGGCCGGTTCGCTCGATCACATTGAAGGGTGCCCTGATTTTCAATCGTTGATTCCGGCATACCTGGGCGGGCAGCTTTCGGAAGCGCGCTCACTTTTGCTGGTCGATCACACACACGAATGCATTCCTTGTCGCAGGGCTTTGAAAAATGCCCGCGAAGCCCAGGTTGAAACGGTCATGCCCGTTCGCCGAAAACAGCCGCGCAGGGTGGGCACATACAATTTGCGTCCGGTGGTTTTGCGTTGGGGCATCGCCGCGGCCTTGTTGGTTGGTTTGGGTCTGATCACTCTGCCTTTGATCCAGCGTTACACCGGATCGATCGAAGCTACGGTGCAGGCCGCTGACGGTCCGCTCTACCTGGTGTCTGATGCGAAAACACGCGCCTTGAATGTAGGCGAGAAGATCGGACGCGGTGATGTCATTCGCACAGCGAAAGACGGTCACGCGATTGTGCGCCTTGAGGATGGTTCGACGATCGAAATGAAAGATCGATCCGAAGTGGCGCTCCGTCGCACGCTGACCGGCACTACGCTTCACCTCGATGGCGGCAGCGTCATTATCGAAGCCACCAACAAAACCAGAAAACGAACCGTCATCGGCAAACTGGTCAAAGAGGTGCGCAAGTTCTTTGGCGCCCAGGACAAGGGAGATTTCTTTGTCGAGACTAACGATTCTTTGGTCTCGGTCACCGGGACCACCTTCGCCGTGAACGCCGGAACGAAGGGTTCACGCATCAGCGTTATCGAAGGCGAGGTGCACCTGGATCGCAACGGCACTGACAAGCTTCTGCGCGCGGGTGACCAGGCCACGACCAACGCAGCGATTGAAACAATCCCGGTTAAGGACGAAGTGGCTTGGAGTCGTAATGCTGCGCGTTATGCGCAAGTACTCGAAAGTCTGGCCGCGCTGCGCAAAGATTTGAATGCAGTACCCCGCCCGGGAGTGCGTAACTCGACGCGTCTGCTCGACATGATGCCGGGAAACACTGTGATGTATGCGGCGCTGCCAAATCTGGCCGCCTCGATCGTGGAATCAAACCGGATCATCGAAGAACGTATTCAGCAGAATCCAGCGTTAAAGGATTGGTTTGCCACTCAGCAGGGACAGCGCGGACCCGGCATGAGCCAGGCCATTACCACCATCAAGGAATTCGGTGATCAGCTGGGTGAGGAAATCGCAGTGGGCGCGGGTATGAACGATTCAGGCCAGCCGAGCGAGCCGATTGTCCTGGCCCAACTCAAAAATCCGGGTGGCTTTCGCGCCTTCTTCGACGCTGAAATACAGAAGCTCAACACTTCAGGCAAGGCGCCGCAGGTTCAGTGGATCGATGATCCGCTAAACGCGCAGGCCATTCCGTCGACCGGTGACAAACAGCTTTACGTTTGGATTTCGAATGACGTTCTGGTGGCTTCGCCAAAGCTTGAACAGCTGCAGACGATCGCGAAAGGCGGCAGCACATTTTCGTCCACACCGTTCTACTCGCGCATCGCGCAGGTCTACAGCGAGGGCGCCGGCATCGTTTTGGGTGCGGACCTGGAGAAGATTATTGCGCACACTCGCGGAGTTCGCCGGATCGCAGTCGGCGACCAGCACGAGCAGGCTTTGAGCCAGCTCGGTGTGTTCAATATGAAGTCCTTCGTCCTGGATCAGAAAGACACTGACGGCAAGACCCATACGCGCGCAGTGCTCGCGTACACGCCGGCCGATCACGGAGTTACTTCATGGCTGGCCCAGCCGGCCCCGATGGGTTCGCTCGAATACATCTCGCCGGATGCGAATCTGGTCGCGGGTTTCGTAATCAAGAATCCGACGGCAGTGGTCGATGACTTGCTGACCGTCTTGAACAGTGTGAGTCCGGATCTCACCAAGCACTTGACTGAGCTGGAAACGAACCATGGGTTGAACCTGCGCAACGACATTGCTGCGCCGCTCGGCGGCGAGTACGCGTTCGCGATTGATGGACCAATCCTGCCGGTGCCCTCGTGGAAGCTGGTATTCCAGGTAAATGACCCGGCGCGTTTGCAGCAGACGTTTGAACGCATCGTCGATGAAGTGAATAAGGAAGCGGCGATGCAGGGCAAGAAAGGCCTGGAGTGGGACAAGTCGGACTTCAACGGCCGCACTTTCTATGCGCTGCGTTCGAAGGATTTTGGCGGCGTCGAGGTGAACTATGTTTTCGCCAATGGCTATCTGATTGCCGGCCCGACCCGGGCGCTGGTGGATCAAGCGATTCGTTATCACGATTCAGGATCGACGCTGACTCACTCGCCGCAATTCATGGCGGGCCTGCCGGCGGACGGTAACGTGAATTTCTCGGCGCTGGTCTATCACAACCTGGCCCCGCTGGTGCAGCCGTTCACAAACCGTATGGGGAGCAATCCGACGAACGAACAGCAGCAGGCGATTGCCGCGATGGCTGCCAACATGCAACCAACGCTGGCCTATGCCTACGCGTTCGGCGACCGCATTGAAGTGGCCGCGAATACCGAAGGCGGGCCATTTGGATTGAGTCCGGCCTCGCTGCTCGGTATGCCCAACGCGTTCGAGCTGCATCACATTCTCGAACAGGGAATGAAGAAGCACTGACCTGGTACGCACGCCCCTGGCGTGCTTACCACAAAAGGCGCGCCGGGCGTGGGTACCGCAATGCGACGAAGAACATTAATTTCTCTAACTGCGGTCGTCATCTTTCTTGCTGCGTTCGTGGTTTATGCGCAAACGGAAAAGGACGTTATCGGCACGTGGAAAATGGACGCGTCGCGGAGCAGCTTCTCAGGGGCCCGCGGCGCGCCTAACGATGTGGTAATTCGGTTTGATCAAGAAGGCGGTCTACTGCGCGAGACCATCAAGGTGGTGAACGCTGCCGGCGAATCCACGCGAACCATGAGTTACGCGCTCGACGGTTCGGAAACCGTGAACGGCTCGGGCGATGAGCGCGTCAAGACAAAGGTCTTACACAACACCGATAGCATTGTTATCGAGTGGATCGATGACGGCGGGTTGTTTACGCGTACGCTGAAAGTTTCAAAGGATCGCCGCACGTTGAGCATTAAGGCCCACGATACCAATCCTGACGTTCAGGCAGACGACTTGATTGTGCTGCAAAGGCAATGACCACGCAGTCTTTCAGGCATAGAGGAGAGCCCATGAAATACCAAACCAAATCGGAATCTCATAGCAATCGAACTCTTCTAATCAATGGCATCATCTTAATTGCCCTTGGCCTCTCGATCTTATTTCTGAACTCGTGGGACAATCTTTTCGTAAGAACATCGGTCGGATTATTCTGGGGCAGTTTTTTGCTATTCTTACACGGCCCGGCCGCTTTCCGAAGCTTAAGAAATCTCGCAAAGAAGAATGACACCAATCGCACCAGTTACGGACTCCCCACTGAACCATAGCCCCGGCGTCATTACTCTCGACAATCTATCGGTCACCTTTGGCGGCCGGCCAATTCTAAAAGCTCTAAACGGGGAATTGCGCGGGCGCTCAATTGGTCTGCTCGGTCCAAACGGCGCCGGCAAGACCACCCTGATTCACACCTTGCTGGGATTTCACGCGCCGTCCTCCGGCACCGCCAAGATTTTTGGCAGCGACATCCGCGGCGAAGCAAATCAAATCAAGCGACTGATCGGCTACATGCCTGAGCGGGATTCTTTTATCTCAAAGATGTCCTGCATTCACTTCGTCCGCTTCATGGCTGAGCTTTCCGGCCTGCCGCCCGGGGCCGCACTGGAGCGCGCCCACGAGGCCCTGTTTTTCGTAGGGCTGGGTGAGGCGCGTTATCGAAACGTCGATACGTTTTCGCTGGGCATGAAGCAGCTCGCGAAGCTGGCCCAGGCGATCGTGCATGGACCGAAATTGATCTTCCTGGACGAGCCGACGAATGGATTGGATCCGCCGGCGCGCCAGCGAATGATCAAAATGATTCGCGAGATTCGTGACAGCGGGCAGGCCAACATCGTCTTGTCGTCGCATCTGTTGCGCGACGTTGAGGAATGCTGCGAAGAAATCCTGATTCTGAAAGACGGCCGCCTGGTGGTGTACTGCAACCTCGAAGAAGAGCGCAAAGCCAACAAGAAGTTTCTCATGCTGGAAACGCGCGGCGAACTCAGACAGTTTGTCGCCGGGGTCGATGCGCTGGGCTGCGAATGTGCGATGACCAGCGATCACCGTTTGAAGATCATCCTGCAGGATGGAACTGAGATTCGCGATCTTTACCGGCTCGCAGCCGACTCGCAGGTGCAGATTCGACGACTGACCTATAAACGCGATTCGCTCGAAGATATTTTCCTGAAGGCAATGGAGAACGGAGCTGTGTCAGAGGCCCGACCGTAAGGGAGGGCCCAGTCAATCCGGTGTGAGTGGGATTGCGCGTTGCCCTCCCTGACGGTCGGGCTTCTGACACTTAAATTTATGGCCGTACTTGAGCGCAGCTACAAACGATACGAAGGCGTTTTGTCGCCGGAGTGGAGCCGTTTCCTGATCATTCCGCGGCACGCTTTCCGTAGTGTGTTTCGCTCGAAACTGTTTACCGGCTTCTATGTGCTTTCGTTCGTCACGCCGCTGGTGTTTGCCATCCTGATTTATTTACGGCACAACGCCGAAGCCCTTGCGATTATGAATCTGAGCGTCGTCAACGTCCTGCCGATTGACGCGACGTTCTTCCAGGCGTTCGTGATGGCCCAGGGATGGGTCGGATTTATTCTCGCGCTCCTGATCGGCCCGCAACAGGTGTCTCGCGATCTGACCAACAATGCGTTGCCGCTTTATCTGTGCCGGCCGTTTACCCGGACTGAGTACGTAGTCGGCAAGATGTCGATCGTGATTTTGCTGCTTTCAACGATCACCTGGGCGCCGGGGCTGATTCTGTTTCTGCTGCAAAGCTATCTCGAAGGCTGGTCGTGGTTTTCTGAGAACATTGCGATTGCCAGCGCCATCTTTCTCGGCAGCGTGGTTTGGATCATCCTGCTCGCTTTGCTGACGCAGACGATCTCGGCGTGGGTAAAGTGGCGCATCGCCGCCAGCGCCGGCTTGATCGGTCTCTTCTTCATTCCTTCAGTGTTCGCAGAAATCCTGAACCAGTTGTTAGAGACGCATTGGGGCCACATCATCAGTTTGTCCGCGTTGATTCAAAATGTTTGGAAGGGATTGTTCGGCACGTTCGTGCGCCAGCCGACTGACGTCCGGGCGATGCGCAACGGCCGGATCATCAGTGCAGCGTTGATGACTGAGCCGCCGCTTTGGGCTTCGTGGCTGGTGCTGTTTCTTATCTGCGCGCTGTGCTTGTTGCTGTTATCGCGCAAGGTGAAGGCGTACGAAGTGGTGAAGTAGATGGCAGTTCAGCGGCAACGACGCGCACACTTCCGCCACGAGTTCGATAGTTTGGATGCAGTAGTGGTGGAGATTTTTTCGAGATCGTTTGGTTCGTCGTAATCATTGTGATCGGATAATGACTGAAACATCCTCAGAATTGATCGTCTTCGAAAACGTCTCGAAATTTTACGGCGAGATACTCGGCGTGAATCGAGTCAGTCTCGAGGTTCCGGCGGGCATCACCAGTTTGGTCGGCCCAAACGGCGCCGGGAAGACGACGCTGATGAATTTGATGTGCGGGTTGCTGCGCCCCACGCGCGGGGAGGTCACCGTGCTCGGCATTCCCACGGATCAGCCGGAAAGACTTTTTCGCAAGGTTGGCTATTGCTCGCAGTTTGATTCGTTTCCGCGGGGCCTGACTGGCCGGGAATTCATCAGCGCCTTCCTGATGGTTTCGGGATATCCGCGAAGGGAAGCGGACGAATTGACCGAAGCAGCGCTAAACCGGGTCGAGTTGTTGCCGGCTGCCGATCGAAAGATTGGCGCGTACAGCAAGGGCATGCGCCAGCGTGTTCGTCTGGCGCAGTCGATTGCTCATCAGCCTTCGGTCCTGATTTTGGATGAGCCCCTGAACGGTCTTGACCCGATGGTTCGAGCCGAAACGATTGCGCTCTTCAAACAACTTGCAGCCGACGGCCTGCACTTAATCATCTCGAGTCACATCCTGCATGAAGTCGACATGATGTCCGACCGCGTCGTGCTGCTTAACAACGGTTACGTCGTGGCTGAAGGCGAGATTCAGGGCGTGCGCGACGACATGGATATCGAGCATCCCGTGCAAGTTCTGATTCGTTGCAATCGTCCAGCCGCACTGGCGGCCCAGATGTTTGGAAAAACGGAAGTGATCGAGGCACGACTCCACGACGATCGGCAGGGATTGTTCGTAAAGACGCGCAACCCCGATCAATTTTATCTTTCGCTCAACGAAGTGGTAGCCCAGGGCGAGATTTCAGTCGAATCGATCGCGCCGGTCGATGACGATCTGAGCGCGGTTTATGACTATTTGATCGGAGCGCAGTAAAGTGGCACAGACTTCAGTCTGTGTCTTTAGAGTTTCCACAGACTGAAGTCTGTGCCACTGAAAAGTTATGAGTTCAACCGCTGAAACAATTCAAAAAAAGACGGAAGCGACAAACGGCGCGAACGTTTCGCTTTGGCTGCGCCAAATTTCGGCGATCCTGCGGCTGGAACTAAAGAAGAATTTTTTCGGCAAGCGCTCGCTCCTGGTTTATCTGCTGGCGATGATGCCCATCGGCTTGCTGATCATGGTCGAGACCATCAACCCACTGGGGCGAGAAACTGCCCAGTTGCCGACAGTCTTTTCGATCTTTTACAACTCTCTGATCCTGCGGACCGTGGTGTTTTTTGGCTGTGCCTGGATTTTCATGAATCTGTTCCGCGGCGAGATTGTCGATCGCAGTCTGCATTATTACTTCTTGTCTTCGGTTCGCCGCGAAGTGCTGGTGACCGGAAAGTATGTTTCTGGTTTGTTAACCTCGGTCATCCTGTTTTCGACAGTAACCGTCGTTTGCATGCTGATCGTTTTCTTCTCGCATTTCTATAGTTCGAGCACGCGCTTCTTTTTTGATGGGCCGGGTTTCAGCCAGCTCTTCTGGTACGTGGCGATTACGATCCTGGCCTGCGTCGGTTACGGGGCGTTCTTTTTGGTGGTCGGACTATTTGTTCGCAATCCGATAATTCCCGCGCTCATGCTTTATGGATGGGAGTGGATAAATTTTCTGCTGCCGCCGCTGTTGAAGAAAATCAGCGTCATCCATTATCTGAATTCATTGGTTCCCGTTCCGGTATCTGAAGGGCCGTTCGCAGTTGTCGCTGAGCCGACGCCGGCCTGGATTTCAATCCCGGGATTGTTGATTGTCACCGCTCTGGTTTTGATTCTCGCCGGCACGCGCATCCACCGGATGGAAATCAGGTACGGGAGTGACTAAACATCTATACGTCAGGAAAAGCGGGAACCTCGACCACCCGTAGTCCCAGAAAAATCCGGTACGTTCCTTTGCCTGAGCCGCGGTCGAAGAGCCAGCTTCGTCCTTCCGCACTGTCATCTTCCTTTAACTGTGGAAAGTTATAGGCGATTCCGGGGATTGAATCGCTCGTGCGATGAAGAGACTGTGCGTCCCTGGCAGCGGCGAGCAGAAGGTTCGAGTGGACTACGAAGTCATGTTGATCGATGAGATCATCAGCCAGGAGATCCGAAACCAGTTCGCCTATATCGTTACTCGCGATCTCCAGGAGTCCTGACGACTTGGCCAGCACGGCGGCCGCGGGGCCGATTCCCGGTATCGCGGCGATCGCGGCGCCCAGCGCCACCTGGGCCGAGCTACTCATTTTGTTCTTGATCTCGTTGGGATCTCCATTTTCGGCGTCGAAGAGCGCCAAATGAATTCTAATTTCACCATCGCCGGGTATGAAGAAAGCTTTTCCTTTGTCGACTAATTGCCGGCCCTGGGCAAAAACCTTGGGCGGTGAAATCGGACCAATATCGTCGGGGCCAATCCTGATGGTTTGGAGACTTTCTTCGCCCCTAATCGGATCGAGCGCATAAACCGTAGAAATCAAATAGGGTTCGTCAGTTCCACTCGGATCGTCAGTGCCAAAGCACCTGATTCCCGCAACTTCCAACAGGACCAGGAACCGCGAGGCAATCTCCGGAGGGTGATTCAACGGCTTGACGATTGAACCAAACGTGTATGACTGATGGAAGCTGTCATTCGCACCTCTGGTCAAAGGACCCACCGGAGAACCGACCGTAAGGAGGCCGAGATTTTTCGAGTGGAATTCCTCAATATTCATCGCTACCATCACTGCCTGAAGCGATATCGGCGGGGGCATGCGAGTGCGTGCTGCCAATTCCCTGACGCTCGCCGGGCCGTTTCCGGTCGAAGTGCGAAGACTTAACATTTTGAAAATCCTCCTGGGCTCTCACTGCAGAGCGATCAAAATTGGAATCAAACCCTGGCCCGCTGGAATGGACCGGAGGGCTTTGCCGATCACGGTGCCGAGCGCTTTGAATGGATCGGTGACCTTCATGGCGTGGCCGCGCGTGGGGGAAGTCGTCAACAAGTCCCCAACTTCGATCGCCGAGTAACCTGCGTCGACTTTGCAGAAAGTTTTACCGAGTAGAGCTACCGGCATGCGATTGCCTTCCGATTGCTGCTTATCCAGAATGATTCCAGGTCTGAAATCACCAGCCCCGGCAATCACGCCGGCCACTCGCTTGTCGTAAGCGTGCTGACTCTGAATCAAGGCGCCTACTTCATTAAGTACCATCACCGTGCCTGGCTCAACCTCTTCCTCGCCGAAGATGTCGAAGTCTTCGGCGCAGTCAGCGTTCACCAGGCGAATGTCGCCCAGCACTTCGATGTCGGCGTTACACCTGATCAGATCGCTGCAACTGAGTCGTCCGGTAACTTCGACGTCGCCGATGAACCTGCCTGCCAATCCACCGGCGAAGCTTTGGCCCTGGACGCCAACGCCACGCATCGTCTCTCCGCGGACGCCGATGCCGTTCGCAGCATCCGCGCTGGTGTTGCCGCCGTAAACGCCCGTGCCTGCACTGCTGGTGCTTAGACCCATGACTCCCTGCTGATCGCTCTGGCCATACACGCCGGCAGGTTGTTTGAAAACCAGGTCGTTGCCGGCCAGAAACCCAAAGGCCTTGTCGGGGATGTTGCTGCCGATCACGCCGAACCGGCCGGATTGGTCGGTCACGCCCACTGTGTCAGAGAATGCCGTGGGGATCACTAGCGGCGAAATGGAAATTTTTGTTGATAGTGGCATTTATCTGTTCTCCTTCTGATTAGTGGAATGTTAGTGACTTCATAAGAAATCATTGATTGCCCAGGGGGCAGTTGTGGAAACAGCACCGCAACTGAAACGCCGAGATCAATGGTTCCAGAGCCGGCGCAGTCCCGCTTCGTCGCCGTTGAATTTATCGCGGTCGCACGGATGGACGATGCCCGGCACGGTGTGCGGCTGATCTCCGTGGATGCCGTCCGTATATTGAAATAGCGTGAAGGTTGGGAACGCTTTGGGGACACGAGGCAGGCTCCCCGGCGTGAACTTGGCGATCCACAAGAAACAGTTCTTCAACGGTGTATTGGTGTTGTTGCCAAGGTGCTGGTTGATAAAGGATTCACCGGAATAGAGGCCGGGGAATCTGCCGATTTTCTCATTTACTTTTTGTACAAATGATTCGGCCTCAGCCAGGGACATTGTCTGGCCGCGTGGGTTTGGCTCAAAGTCGAGCACCAGCAACGTTTGATCATCCGGTTTGACGACATCGAGGAAATGATTCACCTGATCCTCGACGTTGCCGCCAGTGCCGAAATGGTAAGCGCCCCAAAAGAGACCGGCGGACAATGCCTGGGTTCGGCGATCGGCGTATTTGTCATCGACGAAGCGCGTGCCTTGAGTCGCTTTGTGTACGACGCCGATGATTCCTGAGTCTTTTACTTTCTGGAAGCTCGAGACTTCGTTGAAGTGCGACAGGTCTATGACCACGTTGAGTAATGACATCGGTCCGGTCCTCTCTTTCATGCAAAGAAATTTTCGCTCTCTAATCACTAAGGCGCAGACGAGGAACGATCTCAATCACCGGGCGAGTCAGAAGTGTACCGGGGACAACAGGCGCAAGATGCGCGTGCCACGCGATGGTCAGGCGACGGGAAGGCGGGCTGGTGGTATAATCCGCGCGCTCGACTTATCCGGGGTTCACGTTCGGAGTTCTCACAGTGACACCCTCGACAAAATCCATTTCTCAATTGCTGATCGAGTGGCGTGAGGGGGACGAGGCTGCCCTCGCGGAATTAATGCCGCTGGTCTACGAAGAGCTGCGTCGCATCGCCCGCCGGTACATGCGTGGTGAACGCGTGGGACATACTTTGCAGACAACCGCGCTGGCTAATGAATTATATCTTCGATTGGTGGATGAAAAAGGCATGCGGTGGCAAAATCGTCTGCACTTCTACGCCGTATGCGCGCTGGCGATGAGGCGGATCCTCGTTGACCACGCGCGGAAACATAACGCGCAAAAACGTAAAGTTGAATTCGTGGACCTGGCCGAGGCGGCGCTAATCCCGGCTGAGGAACGATCCGCCAAGGTCGTCGCCGTCGACGAGGTGTTGACTGAGCTCGAAACGATCGATCCGCGCAAGGCTAATATAGTCGTATGCAAATATTTCGGCGGCATGACCGACAAAGAAACTGCCGAAGCCCTCGACATTTCGACGGCGACTGTCAGTCGCGAGTGGAAGATAGCCAAACTCTGGTTGTTGGAAGCCTTGAGCCGGCGTGCCTGATCTCGCGATGGCTGAGGTTAATCTGCCGTAAATCTCGCCTTAATAGTTGAAGGTTGCAAGATGACGCCTGAGCGTTGGCACCAGATAGACGATCTCTTGCAGAAGCTGGTTGACGTTGGCGCCGCCGAGCGGACAGCGTTGCTTGATGAAGTGTGCGCAGAGGACGGCGATTTGCGAGATCGAGTCGAAACTTTGCTCAGTTTTCAGCCAGGCGCACAGAGCTTTCTTGAAAGTCCGGCGTTGGCGGAAGTCGCGCACATTCTGTGCGATGAAGACGCCCTCTCGTTGGAAGGACTGGCGATCGGCCGCTACCGGATTGGAGCAGAACTGGGAGCCGGAGGAATGGGGGAAGTGTACCTGGCAGAAGACACGAATCTGGATATCAAGGTGGCCATCAAGTTTTTGCCGCCTTATTTCGCTGCTGATGACCAAGCCAAGCTCCGCCTGATCCGGGAAGCCAAGGCCGCGGCCCAGCTAGATCACCCAAACATTTGTTCAGTCTATGAAGTCAGGGAAGAAGCAAATCATAGCTTCATCGTGATGCAGTACATCGCGGGCGAAACCCTTGCCGAGCGGATCGGCCGCGCTCAGTTGTCGATCAGTAAGACCCTCGATCTGATCATTCAAGTGGTTGAGGCTTTGGCCGAGGCGCACTCGCGCGGGATAGTTCATCGCGACATCAAGCCTGGAAACATAATGATCAATGCGCGTGGACAGGTAAAAGTGCTGGATTTTGGTATCGCACAAGTGCCCGAGAGTTCAGCGACAGCGATGAATTCACGGCAGAGTCGAGAGCCTCTATCCCGAACCAGCTTTTACGCCGGTACGCCCGCGTACATGTCGCCCGAGCAGGCGCGCGCACGGGTTGATGCGCGATCCGATTTGTTTGCGGTGGGAGTGATTCTCTACGAGTGCCTCACCGGCGCACGGCCGTTTGTGGGAGAGACGGACGCAGAGGTTCTGAGGCAAGTACGCGAACATCATCCCGCGAAACCATCGCGAAGCAATCCAGCCGTCAGCAAAAAATTAGACGGGCTGGTTCTCAGGCTGCTCGCCAAAGAGCCAGTCAAGCGCTATCAATCCGCAGAGGAATTGCTGAGACAGTTGCGCAGCGCCCGTGAGGATTTCGCGCGGAAGAAAAATGCCCGGGAATGGATTCGCAAACTTATTTTTCATCGTCCGCTAGTCTTTTGGCCATCCGTGACCGCGGCAGTGGGGCTGTTCCTGGGCGTTTACTTTTTCGTTGTACCGGAGCTGATTTCGTTCTGGCGGCCAACACATCATCCGCCAGTTGACGCCCGCCGTTGGTACGATCTGGGCGCCGCCGATTTGCGAAACGGCGGCTACTACGACGCGAGTAGAAAACTGGAGCAGGCCCTCGCCGTCGACGAGAACTTCGCGCTGGCTCATGCTCGCCTCGCCGAAGCGTATGCCGAGCTCGATTACACCGAAAAGGCAAAGAACGAAGTAATTAGAGCGCAGGCGTTATCCGCAGTTTCCACAATTCCGGCGGCCGAAACGCTCAAGTTGCAGGCGATTGCCAACACGGTCCTGCGCGACTTTGCACCGGCGATTGCCGCCTACGAGCGATTAGTCAATGAAGCTTCGAATCAGGACAAGGCCGGTGCATTCTTTGACCTGGGCCGAGCCTACGAAAAGAACGATCAGGTCAAAGAGGCGCGCGAGAATTATCTAACGGCCACCATTTTGGCTGCTGAAGACCCGGCCTCATTTTTACACCTGGGTTCTTTGTGCGGCCAGCAGCAGGATTTGACGTGTGCGATGGAGTCGTTTGATAAAGCCGCAACCTTGTATCAAAAGCAAAACAATTCTGAAGGCCTGGCCGAAGTTTATTACGAACGCGGATTCGTCTTATTCAATCTGCGCAAATTCTCTGACGCGTCCATGCAACTCGAGAAAGCGCTGGAGCTCGCCAGGGCTAACTCGAATCCGGCCCAGGTGAGCAAAACACTGCTGGTACTGAGCAGCACATCAGTCGCCGCCGGCGATCCGGCAAAGGCCGAACAGCAGGCCAAGGATGGCATCGAGTGGGCCCGCGCCAACGGAATCGAGAGTCAAGCCGCCAGCGGCCTGATTTGGCTCGGCGTTTCATATCAACTGTGTGGGGATTATCCGGAGGCCGAAAGGTTCTACCGGCAGGCCCTCGAGTTAGCGCAGAGAGACAAGATGCGCCGGATTGAAGCCTGGGCCCAGGTGCAACTCGGCAGTTTGCGCTCGTCACAGCGCCGCACCGATGAAGCTTTGCAATTCGTCGAGCCGGCGGTTTCTTTCTTCAAAGAACGAGGTTATCGAAAGTGGCTGTCGCAAGCGCTGCCGCTGCTCGTGCGCGCTTACCGAGACAAGGGTGATTACCAGGCCGCGCGCAAAGCCGCCAATGAACAGCTCCAGTTGGGTGAGCAGTTGGGCGATCAATCGCAGGTTGCGCAGTCACATGAAGAAATCGGCAGCGTACTCTCAAATCAGGATCAATATCCGGAAGCCCTGGCCCACTACACGGCCAGTTATGAAATAAACAAGTACCTGAATTCCAAAGTCTATGTGGCTTACGCCGCAATGCATCGAGCGGGCGAGTTGTGGAAGATTGGTGATTACGACGGTGCTGCCGCCGCAATCAATGAAGCTTCGGTCGTGGCGGATGCTCCCGAAGGCAAGTACAAACAATTGGCCGCAGGCCTGCATATGATTCGAGGACTTATGGCGTTAAGCCGAGGGCGTTTCTCAGAGTCCGAGCGGGAAAGCCGCGAAGCGCTCGATTTGGCGGGCAATGAATTCATACTCACCGCGATCCAATCCAGGTACACGTTGGGAACTGCGCAGGTTCGTGCCGGCGCCTTCAGATCCGGAAGAGAAGAGTGCGCCGCGGCCGTTGAGTTGGCAAACGCCACCGGAGATCCCCGGCTGCTGAGTGATGCGCGACTGGCCCTGGCCGAAGCGCTCCTCGCCGCCGGCGAACCGAACGAAGCTGCGTCTACTGCCCGGCGCGCGCAGGAAACCTTCGCCGGATTGAATCAAAGAGAATCTGAATGGCGGGCCTGGGTAATCATCGCCAACGCGAGCGCAGAGCTGGGCGATGGAACCGCGCACGAGTGTGCAGTTCGCGCCGAAGCAGCTCTCTCCGGTTTGTCTCAGAGTTGGGGAGCAGATGCTTACGCCGGCTATCTTGCCCGGCCGGACATCCTGACTTTTCGCGCCCGGCTGGATCAATTACTTAGTTTGAAGGGAGAATCAAAATGGCTGCATCAGAAGACACCCCCATCATCGTGGGCGGCGCATCAGAAACGATCGACGTAAGACTTGTAGCTTCGGCAAAAGACAAGGTGTCCGATGTCGAGCGAGCCTTTGACATCACGCCCCCATTACCGAAACGAGAGTTCCAGGTCAGGGTTCACTCAAACGTAGATAATGTGAGTAAGACAGAGATCATAAAGTTGGGCGAGAAGTGGTCCATCGAGGTGCAACGCATTGTCTAGGCAAGTTGGGGCTAGCGAGATAGGAAGTTGCTTGCTTGCCGTTTTGGTCCTGCCAAAATCAGAACCGCCTGTGATTACAGGCGGTTCTATTGGCAAGCTCAAGCCGGGCTCTATTGGGTTTGAGTCCTAACGCTTGCAAGCGAGACGCTTGCGCTCCTGTCAGAGCATCACGGCCCGAATCTGTGCCGGTATTCAATCGACGACAGGAAAGCCTTGACCATTTCCGCCTGAATGTAATTCCCGTTGAACTGATTCAACTTGGTCAACCAGAAATTGTATCCGTCAAAGTTTGCGTCCGGCGCATCGTTTGGATTTCTTCGCAAGTAACCGAAGTATTGCATCAACACAAACGCGCGATTGGATTCCTGGCTGGCGAACGTCGCGTTCTCAGCTATGCGTCGCACCGCGCGCGCTCGAGCCGCCACGTCTGTGGTCGTTGTCGCACCGCCAAACTCGTTGATTGCTGCGGTGCGATCAGCGCTCGCCGGGGTCACGCCGGCGTTTGCAAAAAGCGTGTCGACGAACGTTGCCGGCGACATCGACGTTGGGAACGCCGAAGTGAATTGGCTCCGTTGCACGAATGCAGCGGCGTAAGCCTGCTTATTATTTTCGAGAACAGTCTGCCAACCCGCCTGGTTGACGATTACGCCCTGCCCAAGTATCTGATCATCGGTTAGAAAGTCTGCCAGTTTGACAGGCACCGGCGTTCCCGCCACATTGCCAAACGCCGATTTGTGGAAGCGATACACCAGATAGCCGCTCTCCTGAAATTCAATCGACAGGAAGAATGACGCGGAAGTGTTGATGCGCATGGCCTCGACGCATCCGGTGCTCGTCCCGCACTGAGAGATTTGATTCATCCAGAAATTGAGTCCGGACGTATCCGGCTCGCGATTAAGGAAGTCGCGATAATGCTGAACCACGAAGGTATCGGTCTGATCTATTTCGTTAGTAGTGATTCCGCTCGTATCGCCGAAGACCGTGAATCTGAATGCGGGAGTTGCAGCTACGCCGCCCGCCGCATTCGAATCTCTGACATACCAACGGCCGAAGAAAGTCTGGCCCACCAGAGACGAATTCGCCGGCACCAGCATGCTGACTGAGCTAAAGCCCTGGCCGGCGCCGCTGCCTGATAGTTGCACGCTGATGCGCGCAAACGACGCGGTCACGGGAATTGTTGGGCCGGCGCCGGGGTCGCTGCTATCGATCACCAGCACGGCTGACGCGCCGCCCAGCGCATTGTTAATTCCGACAGTGAAATTGGGATTGCCGGCGAGCGCGGGCTCGATGGCCGTCGCTTCCGGAATGTTGCCACCCGAACCCTGTGTGCCGTTGCCCGTAATCGCCGGCACGCGATTCGATTCGCTGTAAAGAGTCGGACGATCGAAGGGGGCGGCGCCGGCCAGCACGCGCGGATCGGTCAGAGCATTTCGCAGGAAAGCCACCAGATCGGCTTGCTGTTGAGGAGTCAATCCCAGAGGCCGGATCAAATTGTGATTGATGTTCGGCGCATCGAAATCGCCGCCGCGATTATAGAAAGCCACTACGTCTTCGAGCGTGGCCAGGCGTCCGTTATGAAAGTACGGACCACGTAAGCCCACGTTGCGCAGGCTCGGCGTGCGAAACTCACCAATGTTGTTGGCATTGCCGGTTACCTGAAAGCGGCCGGTATCTTCTGTCTGCGGACGAACTCCGATGTTGTGAAATGCATTGTCGCTGAAAAGACTGCCTGCATGACAGACGTTGCAACCACGCCCGTTGAAAATGCCCTGGCCCCGTTGTTCGGCAGCACCGAGCGGAGCGATTTGCTGGACCGACAAATCAAACGGTGTGCGATCTGAATATAGAGTTCTTTCAAAAGTTGCGATCGCTTCGGCGATTCGCACCGGGGTCACATCAGTGGTTCCGAAAGCCTCCTGGAACAATTCCTGGTAACTGCGACCTGCGATCCAATCGCGCAGGCCGGCGGGAACTGAGGGCGAAAGGGCCATTGGTCTTGAACTCGCGACCCGCGCCGCGACATCGACCCAGGTGCGGTTAGCATTTCCCATTTCAGCGGAACTCACCGGTGGACCAAGTACCTGACTCTCCAGCGCGGCGCCGTTTTGCAGCACGACCGCGCCACCGATCGGATCGGTGAAGGTGCCGGTCGCGCGTCCATCCCAAAACAGTGCGTTGGAAAAACCGGCGTCGATGTATGAACGCGACTTCCGGCCGGTCACCTGTTCGTGAAAACCATAGACGGATGAAAGAGTATAGGTGCCGTCCGCGTTGTTGGTGATTACGCCCGGCGATGCGAACACATCGTCGGCGGTATTGAAGACGCCATCAGCGCCTGGATTTCTCGATCGTGTGTTTCCGACTATCGCGCGCGCATCCGATCCCCCATTGGACGCAAAGTGACAAGTACCGCAAGCCACCGTGCGCGTCGATGATAACTGTTCGTCCCAGAACAACGTCTTACCAAGGTAGGCTTTGGCGGCGGTAACCGGATTGCCCGGGGGCGCCCCGGGAGGATTCAGCGGCGGCACCGGACCGGCGACAGTGCCGGCTGCGCGTGAGCCTTGATCGGGCGTGCTAAACGGGCTGACGACGACGCCATTTTCGGCGCGGACCCAATAGAAGAAGGTCTGGCCCGCCGGGGCGGTTGCATCAAAGAAAACGCCTTCCGGCGTGGTCCCGAGAGCGGTGGCGGTCGCGGTGTCATTCGCGACGCTGCGGAAGATCCGGTATAGCGTCGCGCCGCGGACGGTGGCCCAGTTAATTCCTACCTTGGTTACGTAGGAGTCGTCTGAGGCGGCAACTTCGGTGGGCGCGGTAAGCGTCGGATTCTGGCCGCTGGCCTTAAAGCCGGGAAACAGGCGATGGGCGGAGACAAGAACCGCGGTCACTAACAGCACGCCAATTATTGAAAGCTTGATCGTTCGCATGGGCTCGTTCCTTCCATTTCGATTACGGAAGTTTCGGGTAACAACCTGGCTAAACAGCTTGCTGAGGCAATGCAATGAACCGGGATTCGGTACGGTTCGTATTCAGAGTATTAGTCGCACCCGCGGTGGATTCATATGACCGGCGGCCAGTGCTTTGTTATCGAGTCGATTTCTTAGGCAGAGGATTTCGAATCTGCTATGCTCAGCGCGGCCTTGCACAAAAAAAGTGTACAGCAGGCTGCCAGCCTGCTGATGTTGTCGCCTGATTCTCAAGCTCTTTGGCAGACTCGACAACAGCCTGGCAGCCTGTTGTACGCTTTTTGTCCGATGCTGCTCAGCGCCAGCCCGCATCTCACGAGGTATCATTCATGAGAATCAAGTTCAGCAGTCAACGCATTCGCGGTTATCGACAGATTTCCGTTCTACTTGCCCTGCTAATAATTACTTCGCCGATCGTTGCTCAGCAGCCGGCCAGCAAATCACCAGCGCCGCCTCCGAAGCAAGCGCCCAGGCTTTCTGATCCGACCTTTGAAACGCTGCTGGCGAACGACGCCTATAAGCTTTACGGCGAGGTGCGAAACGTGGGCCAGTTGTTAAGCACCGGTGGCGCCGGCGAGATTGTCGAGCCCGTGATCAAGCTGGCTGACCCGGGCCCGGAGTTCAAATCAGTCGTAAGCTTTCTGAAGAAGAATTCTGAGGCGTTAGCGTCGTCGCGGTTGATGTTTGCCACCTGGCCCGCGCGCTCGGACGTGCCGATGATGTTCGTGGCAATTGAGTTTCCGACCAGCGAAGACGCGGCGAAGTTCGCGCCCAAGCTTGAAACTTTCTTGCCTACTGTGATGCCGACACCTTCGGTCAACGATGAACCGGCATCCGTCCCCGCGCCAAAGCCCGGCGAAGCTAAGACACCGCCCGCCTCTCAAGCAAAGCCTGCGAAACCTGCGACGCCAAAGCCAAACGACCAGCCGCCTTTCGTGATCACGCGCTCAGGAAACCTGGTTTGCTTTAGTGAGAAGGCCTTCAAGTTCGAGAAGCTGCATCCACCGGCGAGCAAACCTCTCTTTCAGGATCAACACCTGCGGACCGTTCGCGACAAGTTTTCGACTGAGCCGGTATTCCTTTTCTTCAACATCGCGCTGGAAGACAAGACGAAGCCGCAACCTTCGCCCACGCCGGTGGTAACTGAAAAAGCTACAGTCGAAGAAATCGCAACGGCGCCAAAGGAGGAACCATCAGCCACGCCGACTCCCGATGAGGAACAGCCGAATGAAGCGCGGGCAGTGCTGACTGTCGGGCCAGAGCCTTCGCCGACGCCGACGCCAACCAAGGAGCAACAGGCGCAGCAGATTGCGTCGTCGCAGGTGGGACAGATGCTGGACATGTTGGGCATCGGTGAAACGCAAATGCCCGAGGCGGTGGGGCTGGCATTCGCGCTCGACGGCAACGAATACGTTGTGCGAGCGATGTTGATTGATAAGCCCGAGTCGAAGCTTTTGCCAATTCCATTCGTTCCGCAATTGATCGCCGGACCGCCGTACAACGCCGAAGCGTCGTCCATACTTCCCGACGATACGGAAATGTTTGTGAGTGCGTCGATCGATCTTAGCCAGACTTATGAGGGAATGAAAAAGCAGGCAGAGATTCGAGCGAAGAACGAGGCCGGGGCCTCCATCTATGTAAAGGACAATGTCGTCCTGTCCCAGACACCGGAAAGAGAACCGCAGCCGGACGCCTTCGCTCAATTTGAAAAGAAAGCCGGCTTCAAGATCAAAGACGATCTCTTGCCGGCGCTGGGAAGTGAGATTGCGATAGCGGGATCGATCAAGACCTTGCAGTCGACCGGTGGATTTAACCTGGGCGCGCCACCGGCGCCGAAGCCATCTCCCGATCCGAACGATCCGAAACAGAAAAACGAAAGTGTATTTCCGGTCATTCTGATCGGCGTGAAAGATCGCGAGGCGATGCGGCGCTTAATGCCGAAGATCCTGGTGGGCTTCGGAATTGGCGAGGCTAACCTGCTGGCGCAAACAGAAAAACATGGCGACGCCGAGATTGTGAACTATGCCGGCATGTTCGCCTATGGCTTTGTCGGTGACTTTGTCGTGATTTCTGACGCTGCCGGTGTGCGGCGCGTGGTCGATGCGAACGAAGGTCATCAGACACTTTCATCGAACACGGTCTATCGAAACTCGAGACGTTGGCAATCAGGCCGCACTTTGGGACAAGTCTATGTCTCGCCCGCTTTGATGGAGGGTTATCACGAACAGATACGCAAGGAAGCGGCGACCCTGGAGCCGGCCATGCGCGATTTTCTTTTGGGTCTAAATCCAAAGACGGAAGCGATCACGTACGCGCTCTCGAACGATGGTTTGGGGACCAATCATGAACTTCACCTGCCCAAGAACCTGATCCTGACGATGGTTGCCGGAATTTCTTCGGCGACGAAAAATCCTCCGCCCGAAGCAAATGAGATGATTGCAATCAGCGCCTTGCAGATGATTGCGAGTTCGGAGAAGGCGTACAAGGCGCAATCGAAAAACGGACCCTTCGCCTCGATGAAAGAGTTGGTGGACTCGAAGATGTTTCCGCTGGAAGAGTTCGATAAGTATGGCTACAGGTACGAGGTTACGGTGATGGGCGATCAGTTCGAAGCGGTGGCCATGCCGAAGGAATACGGAAAGACCGGCAAACGTTCGTTCTTCGTTGATAAGAGTGGCGTCGTCCGCGGCGACGATCACGGAGGTGGGCCGGCTACGATTGCCGATAAGCCCGCGCAGCCTTGAATTGATCCACAGATTACGCAGATTACACAGATTAAGAGACGAGAATAGAAATTAGACAACTTCATAAAGTTTTTTCTGTGTAATCTGTGGAAAGTCTTAGATCTTTTCCAGGATAGAATCCACGATATCGCGCGCTTCGCCTCGCACACCCTTCAAAATCTTTGCCGCTTCCAGAGCTTTCGGCAGAACGTTCAACGCCAATTCAGGTTGGGTGCGCGCGGACACCGTGTTCGAAAGCATTTCCAGTACGCCTTTGCCTCGCGTCAATTCTCTCGGACGCCAGCGAGCGCCCTCTTTGAAGCTGGTCGAGATGATCAGACCGGCCCGCAGCGGTTTCGAGCCGACTTCGGCGCCCATTTCTCTTGCGTCAACTTTTGCCGCGAGCGCCGTCTCCGGCGAACGCACTCCCAGCGGCCGCGGATACGCGTGCACGCGACCACGTTCATCGATCACAGCGTACTCGTCTGAATAGTATGTCGCGCCGGCGCGAATCAGCTCAGAGACCAGAGTCGTCTTACCACTGTAACTCAAACCTGGAATCAGTATGGCCGCACCTTTCCAAGCGACGACGCCGGCATGGACAAACACTCGGCGAGGCGCATATTCGGCCACCGTCAATTGCACATGAGATTCGAATTGGTCGAGCAGATCTTCGAAGCTTCGCGACCGCGCGAATCTCACCAGATTCCAATAACCCAGGTTGAAGCGGCGGACTCTTCCGTTCGCACTGTTGATGAAGCCTGTTAATGAATACAGATGGTCAACTACTCGAATCTGAGAAGGCTTCGTCCCGGGCGGGAGGCGCGCGACGATCTGATCAAGGATGGCAGAATCGTTGACGCGCAGTCCGACCCTTACGCCATACGATGTAAATGACAATCCGTCCGCCCAGCCCAGGCGGTCAATTTTTGCCATTCAAGATGAAGGTGTGCGAAAGCGAGGGATCATGTTCGTATCTTGTGTCAGTACCCGGAGCGCTAGCGACGGGATCAAGTTGCTGCTGGGGTGTCTCCTGATCCCGTCGCTAGCGCTCCGGCTTCTGACACGCTACAGATTCTCAATCTCTACCGGCTCGACTTCGTCGGCCAGATCAAAACCAAATATTCGTGAATAAAAGTAGAGCTCCCCATCGAGCGACCGCTTAATATTCTTCGCCTGTCGAAAGCCATGCTGCTCGCCTTCGAACGTTACGTAGGCGACCGGCAGCTTCTTCTGGCGCAGCGCCTCGACCATCATTTTAGCCTGATTCGGCGGCACGACCTTGTCTTCCAACCCCTGGAAGAAAATCACGGGACATGACAATTGATCGGTGAAGTGTATGGGCGAACGCTCAACGTAAAGATCCTTGCGCTCGGGATAAGGACCAATCAGACTGCGTGAATACCGCGATTCGAATTTGTGCGTATCGACTTCCAGGGCTTCAAGGTCGCTCACGCCATAATGACTTGCACCTGCTTTGAAATAGTCCCGAAACGTCAGCGCGCAAAGCGTTGTGTAGCCTCCGGCGCTGCCGCCGTCAATCATCGATCGATTTGGATCAGCTTCGTCACGGGCGGCGAGGAACTTGGCTCCATTAATACAATCGTCGACATCGACGACGCCCCAGGCGCCGTTCAATCGTTTGCGATAAGCTCGGCCGTAGCCGGTGCTGCCGCCATAATTCACATCCAGGACGCCGATGCCGCGGCTGGTCCAATACTGAATGCCCAACATCAAAGCGGCGATGGTTGCCGACGTTGGCCCACCGTGACTCTTAACCAGCAGCAGCGGACGCTCGTTGGCGGGTGCGGCAAAATCCCGATTTTTGGGCGGATAGAAAAACCCGTGAGCAGTTAACCCGTTCTCAGTAGGGAATTCAATCGGAGTTGGTTCCGAGATGTAGCCGGGATCGAGGTCGACGTTGCTCGCACGACGGAGCACGCTGGTTTCGCGTGTCTCGAGCTTCAACTCGATTATCGAAAATGGATCCACCGGTGAACTCGCGCGAAACAGCGCCCGTCCCGCGGCAACTCGCACAAAATCAAATTCCGTAAACTGGGCATCGATCTTTTCAAGTTGCTTCCGGCGAGTGTCGATTGTCCCGAGGCTCCAGATTCCTTTTTCAATAAATGCGCAGATGATTCGGTCAGCCGACTCGAACGCGTAGGTCGACATGCCAAAGACCCATTGCGGAGCACCGAACTCGGCTTCTTTCTCCACTACGCATTCGATCGAATCATTCGCGAAGCGATAGATGTTCCACCAGCCGGAAGTCTCTGCGACGAAATACAGAACCCCGTCCGGCGACCACTCCGGCTGAAAGATCGATTCGCTCATCGAGCCCGCAACCTGAGTTTGATTCGTAACAGTGCCGTCATCGCCGATGTCGCCTGTCCAGAGTTCGCATCCGTCCCAGGGCATATTCGGATGATGCCAGGTGAGCCAGGCGAGTCTCGACCCGTCCGGACTTACGCGCGGCGACGAATAAAAATCATTTCCGGAAACGAGCACGCTGTTGGTTCCCCCGGCGAGCGGCACACTGACCAGATAATTCTGCGCTTCGCCCGGTTGACGGTGATCCTCGCAAACACAAATCAAACGGTTGCGTCGAGGATCGACCACCGCGTCCGCGTAACGAACTCGATCGTCACTGCATTCCGTGCTAATCAGTTGCGGCGGCGAATCAGGGTCTGCCCGATAAATTTGCTGGTCGGCAAAGTTCGAAAAATAGACTGTGCCTTCATGCACGACATAATCGCCGCCGCCATATTCGTGAACGCGCGTGCGCGCATTGAACTCGGGTGGATTGATGTCGGTCGTTGACCCGTCGCTCGTTCGCCGAACGATCACCTGGCGGCCTTTCTCTGAAGGACGCATTTCGATCCAGTAGGTGTCGTCGCCATCCAGCCGCGGCTGGCTTAAACCAATGGTTTCTTTAACGATGAGGTCGGAGGTAATCGGTGATTTCCATGACCCGTACGGAGCGGTTTTCACATTAGTCATTCGCCAGGGCTCTTGATTATCTGAATTTAGAACCGCGATTATCGTCAGAATCTCGCAAAGTTCAAGTGGCTAATGTACCGCAGGCTGTCCAGCCTGCGGAGGTCTTAAACTGAAAAGTGTGAATTGAGGCAGGCGCAGACTGGACCGTCTGCGCTACATAAAAAAGCAAAGGCACCAACCTCCCCCAAAGTTGGTGCCTTACCCTTCAGTCTCAGTTCTCACAAGGAGAATCAATGAATGAACAGATAGTAAAGGCAGAACGCAGACCGAGGGTTGCAGAAACATTGCGATGAAATTGTGAACTTGTGTTTAAGTGCGAAAGGCTCTCCGTAAATTTACGGAGCCATCCCGTAACTTTACGGAGTAAGCTGTGGGGTGAATGTTGACTGGCGGACAAAAGAAGACTAAAGATCACTCGTCTTTCCCGGAAAATTTTCACCAACAGGAGGCCTTTGAAAGCGATTATGATCAATGGCGCCCACGTAATTATTTACAGCAAAGATGCCGAGGCCGATCGCGCTTTCTTTAAAGACGTCCTCGGGTTTCATCATGTGGATGCAGGGCATGGTTGGTTAATCTTTGCGCTGCCACCTGCTGAAGTAGCCTGTCATCCCGGCGACGAAAATGATCAGCACGAGCTCTACCTGATGTGTGAAGATCTCAAAACAGTGATGTCGGCGCTAGACGCAAAAGGTATTCACTGTTCTGAAGTTCACGAACCGCCCTGGGGCGTGCTTACACACATAACTCTCCCCGGCGGCGGGAAACTCGGGCTTTATCAGCCGAAACACCCAACGGCCGCGAAGCTGTAACGCAAGCTGTCAGCTTGCGTAAAGCAATGCGCAAACTAACAGTTTGCGCGTTACGACGAACCCGCTGACATGGAAAGGGACAGCACGAATGGCCGCAGCCAAAACAGCTTCAAAAACTCCTGAGCTAACCGTGCGATCGATCGTCGTCGGCCTAATCACGGCGATGATTATCGGCAGCGCTTATCCGTACTGCGTTTTGAAACTTGGATTTGGGCCGAACCTTTCGGTGGTTTCGGCGTTCCTGGGTTTCATCGTCCTCGTCCTGATTCTGCGGGCTACGGGGACGAACCCGCGCGAAAACAACATCGTCCAGACCATGGGCACAAGCGCCGGACAGACGGCGTTCATGGCCGTGTTACTTGCCGCTTTCGACATGCTGAACACGCGCGGCACTTTCAATCCGCCCATTCATCTGGGCACCTGGCAGATCTTTTTCTGGCTGTGCAGCGCCAGTTTGCTCGGCATCCTGCTGGCCGTGCCCATGCGGCGTCATTACATCGATGAAGAGAACTTAACTTACGCGGATGGATTAGCCGCAGGCGAGACCATCAGGGTCTTGCACGAAGGCCGCGAGAGTGGAGTATCGGCTGGGCCAGTTAAGGCGCTGGCTGCCGGTACGTTCGCATCGGCAGCGGTGATGACGGCGACGACTTTGAAGTGGGTGAGAGAGAACTGGTTTTTCCACGGCATGGAGCCGATGCGCGTGGGCTTCAACGTCAGCCTGCTGGGATTCGGTTCCGGTTTGTTGGTCGGATTTCGCATTTGTCTGGCGATGGGCCTGGGCACGCTGATTAGCTGGGTGATTCTGCCGCCGTTCCTGATGCGGCATGGAATGATTACCGCGATGGATTTTCCTTCGACGCTGCGTTGGGTGATGTGGCCGGCCACCGGTTTGATGGTGGCGGGCGGATTGGTTTCACTGGCTTTGAAGTGGAACTTGATCGTCAAAACATTTCGCGGCCTCAAGAGCAGCAAGATCGCACAGACTGAATTCCCGATGAAATACGTTGTGATCGGATCGATCGTGATGACCGTAATCATCTGCCTGGTCCAATACTTCAGCATGGGCATTCCCGTCTATCTGTCGTTCATCGCGATCATTTTGTCTCTGCCGCTGATGTTGGTGGGCTTGCGCGTTTTGGGCGAAACCAACTGGGGACCAATCAGCGCGATGTCGAATATGATGCAGGCGATTTTTGCCTTCATCTCGCCCGGCAACGTGCCGGTGAATATGTCTTCGAGCGGATTGACGGGCACCATCGCGGTAACTTCCGAGGCCTTGATGCAGGACTTCAAAGCCGGACAGCTTTTGAAGTCGAACCCGCGCAGCCTGACGATCGCGCAACTGATTGCCGCGCCGGTCGGCTCGATGGCCACAGCGGTGGTCTACCCAATTCTGCGAAATAAATTTGGTATCGGTGACGCCGGCCTGTCATCGCCTATCAGTGTGAAGTGGGCCGGTTTCGCGGAGCTGCTTACTAAAGGATTGAAGGCACTGCCGCCGGGCTGTCTGGTAGGGCTCGCCATTGGCGTCGCAGTGGGAATTCTGCTCACGCTGCTGGCAGAGAAGTGGGGCGAGTTGATTCCGTCGCCTTCAGCCATGGGCATCGGGATGCTGATCACGCCGTCCGTGATCATCACGTTCGTGTTAGGTGGCATAGTTCAGCTAATTTGGGCCAGGACCTCGCCGCAGACTGAAAAGGATTTTAGAATTCCGCTGGCGTCCGGTTTGATTGCCGGCGAAGCAATTCTCGCTGTTGTCTTTGCGATTCTCGCGGCGATCGGTGTGAATTTTTGAAGTGTCAGAAGCCCGCGCGTAAGCAAGGGCTCACTTACCTACACATGCCCTTGCTTACGCGCGGGCTTCTGACACTGCTTTTCAATCCGCGTCAATCTGTGTAAATCTGTGGCTCATGAATTGGCGCGACAACCTGATCGACGACTCCGCAAGAATCCGGGAACTGCTGTCGGAAACGAAAACGATCGCCGTGCTGGGCATCAAGACGGAGAGGCAGGCAGGTCAACCGGCCCTCTACGTTCCGAGCTACATGCAGAGCGCCGGATTCAAGATCATTCCGGTCCCGGTTTACTACCCTGAGGTCACAGAAATTCTGGGCGAAAAAGTTTATCGAAAGTTGGTTGATATCCCGGGCGAAGTAGACATGGTCAATGTCTTTCGCCGCTCGCATGACATACCTCCTCATCTTGAAGATATTCTGGCGAAGAAACCAAAATCAGTTTGGATACAATTAGGCATCAGCCACGATGAAGTCGCCGAAAAGCTGGCGCAAGCCGGAATCAAGGTGGTGCAGGATCGGTGTCTGATGGTGGACCATCGGGGGTTGGGCTCCTAGATAAACAATCTCTCGACACACTCAAACAAACCGTGATAAAAGCTGGCGCGGCTTTTGGTAATGCCCGAATCTGAATGGCTTTTCCTGTAGCCCAGGCGTTTACGCCTGGGGAAATGAAAGGCGGTAGTTTCAAAAGCCCTATTATGGGGCTTTGGCAGCGCGCCCGCTGTCTCTCACCCAGGCGTAAACGCCTGGGCTACAGAAAACCTTACGATGAAACCACCAGGCTTTTCGAAACTGAGTGTAGAGTAAGACGCCGTCATTTCATGATTGAACGCCACACAATTCTGCCGCTTAAGATCTTAGTTGCATCGCTGGTGCTTGCTACGTCGGTGAGCGCTCAACAAATAAAGAACGCTGTTCCATATGTTGCCCGGCCGCTGCCTTTGTCTGCCGTGCGTTTGACGGGCGGGCCACTGAAGCACGCACAGGATCTCGACGCGGAATACCTGCTCAAGCTCGAGCCGGACCGCATGTTGGCTTATTACCGCAAACAGGCCGGGCTTGAACCTAAGGCGCCGGGACTGACCGGTTGGGACGGAGACGGTCGCAATCTTACCGGACACATTGCCGGCCATTATCTTTCTGCAGTTTCTTTGATGTATGCCGCAACCGGCGACCAGCGTTTCAAAGCCCGCGCTGATTACATCGTCAAAGAGTTAAAAGAAGTTCAGGAGAAAAATGGCGACGGTTTTGCCGGTGCGCTCGAAGGTGTCAGAGAGAAATTCAAAGAAGTCGCCGCCGGCAATATTCGCTCGAGTTTCTTTGATCTGAACGGGCTGTGGTCGCCCTGGTACACCCTGCACAAAACGTATGCAGGATTGCGCGATGCGTACCGGTACACCGGCAACCGCGATGCTTTGCAAGTTGAAATCAAGTTTGCCGCCTGGGCTGAAAGCATCCTGCTGAAGATGGACGATGCGCAAACTCAGAAGATGCTCAACACTGAGTTTGGCGGGATGAATGAAGTGCTCGCGGATCTGTACGCCGACACTGGTGACAAGCGCTGGCTCGCTTTGTCGCATCATTTCGATCATCGCGCGGTGATTGATCCACTGGCGCGACACCAGGACATTCTGAGTGGGCTCCATGGCAACACGCAGGTGCCGAAACTGCTCGGCTCGCTGATGCGATACATTTACACCGGTGAGAAATCAGATGGCGAAGCGGCCACCTTCTTTTGGGATGCGGTTGCTTTGCATCACAGCTACGCGACCGGCGGTCATGGCCGCGATGAGTACTTTGGTCCGCCGGATCAGTTGAGTGAGCGGGTTGACGGCCGCACGGATGAAAGCTGCAACGTCTATAACATTCTTAAGATGACACGCAGTCTCTTCGCGCTTCATCCGGACATTAAGTATGCCGAGTTCGAAGAGCGTGCCTTGTTCAATCACGTGCTTGGATCGATCGATCCCGAAGACGGTCGCACCTGTTACATGGTGCCGGTCGGTCGCGGCGTGCGTCATGAATACCAGGATATGTCGAAAGACTTTACCTGCTGTGTGGGCAGCGGCATGGAGAGCCACGGCTTGCACGGTGATGGGATTTACTACGAGGCGGGGAATCGTCTGTGGGTGAATATGTATGTTCCTTCGACCGCCGATTGGAAATCAGCGGGCATTCAACTCGCGATGGAAACTGATTTTCCGGAAGGCGAATCAGCATCGTTAAAGCTGACCGTCGCCAAACCCAAACAGTTGACGCTTTCATTTCGGCGTCCAACGTGGGCCGGCCCGGGATTCGCAATCAAAGTGAATGGCAAAGCAGTGGTTCTATTTTCAAAGCCGGGCACTTACATCGAGATTGCCCGCACATGGAAGAGCGGCGACACGGTCTCGCTGGTTTTGCCGAAGACACTTCACGCAGAAGCGACCGCCGATAATCCTAATCGAGTGGCGTTGATGTGGGGACCTCTGGTGCTCGCCGGCGATCTGGGACCAGAGCGCCGAGGCGCGTGGACTGAGCCGATTCCTTCTTTTATTACCGCATCACAGCCGATCTCGCAGTGGGTGCAAATGGTTCCTGGTTCGACGGCCCGGTTTCAAAGTGCCGGCAAGAATATTGATGGCGGGGAACGAGTGGTTGATCTGGCGCCGTTCTATCGTTTGCACCGGCGCGAATACGCTTTGTATTGGGATCTTTATTCGACTGATGGCTGGAACAAAAAACTCGCCGAAGTTGCTGCGGAAGCGGAGCGCCAACGAAGGCTTGAAGCAGCTACGATCACTTTCGTTCAAACCGGCGATGCGGCGAAGGAAAAACAATTCAATCAGCAGGGAGAAGAGACGACCACCGATCGGTTGGGAGGACGAACTTCGCGGCGAGCTAAGAAATGGTTTTCGTTCGACCTTCCGGTTGATCCATCGCGTCCGATGATCTTAATGGTGACGTACCATCCCGAAGAACGCACCAAGCGTTCATTTGAGATTCTGGTTGACGGTCAACGCATCGGTGAACAGACGATTGAGCGCTCAGTGCCCGGCAGCGCCGCCGGTAAATTCTTTGATGTTGAATATAAGATTCCGACTGAATTGCTGGCTGGTAAGCAGAAGATTACGGTGCGATTCCAGGCGACAGGTGGTTTGGAAGTCGCGGCGGTTTATGGCGTGCGAGTTGTGCGGGCGGATGCGCAGAGGTAGGGCTCGATCCATTACGAGTGACACTATTCGTTGCGGCGCGGGCTCCGTTAGAAGCCAAATATTTGTAGTTGGTTCGGGCAGTTGTCGCAGCTCGGTAGGAGCGGCATAGTGACGCTGGTTCATATCGAATGTGTCGCTCCTACGGAGCTCATCCCGCAAACACGGGCATCAGTTCTACAAATATTTCGTCCCTACGGGACTGGCGCCAGGTTCTCGAGACGGCCCTGAATTTCCCAAAGCTATTTTGACTAGCGAGTATGACTGATCCAATTTCACGTCGCGATTTGATCAAAGGCCTTGGGGTGGCCGGAACTGCGGGGCTACTCAAACCTGCTGACGCGTTGGCTTCATCGCCCAACGTTAACCACCCGCTACCGCAGGCGGTTCTGACTGCTCCTGCAGACGGCCAGATCACTTCACTAACCTCAACCAGCGAAGTGTTCGTGCCTCCGCGCGGTCGCGCGTTCATGAAATTCAGTTTTGATTTTCCCGAGCCAGTCGTCGCGTTTGGCGAACATCGTTTTGGCTTTCTGGTTTTCACGGCGGAAAACGCCTACAGCCTCGATCGCGAGCAGATGCGACTCGAAGTCGCGGGCAATACGCTGACGCTGAAGTGCGACGGGTTTGTTTGGGCCGGAGGTCAGGAACGCGCTCGCGGATCCCTGACTGCGACATTCCGCAAAGAGATTGGAAAGATCGAATGGGACGTCACCGTCGAGATGGATCAGCCAATCAAAACGGTGACCACCGTGATTCGCGATGTTCCGCGAGGACAGGTTTCGTTCGGCGGCGGCGCTCTGAATGATCCGCGCGACAACGAACTTCTCAGCGCTTATGCCTTCGGCGGTGGCGACCTGCACGGGCCGGGCGCGGCTAACAGTATGACGACGCCCCTGGCAATCGTGCAGACGGCGGCGGATGATTTCGTGTTCATCGAACCTCTCGACGATAGAGTTCGGCCCAAGCGTTTTTATTTTCAACCGGGTGAAAAGTTCTATCGCGTTGAGGCAATCTACGAACATGACGGCTGGCGTAACGATCGGAAGATCATTGTGCCGCGCTGGCGGCTTGGTTACACCAAGACATTCGACGGTGCGATCCAGTCGCACATGAACTTTATCGAAAATGCGTTCAAGCTTCCGGCCTGGGAAACGCGCGCGGATGTTCCGGCCTGGCTGCGTCGCATCGCCATGGTCACGACGCTGCACGGCATGCATTACTCGGGATTCATCTTCAACGACTATGCGCGCATGGGCGAGATCCTAAAATGGATTAGCACGCAGATGCCGGCTGAGCGCGTGCTGGTGTTTCTCTCATCGTGGGACGGTCGTTACTACTGGGACTATCCGAATTACAAAGTGCCGGAACGCATGGGAGGCGAGGCCGGCTTTCGCAAGTTGATCAAGGAAAGTCAGCAGCTCGGTTTCAAGATGATGCCGATGTTTGGCGCCAACGCTGCCAACCGGCGACAGCCGGTCTGGCCCAAAATCGCAGATGCCTCGACCAGAAAAATCGACGGCGACGTTTACAACCTCAACTGGGTTGACTGGAACAACGATCGGCATCAGGACGGTTGGCTTACCTACATGAACCTGGGAGTTGATTCGTGGCGCAATTGGTTGGAAGCAAGGATTTCTGAGGTCATCGAGGGCTTCGGCGTCGATGCCTATTTCCTCGACATCATCGGCGGTCATGTGAATGACGCCGGCGCCGACATGCACGAAGGCACGCGACGTCTGGTGATGAACCTGCGCGCCAAACATCCGAACGTTCTTTGTGTCGGCGAGATGCCTTACGACGCGCTGCACGCATTCATACCGATGTATCACGCGGGCGGCGGTCCGCGCTGGCAAAAGTATTCGCGCTTCTTTCAACATCTCAGCAGTCCGGCTCCGGGCCGTGGCAGCAGCGGCGTGCATGAAGCAGGATTCGGCCGCTTCAATCCTGAAACGCTTTCACTCAGTCCCAACGCGATTCCGACGCTGCAGGTTGTTGACGACACGTTTGCAAAGTATCGCGATGTGATGGCGGCAATCATCAGCAAAGCGAAAGAGCGCGCGGGGATTGTTTGAAAACCGCTTTCTCCGTGGTTCTCTGTGTGCCTCGGTGGTGAATGTTTTCGGTCAGTAATTTTCACCACAGAGAACCACAGAGGATGAGCAGAGAAATACAGGTGGTGAATCATCTTGATGGTCTTACTCGCATTAATAGTTTCGCTCTTCGCACAGATCCCGCAATGGACTGTGCAAACCAGCAACGTCAACGCACGTTTGCGTGGCGTTAGTGCGGTGAACGAGCGAATAGCCTGGGCCAGCGGTTCGGGTAGCACCGTTTTACGTACCGGGGACGGAGGCGCGACCTGGAAAAAGCTAACTGTGACCACAGAAGCCCTCGACTTTCGCGACATCGACGCCATCGACGAAAAGACTGCTTACGTTCTGAGCATAGGAAATGGCCCAGCCTCGCGAATTTACAAGACGCCTGATGGCGGAGCGACGTGGATTTTGCAATTCCGCAATGAAGATCCGAAAGCGTTTCTTGACGCAATGTCCTTCTGGGATGCAGACCATGGAATTGTTATCGGAGATTCGGTCGACGGGAAGTTCTACATCCTAACTACTGCGAACGGCGGACGTGTCTGGTCGCGGGTCACTGCAGACGCACTGCCGCCCGCGTTGGAGAACGAAGGCGCTTTTGCGGCCAGCGGCACCAACATCGCCGTCTATGGGAAAACCAGCGCCTGGATCGGCCTGGGAGCGGGAGCGCGCGCCCGAGTACTGCGGACAATTGATGGCGGTCGCACCTGGAAGATCTCTGAGACTCCGCTGAAGTCGGGCCAGTCATCGGGTATTTTCTCGATCGCCTTCAGCGATGAGAAGCATGGAGTGATCGTTGGCGGTGATTATCAGAAAGAGAAAGAAGCCACCGACAATCTCGCGCTGACAGATGACGGCGGCGTGACATGGACCCTGGCCCAGGGTCTTTCCGGCTTTCGCTCAGTCGTCGCTTTCGTACCTGGCGCGAAGGTTCTGATAGCAATCGGCCCGGCTGGTGGTGACTATTCGATTGATGGTGGAAAGACTTGGACGCCTTTACCGGGACCGGGCTTTGACACTTTCAGTTTTGCGCGCGGCCGGAGAATTGGTTGGGGCGCGGGAGCGCGCGGCACGATTGGCCGGTTAGCTTTTTGAGGGTACGCACGCCTCCGGCGCGGTCCATCGCGATCATGTTTTTAGAAGGCACGCCAGAGACGTGCGTACTGTCCTCATGAAAGGAGACTCCGCGCTTATGGGGAGAATCAGCTTCAGAGTCGCCGTGGCGCTGGTGACTTCAATTTTGCTTTCAACTGTGCCGGCGAGTGGCCAAACCTCGACAGTCGCGGCCAACGATTGGTCTCGCCTTAATTCAGTCACTCAGGGAACCAGTCTGGAGATAAAACTGAAGAGCGGGAAGACCATCGGAGGAAAGTTGACCAACGCTTCTGACTCCGGGCTCTCGGTTTCGGCCAAGGGCAAATCGGTTGACGTCAAGCGCGAGGATGTTTCGGCCGTGTATCAAATTACTAAGAAGTCCGCGACGAAAGCGGCGCTCATCGGGATGGGCGTGGGTGCGGGCGTTGGCCTGGGCGTTGGTTTGTCGGGACGGAGCAACGACGGCTTTGAAAAGATCGACAACGCGGCCACGGCCGGATTGACCGTGCTGGGCGCCGGCGCCGGCGCGCTGGTCGGTTACCTGGTTGGACGAAGCGGACGCAAGAAGGAACTCATTTATCAGACAAAATAGTCGTGAGCGTTTTTGTTTGACGAGCTTAGGAAGTCTCTGATTGATTCCGCGGAGCGGACGCGAGTGACCTCTCTCGCGTGTCCTCGATGATCTAATAACTCCAGGCCGCGAAGCGGCCGTCAGAGTTAAGCCCAAGACGAGGCTTTGCGAGCGTTGGGTTACGGTTCGTAATCGTGGCTGAGCCTGCGCAGCTGGCGACAGAGATCGGTCCGCTCCTGGTTTTCATCAGGTAATAGCTCGTTTGAATATGGTGTCGAAATGATCGAACTGTTCTCTATCGCCGCTTCGCGGCTCGTTGAATGAAATCGGCATGCACCCAAGCTCGCAAAGCCTCGCCTCGGGCTTAGCTCTATCGCTGCTTCGCAGCTGACAAAAGCAGGAGAAGACTATGAGAAGAAAATGGCAGGCAGGCGGATTTATCCTGTTTCTGACTTACTCAATATTCGGCCAAACTGCTTCGCCGCAGGACTACAAATCACAAGTCGTCAAAGACGTCGACTCGATGACCAAACAAGCTCAGGTCATGGTTGATACGGTTTTTAGTTTTGGCGAGCTGGGATTCCAGGAAGTCGAAACGTCAAAGTACCTGACCGGCGTCCTGGAAAAAGAAGGATTCAAAATCGAGCGCGGCATCTCGGGCATTCCCACCGCGTGGATGGCGAGCTGGGGTTCAGGCAAGCCGGTCATCGCCCTCGGTTCGGACATTGATTGCATTCCGCAAGCTTCGCAGAAACCCGGCGTCGCTTATCACGATCCTTTGATTGAAGGCGCGCCGGGCCACGGCGAGGGCCACAACTCAGGCGTGCCTTTGAACATTCTGGCCGCGATTGCCGTCAAGCGACAGATGGAAAAAAACAAGTTGCCGGGCACGATTAAAGTTTGGCCCGGGGTCGCCGAAGAGTTGGTCGCCGGCAAGGCTTATTTTGTGCGCGATGGTTATTTCAAAGACGTCGACGTCGTTCTGTTCACGCACGTGGGCAACAACCTGAGCGTGACCGCCGGTCCAGCCTCGGCCACGGGGTTGGTTTCAGTCGAATACAACTTCAAAGGCGAAAGCGCGCATGCAGCCGGCGCCCCGTGGCGTGGACGCAGTGCTTTGGACGCCGTCGAATTAATGGATATCGGCTGGAACTTTCGGCGCGAGCATCTGCGCACACAGCAGAGATCTCACTATGTGATCACCAACGGCGGCGATCAGCCGAACGTCGTGCCGCAGACTGCAAGTGTCTGGTATTACTTCCGCGAACTCGATTACGAACATATCACCGAGATGCGGAAGATTGGCGACTCGATCGCGCAAGGCGCGGCGCTGATGACGAATACAGATGTGACGTCGCGGATAATGGGCGCCGCCTGGCCGCAACACTTCAACAAGCCGGTGGCCGAAGCGATGTATGAAAACATCAAGCAGGTCGGTTTGCCGCAGTGGAGCGAAGCGGATCAAAAACTCGCCAAAGCCGTACAGAAAGAATTGAAAGTTCCCGAGCGCGGTCTGGCCACTGAGTTATCGACGCTGACCGGTCCGGGAAGTGAAGAGGGCGGCGCCGGTTCAGACGATATCGGCGATGTTTCGTGGAACGTGCCGACGGTGCGCCTGCGTTACCCGTCGAACATTCCCAATCTGCCGGGGCACAACTGGTCTAATGCGATCACGATGGCGACGCCGATTGCTCACAAGGGCGTAACGGCCGGCGCGAAGGTGATCGCGATGACGATGATCGATCTGCTGACGAAACCTGAACTGGTCGATCAGGCATGGAAGTACTTTCGCGAGGTGCAGACAAAGGAAACAAAGTATCAGCCACTCATCGGCGCGCAGGACAAACCGCAGACCTGGATGAATAAACGAACGATGGACACTTATCGCGAACAGATGCGCAAGTTCTATTACGATCCCGCGAAGTACAAAACCTATCTTGAGCAGTTGGGGATTACTTACCCAACCGTAAGAGCGGGGCAATGAGGTCAGTTCCGGGAGCGATAGCGCCCGGGTGGTTTGGAGTTACGATGCGGTGATCGACTGGAGCGCAAGCGTCCTCGCTTGCAAGCGTTGGGAACCGAGACGGTTGCGCTCCAGTCCGCGGATAGAGGCGATAAGATCAGGAATAAAGATTTGAGAGAAGCCGGCTTTGCCCAAAAATATTTGAACACTGAAAACAACGGCCGCTTACACTGGGAGCGCGGACGCCGTCGTCCGCAACCTAAGGTCAAAACTTACTCAAGTCTCGTGGGAAATGCCCAGGATTCGTACTCACCGTCATTGTGGGCGAGGGCGCCCGCGCTCCCAGTATTGGCCGCCCTCATCTCGTCAAGTCAAGTTTTGAACAAAGCCAGAGAAGCCGGCAGAATCATCGCGTTCACACTAGCTCTGATTATTGCCGCATCCCCATCGGTTTTGTTTCGCTTATCCTCTTCAGCGACTACGGAGCCCATCCGTGCTGAAACGCTCTTAATTAATCGCGACACCAACCACGACATTTCACCAACGCTTCGGTCTCTGATCCAATCCGACGGCGAAGAAATGGAAGTCGCGCCGGTGCAGAAGCCATCGGCTTCGCCAACTCCTCCCGACATGACAAGTCCAGCGGGAGCGAAACCAGTCGAGCAAACTGCACAGGGAAATCGGCCGAGCGCCGCAATCGTTGCCAACTTTGATGGTTTGGGCGTCGGCCTCAAAGGGCCACAAGGCACAGCGGTTCTGCGCAACCCTTCCGACAACAGTCTCGCCGTGGGACGGGACCACATCTTTCAGATCGTCAACACGCGTATGGCGATCTTTTCGAAGCAGGGCAAGCAGTTCAAGACTACCGGCGAAGTTGTCTACGGTCCGGTGCGCACGAATACGATCTTCAAAGGATTCGGCGGCGCTTGTGAGAACACGAACAATGGCGACGCGGTCGTGCGCTACGATCAACTCGCCGATCGCTGGCTGGTCGTGATGCCGACCTTTCGTCGTGGGCCACCAAGACCGGACCAGCCGAAGCCCGGTCGTGATGGCGAGCCCGCTCAGTTAAGTGTTCCCGGCAAAACGGATCAGCCCGGTAGCGCGACGCCGCTATTTGTGCCGACGCCCGAGTTTGCGCAACCGCCGCAACCACGCGGACAGCCGACGCCCACGCCGCTGGCGGGGCCTTACTCGATGTGTTATGCGGTGAGCACCAGCGCCGATCCGCTGGGCTCTTACTATCGTTACGAATTTTTGCGCGCGCTTTTTCCTGACTACCCGCGGCCGGCAGTTTGGCCCGACGGTTATTACATTCCGACCAGCACCGGCGACGAAGTGATTCAAAAACACGCGTGCGTCGCCGAACGAGAAAAGATGCTGCGCGGAGAAACTGCTCGCGAGCAATGCGTCATCATCGACGGCGCAAACTTTCTTAACAACGCTGACCTTGATGGCCACAGCCTGCCGCCCAAAGGCGCGCCCAACATCATGATGGCCGCCGGCGGTACTCAACTAAAGAAGATTCTCGAAGATGATTCGATCCTCGTTTGGAAGTTTCATGTCAACTGGGAGAATCCGGCGAACACAAAAGTATTCGGGCCGGACAAGATCAAGGTGGCGCCATACCATTACTTATGCGGCGGGCAGTTGACCAACTGCGTGCCTCAACCGGGAACCAACACGCGACTCGATGCGCAGGGCGACAAGATCGTGGCGCGCCTGGTTTATCGCCGAATCGGCAAACGTGAATCAGTGGTGGCTGTTCATTCGGTGAATACTTCAACAGGTGGCGGCGGCGTGCGTTGGTATGAATTCCGTGTGGAGAAAAGCCGCGACGTGGTGCTCTATCAACAAGGCACTTACGCGCCGGATAATTTCTATCGTTGGATGGCCAGCCCGGCGATCGATCGTCAGGGCAACATTGGGATTGGTTATTCTTTCGGCGGGTCGCCCAACTTTGCGGGCCAGCGTTTTGCCGGCCGCCTGGCGAAAGATCCGCTCGGCAAATTGACCTTAAAGGAAAACGTTCTGGTCGAAGGCGGAGCGCCGCAAAGTGTCATGCGCTGGGAGGATTACACCCAGACTGCCGTCGACCCGAGCGACGATTGCACAATCTGGTACGTTGGCGATTACCTGAAAAAAGGTGAAACGAATTACACGAGCCGAATCTCAGGGCTGCGCATGCCCGGTTGCCGGTGAGTGCCAGAAGCCCGACCGTCAGGGAGGGCAAGAACGCACTCGCGAACCGGCTTTGCCCAAAACGTGACTAGGAGAGATGAAGGCGTCCATTACTGCTAGCGCGGGCGCCCTCGCCCGCAATGACTCTCAGTACGAATGCTGCGTATTTCCCACGAGACTTGAGTATGTTTTGACCTTAGGTTGCGGACGATGGCGTCCGCGCTCCCAGTGTGAGCGGCCGTTGTTTTCGGTGTTCAAATACTCTTCGGGCAAAGCCTCGCGAAACTTATTAAGATAGCGAGGCTGCCTCAGAAGTCGGAGAGTTCCACCTCTTATTCGCTCCGGAACTTCAGCGGTCATTGGGATTCTAGTTCGCACGTGAGGAGGTTGAAAGGCGAGATGCCGGGCAAATCATCAAAATTTCCGCAAGGTGTTGTCGAAGCAATTCGCGATGCGAAGATTCTCGGCATTCGCGCCGGGACCAAGCCCCACCGGATCATCGGCATCTGGGCCGTGGTAGTTGAAGGCCGCGTGTTTGTGCGCTCGTATTCGTTGAAGCCGCGTAGTTGGTGGCGCACATTCCAGGAAGAGCCGCGCGGAATAATTGAAATCAATGGAAAACAGATCAAAGTGCGACCGGTATTTACGCGCAGCGAGCGTTTGAAGAAGCTTGTCGATCGCGCGTACGCCGAGAAGTTCCCGACACCGGGCTCGCGCGTTTTCGTCGAGGGCTTCACAGAAAAGAAGCGCCGTGATACAACGACGGAATTGGCGCCGCTATAAAATTTTATCCACAGATTACGCAGATTACACAGATGAGAGATTGGAGAGCCTTGACGAAAAACTGCTGAAGAAACTCGGCAAGCACAGCGGCTGCTCATACATCAAGCGGCTTTATGTTGTTGACGTTCCTACACTGAAAAAACTCACCCCCGATCGCCGGAAGAAGAAGGCAAACCGCAGATGAAACGGCGATCGGATAACATGAGGAGGCTCACATGACTAAACAACACGCCAAGCTGGTTCGCAACCTGATCGCTTTGATTGTTCCGCTCACGTTCACACTGGGTTTGAATGGGTGCCCGACGCCAACCCCTGTTCCGGCGCCTATTCCAAACGCCTTTCAACTCACCGGCACCGGTAACACGTACGTTGAAATGACTGCCGCAGTCTCGCCGCCGTGGCCGGGCAGCGGGCCGTGCAAGGACGGGATGATCCTGGTTGCGAGCGGGGCGGCCGGCGGCTGGCCTCCACAATTGCTGATGGGAAAGCTAACGACGCCGGTCCCAGCCTCGTACGACCTGGCCGGATGGGATGGAGCGAAGTGGGCGAAGCGCGGAAGCGGGTCGATTGACGCGCCGCCGACGGGAGCAACCGAAGCTCCTGAAGGATCCGACAATCAGGCCGGCCGCCTGGCCAATGGCGATCTCCTCTTCACCTGGAATGGCAGCACCAAGGCCGCATTGCCCGATGGCTCGCACCCGAGTTGGTGGAATGATTGGGGCACGGCTGGAAACGTCATCCCTGAAGGCCTCAAGCCGAGATTTCCCAGCGGTCAACGCGACGGATACCGCGCCGCCCAGGTGATCTGGCGCTACTCGTGCACCGACGGCAAGTGGGTCAATACCGGAATGCTGGATGGCGGGGTGGCGAAGGCCATCGATAAAAACGGGGTCGCGCAAGCCGGCTATTGCGTCCAGGGAGCGCCTTGGGTGAGCGGATTTGATCGGCCTGAACTGTATGTCGACCCCTGGGGACTCGACCCTTCCGGCAATCTAAAGAATCAAAGAATCTATTTCTCGACTCGTTGCTCGCGTAGCAGTGGCGATGACGATTCAACTCAGGTGTTCATGTCGCCGGACTCGGGCGCAACCTGGACTCAGGCAGCAATCAGATTGAGTTGGACCACGCCCGTGGTAATGACGTCGACGAATAATGGCCGGCTGTTCATGTTTCAACCGAGCGGCACGACTCCGATTCTCCACTGGTCGGACGATCATGGCGCCAGCCTCGCCTCGCCTGCGAATGGTTACGACATCAGTTATGTTCTGGCAAAACCGAAGCCGCCCGAACAACCAAAGTACTACATGGATCAGCTCAGGAACGCGGTCACTGGAGTCGGAGAGTCGCGGGCGATGACTATTTCACTGGCACGCACCGGCAAGAATGCGGTGCTCGCCGTCTATCCTTCACTTGAAGTTGGCACCGTCGACGGAAAGCCGGTTGTTCGACAGGTAGCTGCTGTTGTTTGGGTAATCACAAAAGAATCAAAGGATGAAGCGCCGATTGTGGTTCCGATCAAGATTATTCGCGCCGAAGCCGCCACCGGGTCGGTGCTCATGCCGACCTTCATCCAGGACAATCGGCCCGATGCTACGACGACGACAAACCTTCTTTACTGGATTGAGACCAAGACGCGTCCGCCGCTCAGCGATTCGCCCGATCCGGTGAAGATGCAGGCCCGGTATATCGTCTTCAACGGGATCGTTCCTGAGACTGAAACGCTGCTTTCGGACGCGGCAGGTTGGGAGACGAAGAACCGAGCGATCTATGATGCCACCGGCGACTACATGAAGGGCGCTTTTTATCTTCACAACGGAACGTTGAACTTCGTCGCCGTTTGGCCGCAGACGTCACCCGCTGATCCGAATAAACTCGCAAATCAGGTGTTCGCGAGAATTATTACCCTGAAACCAAGTAATGTGAGCGAGCCGAAAGTTAATGGCATGATCGAGGCAAAACCCGCGCCGATTTCGACGATCACCAAAGAACTCAAGGCCAAATCCTGTGAGATTTGTGTGGCGCCCTCGCCCCCGGCGGGGAAACCGTGACTACTAGTTGGTCCCGTTGGCTCGCTTGCCGAAATTCCGAATTATCGATAAGCAGTCTTCGATGCTAATCGCAATTTGAAAGACTTTTCTGTCGCCAGGCATTTACGCCTGGGTGAGAAACAGCGGAGCGCTATTAAAGCTCCATTAATGGGGCTTTTGAAACTAGCCTTTCACTTCCAGGCGTAAACGCCTGGGCTACAGAAAAACACTGCGATGAAATTAGGTGACCACTATCGAAGAACCTGCGCGACGGCGTGCGCGTACTAGCTTCATCGACAAACATCGGAGGATCGAACATGAAGGCTTTGGGTCTAATAAGTCGCAGCGTTTTCGCTTTGACCATCTTAGGCATCTTCACCGCGGTGATCTCTGCCAAACCCAACCCGCGCCTTGAGCCGGATTACAGCGCGCTCGATGCGGTAATCGCTGCGGAGTTGAAAGACAAGCACACTCCGGGCGCGGTCGTCGCCGTGATTAGCGACAACAAAGTCGTCTATGCGAAGGCCTTCGGCGTGGCGAATGTCGAGACCAACGCGCCGATGGAAAAGGACATGTTGTTTCGCATCGGCTCGACCACCAAAATGTTCACCGCCGCCGCGTTGGTGCGGCTTTCCGAAGCCGGGAAGATCAAGTTGAACGAACCTATCGGCAATCGAGTCAAAGGCCTCAGTCCTCGCTTGTCACAAGTCACGCCGCACTATCTATTGAGCAACTCAGCCGGCGTAAACGATTTTGCGCCGCCGTTCATTTCAAACGATGACGAAGCGCTCGGCAAAATGGTGCGCGGTTGGAAAGACGACGTGCTGTTTGCCGAGCAGGGCGAGATCTATTCCTACTCGAGTCCAGGATTCTGGTTGTCAGGATTTGTGGTTGAAGAGTTGTCAGGAAAACCATATGCCGATGCGATGGAGGAGCTCGTGTTCAAGCCTTTGGGCATGAGCCGAACGACTTTGCGCCCGCTCACCGCGATGACTTATCCGACTGCGAACGGACACAACGTCGGCGAGAATGGCAAGCCGTTCATCATCCGACCGTTTTACAATAACGTCGCGCAGTGGCCCGCCGGATCAATCTTTTCGAATATCGGCGATCTCTCGCGTTGGACCATCGCTTTCATGAACGAAGGGCAAATCGATGGCAAGCAGATCCTTTCGCCCTCGATGATCAAACAAATGTCCACGCCGCACATTGCGGTGCCGGGCGAAACCGATTCATCGTACGCGTACGGGTTGACGACTTTTCGTTACCAGGGCGTTCAGTTCGTGGCGCATGGAGGTTTCAGCCGCGGCTACGGCTCGATGATTCAGATGGTCCCCGCGCGAAAGTTTGCAGTCATCGTTTTGACGAACAAGAGTGGTGAGACGCTGCGCCGGACCTTGAACAAAGCGAGCGAACTCGGGCTCGAATTGAAAGATGAAAAGCCGGAAGCGCCCAAGCCGGCGCCGGCTTTGAGCGCCGCCGAATTGGCCGAATACGTCGGGACTTATAAAGGGACAACGACGTGGGAAGTCTTTTTGAAGGAAGGGAAATTGTTCGTCAACAATGATGGAGCGGAGTATTCTTTGACCGCCAAAGGTGACCGGAAGTTTTCATTCGGCAAGGAAGGTGAGAATGAATTGGTTTTCGTCCCGGGCAAGAGCGGCCGAATCGAATTTGTTTTCTCCGAGCTTTACTCGGCGAAGCGAGTGAAGCCCTGAAGTGGCACGGGCGTCCCGCCCGTGAATTACGTGTCTGATGCGTGTGCCACCTAAGAAGATTCGTGAAGTCTTGTCGCCGAGCGACAATTGGATTTGGCCCGGTTTTCGGAGGGAATTGACATACTTTGACTCACCACGCCAGCGGCTCTGCCACTCTGATGCGCGGCAAGTCCCCGACTTGCCGTTACCTGGCCCAATTGGCTAACCGGTCTTTGACCGTGGCGGGTCGAAGACCCGATGAAAGAAGAAGGGTTCGCCGCCGGCAAGTCGCAGACTTGCCGCGCATCAGAGTGGCAGAGCCATTGCAGCGATCGTAAGTTCGGCGGGAGCCGGTGCGGTGAGTCAAATTGAAATCCGTGGCTTTGAAAGCCACGTTAAAGTCATCTCGACTCTACGCGCCGAAAAATAGAAGCCAAAGATCTCGTAGAAACCGACTGTGTACCTCATCGCAATCGTCATCGTGCTGGCCTTAGCTGCCGGCGCCGGCTACTGGTTCTATCGCCGCCGGCGTCAAGCGCACGCTGTCGAAGAGATTCTCAACGATCCAAATCCGATCGCGTCGTGGACGTACACGCCGCAAGAGTGGCAACAGGCCGTGAGCGATGAATTCTCGTGGGCGAGCGCCCAAGGTGATTCGGCACAAATCCGAATCTGTCAGAGCGGTTTTTATGTCTGGTCGGATTCGCATTCACGTGTTTACGAGTTGGAGGCTGGAGGTAAATTCGTCACGTTTGCCGGTTACCTCGGCGTCGAAGGAAGCCCGCTCAAACTGCGTGTTCGGTGGAGGGAGATTACACAGGATAGGCACGGCAACGAGGAGATTCACTACTACAAAGAAGATTATCGTATTCCCGTACCGCTGAGAGAAAAAGAGGCGGCTTTGAAAGTTGTGGATTTCTTTACGACTCGTTTAGAAAAACATTTGGACTGGTACACGGCATTATTGCCTGATGACGAGCCAATCAGTTTGTTCGGAAAGGATTCGTTCTAGCGGCTCTCGCTCACACACACTCTCTATGGGCTTTACCTCAAAACCCCCGGCTCTGCCAAAGGCTCCCAGCCGCGTAG
>Ga0070703_10000102_pt1 | contig 44031 bp, 36 predicted proteins | sample KBSK5251metaG_FD_65453 | JGI IMG/M metagenome (GOLD analysis project Ga0070703, IMG submission 65453) | Corn, switchgrass and miscanthus rhizosphere microbial communities from Kellogg Biological Station, Michigan, USA - KBS K5-25-1 metaG | ecosystem: Host-associated > Plants > Roots >... | reverse complement strand
CGGCGCATTCGCACCCGTTTGTCTCTGTGATCATGCCGGTACGGAACGAGGCGGCATTCATTGGACGCAGTCTGGGATCAGTGCTCGCACAGGATTATTCGCCCGAACGAATGCAGATTCTGATTGCGGATGGCATGTCGAGCGATGGCACGAGACAAATCATCAGTGAGATTCAGCAGAGAAATCACCACGTCATTACCATCGACAATGTTGGAGAGATCGTGGCCACGGGTTTGAATACGGCTCTGCTACAGGCCAAAGGAGAAATCATCGTCAGGGTTGATGGTCATTGCGAAATCGCGCCGGACTACATCCGTCGATGCGTCTCTCACCTGACAAACGATTCCGTCGAAGCGGTAGGCGGCCCGGTCGAGACGGTCGGCGAATCGTACGTGGCGCGCGTGATTGCAACGGCGATGAGTTCGCGGTTTGGCGTTGGTGATTCGGCCTTTCGCGTTGCGACCGACAAGACTCAGCTTACCGACACCGTTGCTTTTCCGGCTTACAAGCGAGCAGCAATCGATCGGGCCGGACCGTTTGACGAAGAGCTGGTTCGTAACCAGGACGACGAATACAACTATCGCCTGCGAAAGCTGGGTGTGAAGATCCTTCTGGCCGCCGATGTTCGTTCCCGGTATTACAGCCGCGCAAATTTCATCATGCTCGGCCGCCAGTATTTTCAATATGGCTTTTGGAAAGTACGAGTCATGCAGAAGCATCCTGGCCAAATGCAGCTGCGCCAGTTCGTCCCTCCGCTATTCGTGACGTCGCTTATTGCTGCACTGATCCTGCTGCCGGTATTGCCTGTCGCCGGTTACCTGCTCGGATTGATTGCCGGCAGCTACGCCGTCGCCGCGCTTACTGCTTCGGTTATTTCAGGCCGAAAGAAACAGTGGCAACTGTTGCCGCTGTTGCCGTTGGCTTTTGCAATTCTCCACGTGGCATATGGGTCCGGTTTCCTGTTTGGCCTGCTGAGGTTCTGGAATCGTTGGGGTGGACGCGAGAACAAGATACGGCCACCGGCAGCAATTCGGACGAACGAGCATGAAAGCTTTTGACCAGATGGATTTCGTTGCCGCAGAGCGAACGCGCATTCAGCTTGAATATGATCGCCGGGCGCGCGAGATAAATCCTGATTCAGATGCTCCCTGGCAACCTGCTTCCCGTTTCATGCTCGTGGGCAGAAATCGCAAGGCGGCGGCGATGTTGCACGAAATGGGGGCCTTCCCCACCACGGGTCACCAGTGCCTTGAAGTCGGATTCGGAAGCCTCGGCTGGCTGAGTGAGTTGATTGGTTGGGGTGTTAAAGAGTCAGATCTCCACGGGATTGAATTAGACAGCACGCGCGCTAACCGAGCGCGCGAGTTGTTGCCCGCCGCTGATTTGCGAACCGGCGACGCAGTCAGCTTGCCCTGGGCTGATCAAACATTTCGGCTCGTAATCGCTTCGACGCTTTTTACTTCGGTTCTGGACACTGACGTGCGCCAAATGATTGCGAATGAAATCGTGCGAGTGCTGACGCCGGGCGGCGCGCTGTTGTGGTACGACTTTGCCTATAACAACCCGCGCAACCCAAACGTCCGCGGAGTTTCGCGCGGCGAAATCAAAACCCTCTTTCCGAAATTGCACGGCGCAATCAGGACGGTAACGCTGGCGCCTCCTTTGACTCGTTTGATCGCGCCCCGTTCGTGGGCGCTGGCGGCTTTGTTGGAAACCGTTCCGCTTTTCCGGACGCACTTGATCGCAGTCCTTATCAAAAAATCTTGACCGACGCTGAATCCATCAAGACAAGCGCGCCGGCAATCCCGGAAGCTGTGCGCCGGCAAGGGACTTTCCTGGCGCTGGTTGTGCTTGCCTCGTTGCTGAGAATCTACGCGATCTCGCTTTATCCGCTGGCCGGTGATGAGTATGGCAGCCTGGCTGAGGCGAAGACCCTGGGCTTGAATTGGAATTCGATTATCTATTCCATCTTCATGCACGTCTGGACTCAGCTGGGATCCAGCGAGTTTTGGCTGAGGTTGCCTTCGGCGATTCTGGGCGTTGCCACGGTCGCAATTCTTTTTAAGATTGGCGAGAAGCTGGGCGGCCGGCGCACTGGAGTAATCGCTGGTTTGCTGGCGGCAACCTCACCTTTCAGCATTCATCATTCACAAGAGGTGCGCTTCTATTCGTTGGTTATCTTTGCGGCGGCCGCCTTTTTGCTCGTCACGGTCCTTTATCTCGAGGCGCCGCGAACTCTGCGGGTGCGAGCGCTCTTACTAGTTAGCGGAGCCGGGTTGTTACTTGCGCATTTTCTCGGCATGGTGGCTCTCTATGCGCAGATCGCCGCGGCCGCTTTCGCAATCAAATCCAAATGGTCCAGACGCTGGTTGGCATTGATTCTGTTTGGCGCACCCGTGGCTGCGTCCGCGTTGCTGTTCACTCCGTTCGTCCGGCATGAGCTGTGGCGACTCTACCGCATTTTTGGAAACGCGCCTGCTTCAGTTGAACCGTTGATGACGCCGATTTCGATCATGAGTCTCGCCAAGTCTGCGTTCGCAGGTTTCGTCTTTGTCTTCGGGTACCACGTCTATCCGCTGCGCCTGGCGCTAGTCATCGGAGGCACGTGCCTCAGCGGCTTTCTTTTGCTCGCGGGGGCCCGGAAATTATGGAAAGAAACCCGTTGGGGCGTGCTGCCTTTCGCGTACCTGCTTGCTGTTGTCGTGGTGTATGTAGTGCTCGATGCTGTTGGTGGGCGCGTCGCCTCAGGCGTTAGTCCCCGTCACGTAGCATTCGCCTGGCCCGCATTCCTTTTGCTGACCGCTTTCGGCGTCACCTCGTTCAAGAGACCGCTGCTTTACATCTTGTTAGCGGGAGTGCTGACCGTGAATGCGTTTTCGATTTGGTCAGCGTGGAGTAAGGATTGGGTTTACGGCATCTCAACCGATTATCGCGCCGCAGCTGAATTTGCTCAGCGATGGATCGCCAAGGACATGGCGATCCTTCACGATGGGCGTTCTGCGGATGCCGTCAAATTCTATTTCCCGAACAGCGTTCCGCGTCTTAACACGTGGCCGTATCTTCAGGACCGCAACCTGGTTACGCAAATCGGACAACAGCGTCTGATCCTGGTGACCGATGACTGGGAAGCGAAACGGCGGCGGGGCTTTGATCAGTTTATGGCGCAGCTAAGTGAAGGCTATTCGATTGTGGATGGTCATGTCGATTATCCGCTGTTTGAATATGTGTTGGATCGCAAACCCTCGGCGGACTCATCCGGTTATGCGATACCGGCGGGAAGCAATCAAGTTCAACTGCCGGTAAGCTTTTACGGAACCGAGTTTCAGGATCTGCATTTGCCGATATCCGTCCGGGTGAGGGAATTCCCGTTGAACGTAGTCGGCGCGTACGCGTTGCCTGATGCGGAAGGACGCAACGAGCTGGCCATCCCACTCGCGCACGCGCGCAGAGCGAGGCGCGTAATATTTTTGAGTAACGTCGTGGAAACGCGGGGACTGCGATCAGGCCAACAGATAGCTGAGCTGTCAATAGAGGCCGCTAATGGGAGCACGTTCAAATTTCCAGTTCGCCTGGGCAGTGAGTCGGCATCCTGGGACGCGCAATGCGGGCCCAGCGCTCCTTGCCGGACAGTCTTTCAGTGGCGCAAGCGGATCGCGATTGCCAACCAGAATAGTTATGAAGGCGCGTGGCGTGATTTCCCGGCAGGATTGCATGGAGTGATTTTCGATCTCCCGGAGTCGCAAGACATCTTGAAGCTTGGCATCCATTACACAAGTGGCGCCGGCCGATTCTATGTCTGGGGGATTGGCGCTTCCGAATGATTGAGGAAGTGATTCTGACTTAGTGATGAGCAAACTTCAGGTTCCATTCTTCCGTCCGGAGCTTCAACAACAGGAAGTTGACGAAGTAGTTGCTACGCTGCGCTCGGGATGGTTGACCACTGGCCCAAGAGTCAAGCGATTTGAAAGCGAGTTTGCAAACGCACTCACCGCGCAACGCAAGATTGTCGGCGGCAAAGCGAGTGGAGTCCACACGGTGGCGGTCAATTCAGGCACCGCCGCTTTGCATCTCGCCGTTGAGGCGCTCGGTTTGAAGCCGGGGCAGAGAGTTTTGGTGCCGACGATGACGTTTGCCGCGACCGCAGAGGTAGTGCGATACCAGGGCGCGATCCCGGTACTGGTCGATTGCGATCCCGTCACCCTCAACATGGACCTCGACGATTGCGAATTGCGAATTGCGAATTGCGGATTGGGAGACCAGAGACCAAAGACCAAAGACCAAAGATCAAAGACCGAGGAGATTGTGGGAATTATGCCGGTTCACGTCGGCGGCTTGCTGATGGATCTCGATCGGTTGGAGAAGTTCGCGAAGGCGCACCATCTCTGGGTGGTTGAGGATGCGGCCCACGCCTTTCCCTGCGGCTGGCGGCGAGATCAGGGTCAGGAGTGGCGGCAGCGCAGCAACGGATCCAAATCCGTCACTTGCTATTCCTTCTATGCGAACAAAACGATTACCACGGGCGAAGGTGGAATGGCGGTCACCGGCAACGCCAGACTCGCCGAGAGAATGCGACTGATGTCTCTGCACGGTCTTTCAGCGGATGCCTGGGGAAGGTTCTCGACCAACGGCAAGTGGGACTATCAAATCGTTGCGCCCGGCTACAAATACAACTTGACCGACATCGCGGCGGCGATCGGCATTCATCAACTCAGCCGGGCTGAGGCGATGCGGCGCGAGCGCGAGCAAATAGCCACACAATACCGTAAAGAACTCGCCGGCGTTGAGCAGCTTGATCTGCCGATCATCGATGAAAATCGCATCCAGTCCTGGCACCTCTTTGCGATCCGGCTGCGGCTCAAGCGTCTGAAGATTGATCGCGACGAATTCATGAACGAGTTGAAGCGGGCCGGTGTGGGATGCTCAGTCCACTGGCGCCCATTGCACCTGCATCCCTATTACCGGAAGACCTTCGGCGGGCGCGCTAAGGATTTTCCAGTGGCCACGGCGCAGTGGAAGCGTCTGATCAGCCTGCCAATCTTTCCGGGAATGCGAGATGAAGAAATCGAGTACGTGATTAAAACCGTCAAGCGTATCTGTGCGCGTCATGCCCGCTGAAATCTTTCAAGACAGGAGTGCCGCACTGCCGGCTGTTAACCAGGGATTGCCGCGCTGGTTCGAGGCCGTGCTCGCGTTTGCGGCGCTGGGCCTGTCGACGCCGTTAATCGGTTTGGCAGCGCTGGCGATTTTCGCTTCATCCGGTGGACCAGTCTTTTTTCGGCAGCAGAGAGTTGGCCGGCGTGGTCGAATGTTCGATCTCTGCAAACTGCGCACGATGAAACCTTCTTCCGATGGGCCGCAAATCACCAGCAGCACGGACGCGCGCATCACCGCCCTGGGGAGATTCCTGCGACACACCAAGATGGACGAACTGCCGACCTTCTGGAACGTTGTGCGCGGCGACATGTCTCTGGTTGGACCGCGGCCGGAGGTGCCGCGGTTTGTAAATTTGCAAGATCCGATCTGGGCAAAAGTGCTGTCTGTGAGACCGGGAATTACGGATCCGGTAACCCTGCGCCTGCGTAGTGAGGCAGAATTGTTGGCGGGAGTCGAAGGGGATCCGGAGCAGTATTACGTAAAGGAACTGCAGCCCTCCAAGTTGAAAGGCTATGTCGACTATCTTGAGGCCCGAACCTGGCGCAGTGACCTCCGAGTTTTGTTTGGAACTGTCGCGGCAGTCGTTGTTCCGCAAACATCCACGCCGCTCCCCGCGAGCGACGCTGACGACCATGCGGCGCAGCAAGGCGTGCTTACGAATGATGTCAGGCGGGTGCTCTAACTCGCGGAGTGCTATCCGCATAAGGGCCGGTCGCTTCGGGGATTTATCACTGATTCCTCGTTTTCAATTGAAGCGGAGCGGCCGTCGATAGAATTCAGTTAGTCAATTTGCGTTTCACGTTCGAGCAAGGAAGGAACCTCGCATGAGAGAATTACCTCCGGGAAAACATTTGCTGGCCACGGCGATCCAGGTGCTCCTCGACCTTTCGCTGTTAATGGCGGCGTTTACCGCGGCGTACTTGCTGCGTTTTGACTTCCGCATCCCGCCGGAAGAAATTCGCAACTTCCTGACCCAGATGCCGCTGGTGGTCTTGCTGCAGTTCGTAACCCTGACGATCTCAGGCGCGCGTTCGTCGATCTGGCGCTACACCGATCTGGCTCATGTCAGGTCGTTCCTTTCTGCGGCGATTGGTTCGATGGCGGTGATCGCCCTGCTGCGATTGGTCCCCGGGCCGCATCAAGCCTGGAGAGTGCCGCTGTCGGTAAACCTCATCGACGTCATCCTGGCTTTCGGCGGCGCCTATGCCATTCGCGTCCTCCGCCGCACCGAGTATGAATACCAGCAGAAGCGCAGCCAACTCAAAAAACATAACGGGACCGGCAACGGGAAGAAGAAGCGGCCGGTGCTTCTAATCGGGGCCGGTCGCGCCGGCTTGCTGGCCGCGAAAGAGATTGACGCCCGCGGCGATCTTGATCTCGCGATCAAAGGTTTCGTCGATGACGATCGCGCCAAACTGGGAAGGACCGTAGTCCAGGGCTACAAGATCCTGGGTACCACCAATGACCTGCCGAGATTGATCCACAACCACAGAATCGATCACGTGGTGATCACCATCGCGCACGCGTCGCGTCATCAGATTCATCGCATTGTGAAAATATGCGAGGCGGTTCCGGTCAAAGTAAGAATCATTCCTGAGCTCTATGAGATTATTGAGGGCCGGGTCGAGATAAGCCGCATTCGCGACGTGCAGATCGAAGACCTGCTCGGTCGTGAACCGGTAGAGCTTGACACCGAATCGATCAGAAACGAGTTGGCGGGCAAGACCGTGATGGTGACCGGCGCGGGTGGTTCCATCGGATCGGAACTGGCCCGGCAGGTGATTCGTTATGCGCCGGCGCATCTGTTGCTTGTCGAACGCGCGGAGTTTGCGCTGTTTGATATCGACAATGAACTGAGGGCAGACCATCCGAGTCGATCCATCGTTCCGCTGGTTGCCGATGTCGGCGATGAATCGAGGATGCGCGCGATCTTCAATCGTTATCGGCCGCACGTGGTGATTCATTCCGCCGCGCATAAGCATGTGCCGATGATGGAAAGTAATTCAACCGAGGCGATTCAAAACAACACCTTGAATACTCGCTTGTTGGCGGATATGACCGGCGAATTCGGAGCCGAAGTGTTCGTGCTGATTTCCACGGACAAAGCTGTGCGGCCGACTTCGATCATGGGCGCCAGCAAGCGCGCTGCCGAACTGGTCGTCCAGGATTTGAACTCGGAATACGACACCCGTTTCGTGGCGGTGCGGTTCGGCAACGTGATCGGCTCCGCAGGTTCGGTCATCCCGATTTTCCAGGAACAGATTCGCAACGGTGGTCCGGTGACGATCACCGACAAGCGGATGAAACGCTACTTCATGACCATTCCCGAGTCGGCCCAGTTGGTCCTGCAAGCGACCGTCATCGGGCAGGGCGGTGAGGTGTTCATCCTGCACATGGGCGAGCCGGTCAGGATTATCGATTTGGCCGAAACCCTGATCACCCTCTCGGGCCTGAAACCGCACGAAGACATTCAGATCGTTGAAACCGGAATGCGTCCGGGTGAAAAGCTTTACGAAGAACTGAAGTTCGAGACTGAAGCAACCGTGGCCACGTCGCACCCGAAGATTTTCATCAACAGGCTGGACACGCCTGAGCCTGAGACGGTGCGCACGGCTTTGAAAGTACTGGCCCGGCTGGTGCGCGAGAGAAATGAAGACGAGTTGCGGAGATTTCTTAACGGTCTACTTCCGGAAGCTCGTCTGCGTTCCGCTCCCAATCAAAACGGTCGGGAAAGAAAGAAGCTCGTCCTGGTTTCCGGGCAGAGAAGGTAACGGCAGTGGACCAGCGGCCCTCAGGGTTTCAGCGATTGAATCATGGTTCACGCAGATGAACGTGGCTGAGAGTTTCAGCCTCATTGGCGCCTGATGCCTCCGCGACGCCGGTAGCCAGACGAGTTGCTGACGAAAGTAAAGAAGATTGAAATGCTGGCTCTGAGAAAGCTTTTGCGATTGTCACACCGGGAAGCATTGCTGCTCATGCAGGCGGCCGTGTTACTGCCCATGGTTCGTCTGGCGCTAAAGTTTATTACAGTGTCGCGTTTGAAAGACTTTGGCTCGAGGTCGCTGAATGATCCTCGATCTCCCCAGCTACCACTTCAGACGACGGCGCGGATGGTGCGGATCGCGGCGCACCGCGGTTTCTACAACTTCAAATGCCTCGATCAGTCGCTGGTGCTGCACTGGCTTTTGCGGCGACAGGGAGTTGACGCGCGGATCGTCTTTGGAGCGCGCAGGGGAGAGGAGCAGATGGAATTACACGCCTGGGTCGAGGTCGACGGCGTGGCTATCGGTGAAGACGATCGCGTAAATCACGGTTTTTCCCCCTTCGAAAAACTGACCCCGTCAATCAGCAACTGAACGACTCAGCATGGCTGGTTTGACAAGGTTCTGAGCATTGACAGGCCCAATTAACTACTATAAGTTTTGGAAAGATTACATTGTTTCGTGCTTTCATCCACTATGAACTCTAAGTCAGAACCTCAGCAGTTATTCTCTGCGGTCAAGCCCAACCCAAATGTGATTTTCCGCCGTCTCGGTGACGAGATTGTGCTCTTTCACCTGGGAAGTGATCGGTTTTACGAATTGAACGGCACTGCGGCGAGATTTTGGGAATTACTCAACGGAGGGAATGACGGTTCGCAGATTCAGGAGAAAATGCTCGAAGAGTTCGCGATTGATCCCACGCAACTCGCAGGCGAAGCGGAGGCTTTGCTTGACTCTTTACGCAAGGAAGACTTGATTAGCGTTGATGAATAGCACTCCGACCCCGACTCAAACCCAGCCCGACGCGCTCTCACAGCGCCCCTGGGCTCGATGGCTGACTATCCTCAGTGATGGTCCCCCCAGCGAAGTGCGCGGATCGCCGTGTCAGCTTCTCGCCGGCGAAGGCCGACCAAGACAATTTTATCTGGCCACTGAAGTCGATTCACTGACGCCGGCGTATGCTTCGCAGGGTCAGTGCGCCGTAGTTTTTGATGGCGCTCTTTACAATCGAACCGACTTAGAGCAGGAACTCGGAAGTACCGCGCAACTTGCCACTCGAAATGTTGCCGAAGTCATCCTGGCAGGATATCTCCGTTGGGGAAGAGATCTCCTGGCTCGTCTGCGCGGCCCGTCTGCGCTGGTAATTTGGGATGGCGAGGGTGAAGTCCTGCTGGGCGTGCGTGATCCCCTGGGCAATCATCCGTTGTTCTTTGCCGAAGCGCCGGGCCAGGTTTTAGTGTCACCGGCAATCGATATGTTGACTAAGCGGCCCGGCGTATCGCGTGAACTGAACCGCGTGGCAATGGCTGACTTGATCACGCAGCGAACGCTGGCGTCGCAAGATACATTTTTTGAAGCTGTACGGCGGATCCCGGCCGGGCATGCGTTTATTTTTGAGCGCAACAATCTTCGCCTGCAGCGCTATTGGGATCCGGCTCCCGATGGTGAAGTGAATTGGAGCGGTCCCGCGGAAGAGCGATTTGATGAGTTGTTCGATCGGGCCATCAGCCGCTGTATCAGTGTCGGACCGGCGGGAATATTTCTGAGCGGCGGTCTTGACTCAGTTGCGGTAGCTGCCGCCGCCATTGACCTTTGCGAGAAGCAGGGACGCCCTCAGCCGTGGGCTTTGTCTTTGGCATTTCCGCACCCTGAAACAAACGAAGAAGAAGTTCAAAGGAACGTAGCGAAGCAGCTCGGCCTGCGCCAGATCGTGAAACCATTTTTCGAGGCTACTGGCGAAAACGGATTATTAAGATCAGCGCTGGCGATGAATCGTTACCTGCCGGCGCCTCTTTTGAACGCCTGGTTGCCTGCTTATTCCGCACTGGCGAGGGAAGGCGTGCAAAGAGGTTGCAAGGTAATCGTCACCGGCGGCGGCGGCGATGAATGGCTGGGATTGGGGCCGTTTCTGGCAGCCGATCTTTTGCGGGCTTTTGATCTACGTGGGATTTATCGTTTGTGGCGAGAGATGCGACTGTCGTATCGCATCTCCGGTTATGCCTTGATGCGGAGCCTGGTGTGGAAGTACGGGGCAAAACCTCTCCTGCTACCACCCACGTACAGGTTCGTCAAACGCACCGCGCCATGGGCGATAGAATTGCGACATCGTCTCTCGCCGACGCCGCCTCCGTGGATTCCGCCCAAGTGGGCGGCTCCGGATCCGGCGCTTCGCCGGCAACTCGATGAACGTGCGCAGCAAACAAACGGAGATCATAAACCCAAATCCACCAGTCACTATCTCCACGCGGGAAAGAAGTCGCTGGAACATCCGATGATCTCGTGGGAGTTTGAAGAACTGTTCGAAGTTTACCGCGGCATCGGCGTGCGCCTTCTCCAGCCATTTTGGGACGCTGACCTGGTTGATCTCTTGTTCCGCATGCCTCCATTCGATTTAAATCGCGGCGGACGAAGCAAGGGATTGGTCCGGGATTCGCTGGCTCGGCGATTTCCTGATCTGGGGTTTGAGCGGCAACGAAAAGTGCTCGGTCTTAACTTCTATAAGTCTTTGATAGAACAAGACGGCGCAGACATTTGGGGGGAATTGGGTGGGGCAAAAACGTTGAAGAGCCTGGGGATTATTGACGAAAAGGGCCTGGATGGCTATATGAAACCACGTCTTAAGCAGCCGCGGGATGCAAGAGAAGCCCACGAGCTTTTGACTGTGCTAAATTTGGAATCATGGGCGCGATGCCAAACGACATGAGGGGAGAATCAAAATGAACGAACACAAAAAATTGGATCAAGAAAGCAGTGCTACCGCAAAGCAGACTGAGCGGAAGCCCTGGGAGCCAATGAAACTCACTCTGGCCGGAGATGCGAAAGATGTAATCCGGCATGGAGCAGTGAAGACCAGTCCTGGAGTCGGAGATCCCGGAGAAGTCCTGAAAAACCCACAACAGGGATAGGGCTATTGGCAAGCTCGACATTTCGCAATATTCAGCAAAGTGTCGAGGAGACGATCGTATGAGGTTGAGCATTCAGCGAGCCGGGGCAACCGCTATTCCGCCGTGGGAAAGCCAGGCGGAACCGTGGCGTGATTACGAGGGGATGATCTACGCCTATGGCCAGGTTCACGAAAACGAACACTGGATGCATTTGCCGGGCTTAGCCAGTTTTCGCTTCTCGAGCGGCGGCGACGATATTGCTGCCTTTACCAACGATAAGCAGGATGAATTAGTCCTGGAACTTTATCGCCGAAGAGTGCTGCCAATGGCTGTCCAGGTTCGCGGTAGGGAAGTACTCCACGCGAGCGCAGTTCATGGACCCGCCGGAATTGTCACCTTCTGCGGAATAACCCAGTCGGGGAAATCCACTATTGCCTTTGGCTTGAGTCAGCGAGGCTATTCGCTTTGGGCCGACGACATGGTGGCCTTTGAGGTGTCAGATCGCGGCGCGGTCGGCGTTTCGCTTCCGTTTAGTCCCCGCCTTCGGAAGTCAGTTGCGGAATTGTTTGACGCGGATGCAACTGAGCAAATTTACTCTCGACATGATGCCACACCTCCCGGAACTCATAAGGCCCCGTTGGCGATGGTATGCATTCTGCGCAAAGACGCAGCAGCCGCATCGCCCGTCGCTATTCGCCGACTTTCATCCGCGGTTGCTTTCGCCACAGTCCTGGACCATGCGTGTTGCTTCGTCCCACAGGCTGATGAACGAAAGCGCCTCATGGTTCGGCAGTATCTTGAGTTGGTGGCTGTTACTCCGATCTTCGAAATCTGCTTCCAGCCCGGGTTAACAAATTTCCCCTTAATTCTCGATGCCGTTGAGCGGTTACTCAACTCAACAGCCCGGTAGCCTCTCACCAGAGATCAGCGCATTGGATCTCGCACCTGTCTCGGTTGTAATTCCAGCCTACAACTCGGAAGAGTTCATCGGCGAAGCCATCAGCAGCGTGCTGGCTCAGACCCTGCCGGTTTCAGAGATCATTCTGGTCGACGATGGCTCTTCTGATCAGACGGACAAAGTCGCCGCCAAACTTGGGGCGTCAGTTATTCGACAACCGCATGGGGGAATCTCGTCTGCTCGTAACACCGGCATTCGTGCGGCTAAACACGACTGGATTGCTTTTCTGGATGCCGATGACGTCTGGGAGCCGAATAAGATCGAATGCCAGTGGGCAGCGATACAGCGCTATCCGGATGTTGGTTTGGTCTCGTGCTTAATGAGCCAATGGATTGATGGTTCTCCTGCACGCGACATTGCCTCTGATGTTACCGGCGTCGCTGACAACGACGTTCCGATGGTCTACGTTCCGCAGGCGCAGGGAGCTTTCCTGATCGATCGAATGACCTATAACTCGCCGACGATGTTAATTCGCCGAGAGCTTTTGCTATCGGTTGGCCTCTTTGATGAAGACGTGCGTTATGTCGAAGGCGTGGAATGTTATCTCCGGGTGATTGCCCGATGTCCGATCGTCCTGGTTGAACTTCCCCTGGCCCGGCAAAGACTACACAGGCGCAACACGTCGGCTAATTCCGTCGAGATGCGTCTGTCCTGGATCAAAATGGTCGACCGCCTGAATGCTGAACCGGAGAAGTATCCGCCCGGAGCGGCAGAAGCATTGGCGAAGGATATGTCCGGGCAGTTTATCCCTTTGGGGCGGACGCTTCTGGACGAAGGCCGAAGGAACGAGGCCAGGGATTTATTCGTCCGCAGCCTGAAACAAAAGCGCTCAAAGCGCGCGGTCCTTTTGTGGGGGATTTCTTTTCTTGATGCGGTGAATTTCAATCGCCTCCTCGCTGCTAAACGCAAACTGAAGTTATTGACACGACGATTGGGATTGAGCCATTGCCGTAATAGTCAAGTATATTAATGCCCTTTCAAGGCCGGGATCGAAGAAGAAAACCAATCACGTCGCGTCAGCGACGATTGAGTTGAATGTTTTAGCCGTCGCTAACGCGACGATGTTGGTGGCGCGGACTGATCCCGGCCTTAAAAGGCCGGGCTAAATTCAAACCGCCGCTACGCGGCGAAGATTAAGCGCTGCCTGCCGTTCTCAAGAAAACTTTTTTATGCAAGGCTGATTATGGCGGCCCGTAGAACATTAATTTACGAAGTTGGGCTGCTTGCCGCATTGGTAACAGTCCTGACCGCGGCGGCGGCATGGATATATCCAATCTGGGATGATGGCCGGCTGATTCTGGCAATCCAACAATCGGGAAGTGAGGCAATTTGGGTGAACTTTGGTAATCGGCCACTTGCCGCCCTCTACTACATTTTTCTCATGAAGTACCAGGTATTCCTGCCCGCTTCAATAGTTCTGCATTGGATGACCTGGCTGGGCATCGGTCTGATCACGATGCGTTTTTGGCGACTGATGTTTCCGGCGCATGCCGGGTTCGCGCTGCTGCCCGCCCTGCTTTCGGTTGCCCCGATACTCACCAAAGTTCAGTTGGCGATCTTGACGATACCGAGCATCGTATTGGTCGGGCCCGTGATAGGCTTTATCGCAATCTTCATGATTCTGTCAGAACAACCGACTCGTTCGCGCAAAATCATCGTTAATGCCGCAGGTCTCGCGCTAATTGCTTTTTCGATCCTGATTTCTGAATACGCAGTCGCAACCGCCGCTGTCGGTTTCATACTAGTGAGCGCGAAAGCAATCCATTCCAGGTCGGAACGGAAAGGGAAACGATGGGTTATCGCAGTTTTAGTTGCGGTGTGCGCGTTAATCTCTTATGCCGTTTTCCTATGGCTTGGCAGAGGATCCGGACGTGACGCTTTTCGTCCAGGCTATGCTCTCGAAGTGCCTGGTTGGAGAATAAGAGGAATTCCGTTTCGTTTGTTGTCCGGCATTTGGCGGGGAGAAATTGGCGGACTCCTTGAGTCGTTGGGTTCGATCACGCTTAACAGCAAAGCGGCGCTCTTAAGTTTCGTCTGTGGCGCCGTCGTTTCCGGCCTGGTAGTTCTCTTGATCCACAAACGAGAAGCGGTCGAATTTAGGTTTCAAGAGGACAGGTTCTCAATCATCGCTCTGTTGGTGGCTGTGCCCGTGGCTCTGCTCCCGTTTGTGTTAATGGACAGAACGCTCGAAACCAAATGGGACTCAAGATTCTGGCTGCCGGTCATACCCGTCTTATCAAGTTTGTCTGTGTACATTCTGTTCTATCTGCTGAAGGCGCGCCTGTACGTTTTGGCGCCGGTACTTTGTGGATTTCTGGCCGGCTATTGGACCACGATGGAAATTGCGAAGACATTCCGCAATCCCGACCCTGTAGTCGCGCTGCCTCGAATATTCAAATCCCAAATCCCGGATTGCGTTACCGTCGATATGGGGAACAAGTCGAAGACAGGAAGACTCGCGTGAGACTGTTTGAAGAACTTGGCGCTTTGATAGAACGGCGCTGGCGTGATCAGAATTACGCGGAGAGCGTGTTTCCTGAGATTGCCGCGCGTTCGCTATCCGAGTCGAATTTGTGCGACGTCGTTGATCCCTGGGAGATTATTCGTTGGGTGCATACAGCTTCCACTCTGCCGGTGCAAATGGATCTTCCGGCGAAGTTTGGCAATCCGCCGATCACCCTCTACGTTGGATCGAGATTTTACATCGACATCTACTATTGGCTCGACGGCACCACCACCATTCATCAACACGCTTTCTCGGGGGCGTTCCAAGTGTTACATGGGAGCAGTGTTCATGCCGGCTACCGCTTCGACGTGGAACGAGAGATCAATCCGCATCTTTTGACGGGCAGGCTTTCCTTTCGCGACGTGTCCTTGCTCAGACGTGGTGACATTCGCGAGATACATCCCGGACCTGAGTTCATTCATTCGCTCTTTCATCTCGAAAGGCCTTCCGTCACGATCACGATTAGAACCTACAAGGCCCCGAATTTCCCGCAGCAGTATTCTTATCTGAAGCCAAACCTGGCAATTAGTCCGTTTTTTACCGATGTGTCTTTAATAAAACGAGTCCAGACGGTTGCGCTACTTTTGCGCATGAAGCATCCCGAAGCGGACAAATTCATAGGGGAACTGGTTGAGTCCGCGGACTTCCAGACCGTTTACGCCGTGCTGAGGGAGGCATTTGATTTTCTTTGCCATCGTGAACTCGAAGAAATAGTTGGGGTCACCCGCAGCCGCGATAGATTTGCGGCCCTGCTTGATCGAGCGCGCCGGAAACACGGCGAGTTGGTTGATTTGCTTGAACCGGTTTTTGAAGAAGAGTGGCGGCAAGCCGAGATCATCCGGCGCCGCGCTGAGATAAAAAACGAGGATCATCGTTTCCTGATGGCGTTACTCCTGAATGTGCCTGAAAGAACCAGAATGCTGGAGTTGGTGAAAGAGAGGTCCCCGGATGTGGATGCGATCGATCTGGTAGTGGGCTGGGTCAGGGAGCTTTCGGCAACCAGGACATTCGGTTCAAAGGAACCAAACGTCCTCGGAAGCCAGGAATTCAGCGATGGCCACCTTTTTGTTCTCAGAGGATTGTTAAAAGGTCTAACCGCCGAAGAAATAAAAGCGTGCGCCGCATCGGACGTTCAGCCGGAGAGCGCCGGCTGGCCAATTGAAGAGATGGTTAACCACCTCGAGGCTCTGCCGATGTTCAAAGGGATATTTTCTCCCAATTAACCGGCAGTCTTTGAGAGGAAAGAGAAGGCCGTTTATCGAATTTCCATTCTGCATACGGCCCATTCTGATCCACATAATGAAGGAAAACCTGGACCGCTCGCGCCCCCACCATCGGTTCGCGCCAGTGCGAACATTCAATCCCACGATAGAAGAGGGCGTCGCCCGGCTGAAGCTCGATCGAAGCGGCTCCCTCCGGGCCTTCGATCCAGATTGCCCAGGGCGTCTCGGCTTCATATCCCAGACATAACGACAAGCTGATTTCGCAAGACGGGCGGTCTGTATGTTTAGCGAGGACGTCTCCGTTTTTGTAAACTCGAAAATAAGAATACGTCGGAAAGAGTTTTGCCTGCGTCACTTCTTCAGCCAGCGGCAAAGTGTCCAGCAACAGTCCATCCATAAAAAGATCGCCGTGGGCCGACCAGGCGTCAGGCACCTGAGCATCGTGGGCCATCGTGCCGATGCTCACGCGCTTGCACGCGTACCTGTAGAGCAGCGACAACTGCGGGTCCGCGAGGCACCCGCGTACCACGGCATATTTTTGTCGCGCGAACTGTTCGGCTGGATTCATCATCGCGTTAACCTGACATCACCGCATGGTTCGTTCAACTCAACATCGCAAAGCGCCCAGGATGAATCGCGTGCGCCATTCTCGCTGATGATACTATAAGAACCGAGGGCGCCAATGTTCATCTCAGTTGGTTGTGCCGCAATCTAAATTACTTTTCCGTAGCCCATGCGGGTTTCAGCGCCGAAGGCGCGAAATGTAATAGCCCAGGGCAACGCCCTGGGTTGGGTGGTTCGATGAAAATCTGGAGCGCTGAAAGCGCGAAATAGGAACTCGTCGAAAAAGAGAAGTGATCACGTAGGTTTCAACACATTACGCGCTTTCAGCGCTGGGCATCTGTCAACGGCCTTCTCCTGGGCCGATGGCCCGGGCTATTACATTTCGCGCCTGCGGCGCTGAGCGGATTGGGTTTTGATACACGCTCTCTAAACGCCTGGGCTAGAGAAAAACCTTACCCGATGAAGTTAGGTAACCACTCAGAGCTGCGGCCGGAAGATCAATTACTCATCTGCATTGCCCGCCGAGATCTCGATGAGTCGACGATCCAGTCGATCGCAGACCTGTTGAATCGAGATGCCTTCGACTGGGATTATGTTTCAGCGACGGCGACATCCCACGGAGTCGCCGCCCTGCTGGCGCATCACCTTCAATCGATTAACTGCGAAGTCGTCCCGCGCTCAGTCCTCTCACGACTGCAAACCGAGAATCAGGAAAATAGCGAACGATGTTTATGGCTGGCCGGTGAGTTGGCGAAAATCGCAGCCGGCATGCAGAACGCGGGAATCCCTTGCATTCCATTCAAAGGACCGACGCTCGCGATTACGGCTTACCGAGATTTGGGGCTACGCCAGTTTACGGATTTGGATTTGTTCGTTCACACGCGCGACTTTGCGCGGGCGAAGGAGGTGCTCGCACAGCATGGCTTTAAGCCGGTGAGAAACCTCAACAGCGCTCGCGAAGCGGCCTGGCTTCGCTTTGATAATGCGTGCGCGTTCGATAACGGACGGGATGTTCTGCTCGACTTACACTGGCGTTTCTCGCCGGTCCATTTTTCTTTGCCCTTGGAGACGAATGACTTTTGGCGGCGGCTTGAGCAAGTGAACATCGGCAAACAGACGCTGTTTAGCCTTTCGGCTGAGGACTTACTCCTGGTGCTGTGCTGCCATGGTTTTACGCATCAGTGGCAGCGACTCATTTGGGTTTGTGATGTGGCAACTCTAATCGGGCAGCGTAAGAATCTGGATTGGAATTACTTGTTCCGGCAGGCGCAGCGGTTGGGAGTGCTGAGGATAGTTTTAGTTGGGCTAACGCTCGCTGGTGAGTTAGGCGCTTCTCTGCCACAGCAGGTCCTCGACAGATTAGAACGGAACAGCGAAATCAGCAGGTGTGCGGAAGAAGTGATGACCCAGGTTTTCACGCCGCACAAAAATCACCTCAACTTGTTTGAATGGCTCAGGCGTCAACTGCAGATGCGCGAACGGACCCGAGACAAGTTCATAAGTCTCCTGCGAATCACGTTGACGCCGCGCGACTACGACTTGATGTTCGCTTCGGTGCCCGCCTCACTTTCGTTGCTTTATTACCTGATTCGACCAATTCGCATGGCGAGAGCCTATGGCTTGAGACTGCTGAATACTGGTTCCACGACCAACTGAAAAGTTGCGAAGCCGAAGGTCAGACCTTCGCCTCTTAATCCAAAACTCACGCCTGCCCCACCGCGTAAATCTCGTGTGTCTCCACAGATGTGAGCACTGTAAAACCCGCCTCCTGAAGTTCCGCCAGGATTTCAGTTTTGACAAATCGATGCGTAAAGCAATCCAGAAGGTCATCACCAAGTTCGGCCGCGTCGGCAGAGCCACGAAGGAATCTCATCGCGCGGGCAATTTGGTAGATCCAGTTGTAATACTGTGCCCCTTCAGGTCTGCGGCCAACTGACATCATCAAGGGAGCGCCCGGATGAAGGTGATCTTTCAGATCCTTCAGGAAGCTTACGCGAGTTGTTCGCCCTACGATGTGCGCGAATGCTCCATAACCAACGATTGCACCGTCATACGTTTGCAGTCCGGATGGGACCTGATCCGGCTTCGCACTGATAATGCGGGCCGAAAGACCGGCTTCAGCGAGAAACTCTTTGCATGTCTCAACCAGCACAGGATTACACTCGAAGCCTTCAACTTGAACGCCCGCTTTCGCCAGCGCGATCATCTCGCGGCCACCGCCGGCAGCGGCAACAACTATTGAGCGACAAGCCTTAAAGTGATCCCGCATGAGGTCGCTTTCCCAGGGAAAGAATCCGTAAAGGTTATGGGCGGCAGTCCGGTACAACTCCGCCGCTTCGTAGTGCTGAAAGACGATTGCGTTTAGCTGTCCGCGGTCAAGTAATCCCAGCCAGAGCCCGGTGTGCAGCGCCTCGATGACGCGCTGCAAGCGAGTGACCACACGCCTGGAGAGGGAAAGTAGTCGCAGCCGGATGGGAGGGCGCTGCGTCTCGCTTGAAAATGGCACAGTCACTTTGTCTTCGGCTTCCGCTGGCGTCGAAATAATTTTGTCTCCCTGAATTACGAGGCTCGTCTGTTCAGCTTCAATTACTCCGATTAGCTTGCTCGGCGCAGGTTCGTCCAAGAGGAGCGGGACGTCGAGTGGCTCACCGTCCCGGCCACTGAAGAAAAAAACTCTTCACTAGTGGCCTTCAACATCTTTGTCCATAACGCTCTGGGCTTGCTTACTTTCAATTCGGCGTTCGAGCTTTTCAAGCGCGAGGATGAACAAAGCGAGGGCCGTTACCATCAAGCCAATTCCCAACCTTCCCAATCCTACAGTCACGCCAATTGCCGCAGTCATCCAGACGCTCGCGGCCGTGGTTAGTCCTTTGATTTGGTGTTCCACGCTCAGCTTAAGAATTGTACCGGCGCCAATAAACCCGATGCCCGTGACAATCCCCTGGATCACTCGAGAGAGACCATCTGGAGACATACTCACCGAGCAAGAGATCACGAATGCCGCAGTTGCGAGACTCACCAGCATGTGAGTTCGCAGGCCGGCCGGCTTTCTTGAACTTTCGCGTTGGACGCCGACAAGTCCACCCAGGATGGTGGCGGCCAACAATCGAATAATTACCCGAGTCAGCTGTTTCGAGTCTTGGATTCCCGAAGTCAGCTCCTGCCAGAAAACGTCCAACATGGATCTATCTCACGAGCAAAAACAGTCGAATCATCTTCCTGAACACCGACTGGAGCGCAAGCGTCTTGCTTGCATTTCATTGCGATCCGAAGCTTGGCATTGCAAGCGAGACGCTTGCGCTCCAGTCGCAAATTCACGAAGGTTCGTTGAGAGTTTACTGCCTGTTCACTTGCAACTGCCAGCAGTTAATGTATCGCAGACTGTCCAGTCTGCGAGTTTTTCATCCTCCTGACGATGAAGCAGACTGGACAGTCTGCTTTACATCTGCGAGATGTTAGTCATCTCGATCGTCCCGGCGCGGCTTTCGGTTCGTTGCCAACTTTCTCTCTTCAATTTCTTCCGACGACAACCCCAAACGCATGGCATCAAATGCGGGTAGTCTGCTGACTGCCGGCGCCGGCTCGTTACCTCGAATTGAAAACCAGATGATCTGATTGAGTGTGCGCGGATCGGCCATGTCCTGATGAGTCAGGTCCTGCTCAAGCGTCCGTTTCATCCAGTACGCAGTGAGCGCATCACGCGCCGGTGGGGTAAGCAGATTGTCCGGCGCGACATTCGGCAGCATCGCCGAATAGGGACGCAGGTCAGGTTGGGATCGGAAGATGTCTGCCGGTGCCGCAGTGGCATCACGCTGATTCATTGGAGCGATTCCCAAAAGCATTTCCATCGTGCGAATTACACTCACGGTATCGTGATACTTGTGGATCAAGAGACCTGGCCGATTGTACGCACTAATGACCAGGGCGAGTGATCGATGCGCATCGACGTGGTCGGGTCCGTCTTGCGCATCATCCTCAAGCACGATGATCGCCGTGTCCTTCCAGTAAGGACTGTGCGAAATGACATCAACCAGCAAGCCCAGGGCGTAATCGTTATCGGCCACATAGAATTGCGGCGTCGGCTTTCCTACCCTGAGACCGTCGGTATGATCGTTCGGCAGTCTGACGATTGAGAGATTCGGCATCCGATCAGGTTTTCCGGCATCACGTTCGGTCACGAATGCGCGAAACTCCTCGAGCCAAGCTCCCATTCGCGACATTCCAGCGAACTTTTGGCCGAGTGCATTTCCGACGAGTGGGCTCACCGCGCCGTTTGATGAGCGGGCCGCGCCATACGATTCAACCGTGATCGCGTCAGGAATGTTCAGGTCAAAGTTGGGGAATGAGGCGCTGTGATTTCCCTCCAAACTCTTCTTGGTTGGGATTGCGGAGACTGTCGGTGAAAGGTCGGGATAGGTTTTGGCGCGATTCCTCTTGATGGCCGCCACATCTGATTCTGAGAGCGTGGCGACAAACTCACCATAGTTTCGGTGGGTCAGTCCCGCACGCGCCGCAGCGTCCCACAAGTAGAGCGTCTCAGGTTCCGAAACGTCGCGCGATCCGTGCAGGTAAGGTATGTAACCACGCAGGAAGTCCGCGACGTCTTCCGCAACTACACCCGGGCCAAACATGGAAGGCGTGTTGCGTATCGGTTCGTAATTGGGCAGTCGATTAAAACCTTCGTAGTCATAACCACGGCCTCGGCCACTGTAATCCCACCGATATGCCTTGTCGACATAGTCGCTGGAAAAAGCCGCGGTGGACCAGTTATGGCCATCGGGACTGGCCTCGGAATTAACGAAGAAGCGATCGAATAAGCCAAAGCGAAGTGCCAGGGCGCGATGATTGGGCGCGATGTCCTGCGCTGCTCCGATCGGACTCTTCGCGGAGTCTCCCGCGCCAAAGATGGCAAGCTTCGCGTCGCCATCGGCCGGCGTCCCGTCTCCTGATTGCTTCACATCCCCGAAAACCTGATCGTAAGTGCGATTCTCTTTGATCACATAGATGACGTGTTTGATCGGCGACGGTCCTGAAAAAAGTCTTACCTTTGCCGCGCCAATCAATCCGTTGTTGCGCATGACCTGCTGTGTGTAGCCCGCCAGCGTCTTGTCGTCAGGCTCGGGAACGAGGCTGATGTTCCCGGCGACGAGAGAAACGCTGTACTGTCCGCCCTGTCTGCTTCCGCGTCCAGAGCCGGCGGGAAATCGATCATTCGGTGTATTCGGCGCGCGGCCCGAATCGTTTACCACGACTGAAGAGTTCTCGACTCCAGTGCCTTTGCCATTACCGACGAACAACTTGTGATCAGCGAAAGAGACCGCAGACGGGTATGAACCGGTGGGAATGAAGCCGCGGACTTCGCTGCGATCGTTTCCCGTCTCGCGCCATTCTTCCTGGTCCGTCGAACGTGGGGCGACTCCGCCTTGGGCGCGCTTAGAAAGTCTCACTACCGCGACCGAGTTGCTGTGAGCGTTTGCAACGTAGAGGGTGTTTCCATTCAGTGCGAGACCTTCCGGGCTGTTTCCGATCGGGGCATCCTCTCTTAAGCGAACATTGATGCGCTCCAACTCGCGATCGGAACGCGTGTCGATGACTGAGACGCTGTCGTCACCGGAGTTGGCTACGAACAACAAACTCCGGGTGCCGTCCCAGAACATCGCTGTCGGGTGGTTTCCAACTGAGATGTACTTAACGGTTCTTTCTTTTCCGCCGAGGTTGATTACGGCTACCGAACCGTCATTCCAACATGAGACATAGACCTTCGCGGTCGAAGCACCGGGGTCTCGTCTTTTTGAGGGAAGTGTCGCCTGCGATTTGTCTGGCGACAGCAGAGCGACTTCCTTGAAATCGCGAGCACCCGGCGGACCGTGAGGAATCGCCACGACCGCATAAGGGTAAGTAAAATGCGACTCACCGCCGGGGTTCTTACCTGCGAGCGGAATTCTCTCAAGCCTTCGTGATCCTCGAACATCTTCGATAATGCCCAGGCTATCGGCGAGATTGTTAGCCACGTAAAGGCTTTTGCCGTCGGGACTGATTGCCAGTCCGGTGGGATAAACCGGCGCTTGATTTTCGTTATAGCGCGGTGAGGCCGCAGCCGTGCTAAAGCCGTTAACGTCGATGAAGGGAGCGTCAACGTTGGCGGCATTTCCAGACGGCGCCGGTGTAATGGGCGTGATGCTGCCGGGCTGAAAACGAAAGATCCAAATTTTGTTCTCGAATCCGCCGGACACGTACATTTGGTATGAGCCGTCCGCTTCCGCCGTCGCCGAAAACACGACACCGACGTTCGCGCTTTGCGGAGAAGGGAAGTAGACATTTTGGATGACCGCCGGCGCGGGCTTCGCATTGAGGTCGATCAGGCTCAACGATTGCTGGCCGCGGTTGCCGGCACCGTTGAACTGAATTCCAAAGCCGCTGTTAACTGAGATCAGATAGCGGCCGCCACCTTCCGGTCCCAGGTGATCCGGACTGCGGACGAAATCAACGGGGAGCGCCCCAACCGCCGGCTGCCTCGTGGTTGCATCTATTACCAGTGCGCCGGCGGGACTTATCACCGGCCCTTCTTCGGAAACAGCCTCAGCCTTGTGAGCCGATGAGCGCATGTCCCAAAGTGGAACCAGCAACGAAGCGATCAGCAGCACGCTAATGATAAAGAAATAGTTAGTTCGATTTATTGTCATGTGTCGGCAAACCTCAAGGACTGAATCGATCAGTTTCCGCACGGCGGACGTATTTGATTAACAAACGCAAAGGCCGCAACAGGTAATAAGCCGGGTAAAGCGCATCGGGCACGGAAAACGCCCGCCAATCCGCAATCGTAGGCACCAACACAGAACGCGCTAAGCTTAGATACGCGTCTCTCGTCGGCAGGAACCGCAGGCGCCAGCGAAACGCTTGCAGTTGATTCGGCGCACTGACGTTGGTCAGCACATTTGCGCGAATCGTGCCGGCGGTGTTTCTCAAGTCAGTCGCGCCGGTGAACTCTGCGAACGCTGTCGGCACCGGCACTCCGTACAACGACTCCACCAGCATTAATGCGAGGCACACAATCCGTTCAGCTTTTGCATTGCGCGCTTTGGCAAGCACGGTCGCCCACGACAGCTCCGAATTGCGAAGAATGAATTCGGCAATTGTAGTCATCCACTCCAGCCTGCGAAAATAATGCTTTGCCGCGTGCACCGAAAGATAAAAGACCAAATCCTCATCTGCGAGCGTCTCAATTGAATGTCCAGCGACGTCAACCGTTTTTCGATTTGACAGAAGGTCAGCGGAAAATAACGCTAACGGAAAAGTCTTTGGCGTTATGCCCCAGTGCAAATCCACCACACTGAAAGCGTCTTCATGCACAAACGGAATCTCGCAATCAAAGCGGAAGTGTGACTGCTCCTGGGCCGGCGTCAAATGAGGTTCCATTTTGTACGCGAGCTCGCGCAGCACTTCTGCGGCACGATGAAAATCGTTTGGGTGAATCAGAATGTCCAGGTCGCCTGCCTGGCGTAATCCTGTATCGTCGTAAACAATTTGCGCCACCACCGGACCTTTAAAGGCGAGGGCGGCGATGCCGGCCCGTTTGAAGCGCGACAATACCCGCAAGAGTTCCCGCACGAGATAGAGATTGCTCTGACGGTTTGTTAAGAGTTCGGCTCTGAGCCGATCCAGGACGACAGCCGGGACAAGATCAGCGCAATGTGAACTGACCTGCAAAGCAAGCAGCGGTAACAACCCGTGGTCGAACGCCACCTTTTGCAGATACTCCCAATCCAGCGTTTGCGCGAGCATCTCGCGCAGCCGAACGACGGCATCAGCGTCCAGGTTGCGTCGGGCGGCGCACAAAAGTATTTGCTGTTCCGCGCGCAGATTCTCTGTGTTCATCACGGCAACGCAGGCTCGACCGGGTACATCTGTCTCGACCAGGATTCGGCGTAAGGACCATTTTTGAGTAACAACTCGTCGTGCGTGCCCGATTCAATAATGCGCCCTGAGTGAACCACATGAATCACGTCGGCGTGCATCGCGGTTGTGAAACGATGCGTAATAATCAGCGCCGTGCGTCCGCGGGCGAGTTGTCGAAAGCGCCGCAGCCAGTCGGCTTCCGACCACGGATCAAGTGCGCTGGTAGGTTCGTCCAGAATGATGATCGGCGCTTGTCGCAGAAAAGCTCGCGCCAGCGCAATCCGTTGCCACTCGCCGACGCTGAGTTCCGATCCGCCGGAAAACCACTTACCAAGCACTGCTTCGTAATCTTCAGGCAGGCGCGCAATGATTTCGTCGGCTCCGGCCGCATGCGCGGCATTTTTGACATCTCCAAGTTGTTGGCCCAGATCGCCGTACTCGATGTTCTCGCGAACGGTTGCGTTGTAGTGGACCGGCTGTTGAAAGAGGACTGTAATCAGTCGACGCAAATCGCCGGTCGGAATATTTTTGATGTCGGTTCCATCAACCTCGATCCGGCCCGCGATTGGATCGTAAAAACGACAGAGTAACTTTACGAGCGTACTCTTGCCCGCGCCGTTGGGGCCCACAATCGCTACCACGCTGCCCGCGCGAATGATCAAATTGAAATCATCCAACGCCCGGCGTTCACTTTGCGGATAGCTAAAACTTACGTTACTGAAATTGATCTCGCGACGCACATCGCGAGGCATCGCTGCTAGATTCGCCTCCGGTTCGGCCACGAGCGGTTGCAGGGCGAGAAACTCAAACAGATTGCCCAGGAAAAGACTGTTCGCGTAAAGCTGGCCGACACTTTCCAACAACGTTCTTACGAGCCGTTGGCCCAGCGTGAAGGCGGCGTAGATTAACGCCAGATCCCCGAGTGTGATTAAGCCGCGCATGGCTTTCCAGGCCATGTAGGCGAGCGAGCCACCCATGATCGCGAGCGCAATCACACCGGCGCCCAGCTCGGCGACGCCTTGTTGACGCGCCACGCGTACTCGTTCATTCCGCAGACGCCGGCGCAGGTTTTGATAGGCCGATTGGAAATGTTGCGCGAGGCGAAACAGTCGCACTTCCGCGGCGGCTTCAGCGGCGGTTAAAACCCAGTCGTAGTACCAGGTCCGACGCTCGTCCGCGGTCATACGTTGGCGCCATTCGTATTGCACCTCTGCGTAACGTAACACGACATAGAACGCCGGCAGCGAGCTGATGATCAGCGCCAGCGACAGCCATGGCCCAAGCGGAATCAGCATAGCGCCCATTGCGAGCAGGGTTATGCCGTTCTGCAAGAGGCTGCCCAGATTTTCCAGGAGCGCAACCGGCCGGTACGTTGCTTCCGTTCGCGCGCGATGCAAGTGATCGTAGTAATCGGGAAACTCGTAGAACGCGAGATCCGCGCCGGCCGACTTCTCATGGATCAATGCATGGATATGATCCTGAAGTAATTCCGCCTGGACCGTGCGAATCCAGTTGATGGCACTCCGGGCTAATTCCATCAGGAGCATGACGCCCGCGAGGCTGGCAACTAAGATTAGAACCTTGCGCACCTCAGGCCACAGCGCGCCGGCTTTGGTAGCGTACAGAACAGCGTCAACCACCAGTTTGGTGAGATAGACCGTGGCGGCGGGCAGTAATCCTTGAATAACCAGAAGCGCTGACCAGGCAATGGTCCATGGCTTCGCTACGCTCCAAACGAGCCCCAAAGCCCGCGGCAGATTAGGCAGTTGCGCCAGGGCCTTGCGGAACTTGGCCGAGAAGATTCGTGAGCTCTTCGACATCTAAATGCCCGTAAGAAAGTTGGTTAAAGCTAGCGGGATTCCGCGTTTAGCAATGGGCACCTCAAAAGTGCACCTGCAGCCAAATGAGTAGTCTTGACGGAGAGTTCGACCCTTGGACTGTTTAACCGCTATATTTTTGAGAAACCTCATTTATATCTTTCAAGGCCTCGTTACAGTTCGCATATTTCGATGGAAAGCGTTCGACAAGTCGCTTTGCCAGTTTTTCCACGGAGGATTCTCCATCCATTAGTTGCAGTATGAAAGAGGTAACGTCGCCGTCTTCATTAAGACTTGGCTTGTAACTCAACTCCTGTTTCAAGAGTTTGCTTAAAGATAGGGGTATACTGAAGAAAGTGGATTGCCTAAAATTTGCTTTGGGCTCGCCGGCATTTGCGCCAGCAAACACTTGAGTATTCCAACACCAGACATAATCTTCACTCACCAAGTCCGCGCTCAAATGAAGTCTAACAACATCGCCCTTGTTGAGCGGAACAGAATGCAGCCATGGAAGAAAAATGCTGCGATAGACTAGTTCCGGTGCTTTCGGTCCATTGGAAAAGGTAACACCTTCAATCAGAGTTGTATCAAACCAAATATTAAGACCATGTCCCGTGCCTGATCGTTTCACAACCAAGTCGCCGTCAAAACTTACGTCGGGACTTTGTATCGTCTGATAGTCGAGTGTCGCCCAACATATCGGATCGGCCAATAGAGCATCCGGACTAACTCGGTCTTTTCGCCAGGAATTCTTTGCAAACTCTTCACCGTGCTTCAGGTTGAGACCAAGATGATTCTGATGCCAAGGCTCGTCGTAGAGTCTATAAATCGTGGGTGCCTCGACGACCGCGGCCCACAGCGTATCCTGTTTGGGTATCAATATGCCATCAGGCGAAAGCATCCGTTTCCGCGCATCGATAATTGTAGGAATGTGATTGCGAAACAACGGAAGGACGCCCCGCAGATCTGAGACGATAAGATCAACTTTCTCAGGGAGAGAAATCCTGGTGGACTCAGCTTGAATAAAATGAATACGGTTTTCGTATCCATTTTGCACAGCGATTTCATGCGCCAGTTGAATTACGTCATTCGGCTCGACGGCATAGACACGATTAGCGCCGGCGCGGCAGGCTAAGAGGGCCAGGCTACCAAATCCAGTTCCGATTTCAAGCACAACCAAATCAGGGTTAACAGATGCACGCAGCGCCTCCCAATAGGCTAACGTTCGAATGCGGTCGGCTGTCATCTGGCCGTAGTCCGCGATGCTGTACAAACCTTTCATCAGTTATTTGAAGGCAGTGAATTCCTAAAATCGTCAATTATCGTTTCGCAGAGATCATTAAGCCGATATAAGTCTTTGTGAGGAATCACCCGACAAACGGGAATCTGACGAGCGACTTGAGACAACACTTCAAATTCCCGGACTCGCATTGATTTTTCCAACAAATATCGGCCATGAGCGTTGGCCAGCAAAGAAACCAACGCGTCGCTGCTTTCCAGTTTTTCGATCGAGGGAGCTGATTCGCCACTGCGCCGATCACCTAACACATAAACCCCGCCAAGAGGCGCCGGCTTGTCCCAGAAGCCACCCCCATGTTTCCGCAGGTCCAGATATCTTTTATTCCAGGTCGGCGCAATCCGAGGTAAGGAATCTGTAGTTCCGCGCAAAGCTGGCTCGACATCGGGCCAAAGGTTGATTCGCGGATAACCTGGGAGGACCTGAACGGTGGAGCCGTTCACCAAAGTGGTAACATCTTCAGATAGTACCGAGTAGCCGAGAGTTGTCAGACACGCAGCAGCCGACGATTTACCGGAGCCACTCTCCCCGGCAATCGCAATCACCTTGCTATCGACGAGGATCGAACTCGCATGCAAACAAACCAGACCGCGAAGTCGCAATATGAAGGCGGCGATTTGGCCGGTGAGATAGACCGTAGTGTTTTCGAGGTTTAGTGATGGGGGCCAAGTCGCACTAACATGACTACCATCCTGATCTACTAAAAACTCAGTTTGGTCCCCGTAAAGAAAGTGAAATGCCGAGTCATCAGCGGCCTTCCACACAGTTAAGTACGGCTTTCCGTTTTCGTCCAGATAAGGGCTGATGTACCAGGGGTCGCGCTGCACATCGGTAATTTGGTGCAGTTTGTGGAAAGTTATCTCAACATCTGACTCGACTTCACCCGCGCATTCCCACAGCGCAGGAAGAGGAAGATCGGAACGGAGGTTGAGGCCGTAGAGTAAATAACGAAAGGCCATATAAAGGGAATTGGGAAAGGTTAGATGATTGCCTAGGGTAAATCCGAGTCGCGAGAGAAAGGGACAGTTCCGCAGATGAACTGCCCCGCTGCCTCGCAGTGGCGAATTTTGTCGCAAACCGATCGCGAACTCACATTTCGAGATCGTCCTGTAACAATGACTACGGAGGACTCATCATGTTGCTTCCTGAATCGCTCATCGTGCTGCTTGCTCCGCCGTGCGTAATAGATCTTATGTCCCCATACATTTTCACTTCAGGGCGACGATAAATCTTCTTCTTCGACTTGCTTGGTTTGGCAGTGAACTCTTGGGTGTCTTGTTTTTTCATAAGCGTTCCTCGGAACATGTCAAAGACTCTTTAGCCAGTAATTCAAACTGAGCGGTCTAACGTGCATCCAAATCTCTTCCTTATTTCGTAGCCAGTCAGCTTTATCGACTAACTGCGGGTTCACGAATTCAGAAAGAATACTCAAGGGGCGAAAATAATCATCTAATCGCCATCCTGGTTTTTCCACCCGAACCAAAATAGGATCATTAACGATAGCCGTCTTGGGTCGGCTCCTGATTTTCCGCGGGAGCTCCTCGCGCGTAGCAATTCGCAGCAAAGCTTTATCGGAGCACCAGGGCACAGACGGTATATTCAACAGAAAGTTTACCACACGCGTGTCAAAGAAAGGATAGCGAAACTCCAAGGCTGAGCCGGTGGTACCTGGATCGCGATCCTCAAAGATTAAAGGCCACATAGGATGGGTCAACGATTCAAAGGATCTTCGCCTTCTCGGGTACGCTGAACTGTCCGTGTTCTGTTTATCTTTCCAGCGATCCCGCAGCGAGAGTCGTGATTCAAACGCCGGATTCAACCAGCCAGGGTATACGGGGGCATATGTTTTGCGCCTTGAGATTCCCAGTGCCGATCTTACCGTCGATCTAAATCCGAAGCGCGGCAGGCGACCATATGAAAATAAACAGTACGCGGCATTTTGGAATAAGCTAATTAGAGAGAGAGACCGCAAAGTCCTTTGGAAATAGTTCTCATCTGCATACAAGAGCGCGTCACCGCTGTCGCCGGTGAGAGCTACCCGTGAATGTTTAGCTATTAAACCCGTGAAGTCGTTAAAGAGTGCTCGTAATGGTTCATTTATCAGGTCAGCGGGACGGAAGGGACGAGATGGCCACTGATAAAGCTTATAGTCGTCCGAAGCAATATAGGTAATTGGCATACCCAAAGCCTCGGCGGCGACGCCACTGTAATACCGCTCCTGGTCAGGCATCAGTTTATCGTAAACATAACTGAAGGCCTGTAACTCGCAAGTCTGATCACTTTTGTTTGCCCGCCGGGCAAAAGCCCCAACCGTCGTCGAATCCATGCCGCCGCTCAGGAGCAAACTTACGCGTCCGGTCCGTAAGCGATCACCGACGGCGGCGAGCATTAACTCGTTGAAGTTGTCCAAATAGTCAGATCGCTTTTTGTAGTGAATCTCGTCAGAGATACTCAAAGTCCAGTAGCGACTTATTGATAATGATTTTTCGTCCAGTTGTAATTGGTGTGCCGGAGACAGGCGTTTTATGTCTTTGAACGCAGAAGTCGAAGGATCAAGATTCATTTCAAAGATTAGAAAATCGGCGATCGCATGATCATTTAGATCTCCCGAAACTGACGGATGCAATCGCAGACAATGAGGAGAACTGCTGAAAAGAAACCGGCTGCCCTGGAAAGCATAGTAAAAAGGTCGAACGCCAAGATGATCTCTTGCGCAAAATAGGCGACCTAGGCGGACATCCCAGATGGCAAAAGCAAAGTCGCCAATCAGATGGTTAACGCAGTCTTCGCCCCAGGCTTCGTAGGCGAGAAGGATCAATTCCGCATCGTTTGGCGGCCTTTCCGGACCGGTTCCATTTCCTGGGCCGCCCATCCGCACTTGGCGCTGAAGCTTCGCTTCAAGTTCAGCAATGAGTTCCGCGCGCCCATCAATCCGAGCGTCAGCAGTCAGCCAAACTTTGCCGTCGAGAGTTAGTGGTTGTTTCTCAGTTTCTGCTTCCCACGTTGTCCGAAGCATCGTATGACCGAAGCCGACGTTGCCGTCTGTCCAGATGTGCTGCGCGTCCGGACCGCGAAAAGTCATGAACTCGGTCATCCGCCGCAGCAAACCCCGGTCGACCGGAGCCCCGTCCAAATTTATTATTCCTACGATTCCGCTCATTGAATTTCCAAGGTGCTTGTCTCGTGGTCGGTGTAAGAGGTGAGCAGACTAAATATAGAAGGACGCACTCCGACCAAGTGAGGCTGTAGATCTTATGCCGGAGGTCCACTAATGATTTCAACAAGTCCGTATTTTGAGAGTTCTTCAATCGTTGAGATCAGGTCGTCACGAAGTACTTCAGCCTCGACGTCGTATTCATCTAAGAGACTGTTGTAGGCGGCTCCGATTGAATCCGACGATGTAAGTAGGGTCAACATCCGGGTGCCGATATCATTCAGCCCGTAATAACGTTCACTGTCGAGGTTGAGAAGGACAGACTCTGCTTGTAGTCCGGATATTAGTATGCCGTTCGGCAGTTTGACCCGATCATTGAAAGAGAAGGTCATTATTTAGATCCCATGGAAGCAGATTTGAGGATGGTAATTTCCCCGTGCTCACAAATCGTGAGCCCATTGTTTATCAGACGAAATTTATCGCGTCGTAACTTATTATCAAGAGGTCGTAACCTATTATCAGGAGGTCGTAACTTATCATCAAGAGGATGTCTGGTCAATATTTCGATGCGCCTCTGACGGGCCAGAATCTTGACACCAACTCTGTGTAGAGTTAGAGTTTCGCCGTTCATATTGGGTGGTAAGTCATAGGGGTGAAGCCGACGCTCACCGCGTCAAGGAAGACCAGCCGGGACGATGTGCCATTCCTCGTAATTGGACAACTGTTTGAAGCGCGCACCGGAGATCGAACGCAATCGCGCGTTTAATCGATCCAGGTGCCAGTGAAATTTACAGCGGCGCGACACGAAGACTGTGACCTCGGCGCGACGCACTGAATGCGACCTCGCGAGAGAGGTTTCCCCCTCGGGGTTTCGTATGAGTACTCGGGTTTTTTCCCAAGCACAATCATGCCGGGGCAGAACTGTGACAACGAATACGAATGAAACTGGCTGACTGCCAGAGCTATCGTATGTGGTCAACAGCTTTTGGCGATTAGTCAGGCTCACATTACCCGGCGTCGTTAGCCTCATTGATTCGAAATTCCTTCCCGACTTTTTCACTGGAAACGCAACTGTCGCGAAAGTCATCCCGAGAGCAGTAGAAAACGGTCACTTCCCAGCCTCTACGCCCGGGGAACAGCAATTGTTTTATGGTAGAATCCGGCCCCCAAGCATTAACCGGAGGGTCCAGCCTCTCCAGGTCTGATTTATGACATTGGGTTATTTATGAATACAAAAGCCTCTCAGTCCCGCGTGCGTCTTCTCACAGCTCTGCGAATCAGCAGCATTTCACTGGTGTCCTGGTTGGCAATCGTGTTAGTCGTTTGCCCGGCGTCGATTCGCGCTCAAACGCAATCCGCCGTGACATCCGCTTCGACCGCGGCAACTAAGTCTCCTGACAATCTGATCTCTACCAATGACCACTATCGGATCGGGCCAGGCGACATCCTGGACGTGAAGGTGTTCGGCAAGCCCCAGTTCGATCGGCTGGCGGTGAAAGTCGATCCGCGCGGAATGATTCGGATGCCGCTGATTAAAGAAGAAATAAGGGCGGCGTGCCGGACTGAGGACGAATTGGCGGCTGAGGTTACGACGGTTTTGAAGGAATATATCCTTGCTCCGGAAGTCACAGTGCAGATTAAGGAGTACCAGTCAGAACCAGTGGCAGTGCTCGGCGCAGTCCGCTCTCCCAGCCGTTTTCAAATGCAGCGGCGCGTTCGCCTCCTGGAGTTGCTCACTTTTGTTAATGGACCGACAGACAACGCCGGACCAACGATCCAGGTTGTTCATATGGGACCGCTCGCGAGTTGCGAAACCGCCGCCACGTCCGGCAACAACGAGAATCCCGATTCTCTGGGGAGTCAGATTGATTATTACAAACTAACCGAAACGCTTCGCGGAGATCAGAAAGCCAATCCCTACCTGCGGGCCGGCGATGTCGTCTCAATTGCCAAGGCGGATGAGGTCTATGTGGTCGGCAACGTGGTGAGGCCAACATCAATCGGGCTCAACGAACCTTTGACAGTGACGCGCGCCATCGCGATGGCTGGTGGCACACTGATCGATACAAAGAAAACTGAGATTCATGTCCTCAGGCAGACACCCGGTACGACTGAGAAGAAGGATATCGTGGTTAATCTCGAGGCAGTCAACCGTCACGAGGCCGAGGATCTTGTTTTGATAGCCAACGATATTATTGATGTGCCGGCGTCCGGGAGTAAAAGATTCCTTCGCAGCCTTCTCGGGGCGGTGGTTCCGACCATCAGCCAATTGCCCGTCAAAGTGATTCCGTAACTAAAAATCGACTGGTAACAACACGTGAAAGAACCTTCAGAATCAATTCAAAAAGGCCTCGACGTGCCGTCGGAGAACGGGCACCTGGTCCATCGGCACACTCCAGATCTTCGGTCGTCTCAGTACGATTCTCCTTATCCCGGAGCCGCGGAGAACAGCAGTGGATATAACCGTCTTCATGAATACTGGCGTTCGTTACGTAAGCATATCTGGTTAGTGATTTCCATCGTGTTTGTGGTGACTTTCGTGACCGCGCTCTACATGTCGCGTCAGCCGGATGTCTACGAATCAAAATCGCAGGTGCAGGTCGATTTAGAAATCGCCAATAACCCGGGCCTCAGTGCGATTAAAGGAAATGCGATCGTTTTCGATAGCAGCTACCAGGATCCCTCTTACTTCAATACGCAACTGCAAATTCTAACCAGCGCGGCTCTGTTGGGCAGAGTTGCGAAGACTCTCGATCTCGAGCATAACGAAACGTTTCTCCATCCGCCCGGTCCGAACCGCTCAATCTGGCAAAGTATGCTCGGCCTGGTTGGCAAAGGAAAACCCAAGAGTCCAACGATCGAACCCAAACCAAACAGACTGGAGCCTCAGTCCATATCGGGCCGTAATACATACAGCGTTGCTTCAGACATAGAGCGTCAACGTCCGTACGCTGAGATGCTTCAAGGTGGCTTGGTAGTCAAGCCGCTCAATGACACTCGGGTCATCGAGATTCGCTTTAGGCATCAGGACCCCGAGACTGCCAGCAAGATCAATAACATGATCGCTGACACGTTTGTCCTTTCGAACCTCGAACGACGTACGGAAACGAGCAATACCTCCGGAGATTTTTTACAAAAGCGAATCGCGGAACTACAGTCTGAAATTCGGCAGGGTGAGGAACAGTTAATCAATTATGCCAAGAACCACCAGATACTATCGCTCGATGCCAATCAGAACACGGTTGTAGATCGCCTGGCCGGACTTAACAAACAGTTGCTGGAAGCAGAAAACGAGCGCAAGTCGGCCGAAGCTGCTTACCGCGCCGCCATCTCGCCTGCGGCGCTCGCGGCACAAGCTGAGACTGCCAACAATTCCGCCGCCGCGACTGACACCAAGATCACTGAACTGAAACAAAAGCGCAGCCAATTACTGCTCGAGTACACAGAAAAATATCCCGAAGTGAAGGATCTCGATCAGCAAATTGCCACGCTGGAAAAACTTTCAACCCAGTTGCGCACGCACACGGAATCCGTAGTCAAGACAAACCTCGAAACTCAGTTTCGGCAGGCCGAGCAAAAGGAAAAGGCCCTGCGGGACGCCTTTAACCAGCAACGCGCTGACACTCTGACCCAGAACGAAGCGGCCGTTAACTACAGAATATTCCAGCAGGAGATTGAAACGAACAAGACGTTGCTGGATGGTTTGCTGCAGCGTTCGAAGGAGAACGATGTCATCCTGGCGGGCACACCCAACAACATCCACGTGTTGGACTATGCGGCCCAGCCGAAAATGCCTGTAGGACCACAACGGCGGCAGACCATCGCTTTGGCGGTCCTGCTTTCGCTCATCCTGGGAATCGCGTTAGCGCGCTATCTCGATTACCTCGATGATTCAATCAGCACCTCGGAAGAGATCGAACAGTTCCTGCGTTTGCCGGCCCTGGCGGTCATCCCGGCACTGGGCGGCCGCACGCGGCGGCGTTTGTTGTCCGCCTTGCCGGGCGGGGCGAGGAAGAACGGAAATAACGGTAGTGAAGAACTGCTGCTTCATGGATCGCACCGGTCGCCGCTCGCAGAATCGTATCGCCAATTACGGACGTCGATCCTGTTGTCATCGGCCGGAGGCGCACCAAAAACTTTGCTGGTCACTTCGAGCCAGCCCGGAGAGGGAAAGACAACTACGGTTGTGAATACCGGTACGATCCTCGCTCAGACCGGCGCCAAAGTTCTCCTGGTTGACGCCGACATGCGCCGGCCGCGGCTGCACTCGATTTTTGAGATTGATAACGCCGAGGGTCTAAGTACCATCCTCGCGAACAAGAAGACGGAAGCCGAGATGTTGCTGATGGTGCAGCAGCATGAGAGCGGTCTTTATGTCTTGCCGTCAGGTCGCATTCCACCTAACCCGGCCGAGTTGCTTGGTTCCGACCAAATCCGGGCCTTGATGGCGGTGCTCGAGAATACTTTCGACCACGTGGTAATTGACTCACCGCCGGTGGCCTCGTTTACCGATGGCGTACTGCTGTCTTCACTCGCGGACGGCGTGCTTCTGGTCGTGCACGGCAGCGCCGCTTCGCGCCACGCAGTGCGGCGCGCACGCCAACTTCTTACTGACGTGGGCGCCAAGATATTCGGCGTGGTGCTGAACAACGTCACCGTTACCCGGCACGACTATTACTCCTATAAGAACTACCAGCATTATTACTACGGCGAGGATGAAGACGAGTCTGCAAATGGCAGCAATCATTCGTCGGTAACGAGCGACCTCTCGTTGAAGCAATGATTTTGATCTGCGACCGCTGTTCCAATCCGACTTCCAAAATTGAGGATCACCTACCTTAACCCGAGTGGCTGTATGGGCGGGGCGGAAGTGGCGTTGCTCAACATCTTCGCCGCTGTCAGAGAGGCCCAGCCCGAGTGGCAATTGGCTCTCATCGTGTCGGATGAAGGACCCCTGGCCGATAGAGCGAAAGAACTCGGCGTAAGTGTCAGCGTACTGCCATTTCCGGCGTCGGTGGCTCGCCTTGGCGATGCGTCGGTAGGTGAACCCGCGGGAAAACAGACTGGCCGCCTGCGGCTATTGGGCCGGTTGGTGTTTGCCGGGCCCCGCATTGCTGCTTACAACCTCAGATTAGGAAAAACAATTCGCCGCCTCGAACCTGACGTAATCCAGACGAACGGTTTCAAAATGCACATTCTGGGCGCGCTGGCCCGACCTGCCGGAACGCCGCTTATCTGGCATATCCACGATTACGTCAGCACCCGTCCGTTCATGGCTCGCCTAATCAAATTCTTTAGGAAGCGTTGCTCGCTGGTGCTCGCAAATTCAGACAGCGTGAAGCGCGACATTGAAAGCGTGTGCGGCGAAACAGTGAAGGTCCAAACCCTCTACAACGCCGTAGATACTTCCGAGTTTTCGCCTGATGGGCCATGTCTTGATTTGGATGAGTTGTCAGGACTGATTCCGCGTTCGCAAGAGGCAATCGTGCGCGTAGGATTGCTCGCGACCTTCGGCCGCTGGAAAGGGCATGAGATTTTTCTGCGCGCGCTGTCATTACTGCCGGGGGATATTGCCTGGCGCGGCTATGTCATCGGTGGCGCGGCATATCAGACGGACGGCAGCCAGTATTCGATGGAAGAACTGAAGTCGTTGGCGCAGGATTTAGGGATCTCTAATCGAGTCGGTTTCACTGGTTTTGTCGAGCAACCCGCGGCGGCGATGCGCTCATTGGATATTGTCGTGCATGCGAGCACGCAACCTGAGCCATTTGGTTTAGTGATTATCGAGGCGATGGCCACTGGCCGCGCCGTGATCGTCAGCGAGGCCGGTGGAGCATCAGAACTGATTCATACGAACGGTCGATCGAACGGCGACGCAGAGATAAACGCCCTGGGCCACGCGCCTGGCGACGGAAAGGCGCTGGCTGAGCGCATCACGCAACTCGCGAACGATCCACACTTGCGCTGGCGGTTGGCCGCGGCGGGCCGAGCCACAGCGGAACGGCGTTTTGACCTGGGGCGGTTGAAAGAAGATCTGTTGCCAATTTATCGCAGCCTTGTCGCAGCGCGTGGGGTTGATGTCGGATAATCAAACGGTTCTGGTTAGTCCTACTAGGTGCAGACCACAACAAACTCGGCCAATCCATTGCGCGTTCTTCACGTTCACAGCGGGAACATCTTCGGCGGCATCGAGACGATGATGCTGACGCACGCTCGTTATCAACACGCGTGTCCATCGCTGCAGTCTGAATTTGCGCTTTGTTTCCACGGTCGCCTGCGCGACGAGTTAATTGGGGCCGGCGCCCCCGTTCGTGATCTCGGCGCCGTGAGACTGCGAGACCCGTTGTCAGTTCGTCGTGCGCGGCGAAACCTTGAAGAGCTTGTGCGCCGAGAGAAGTTCGACGCGATTGTGACGCATTCCTCCTGGACGCAAACTGTCTTTGGCAGAAGCCTGCGAGCGGCAGACGCGCCGCTGGTCTTTTACCTTCACGCACCTGCCAATGGGCAACATTTGTTGGAACGGCTGGGAAAACGAACACGTCCCGATCTGATTATCTGCAACAGTGAATTCACGGCAGGAAGTGTGACAGGTGTTTACTCAGGAATCGAGACGCAGGTTTTTTACTATCCGGTTGCTGCGCCGGCCAATCGTCGCTCGAACGGGACGAGAAAAAGCTTGCGCGCGGCTTTGCATACACCGGAAGACGCGACCGTGATCATTCAAGTTGGCCGCATGGAGCGATGGAAGGGTCACGCGCTGCACCTGCAAGCTTTGAGTAAACTAAAGGACACGCGTGCTTGGGTGTGCTGGATCGTCGGTGGCGCGCAACGTCCCTCAGAGAGTTCGTACCTTGATGACTTGAAGACACTGGCCGACCAACTGGGCATCGCCAATCGGATTCGTTTCGTTGGCCAGCGTGATGATGTGGATCAGCTGCTGGCCGCCGCCGATATTTTTTGTCAGCCTAATGCCGAGGGCGAACCCTTCGGAATCGTCTTCATTGAAGCGTTGCATGCGGGCTTACCCGTGATCACCTGCGATTTCGGTGCTGCGCGAGAGATTGTTGACGATTCGTGTGGCGCACGCGTTCCGCCCGGAAATGCGGAAGTGTTGGCTCAGGCTCTCGGAAGGCTAATCCAGAACCCGGATCTGCGAGCGCGCCTTGGTCGTGATGGAAATTTGCGGGCAAACACCTTGTGCAACCCAGCCAATCAGCTTCAGAAGTTTCAAAGTGCGATTGATTCGCTGATTCAGCGACAGCAGGTTACTGCATGAGTACCGCAATCGTCGATATTCGATTTAGCAAAAAAAAGGTCGAGTCGTGCTGAGCCATGGAATTATCCAAAACGTCTCTCGCGCTTATTGCCCCGAGCGCTCTCTGACAACGTGTTCGTAGTCGGGAGAAAGGCGAACTGAAGGCGGCTGATGTTTCTGGCGCTGCTCATTTGCGTAATCTCGTTTGGTCTTTGCTTTTGGGCTGGGCGTCAGTCGCTGGTTAATGGCCTCGTAGCCGTTATCGGAGTCGGATACGTTTATGGAATCACCCGCGCAAACATCCCTGAAACGTATTCGCATTTCATATTCGACGCCGCTGTTTGCGGTCTTTACGCCGCTCAGACATACCACCGTCTAAGTGCGCCAGAAAAATATCGCGTAGAAAGAATAAAGCCTTGGTTGGAATTGCTAATCGTCTGGCCGATACTAATGTTCTTCTTGCCGTTTCAGGATTGGCTGGTCCAGTTTGTCGGTCTTAGAGGCAGTGTTTTTCTGCTACCCTTCGTTTTCTTTGGCGCGCGATTAGACTCTGGTGATCGTTACCGACTCGCTATCTGGCTGGCCGCATTTAATATCGCGGCGTTCGCTCTGGCGGGCGTCGAATACTTTACTGGAATCGAAAGGTTCTTCCCCCGAAATGAAGTGACCGAGTTGATGTATCGAAGCAAGGTATTTACCGGTCAAGCCGTGCTAAGAATTCCGGCTTCTTTCGCTAATGCCCACTCATACGCAGGAGCTATGGTTGTAACTCTCCCACTACTTGCCGGCGCCGTAATCCAGAAGCGTCGGAGGTCTATTCACCTTTTTTTGTTAAGTGCCGGCATCGTGACGGCGCTTTTAGGGGTTTTAATGTCCGCGGCTCGTACACATTTCATAGGGGCCGCGATATTAACCATTGTCGGTACGTTCTCAATGCGCTCGAGGTCAGGTCATATCTTCGGCGGTTTGGTCCTTATTGCCGCGATCGGTTGGTTCGTTTCGGGCGAAGACCGGCTTCAGCGCTTTCTCGAATTGCGCGACACTGACGCGGTGGCTGAGCGTATTTCGATTAGCGTTAACATGGGCTTCTTTGAAATCGCGGCCAAGTATCCCTTTGGCAACGGCCTCGGCGGTGGCGGAACAAGTCTTCCTTATTTTCTTCAGGATCGATTGCGGAACCCAGTAGCGATGGAGAACGAATATGCCCGCATCATGTTAGAGCAGGGAGTAGTCGGCCTCGTATTCTGGGTCGCGTTTATCTTGTGGGTCGTTACGAGATCCAATGAGGCCCCTACCGACTCATGGCACTTAGGCAGAAGATTGGCAAGGGTTGCTTGCATCGTATTTTTTCTTTCGGCGCTTACTGGAACCGGAATGCTTACGTCAATTCCGCAAACGAGTTTGTTTTTGCTGCTGGTGGGTTGGGTCGGTGCGCGTCAGAGAGTTACGGAGTTAGCTGCTGAGACTCCTCGATTTGCCAATGCTGAAACGCCGACGCATGCGGTGACCTGAGCAACCTGGAATGGAGATCGCTAAGATTCAGCCCATCGAAAAAATCAGTCCTTCCGGAACTCTGGTCTCGGAAAAGAAGGACGCGGCGAATGAACGAGAGCCGCTTATCAAGATTCGACCAGCGAAGGGATGGGTGGCCCTCAAACTCCGCGACCTCTGGGCCTATCGTGAGCTGATCTATTTCTTAACCTGGCGTGACATCAAAGTTCGTTATAAGCAGACACTGCTGGGGGTGGCCTGGGCTGTCATCCAGCCATTGTTTACGATGCTGTTGTTCGCTCTCTTTTTCGGGAAGCTCGCGAAGCTTCCCTCGGACGGGATACCTTATCCGATCTTCGCTTATGCGGGGTTGTTACCCTGGACGTTCTTTTCGAACGCCGTAACCAGTAGCGGTAACAGCCTGGTCGCCAGTTCCAACTTGATTACGAAAGTCTACTTCCCGCGCATGATTATTCCGGGGGCAGCGGTGATGGCGGGACTGGTCGATTTTGCCGTTGCCTTCGTGATCCTGATCGTCTTGATGTTTTACTACGGCGTTTCCCTTACCATGAATTTCTTTGCGTTGCCTTTGTTGATAACGCTCACGGCGCTGCTGGCGCTCGGTGTGGGAATGTGGCTGTCGGCGTTGAATGTGAAGTATCGCGATATCCGCTACGCGCTGCCATTTCTGATTCAGCTCTGGCTGTTTGCCTCACCGATTATCTATCCCGTGAGCTTGATGCCGCAGAAATGGCGATGGCTGCTGTGGCTCAATCCGCTCAGCGGGATCATTGAAGGTTATCGCGCGGCTTTGCTCGGCCGAACGGCATTCCCCTGGCAAGCGCTTGCACTCTCCGCGCTAATTACTTTCGCCATTCTTCTTTCTTCGGCTTATTCGTTCCGCCGCATGGAACGAAGTTTCGCCGATGTTGTTTGATTGATGTCTTTCTTTTTGACTTCTGACCCCTGCTCTCTGACCTCTATCCGTAATGTCTGACGTCGCCATTCGAGTTGAAGGTCTGGGAAAGCAATACCGCATCGGCGCGCGCAGGCCGAGCTACGGTTCTCTCAGAGAAACACTAACCGAAGCTGTAACTACGCCATTCAAACGGTTGAGTCGAAATGGCAATGGCCATCTCGGGTCTCTTTCATCCGGTACGATTTGGGCACTCCGGGACGTCAGCTTTGAAGTGAAGAGCGGCGAGGTAGTCGGCGTCATTGGACGGAACGGCGCGGGAAAAAGCACGCTGCTCAAAATACTTTCACGCATTACGGAACCGACGATGGGCGAGGTTGATTTATACGGTCGTGTCGGGAGTCTGCTGGAGGTCGGGACGGGTTTCAATCTTGAGCTGACCGGTGCCGAGAATATCTACCTAAACGGCGCAATCCTCGGGATGCGACGGCGGGAGATCGAGCGAAACTTCGACGCGATCGTGGATTTCGCCGAGGTAGAAAAATTCATAGACACGCCCGTCAAACATTACTCGAGCGGCATGTACTTGCGGCTGGCGTTCGCCGTCGCAGCGCATCTTGAACCGGAAATTCTCCTGGTGGATGAAGTATTGGCAGTAGGCGATCAGGGATTTCAGACGAAGTGTCTCGGAAAAATGAGTGAGGTTGCGAAGCATGGACGAACAATTCTGTTTGTGAGTCACAACATGGGCGCCATCTCAAGGTTGTGTGAGCGCGTCATCTGGCTCGACGATGGAAAGGTGATGATGGACGGCAGCTCCGCTGAAGTAGTGAACAGCTACCATACTCAGTTCCTAACCGTCAGGCCGGAGTGGAAGCGGTTTGAAGCAAGCGATTCGGAACGAGAATTTGACTTTCTCAGCATAGCGGTTAAGGACAGTAATCAGCAGCCCTCAGGAGTTTTCAGTGGAGACGAGCCAATTTTTGTCGAAGTCACGTACATCGTGAGTCGGACATTGGCGGGTTGCCAGATCGGCACAAGGATTTGTAATTTCGAAGGTGTCGTAATTTTCAGTACGTCTGATGCTGATACTTCTGGAACGTCAGCTTTAGCGAAGGAGGTCGGCTTTTATGCGTCATCGTTTCAGATCCCTCAGAATTTTCTCGCGCCGGGAACTTACTATATTTCAATAGGAGCGCATTTACCCAATAGAGATGTATACGGTTTGATTGAACAGGCCGTTGTATTCGAGGTCTCAGCTTCCGGTTCATTGGCTTCGCTCGATGGGCGTTTAGGCGTTATCACACCGTTGATTCATTGGGACGTTTACAAGAAACCATTACCGCCCCAGTGACATGGCTACACAAAACTGATTTGGCATCTGGTTATCTGCGAGTTCCTAATTCTCATAAGGTTGTTCTTTATATGACCACGCCGCAGAGGAGTTGGAAATGTCCGCCGCTGTCAAACTAGTCAAACGCCTAGCCAGCAAATTCGGATATGACGTGCATCGAAGGACACCGACTCCACTAGTCAGTCCGTGGATTAATAATGAGAGCTTTAGAACTCACTTTGACGCCATAGAGTCTCTTACGCTTATTTCGGCGGATCGGTGTTATGTCTTATATACGCTTGCTCTGCAAGCCAGTTGCCTGCATGGACATTGGTACGAGTGCGGCGTCTATAAGGGCGGTTCAGCAATATTGCTGTCAAATCTGATATCTGAGAACAGAAGGCACGAGCAAACGGAATTGCACTTGTTTGATACGTTTGAAGGCATGCCTGAACCAAACCCCTCGAAAGATCTGCACCGGCAAGGGGATTTCTCAGATGCTTCAGTTGATACAGTGGTGGCGACGTTAAGATCGTTGACCCCGAACCCGGATATCGTTCATTTTCACAAAGGATTTATACCAGATACGTTTAGTAGTGTGGGCTCACATAGCATTGCTTTCGCACATGTGGACGTCGATTTGTATCAGTCAGTAATGAGTTGCTGTAATTTTATTTATCCGAGATTGCAGGCAGGGGGATTCATGATTTTCGATGATTATGGGTTTCCTACTTGCCCTGGTGCTCAGCAAGCTGTTGATGAGTTTTTCGAGGATAAGCCGGAAGTTCCGCTCGTTCTAACAACGGGTCAGGCTCTTGTCTTTAAACTTTGATTTGAACAGTGGAACGATTGGGGTTAGAGAGAATACATAGATTTAGAGAAGCCGGAAATGATCAAGTTACTTGCTAGAGTATCAGACCTGCATAAATCCGAATTCGAAAATGCCTTAAGGCAGATCAACCACGTTGCTGCGGGCACGGGCCTCAAACAATACACCACATACTCTCGCATCTGGGAATATCCCTGGGCTTGGTTTCAATTAGAAAAATTCAAGCAGAAGAGTTTGAAACTTCTTGACATTGGAAGCGAATTAAGCCCGTTTCCGTGGTTCCTCGTCTCACAGGGATTTGACGTCACCCTGTCCGATGTGACTGCGGACTACTGGCCAGTCTGGAAAGGAGTAGGCCGGAAGCTCAATCTAAATGTCGCGAAGGGCACCTTTGACGCTCAGAGGTTGAATCTACCAACAGGCAGTATTGATATTTACCTGAGCATATCTGTAGTCGAGCATGTGCCCAATAAGGCGAAAGTTATTGCGGAAGCTGCGCGGTCGCTGCGCCCCGGCGGCTTGCTCGTTCTGACCTTTGACATCTGCGAGCCGGACATGGGCATGACGTTCCCTGAATGGAATGGTCGCGCGCTTACCATGAAAGAGTTCGATGATCTCTTCAGAGACTCGACTTGGTTTGAGCCAGGCATCTGGGAAATTGATTGGAACATTCAGGACATTCCCGATTATCTCGCGTGGCATCGCACAACTGCTCCGCACCATAACTACGTGACAGGCGCGGCGGTCCTCAGGCGGAACAACAGCGAATGGAAAGAATCTGATCTGGAAAGATACTTGAGAGTGTCTAAAGAAAAGAGCCGCACCCTGTATTCTGTGAGCCGAACATATGCCCGCCGAGGGGTTACGAAAGCCCGTATGAGAATCACTCGCACGATTAAGACCACGCTGAGCAAAACGCGCGGCGCCGATCTGGACTCACTAGAAACGTTACCCGACTCACCAGACCTCTTTCGCGTCTACAGAGACTGGGAAAAACATCCAGAGCTTGAGAGAAAGCCTGGAGGATGGATCTACAACAAGAATTTCTACTCTGACTACCTAACCGTAGGCGGTGCCAGTCAGGCTATTTTTCATGAAGCGCTCAAGTTTTGCAGGGGCAGAGGTGTTGACATAGGCGCAGGCTTCTGGCCGTTACCCGGCGCGACCTCGGTAGACACTGCGCGCGGTCCTGGCCTAGGGAGCGGCATTTCGGATTTTGCGGATGGCTCACTTGATTACATCTTCAGCTCTCACTGCCTCGAGCATATTGATGATTGGGAGCGGGAATTAGATCAATGGTTGCGAAAGCTAAGAATCGATGGCGTAGTTTTCCTTTATTTGCCTCATCCAAGTTGTGAAATATGGCACCCCGGCTCGCCGTTCGTTGGCAGCGAACACAAGTGGATACCGGAACCTGCGGTTATTAAGCAGGCCCTGAGTGAACGTGGTTGTAAACTAATTAAGTTTGATGATGGGCCCGACGCAATGCAGAGTTTCTATGTTTGCGCTGAAAAGCAGTCTGAAGGGCATTGAAACTCGCAAATAAAATCGTTGCTCCTGCGAGGGCAACTGCGCGACGCTGCGTCAATTGGTCGACATCGGTAGACACTATTCTAACTGTTTTCGAACGGTACTTCCGCGTTACAGGAAGACGACCGGGCGTAGGTCAAAGCCCACCTTCTCAGGCAAAACGAATTTTAGTCGTGAGATTGGATGAGATTGGCGATGTTGTGATGACGATGCCCCTACTTCGGGAGTTACGCCGCTCCTTC
>Ga0070703_10000099_pt1 | contig 44651 bp, 27 predicted proteins | sample KBSK5251metaG_FD_65453 | JGI IMG/M metagenome (GOLD analysis project Ga0070703, IMG submission 65453) | Corn, switchgrass and miscanthus rhizosphere microbial communities from Kellogg Biological Station, Michigan, USA - KBS K5-25-1 metaG | ecosystem: Host-associated > Plants > Roots >... | reverse complement strand
ACCAGTTGACCCAAGGCTCGCAAAAGCCTCGCCTTGGGCTTAACTCTGACCGCTGCTACGCAGCTCGTTGAAGGTTCACGTCTGGTGTCGAGTGGTTACGACCAGATCGGTACGACGGCATGCGTGAGTCAGGTAGGTGAATCCTCTCCCAACCGCGAGAGGAATTCATGCTGAATTGAATAGAGCGCGAGATCATCGTTCCAATGATCGATAACTTCCAACTCGACGTGCTGGCAATCTTCTCGCATCCTGACGATGCTGAGTTGACGATGGCCGGCACTTTGCTCAAGTTGAAGTCGCTCGGCTAAGAGCCGGGGCCAGTAACCAGTCCCGAAGATCAGCTGCGAAGCAGCGGCAGAGTTAAGCCCAGGGTGAGGCTTTGCGAGCCCTGGGTAATGGTCGGTGCATTCGGCGAGCCGCGAAGCGGCGACAGAGACCGCGTAAACGGCGTCCGCCTATCACCAGTGATCGCTGACGCCCCTCCGGGGCTCGATTACCTTAGGTGGTTGACCCAAGGCTCGCAAAAGCCTCGCCTTGGGCTTAACGCTGACGCTGCTACGCAGCTCGTTGAAGGTTCACGTCTGGTGTCGAGTGGTTACGACCAGTTGACCCAAGGCTCGCAAAAGCCTCGCCTTGGGCTTAACTCTGACCGCTGCTACGCAGCTCGTTGTGCCGCGGAAACGGCAGCCTAAAGGCTGAACTCTGAACGTCGAATTCTGAACATGATCGATAACTTCCAACTCGACGTGCTGGCAATCTTCTCGCATCCTGACGATGCTGAGTTGACGATGGCCGGCACTTTGCTCAAGTTGAAGTCGCTCGGCTATCGCACCGGGATTGCTGACATGACGCGTGGCGAGATGGGGACGCGCGGAACTCCCGAGATTCGCGCGAAAGAGGCCCTCGACGCTGCACGCGTAATGCGTCTCGATGCGCGCGTAAATCTCGGATTACCGGATGGGCATCTCGCTTTGAACGAAGAGAATCGACTCGCAGTGGTGCGAGTCTTGAGGAAGTACCAGCCGAAAGTTGTCTTCACTGCTCATGCGGACGACCCGCACCCTGACCACGCGGCGACAGCTCACATCGTTCGCGAGGCCGCGCGACTCGCGACCATGAAACGATACGACAAAGATTCCGGAACGAATGCCATCAAGATGCCGGCAATCGCGCACGCGGTCTACTCGCGTCTGGTTGTGCCTTCCTTCATTGTCGACGTTTCGGAATTTGCCGAAAAGAAAATGGAAGCAATTCGCGCTTACGCTTCGCAGTTCTACCTGGCAGACTCAAAGGAGCCCGAGACGCGCATCGCGCAAAAGGGTTTCCTGCGGCAACTCGAGGATCGCGCGCGATACTATGGTTCGCTAATTGGGGTTGACGACGGCGAGCCGTTTTATGTGCGTGAGGCGCTCAATGTCGAGGATCCATTTCAGCTGCTCACCCGGCCGATGAATATCTATTCGTAGCTCAGAATCCAGTTTGTTTAGAAGCCGGACGTGTCCGGTTGAGCAGGCGCACAAGTGCCTTCTAAACGACGCAATTTGGATTGCTACTTTTTCTTCTCTTCCAAAACCGTGCGGGCAATCGCGATGCTCGCGCTGGCCCTGGGTCCTTCGCGTTCGAAACTTCGAAGCATCTCGAGAGCGCGTTCAAAGTCGTCCTTCGCCAGTTCAGTGAAGATTCCTGAGACGTTAAAGTCCGAGACCGAGCTGCTGCGGGTTGAAGAGCCTCTTTTCGAGATGAGGCTGGTTCTGACCGCGCCGTCTTCTCCGGTGAAGCCTTCGGACGAATTTGCCGCCTTGATAGCTTCAAAGACCGCATCCCAGGCCCTGGCGCGGTCAGCCAACACCCAAACGTTGGCCACAGCCATCAACGCGCGCGGACGATCAGAGTCAGAAGTTTCAATTCTCTTCGCTTCAAGGGTGGCCTCGTCGATAATCGGAAGGGCCCTCTCGCGGTCAGTTTTGAGAATCAACTTAGCCGCTTGCAGCAGCGCCCAGGACTTGTGCAGGTGGCTCAGCTCTCCGGTCCGCACCAGCTCCAGAATTTGATCCGGATCCTTCTTGTCGACGGCGCGAAGGATCAAGCTTGCGTCCGTGTAGGCGCGCGCCTGTTTGCGCAGGTCGAGGTCCTCGACCTTATCGACAAAATCGCGGGCTTTGATATCGCCATTCTCGGTGTACAACCTCGCCAACTGAATGTAGAGACCGTCACGTTCCTCAGATGTCTTTGCGCGATCGATTCGATCGCGGAGGAATTTCTCACGATCTTCGCTGCTTTGCGGCGGACGAATTCCTTCTCGCAGCGAGTCGTCGTCACGTTGGCGCGCCTCCTCCGGCACGGCCTGGGCCAGAGCCTGCATTTGACTATTCAATGCTTCGGCCATTTCCCTGGAAGCGTATTGTTCGAACAGCGGCATCAGCCTTTTAATCATCAGGTACTTGCCCTGCACTCCAATTGAGCCTGCCGGTTCCTGTCCCGGTGGGGGGAGCGGCCGCATCAGAATGTCGCCGGCGGTACGGAAAAAGGCCGCGCGCAAGTCAGCCGGAACTTCTGGCGGTGGCGTCATGCGACCGGTCGATGAGGTGTTGGCCCCCGAACCCTGGAAGCTGACAAAAGTATGCGGGGTGAAAAGATAGGAAGAGAGCAGCGAGACAGTATTCGCGTCTGACTGCAGGTCGCCCGCCGCTCGCGCCAGCATGACCGCGTAACGTCGATCAGCAGCCGCGGCGTCTTTGTCTCGCAGGTAGCTCAGAAAATCCACGCCGTCACGAGTCAAATTGCCGAGAGCCGGGTCGGCGAACTGAATCGCCCGCTCGACATCATCGCCGTTCAGCAGTTGGCGGGCGAGACTGAGGCGCTGAGTGATTCCTTCAGGCGTCTCGAAGGGATTCGTACGAGCTTTATCATTCAGGCCGGTGGCCACCTGCTCCTTTTCCAACTTCAGCTTGGCCAGAAATTCTTCGCCGAGCGCGCGATCACGCCGCGCGGCCAGCCGCAGCACTTCACCGCGTATGTTCGGCGGGCCGTTTACGGAGACGCTCCCGGCAGTCTTTGCTTTCTGCGCCGCAATTTCTTCCTCAAGTTTTCGCTGGCCTTCCAGATCGACAATCTCGGCGGATTCCCAGGCCTTGCGAAACAATGCGCGCGCGCGATCAGGATCGGCGGCCCAGAGCACATCAGCAATGCGCGCCTGGGTCCGCGCTCGCAAAGTCTGATCGTTGAATCGTCCCGCGTCGGAAGCCAACGTCACCAGCATCGACTGCGCATTTGCGCGCCGCTCGCGCAGGATTCGTTCCGCTTCCGGATCTTTTTCAGGCTTGTTGTTAGCGGCGACGGTTTTCGCGGGGGCCGGCTTAGTTGATTCCGCAGTCTGGGCAGCCACGAACGACGAAAGAGCGAGTACGCAGACGATGACGAGCAAAGGTCGATACTTCATTTAGAAACCTCCGGGGACGGTTTGACGCTGAATACACTACGCTGATGGCCAAACGCTTCTGCAAACCGACAGGTTCCAGAATATTCGGGGCGATTATCTTTTCGGATCGGACAGGTTGCCCGGAATGGCTAAACTGCTATGACTTCGAGATCGGGATCGATTTCCTGTTTGAGCATGCCTTCGATGGCCATCAGGGTTCCGCTTAGCGAACTCGGGCAACTGCCGCAAGCGCCCTGGTAACGAATCTTCAAAGTTTGATCAGTAAGATCGATAATTTCGAGATAGCCACCGTCGCCCATCAAGGCCGGCCGCACTTTCTCGTCGAGAATCTCGTTGATGCGAAGTAAGCGAGGGTCATCGCTGGTTACAGCAGCAATCGCTCCTCCGACGGCCGCGGCTCCATTGGCCGATCCCGCTGAGACTGACTCCGCCGCGCGAATCGGCACGGCCAAAGTCGGGAGCAACTCATCCCAATCGGCCGCATCATCTTTCTCGACCGTGATCATGTTGTCCATGTAGAAGACGGACACGACATTGCCAACATCGAAGAGCGACTTGGCGAGCCCATCGGTTTGGGCCTGATCGACCGAAGCAAACTGCTGCGCGACGCCGTGCGAAACCGGTTCGCGCAAAATGAACTTTACGGCGTTGGGGTTGGGTGTTTCCTGGATGTCACTAATCTTTGGCATGATGTGTTTGCGCGAACTCAATCCTAATTAGGCCCGCGCTGGTACTTCCTCACTTCTTTGATTGCATTATAGACGTTGACGTATCACTTTTCTAACCGTCGGTGTCCGACTTGCCGCAAGTGTCAGAACCGGGAGCGTTAGCGACCGGATCAAAACGATTGCAAGACCCGCGGCCTTGACTGCCGTAACAGCCCAAAAGCTGAGTCAATTTCGTTTCAGAAGCACGGACTGGAGCGCAAGCGTCTCGCTTGCAATTTGCTCCGGAAGCGTACGCCTGATCCGGTCGCTAACGCTCCCGGTTCCGACACCCCACACCTCTTAGTTGCAAAAATACTTGCAACAGACGGTAACGCGTCATATACTCCCCGACCTCACTTGCCCCCTTTTCTCAAAAAGCGAGACAAGTTGAGACAGGGCGGGTGATTTGCGAGGGTCACCTGCCTTCTTTATTTTCTCCTCCGCATCACGGCCCCGATAAATCGGGACTCGGCCGGCGCACTCCAAATTTGCCTCCTGCTCACGGCTCACTGCATACTCTCACTAATCCATGAACATCGGCATCACGGTCTATCCAACTTATGGTGGCAGCGGTATTGTCGGCTCTGAGCTCGGGAAAGAGTTGGCGGAGCGCGGTCACACGGTGCACTTCATTGCCTCGGCGCTGCCAACGCGGCTCACGGAGTTGAACGAGCGCGTCCGGTTTCACGAAGTCGAGATGTTGTCTTATCCGCTGTTCGAGCATCAACCCTACGATCTGGCTTTGGCGACGAAGATGGCGATGGTGGCGGAGAGCGAGAATCTCGACTTGCTGCACGTGCATTATGCGATTCCGCATTCCATCAGCGGGATCCTCGCGCGCGAGTCAATCAAGTCGCATCGCCGCCTGCCGGTGATCACCACGCTGCACGGCACGGACATTACGCTGGTCGGGGCGGACAGGTCTTACTTGCCGATTACGAAGTATGCTTTGGAACAATCGGACGGCGTGACAGCGATTTCGAATTATTTGAAGCAGGCGACGATCGAGCATTTCGGGTTCGATCGGATCGAAGTCATTCCAAACTTTGTTTGCCCTGACGACTACAAGCCAAAGATAGACTGCGATCTGCGCGAATCTTTATCGCCTGACGGCGCGCCCGTGATGGTGCACGTCTCTAATTTTCGACCCGTAAAGCGTCCGGTTGATTGCGTGGAGATTTTGGCGCGCGTTTTGAAGAAGACCAAAGCGCGGCTGGTCATGGTCGGCGACGGCAGCGAACGCACTAACTGTATTCACCGCGCCCGTTGTCTGGGCATCTCGGACAATTGTGTCTTCGTCGGCAAACAGCCCAACATCGTCGATTATCTCTGCGCGTCTGACGTTTTGCTTTTGCCATCCGAACAGGAATCGTTCGGCCTGGCAGCGCTGGAAGCGATGGCCGTGCAGGTGCCGGTGATTGCTTCGCGTGTCGGCGGCTTGCCTGAATTAATCGATGACGGTGAAACAGGATTTCTCAGCGCGGTCGGCGACGTCGACAAGATGGCCGACGATGCGGCGCGACTGCTGATGGATCCAAAGTTTCGCAAGGAGATGGGAAAGCGCGCCCGCGCTTCGGCCATCGATCGCTACAGCACCCACAAAATCATTCCGCAGTACATTGAGTTTTACGAACGGATACTGGCCGGCAAATGACGAGTTGATCATTTGATCGTTCGGGCACCTCGAGGCAACGTCATGGAGATGCGTTTGGTCTTTCTCCGTGGTTCTCTGTGTGAGCTCCGTGCCTCTATGGTGAATGCCTTTCCTGGTTGATTTCACCACAGAGGCACAGCGCTCGCACAGAGCTCGCACAGAGAAATACATTTTCCCGACAGACTCCGAGGGGTGGCGCCCTCTTGGTTAACCCGGTTGAATGACTCGACTTCACCAACAACAAGAACCTTGACAGCGGTCGATACGGGCACTAGCATCGCCCTGTTTTATGAGGCCCCCGGAATGATCAAACGCTACCTGCTGGCGATTCCTCTGATCACGCAAATGATTTGCGGCGTCGTGGCTCAGCAACCGAGTACGTCCACGATCGGACCGCCGCCATCACCTCAACGCTCGAGTCAGCAACAACCTCAGAAGCCTGCCGACGACGATGTCGTAAAGATCACAACCAACCTGGTCCAGGTCGACGCCGTTGTGACCGACAAAGACGGAAAGGCAGTGACCGATCTGAAGGCCGACGAAGTGCAAATCTTTGAAGACGGCAAGCCGCAAAAGATCACGCACTTCGCGTACAACGTGACCGGAACCGAAAGCGCGAACAGGACGGGAAAGCCGCTCGCGACTGATAAGTCCAACGTCGTCGCACCGCCCCTTGTCCCGGATCGGCTAACCCGCGAGAGCGTGCAACGCACTATCGCGATTGTGGTTGACGATCTCGGCCTGTCGTTCGAAAGCATCAGCATGCTCCGGCGCGCTCTGAAAAAATTTGTCGCGGAACAGATTCAGCCGGGAGATCTGGTGGCGATCATTCGCACCGCCGGCGGCGCCGGAGCTTTGCAGCAATTCACTTCGGACAAACGCCAGCTTAATGCGGCGATCGAGCGCGTGAAATTCAACTTGATGGGCCGGGCGGATGCGAGCGCCTTCTCTGCGATTAGACCGCCTGACCTCAAAATTCCGGATGAAAAGGAAAGCCGCGCGCAGACGGCGGAGAACTTTCGCGAGGAAGTATTTTCAGTTGGCACGCTGGGCACCCTCCGCTACGTGGTAACCGGGCTGCGCGAGATGCCGGGACGCAAGTCGGTGCTGTTGCTTTCTGACGGCATCAAAATCTTCAATCCCGGCGACACTTCGGGTACGGCTCGGGTGCAGGAGGCTTTGGAATCTTTGACCGATCTCGCCAACCGGGCCTCGGTAGTGATCTACACGATGGACGCCCGGGGACTTCCGCCTTTGGGTCTGCAGGCACAGGACAATGTGAGGATGATGAGCAATGCGGCGCGCAGCAGGGATCAGCTCGGACTGGGTCGAAGCGTCAGGGAAGTGGACCAACTGATGACTATTCGTCGCGACTCGTTCTACGAATCGCAGAACGGTTTGAACTATCTCTCACAGCAAACTGGCGGACTGGCGATCAGAAATACAAACAATCTGAGCGGCGGAATTCAGCGCGTGCTGGAAGATCAACGCGGCTACTACCTGATTGGCTACCGTCCCGAAGAATCGACCTTTGAAGACAAGTCCGGACGGCGCAAGTTCCATCATCTCTCGCTCAAAGTTACGCGGCGCGGAAAATACGATGTGCGCATGCGCAACGGCTTCTTCGGGGTCAGCGACGAGGAAATCAAGCCGGCGCAAAAAACAGCAGCTCAACGAATGCTCGATGTTATCAGTTCGCCCTTCGGTTCCAGCGACGTACACCTGCAATTAACTTCGCTGTTTGCCAACGACGCGACCACTGGTTCGTTTATGCGATCTCTTCTTCATATCGACGCGCGCGACCTCACTTTTAAGGATGGGCCTAACGGGACGCACGAGTGCGTCTTCGATGTGCTGGCCATGACATTCGGCGACAATGGGGTTCCGGTTGATTACAACGGGCAGACCTACACCATACAGTTACCCGAAGCCGAATATCGGCGAGCGATGCAGCAGGGAATGGTCTATAACGTCACCGTCCCGATCAAGAAACACGGTGCTTATCAGTTTCGAATGGCGCTGCGAGATACGGTTACGGACCGGGTGGGCTCGGTCAATCAGTTCATCGAAGTGCCTGACCTTGGTCGGAACCGGCTGGCGCTTTCCGGCCTCGTGCTCACCGGGAAAACGTTGAATGCGGGCGGCGCCAACTCATCCTCGACTTCAGGAATTGATTCTGAAGCCGGTCCGGCGGTGCGTCATTTTAAGCAGATGATGAGGTTGGAATATGGATTTCTGATTTACCACGCCGGTTTGGACAAGGCTTCCGGGAAGCCTCAGCTCACGACCCAAATAAGACTGTTTCGTGACGGGAAAGAAGTTTTTGCCGGTAACGAGTTGCCGTATGATCCAACGGGCCAGACAGATCCGGGCCGCCTGGTTGTTGGCGGCGCGCTGGATTTGGGCACTGACCTGCAACCCGGTGAATACATTTTTCAAATCATTGTTTCGGACACGCTGGCCGACAAGAAATACCGCGTGGCTACGCAGTGGATGGATTTTGAGATAAGCAAGTGAAGAACAAACTACCACAGAGGGCACAGAGAAGAATCAAGAATGAAAAGGCCTAACTGACTTACTCTTCTCTGGGTCCTCTGTGGTAAATGAAATTGTTTATGCTGATGAAGCGTCGCCTGGGTCTTCTTTTTTTGCTGGCCGTACTCGGCCCAAATCTACTGGGTCAACAGCGTGTGACTCCGCCCGCTCCGCCGGTTCCGCAATCAACACAGCAGAAACCTGACGACGCCGATGTCGTGAAGATTACGACTAATCTGGTCCAGGTCGACGCCGTCGTTACCGACAAGAACGGCAAACTCGTAACCGATCTAAGACCTGAAGAAGTCGAAATTCTCGAGGATGATCGCAAACAGAAGATTTCGCATTTCTCGTACAACACCACCGTGACGGCCGGGCAACCGGAGCGCACTGCCAACGACACGCCGGTCGACAAAAATGCACCGCCCATTCCACCGAGTAAGTTGAAACCCGAAGACGTTCGCCGCACGATCGCGGTAGTCGTTGACGATCTGGGCTTGTCGTTCGAAAGCACCGCCTATGTGCGGCGCGCCTTAAAGAAATTTGTTGACGAACAAATACAGCCCGGCGATCTGGTGGCCATCATTCGCACGGGCGGCGGTATGGGCGCGTTACAGCAATTCACGTCCGACAAACGGCAACTGTACGCCGCGGTCGAGCGGGTGAAATGGAATTCGATCGGACGGGGTGGGGCCAGCCCCTTCGCCCCCATGGACCCGCCGACTCCCGGCCCGAAGGGTCCTGAAGTAGATGCCGCCAGGGAAGAGCTCGATCGATTTCGCGAGGATGTCTTTGCCGTCGGGACGCTCGGCGCCATTAGCTATGTGGTGAGAGGGTTGAATGAGCTGCCGGGACGTAAATCGATCCTGTTGGTCTCGGAGGGCTTTCGCATATTCGGTAGTGACGTTCTCGGCAAAAACTATACGGGGAAGACTCAAAGCAAAGAATACATGGCGATGGACCGTCTGCGCCGGCTCATCGATCAGGCGAACCGCGCTTCAGTGGTGATTTACACGATGAACGCCATGGGCCTTCAGTATTTTGGCGTTAGGGCCGCCGATAATACCTCTGGAAGGACCGCCGGCGAAGTTGACGATGACGTTAACGCCCGGCGTAACGCCGCCTGGGAGACGCAGTCGGGACTTGATTATCTGGCGCACGAAACCGGTGGCATTTCCATTCGCAACACGAACGATCTCACTGGTGGAATAAAAAGAGTTCTGGACGATCAGCGCGGCTACTATCTGATCGGTTATCGTCCTGACAACGCCACCTTCGATCCCAGGACCGGAAGACGAACGTTTCACAAGTTGTCCTTAAAGATTACTCGCCCCGGCAAATTCAATGTGCGGATGCGAAATGGATTCTACGGCGTCACCGATGCTGAGCGAGCTGAGCCACGGACCCTGGGACAGGAAATGGTGGCGGCCCTGGTTTCTCCTTTTGGAGCGACTGGCGTCCACTTGCAACTGACCTCGCTCTTCGCGAACGATGTTAAGGCCGGATCATACATGCGCTCGGTGCTGCACGTTGATACGCGCGATCTGACGTTTACGGATGAGCCTAATAACGTTCACCAGTGTGTCTTCGATGTAGTCGCGATTACGTTTGGCGACAACGGAGCCGTGGTCGATCAACCCGTCGGGAGGACTTACACGCTTGCCTTGCCGGACGAGGTCTACAAACGGGCGACGCGCGACGGCCTGGTCTATTACCTCACGGTGCCGATCAAGAAAGCGGGAGCTTATCAATTACGCATTTCACTTCGCGACACCGCCACTAAGCGGATTGGCTCGGCCAGCCAGTTCATCGACGTTCCGGACCTAAAGAAGAATCGCCTGGCCCTTTCCGGCCTGGTTCTTAAAGGCTCGAGCGCGAGACGAACTCCCGGGAAATCACTGTCGGCGAACGCGAGCGACGCAAACACCGTTTCCAATCCGAATCAAACCGATGAAGGCGTCGATCAGGGAAATGCTGACGCCAGCCCGGCAGTGCGTCATTTCAAGGGCGGAATGTTTCTCGATTACGGGTTTGTCATCTATAACGCCCAGGTCGAGAAGACGAGCAATCAGCCGCGTCTGATGACGCAGGTGCGTTTGTTTCGCGGCTCGACGGTTGTCTTTAGCGGGAATGAAATTCCTTACAACGTAAACAATCAGATTGATCTGAAGCGTTTGATAGCCGGTGGCCAACTTCAACTGGGGACGGACCTGGTTCCCGGCGAGTACGCATTGCAAGTTATCGTCACCGATCTAAACGCCGATGAAAAGCATCGCACCGTTTCTCAGTGGATGGATTTTGAGATTGTGAAGTGAAATGTATCGCAGACTGTCCAGTCTGCGAATCTTTGCGCTAGTGTCTTAATTTAGACGACTTTTCCGTAGCCCAGGCGTTTACGCCTGGGGAATGAAGGCGGTAGTTTTCAAAAGCCCCATTAATGGGGCTTTTATGTCACCTGCCGTTTCTCACCCAGGCGTAAACGCCTGGGCTAGAGAAAACGTTACGATTAGATAAGGACACTGCGAATCTCTCGCCTCCCTGACGATGAAGCAGACTGGACAGTCTGCTTTACAGTTATTTGCAGAGGTGTTGGGCGATCAAATCTGCCGCCAGCCGGTGACCCTCGGCGTTCCAGTGTCCGTTGCCGAGGTCGCTTCCAAATCCATGTAAGAAAACTTTGTTTTGATCGGCGTAGGTCTGCATCGGCTGGGCCAGGTCGAGGAAATCGATCTGTTCGCGATCGGCCAGCGCTTTCAATCTCAGGTTCGGATAGAAAACAGTTTCCGATCCGATGTGCTGAAGAAATCGCTGACGCACGGTCTGATCGGGATAGACCTGAATCGCGTTGCTCAAGGTGACGAGCAGGAACCTCGCGCCTTTCTCTTTTACCTCATCCCGGGTCCGCTGAATCAGGCCTTCGGTTATGTGCCAGGCTTCTTTCCAATTCTCGTCGCGGGGCTCGACATAGATCATGTTGTCGATGCCGATATCTTCCGCATTGCGAATCGCCGGCTGTTTTTGGGTTGACTGCGCTTGCGTCTCAGCGAGCTTTCGCTTGTTGCGCCAATCAGTCAGGCGCAGTTTCGCGACGAACTGAAGATAATGAATCAGTTGCACCGTTCTTAATCGATTATGAAACCAACGGCCCAGCCTGTTTAGCTGCGAATCGCGTTGACGATAGGTTTTTGATTCTCGAAAGCTCACATCTTCAACCAGCTCGCCGTTGTGGTAGCTGAAGTAAGGAACTTCTTCAGTTTGGCTGAGAGCGCGTGAGTTGTCGTACACGTCGTTATAAGTCGTGAAGGCGAGAATCACTATGTCAGGCGAATAAGACCAGACCTTTTGTCGCAGCGTGAGCAACTCCTGCGCAGTGCCGTACCCTGAAACGCCAAAATTGATCACTTCCACTTGCTTGCCGGGAAACGCGTTGCATTGTTGCAGCTTTTGCTGAAGCAGGAACCAGAACGTCTGCTCCAAAGGGACATGCATCGCCTCTGTGAACGAGTCGCCCAACACGGCAATGCGGACCGTGTTGGCAGGTTTTGCTTTTGCGTGTTCACGGTCCCGCAATCCATCGCTGTTGATTCGAACGTACGAGGCGCCTTCACGCTGATACTGACCTTCGACGCCGGGAGCCAGAGCAAAACCACGATAATAATCAGTGGTGTAAAAGATCGGGTACGAATAGCCGAGCACGCGCAGAAAAATCTCGCTCATCAAAAGGCCGAAGGCCAGGCCGAACAGCAGCAGGAGCGATTTCTTTTTCCAGGATGTTTTGCGGCGCGTCATGGTTTAGATGCAGAAACCCGACCGTCAGGGAGGGTGCTCCATCGTTACGCAGGAGCAATAGCGCCCTCCCTAACGGTCGGGTTTCTGCCATTCGCTGTCCTTCTGATAAACGATCCAACACCAGGTGGCGAGTTGATATTGCTCGAGGAGTTTATGTGAACTGCCGGCGCGCCACGCAGGCTGGCGCGTTTCTGAATGCACGATCCGCAGACCGGCTTTTTCTCCCAGACGTTTCAGACTCTTGATTGAAAAGACGAAGTTATGATGGCCCAGTGCCAGATGTTTGTACGGCCGGCTCTTAAGTCTCAATTTTGAAAGAGTGTCCTTGATGCGAGTATCCAGACTGCGATAGTTGGGCACCACGACGATGATAAAGCCGCCGTCGTTCAGGATTTCTTTGGCGCGATTGATCGTCGAGAGCGGATCGGTTGTGTGCTCCAGCACGTGCAGCATGGTCACGATGTCGTATTTTCGCTGGAAATCGATTCGTTCAATCGTGCCTTGATGAATCGGAATGCCGACCTTTGCCGGAAGTGTCTCACTCACGTGTTTTGAGAGGTCGGTGCCTTCCACTTCATAGCCGGCCTCGCGGGCCAGGTGCAGCAACAACCCGGTCCCGGTGCCGACATCGAGTAACGATTTGCCTTGCGTGTACTTTTTGAGAAAAGCAAGATACTCGTTGACCTGACTGTGAACCGCCGGCTCGAACCGATCGTAATCGAATTCCAGATTGCAGCCCCAACCGTCAAAGTATTCCGGATCGTCGTAGAGCTCGGCGGCATGATCCTCGCCGGCGGCGGGCGTCATCAAATACTCGCAAGCGTCGCATCGATAGATTTGCTTGCCGGTAAAATCCTGGCCGAGCAGGCGCAGGGGATTCTGGCAGAGCAGGCAGACAGGTGCTGTAGTGGACCGGGTCATCGACGAAGAAGAATGTTTGTACTATGCCGGGTGAGCTAACCTCAAGCCGGATTGATGAGGGCGAGGTGTTGATGTATCGCAGACTGTCCAGTCTGATGTATCGCAGACTGTCCAGTCTGCGAATCTTTCGCCCTCCTGAAGGTGAAGCAGACTAGACAGTCTGCTTTACATCCAGCAAATTCCACTCGCGGGCGACACAGTCAATTCGCAAACTAACAGTTTGCGTTACGGGGAGCCCGGCACACCCTTAGCCTTTCAGTATGTTAGATTCTGTCGCGAGTTAGTACCATCCGCTTACGCAGATGGTACTGACCCGTTAAGAACACGCTGAGCCCATGCGAATCCTGCAGATATGTTCGGCGCGAGAGATTGGTGGTGGCGAGAGACATCTCGCTGGTCTCGCAAACAACCTCGCCAGACGTGGCCATGAAATCTTTGCCGCCCTGGCGCCGGGCTCGCCGGTGCGCGCTGAACTCTCCTCGCTGGCGTCAGAAAACATCATTGAATTGGCGATGCGAAATGCGTTGAGCGTAAGCAGCGGCTTGCGGCTCGCGCGTTTTGTGCGTGAGCGGCGAATCGAAATTGTTCATGCACATGTGGCGCGCGATTATCCTTTGGCGGCAGTGGCGGCGGGAAGATCGGGCGCCCGTCTGGTTTTGACCCGTCATGTTCTGTTTCCGCTGAGCAAGATTCATCGGCTGACTCTGCGCCGGACCTCGCGCGTGATTGCCGTGTCGCAAGCAGTTGCTCACAGTCTTCGCGCGCAAAACATTTTTCCTGAGGGCAAAATCATCACGATTCATAACGGCATCGACGTCGAACGCTTCGCGCAGGGAAGAAGTAGCACGGGCGTCCCGCCCGTGAATCATCATATGCGAGTCGGCATGGTGGGGCACCTCGCGCCTATCAAAGGTCAGGAGGAGTTTATTCGCGCCGCCGCGATCGTTTGCCGCGCCCGCCACGACGTCGACTTCATAATCGCCGGCGAAGACAAATCGCGCGACGGCGAGAATCGGGCGAAGATTGAAAAGCTGATTCGTGATCTCGAACTCGCGGATCATGTCCAACTCACCGGATGGATCGATGAAGTCGCCGGTTTACTTACGACTTTGGATCTCTTTGTTTCACCGGCGCGATCAGAACCTTTCGGTTTGTCGATTGTTGAGGCCATGGCGACCGGCGTGCCCGTGATCGCGACGGCATCGGAAGGCGCGCTCGAAATCATTGATGACGAATCCGGTCGCCTCGTGCCAATTGGTGATGTTGAAGGCCTGGCGAAAGCAATCGCCGATCTGCTGAATGCTGCGAGTGAGCGCGAACGTTTGGCGCGTAACGCGCGGGCCGTGGTTCATTCAAAGTTCACGCTGGAGCGAATGGTTGACCGGACTCAGGAGTTGTATCGTGAGGTAATTGCGGAGTAGCCCTTCGCGGATTTGAAGTGGCACGTGGCTCTTGCGCAATTTGGTGGTGCACTCTTCATAACCTCTATTCTCCCATCGCCTCGCGCACGATCCGCTCACGCTTCTGACGGAGTCGTTGGAATGCTTCCGCATCGCCTGGCCGGGCACAGTCGCGCCCAATCTTCTCCCAATCCGGATCGTCCGGATCCATTCCCAGGGCCGCCACCACCTCGGGTTTACAAACGAAATAATGTTTTTGATAAGGAAATAAGAAACCGCCCTGGCTGTCGAGTGCTGCGCGCGCCGCGTCGTAATCGGCAAACCAGCGATTGAGAAACACGTCGAGGTTGGGCTGATACCAGAGTTTCGTTTGATCTATTTCGGTCATGGCCCACGCTCCTCTCAAACATCGTAGGGATCTTTATCGATTAAGTACGCGATTAACTCTTCGCGATTGGTTTTGCCCTCGAGCCAGTAACGGATGCGTTTGATTTCGGCGTAATCAGCTTCACCAAATCTGCCGGTGTAGATCTGTTGCAGCTTCTTCTTGCGCGCGAGTCGCTGCGCTTCGGTTTGCCAAAACGAAGTGAACATCAGATTCAAATCGTCGTGCAGGTTCCGTTTGCGCAAAGCTTCCCACTCGTTCCCGTCGAGCCAGATTCCTTTGCACCCATGACAATGATCGATGGTGAAGGGAAGGCCCCGGCCGGCGAGATACTTGACCATCCGAAAGCGACACTCGGGGCAATCAATCGGCAGACCCGGTTCGGCCAGCATCAGGGTTTCGGTTTCATGAACGCGTTCGGCTGCATCGCTGCCGTGCCGTTCAACCCACTTGAAATATTCGCGGCCGTCAATCCAATTTCCCAGGCAGCCTGGACATTGCTGCGAAGAAAGATTTGGTTCAAGTTCGTTGGTAACGAGTTCAGATGATTTGCAAACCGGACAATTCATTTCTCGATTGTAACGATTGCAAGGCCGCGAGACTAGTTGGTTGAGGTCAGTACCCCCCGCGTGAGCGGGTGGGATCAGGAGTCATCCTTGAAGATGAATGCGCCTCCTGATTCCATCCGCTTACGCAGATGGTTCTGACTTTAATTTCAAGACGTAGCGCGCATGCTTTGCTCCGAATCTCTGTCCCAGATCCGCTTCTTTGATGAATCCCAGGCGCTCGTACATTGGGCGGGCCACCGACATCATCTCGGCCGTGGTAAGACCGATTCGGTCAGCGCCGTCTTTCAGCGCGCGGTCAATACATTCGCGAGCGAGGCTGCGTCCGATCCCTTTTCCGCGATGCAAAGGCGAGACCGCCAGAGTTTGTAACCATGCTGACTTTGGCGCGACGCCTTTGTCATTATCGGGCGGTTTGTAAAGGACGATACCGATGACGCCCGATGAGTCTTCGGCCACAATAAGCTCGCCTTCGTTCGCCAGGTCCGATGCTCGTGAAAGTGTTTCGCGCAAAGCCTTCCAGTTTTTTTCGCCGATAGTTGGGCGGAATTCTACATACGCTTCCACGCACAACTGGTTGATCGCCTGACTGTCGGATGGGCGCGCGTTGCGAAATCTGAATCCGCTTTGCTCCGGAGCAGTAGACGTTTGCGACATGAGATTATTCGAGACGTTTTTCGAAGTACACGCTCAACGGATCGACTTGATACTCACCAAACGGCGGGCGTCGCCGAAACCCCCAACTCTCATAGAGCCCAATCGCTTCAGCCTGGTAAATGCCCGTTTCCAAACGCAGGACATTTACCTTTCGCTGTTGAGCGTAATCTGCCAGGTGATTGAGCAGCGTCTTCCCCAGACCACGTCCGCGAAAAGCGGGACGCACGAACATCCGTTTTACTTCGCCATACTCCGAGTCGAAAAGTTTCAGGCCGCCGCACGCTGCGGGTTCTCTGTCAAGACGCGCGACAAAGAAGGCGACCTGTTCACGCAAGAGCTTTTCAACACTGAACGCATGACGACTTTGCGGCGGATATGGATGCAGCCAAAGCGCTTCATCCAACTCGCCGAGAAGTTTCAAAGCGTCGGGGGTATCAGGCCGTTCCTCGACAATTGTGATTTGCATAACGAGCGAATTACTCATCCCAATGACTTAAGTCTGAGAAATGATACTTCACAAAATAGAAAAAAGGTGTCATTAGGAAGCGAAGATTTTTTTGTAGCCCAGGCGTTTACGCCTGGGAATAATAGGCGGCAGTTTTCCAAAAGCCCCATTAATGGGGCTTTAATAGCGCCCGTGTTATCTCACCCAGGCGTAAACGCCTGGGCTACAGAAAAACCTTATGATGAATTTAGGTCGCCACCAAAAATTCATCTGGATTTGGCCCCTCACAATTGGCGCGTTACCATCGAACAGATGCGGCAACTTCCCGTCCTGACCCCAGACCGATCGAGCGAGCAAACCGTAGATCCGGTCTGCGGAATGACGGTGTCGGTTCAGACTTCTACACCCCTGTTTGTTTACGAAGGCCACAAATACTATTTCTGCCGCCAACAATGTCTCGATCGTTTCCGCGAAGATCCTCAATCGTTCATCTCAGATTCCGCCTCGAGTTCGCTCCGAAGACACGAGCCCGTTTCTCAAGGTCGCGTTGAATACACCTGCCCAATGCATCCCGAAATTGTCCGGGACGCACCAGGCTCATGCCCCATCTGTGGCATGGCGTTGGAACCTCGAACCATTTCCGCTACGGACGAAGCGAACCCGGAACTCGTCGACATGACGCGGCGCTTTTGGGTCAGCGTGATTCTCACCATTCCGCTGCTGGTCATCGCGATGAGCGATCTGATTCCCGGCCAGCCGCTGGAAAAAATTCTGTCGATGAAGACTGCGGGTTGGATCGAAATGGCGCTGGCCACACCTGTGGTCGTATGGGGCGGCGCGCCATTCTTTGCGCGTGCCTGGCAGTCGCTCGTTACTCGCAACCTGAACATGTTCACACTGATTGGACTGGGCGTCGGCGTCGCTTACGTGTACAGCGTCGTTGCTCAGCTTTTTCCTCAGGTCTTTCCCGCGTCGTTTCGTGAACATGGTTTCGTGCCTGTTTATTTCGAAGCTGCTGCAGCCATCACGACATTGGTTTTGCTGGGTCAGGTCCTTGAATTGAAAGCCCGGGGTCGCACCGGCGCAGCAATCAAAGCTCTGCTCCGTTTGGCGCCGAAGACTGCGCGCCGTTTGAAACCTGAGGGCAGTGATGAAGATGTGCCGCTCGATGAAGTGCGCGCGGGAGATCTTTTGCGCGTTCGTCCGGGCGAGAAAGTTCCGAGTGACGGCGCCGTCGTCGAGGGTCACAGTTCAGTCGATGAATCGATGGTTACCGGTGAGCCGATTCCAATCGAGAAGGACAAAGGCGACCGCGTAATCGGCGGGACGGTTAACGGAAACGGCTCGTTTGTGATGCGCGCGGAACGCGTCGGGGCAGAGACCATGCTGGCGCAAATCGTCCAAATGGTTGCCGACGCCCAGCGAACGCGTGCGCCAATCCAGAAGCTCGCCGATCGAGTGTCGTCATATTTTGTTCCAGCGGTAATCGTCGCCGCGGCCATCACGTTTGCAGTTTGGGCGCTGTTCGGGCCTGAGCCGCGCATGGCCCACGCGCTGGTTAACTCAGTCGCAGTTTTGATCATCGCCTGCCCGTGCGCGCTCGGACTGGCGACGCCGATGTCCATTATGGTTGCGATGGGTAAAGGCGCCGGCGCAGGTCTCCTCTTCAAGAATGCCGAAGCCATCGAATTGATGCATAAGGCCAACACCCTTGTGGTTGATAAGACGGGAACGCTCACTGAAGGAAAACCAAAACTCGTTTCGATCGAAACCGCGGAAGGTTACGAAGAGTCGGAAGTGTTACGGCTGGCCGCGAGTTTGGAACGTGCCAGTGAGCACCCACTGGCAAATGCCATCGTGACCGGCGCTGAAGTTCGTGGCTTGCGGTTCGCGGCGGTCGAAGTCTTCCAGGCAATTCCCGGCAAAGGCGTGCGCGGCAACATCGAAGGTCGATCGGTAGCGCTGGGAAATCTGGCGCTGCTAGATGAACTCAAGATCAACGCGGGCGAACTATCACAAAAAGCTGAAGAGCTACGTTCAAATGGACAAACGACTGTATTTGTGACGATAGACGAACACGTCGCGGGAATAATCGCGGTCGCCGATCCGATCAAAGCGACTACGGCCGAGGCAATTCGTCAATTGCATGAAGAAGGCGTTCAGATCGTCATGGTCACCGGCGACAGTCCCACCAGCGCTCAAGCTGTCGCTGCGAAACTTAACCTCGATGAAGTTGTCGCTGAAGTCTTGCCCGATCAAAAAGTTGAAGTTGTAAAGCGTTTTCAACACCACGGCCGCAGCGTGGCGATGGCCGGCGACGGAGTTAACGATGCGCCGGCGCTGGCGCAGGCCGACGTAGGCATTGCGATGGGGACGGGAACCGACGTGGCGATTAGCACTGCCGACGTCACTTTGGTGAAGGGCGACATGCGCGGCATCGTCCGCGCGCGCCGTTTGAGTCGCGCAACCATGCGCAACATCAGACAGAATCTTTTCTGGGCTTTTGTTTACAATGTAATCGGCGTTCCGATCGCCGCGGGTGTCCTTTATCCATTCTTTGGTTTGCTTCTGAGTCCGGTGATTGCGGCCGCGGCGATGAGCTTTAGTTCAGTTTCAGTCATCGCGAACGCTTTGCGTCTGCGACGGGCGACACTGTGACAGTGAAATCGGCAGAATATTTTTAAGCGGGTAATCCGGGCTGGCGTAGCCTTTGCGGTGGGCTGCTAAAATTTCGGCGTGATGTTTCGTATAGAACCGCGTAAAGCCACATTCGCCGCAAATAGCAGCACGAAAACCGGAGGCGACCGACTTCGGCAACCAGATGAAGGGGACTTTTGCCGGCGTTGGCTCAACCAACCTCACATAGGGCGGACGTTCATTCGTCGTCGCGTCGCCAGAGAAGACCAACAACTCAGAAACAATTTCAGTCGAGCCACATTCTGGACAAGCTTTCATCATGCAGTTTTGCTCCTCACCTCATCACTTTCTGGATTTCTTTATCGAGCAATTCCAATTCTCGTTGCTTGTCTTTGAGCGGTGGCCATTCCGAGCTTTCTTCTTCCAATAGCATATGTACGTCAGTAGCCAGAGAAATTCGCCGTAGCACCAGGCTTCCGTACCCTGGCGTCAATTTGATCACTTTTGATTCTTCGATGTCCGCCATCTTTTTCATCTCACTCTTGAGCGTATCAAGCTCAAACTGGAGCCGTTTTGATTTGGGCCAGTCGCTGCCGTATTCGTTCAGAAGGCTTTCGAGTTCAGCCTGGACCTTCACCTTGTGCTGAATCAGCATGCTGTAAGCCTGAGTAGTTTTTGGATTCTGTGCTGACGCGGCCTGAGTAGTTTTTGGATCCTGCGCTGACGCGGGAGCCGTTTGCGCGAATGCTGCCGCAGGCAAGAACGCAAACGCGAGGACGAGGACTAAAGTAAAACGTTTCATGGTCACCTTCCTTCTTTCGAATCATCTCTGACGGTCTGCAAATAGACCACGCGTCATGTCCCGATCTTAGTTGGACGCGCGCGCGTTCGTAATCGTCAGGCTCGTACGCATCGGCCTGCTCAAGTTCCTGTCTGGTCACGGCAAACGTCACACCCTCAACCACATCTGACGCGATGCCGGTGAATTGAAGATTGCGTTGATGCGCGCCATTCTTCGCCGCGAAATTCTGATCCCGGATCTCGATCATCTTCAAAACGTATCCGACGAGGGCGTCGGGACGGCCCTCCAACCTTCGTCCAAATGTGGCGAGCTGGACTTCTTCCTGACGCAGAGTCCCGTAGGAAAATAGATTTTCGGTAAAGTGCTTTTCAGAATTCATCTTGCCACTGTATCAAGAACTGGATTGCAGTCCCGTAGGGATGAAATGTTTATAGACCATCTGGCGGTCTACAGTACATAGCTCCAGAGGAGCGCAACGTGTCTCGACGTCTCGTTTCGCTCCTATGAAGCTCGGACTGGTTTGTGATTGGTGTAGCTATAAACATTCTGCTCCTCCGGAGCTTAAAGCTTTTCAGAACGGAACCCGCAGGTCGGCTCAATCGATCAAATGCCGGCCGTAACCCGCGGCGACCAACTCTGCATATGCGGACCAAACCTCGTCCGGAATCTCCTGAGGAATTTGGAAGCCTTTGTCGGCGTACACTTTGATCCGCTGCAAGTCTCCAACCATTATGCTGACTACGTCGTCGGTTGAAAGCTCGCTGTTAACGTAGTTTTCCAAATACTCGGCGAACGAGACTTGCGGTGAAGTGACGAGCACCTCTTTGTCGGGCCAGTGCTTCCGGAAGGTGGCAAAGCTGCGACGTTCCATGTATGGCTTCTGCACCAGAATGAATTTTTGCGGATCGATTTGCTTTTCGGCCAACAGTCGTTTAGTGAAACGAATGTTTTCGCCGGTGTTGGTTGACTGGTTCTCGATAATTATCTTTTCCTGCGGCACGCCAAAACTAATGGCAATCGCTGCGAACTGATTAGCTTCAGGTTCGCTCCAGATATTTTTCGTAATCACGCCCAGTCCGCCCGAGAAGATCAGCAGCGGCGCCCATCCTTCCAGAAACAACTGCGCGCCCCGTTCTGCCACCTTTTTGTCGTGACTGCACAGCACTAGAATCGCGTCAGCAGGCTCCAGCTGATGATTCATTTGATGATAGTGCCAAAGCTCTTCAGCCAAAGCGCGAATGCGAGTGTCCATCGCCCAGTAGTTGGTGCCGTTCGCCAACCTCTCCTCAAATGGCTCTGCCACTTCGATGCGCGGCAGGTCTCCGACTTGCCGTCTGCACCTCTTTTTTTTAACGGTCTCGGACCCTTTATGGTCATAGACCGTTAGTTATGTGGGGCTTAACGGCAAGTCTGAGACTTGCCGCGCATCAGAGTGGCGAAGCCATTTTTGACAGCTGAACTCTTAACCCGGTGTTTGCCAAATCAGATAATTAATTTCACTTATTTGCGTCGTGTCTTGAGCTTCCTCACTTGCCCCTTTTGGTAAACCCACGTTTCGGACGGGATGTAGCCCGTGCCACGATTGGGTGGACCACCGGGAATAAAGACCGTGACCTTCTCTGTTCCCCAGGTGATCACCGGTGGCCGGCCACCACAAAAGTCGATGCTGTGCGAAAGCGAATAGCTTCCATTCTTTTTCAGACCGAGAAAAATCAGGTCGCCTCCGTCACAAGCGTTTCCCAGCATCTGCATTTGAAAGAGGACGACTTCCTCGAAATCGCCAATGCCCGCCAGAGATTTGTAGTAGGTGTGAATTGTTGGTTCCGGCGTCGCGTAATACGCGCTCGATTCATCATCGCAATCGGTTTTGAGAATCACTTTGTCAGTCAGAATAACGTTGAACTGACAGTTCGCTTTGACTTCGACAATCTTCAAATCGCCCGCGATTGAATGCAGAGAGTCTTTGGTGGCCGACGTCGTTTGGCCGCGCACGTGCGCGGGAAAACCGGCCGTCAGAAGTATTGTTAAAGTCAGAATGCGAATCAGTTTGGGCTCCTTTGTCAGACTGGACCGCAACCGTCTCGGTTGCCAGGCGATTGCAAGCGAGGACGCTTGCGCTCCAGTCAAGGGTTCAGTGGCGAAGCATCGTGATTCGACTACACGTTTGCGCGTCGGAAGAAATGCAATCCGCCCGCTCCAATCAACGCGACCACAAACGCGGGAATTCCGGTCATGAGCGGCCAGACGACCAATGCGATGGCGAGCAAGCGATGGTTGCTGGTGGCGATGCCAATTGAGCGAATGTTTGCCGAGACGGCGAGTAGAAAGGCGCCGAGGGCCACTGCCAACGCGGTATGCAAGCCAACGATGAGCGGTCGATTACCAAGGCTAAAGTGCTCGTAACCAATGTGGATCGCAAAGGCGATGAGGGAGACCGCGAAAGAGGCGAAATTCCATGCGACCGCCATTTGGTGCGACGACCTCGCGGCAAAAGCGCTGAAGACAATGCCGATCGTGAAGTAGAGCGCGCCTGTGAGCAGAACCGCCCGGAGCCATAATCGCCGAGTTGGATTATTCATAATGATCCATGTATTGCGCAGTTAAGCGAGGTGGCACGGGCGTCCCGCCTGTGATTCACGCGCAGGATGCGGCGCGTGCCACATTCAAACCTTGCACCACTATCGCGGATCCACGAGCGCCTTCAAGACACGCCCGCCGGCTACGTCGGCCAGCCCTTCATTGGCCTGACTGAGTTTGTAGCGAGAAAGCTTTGACGTTAGCACCGCCCAGGGCGCAGACATAATCGCATCGGAAACAATCTGCGCGGCCCTGTAGAAATGTGAAAAGTCCGATCCCCAACAGCCGCGTACGTCCAGATGCTTTTTATTTATGTCGAGATGGGGGTTGAACGCTGCCTCAGTCGATACTGGGCCGTGATCTGTGTATTGACCAACGACCACGACGCGGCCGGCGTCGCGTGTGAAGCGCATGGCTTGGACCGCGGCGTCGGGTGCGCCGGTGGCTTCAATCGTAACGTCGGCGCCGCGCCCACCGGTTCGTTCCAGAATCCATTCCAATCTTTCACTCTGGTTGTGCGCTTCAAAGTTGAGCACATCTGAGGCCCCCGATTCCCTCGCTGCGTTGAGACGATGGTCAGGCGCGCCGATGCAAAGCACTTTCAGAGCGCCACGCATCAGAGCCAGAATGATCGCGTTGATCCCCACCGGTCCCGAGCCGAGCACCAGCACCGTGTCGCCAATCGAAATGTCCCCGCGTTCAACTGCATGCAGCGCGGTGGGAAGCGCACAACCTCCGGCCATGAAGATTTCACCGTCGGCGTCGAGCCTGATGCAGTGCGTGCCCGGCTTCAGATAAATTTGTTCGGCCCAACCGCCGCACAATCCATCGTCGAGACCGTAAGTTATTCCGTAGACTTTGCGCTGCGGACAACGCGTCGTCGCTTTCGCCACCAGACAGAACCAACAGGCATTGCAGGTGCGATGGACGTCGAGAAACGTGATGTGATCGCCTTCGCGCAATTCGCGCCCTTCGACGTCTCGCACTGATCCACGAATCTTGCTCAAGTGGCCGACGCTGACATGACCGGGAACCAAAGGGTAGGGAACTCCCTGCAAACGGCCTTGCTGCAAGTAAACATCCGTCCCGCAGACTTCCGAGAATTCAACGTCGAAGAGCGCTGAGTTTGGCTCGAGTGGCGGTTCGGGAACCTCGCGAATCTCGACGGGAGAGTTTGGTTTGGGAATGACGGCGACGCGCGGCATGGAGGGAAGGGTAAAGGTTAAGAGGGAATCGGTAAAGGACGAAAGTGGCGGCGGGCCGCGGCTTTGCCGCCGCACATGGCGGAAAGCCTCCGGCTTTCCGGTAGATTCGTTACACTCTCACCAGGCTCCGCCTCTGATCCGCCGCTGCGGAGGCGGAGCCTCATGAAATATTTTAGGAAGCTAACGGTAAGCCGGAGGCTTACCGCCATGTGCGGCGGCAGAGCCGCACTGCTCCGCGACCTCAGCCGGTTCGGGAGTCATCTACACACTCGCTGCGCCGAACAGCGTAAGCCGGATCATCGCCTTCATAAAATGCGCCACTGCTCCTTCGTCAGGTGGCGCTAATTGGTTGCCGGTTGATCGTCCAAAGAAGCGCTCGCGATATTCAATCGATTCAATAAACGCGCGAACCATCTCAGCCTTTTGCGCGCGATTGAAAGACTGCGCATCGTCGCGCATGTCTTCGCCCGGCGAGCTGAACTGGTTGAGTTTAGCCAGCCAGAAATCGTAACCGCTGAAGTTACCATCCGGCGCGTCGTCGGGATTGCGTCGCAAGTAACCAAAGTATTCCATCAACACAAAGGCTGGATTGAACGCGGCGTTAAAGACTGAGCCGCTCTCGATCACGCTCTTAAGGGCCGCCGCGCGTCCGGCTGTGTCTCCGCTGCCGTAGGCAGAGATGGCCGCGTCGCGTTCGGCCGCTGTCGGCGTCACGCCGCTGTTCGCAAACAGCGCGTCGACATAAGTTGCTGCAGCGACGCCCAGGGCGAACGAAGGTTTGGAAGTGAACTCAGTTCGCGTGACGAAGTCGTTTAAATAATTCTGTTTATTCGTCGCGAGTTGAGCTTGCCAATTACCCTGACCCACGATTATTCCTTCGGCGATCTCACGTTGCTCGCGCAGAAACACGTTGTATCTGGGCACAGTCTTGTCGCTTCCAAAAGCCGCCTTCTGGGCACGAATGATCAGCAAGCCGGTCTCCCGGAATTCAATTGAAAGGAAGAACGCCGTCGACGTATCAACGCGCCTGACTTGCCGGCACTGGGCGTTAGCGCCACAGTTCTCGATGTTGTTGGTCCAGAAATCAAGACCGGACAAATCGGCGTCGCGGTACAGAAAATCATGATAATGCTGGCCCGCAAACGTCCGCGAAACGTCGATCGGGTTGCTGGTCGTTTCGGGACTGTTGTCGAGAATCTGCAAGGTCGCAGCATTCGGTGTCCCGAGTGTGCCGTTAGTCGGATTCTGCAACAACAACGTGGCCGATTCAGTTCCTTCGACGTAACCGTCGTCACTGATTAGCACCTGGAATGTTTTCTGCGATTCATTGGGCGCGAAAACCAGGTGCGCGATTACGAAGGTGTAATCGCCTTTCTGTTTCGCGGTCGCATCGGCGCTCACCACGTCGACCGTCGCCGTTGTGCTCAACACTGTAGTGCGAAGTACGGTTACATTGATCGCCGTGCAGGCTTCCTGAACCGCATACGCCGCTGCGTTGAATTGAAACACCGCAACCGGTGTCGGCGTAGGCGTTGGTGTCGGCGTAGCCGTGGGCGATACCGACGGTGATGGTGAAGCAGAAGGGGTTGGTGTTGGCGTCGGTGTTGGTGTCGGCGTCGGCGTTGGCGTTGGAGTGGGCGCTGAAACGCAGGCCGCGTTGCCGACCAGCCGATAACTCAATCCCGTATACGGATCCTGAGCTCCATCGGCGTTGGTTGTATCGACGGCAGAATTTGATCGCAGGGTCGTGCCGGCATTGCCTGAAAAAGTTCGTCCAATTAGCGAGCCGGTAATGTCACCCACTTTCGGGTTACCCACCTTGTCAGCGGAAATTACGATCGTAATCACGCCGGTGGTTTGATTCACGTTGGATTCGGCATCCGCCGCGCCGAGCAGATTGGGCGTAGCCGTGTTCGCCGGAACCGATTCGACTGTGGTGACGGTGCCGTATTCGAAGGACGGCACACCTCCGGCGTCGGTATTCATGCCGACGTAATAGGAACCAGTGAACGGAGTTCCGCCGTCGACTACCGGATCGCAGGTTGAGCAGGGAATCGGATAGTTCCAAAGCACGCGCCAGTTTCGATTCGGCGTCAGCGTGCTGAGATTCGAGACCTTCAGCTTGAACGAAATCTTCTCTTTACCTGAAAGCACATTATCGGCCATGCGTACGTCGACAATGTCGAGGTCGGCATTACCCGGCGCCGCGGTCTGATCGCCCGTGGCATCTTTTACTTCCTGAATTCCGCTGCAGACAGACTCGCCGAGTGGAACGGATTTCACCTCGTTGTTGCCGCACGAAGACCCCTGAGCGTTGGTGGCCGTGACTTTGTAGTAGTAGGTCGTGTCGGCAGCGGCCGTCGCGTCGTCGAATGATGTTGCGGTTCCGGCATTCGCCAGAAAGACTTCGCTGCCGCTCGAAGTGCCGCGCAGCACCGCGTAGTTAGTAATTGCTGAGCCGCCGTTGTCTGATTCCGACCAGGTCAATTTGGCGACGCCGCCATCGCGACCAACTGTCAACAGGGGCGCTCCCGGCGCCGTCGGCGCAGTACTGTTTGGAGTGTCTGCGAAGAGTAAACGCCCTCCAGTCTGTCGGGCGATGGCCGCTACCTGTGTGTATGAGTTTCCGGTAGCGTTGTTTGCGCCCTGCACGCAGCCCGGGCCCATGCATCCGTCTGCATAAGCGACGAGAATGCGACCTTGTTTGTCGACGTCGATGCCGATGAAATCCAAAAGGTTTCGATGCGGAGGCGAACCGCCGCCGAGATGAATTCCGTTGCGCTGAACCGGATCGTTCGGCGTCGCGTCGGAAATCTGCCAGCTGACACCGCCGTTGTAAGTCGTGGCAACATACAAATGCCAAAGACCGGCGAAGGCCTTGTCATCAGGCGCGCCTGAAGTTGTCGAACCAAGAAACGCAAAAGCCGCGCGGTCGTCGTCGCCGGCAACGATCGACGGAAATGCAACTGCCTTCACACCAGCCAAAGCGCCGACGTCAAAAGTATTTTTCCAGGTAACCCCACGATCGTCCGAGACAGATACGCCCGCGGCGCTGTCACTGCTGCCGAATGCCGCATAGAGACGGCCGATTGGCTGAGGAGTGAGCCCCGCAGTCTTGATCACGTCACCGCGGCCAATCGCGACCGCCGGATCGCTGTGTGAAGTGTTACTCCCGGGAATGTTTCGAATGTTCCAGGTGATTCCGTTGTTCTCTGAAACCACCACCGTCGTTAAGTTGTCACAGCTTTTGTTTGGCACATACACGGTGCCGTCTGGTCCAACCTTAACGTGCCCGTGCAGACCCGAACAGCTCGTGTTGGTGTTATAGATTGGCACGCCTGCGCCGAAGGTTAGTCCTCCGTTGTCGCTGCGCGCGCAGAATGCGGTAGCGACATCCTGGGAGCAATAATAGATCGCGTTCGGATACACAGTGCCCACCAGAGGTGAGTGGAACGGTCCGCCGCCGATCGTCTGATGGTCCACGCCTGAGGGAATGCCGCCGCCCTGGCTGGGAACCCACGTGTTGCCGTCATCATCTGTGTACGACGTTAAGCTGTCCTGCCCGGAAAGCTCGGAAGCAAATGTTCTTCCCACGGTCGGGTTCGTCTTGTCATAGCCATGATCGGTAAACAGAATCGGATCGAGACTGTTGAGACTGTTAGGCGCGCTCTTGTCTTCCCAGGTTGAAGTGGGCGAGGTGGGACAGGTGTCGTCAAAGCTCACCCGAAAAGTCGTTAGGTACGAAATGTACATCGACTTGCCGGTCTTCCAGTTCGCGCCAATCGATGGTTCACCGGCATCTACGCCCAGACCTGCGGTGATCAAACTCGGCTGCGGATAATGATTTTGAAATCGCGCGATGGGCGCGCTGTTGTCCTGAGGCGCCGGTGTCAGGCCCGGCACAACTTTGGCTGTGCCCGCATAGATGTCCTGGCCGGGAGTTACGACTGCGTAAGCGACGTGTACGGTGTAAAGGCCGACACCGGCATTGGCCGGATCGAGATATCCAACTTCCTCAGTCGCGGGTTGGCCGCCATTCGTGCCCGACGCAGCCACCGGCCCGGACAGATCACCTTTATGAATGTACAAGTCATAGTCATGAGCTTGCGATGTCCAGGCGGCGCGCACTTGAATCAGCTTGCCGGTCCAGTCGGATGGATTTCCGCTGACGGTCAGCGCGAAGCTGTCGCAGTTCTTACCGGGACCGCTGTCGATGCACTGACCCTCTCCACCGGTGGCGCCGGTCGCCAGAGAGTCTCCGTTCCAGGCGGTCGTCGCTCCCAGAGAGGGAGCAATTGATCCGCCTGACGGCGTGGCCGCGCGCCCGCGGAAAAACGTGCCCATGCAAGCCAGAACTGCCAGCGCGACAGATAAAAGGATGAACAGGAAAGTATGGATTCTGCTGTAGCGACGAGTGTTTCGCATGAGTGCCTCCCAGTATCAAAACCAAATCGAGTCGAGATAATTTGGGGAGAAAATCTTCTTGAGCGTGACCCGATAATTGATCGCAGGGGTTGAGAAAAACTTGAGACTGCGCGGGGAAAATCAGGCGTGTGGATTTGTCATGCGAAGAAAAGCAAATCGCAATCATCCTGTGGGGAAACGAGCTGCGAAGCAGCGATAGAGCTAAGCCCAAGGCGAGGCTTTGCGAGCCTTGGGTAACCGTGCACCGTAATGAAAAACTGCGAAGCAGCGTCAGAGTTTTCGGCACGGGTGACACAAGCTTTCCTTGGGTTTGACTCTGTCGCTGCTTCGCAGCTCGTTGAATGAATACCGCGATGTCCCAAGGCTCGCAAAGCCTCCGCCTTGGGCTTAACTCTTACCGCCGCTCCGCGGCTCCATCGAGTTTTTGGCCGCTGAACCCACGGCTCGCGCAGGGCTTACGCCGCTCCGCGGCTTGAATTAGTGACACTCAGTCCACGCCGAAAAAAAGGCCCCTCCGAGGACTGAGTCTCAGAGAGGCACTTCAAGTGGGGCGAGAGAACTCGCACCAGAAAAAGCTAATCAGGCTCTGACGAGCGGGACGCCGGGACTGGAGCGCAAGCGTCCTCGCTTGCAACCTCGCTGATCTCACAAGCAAGCGGGACGCTTGCGCTCCAGTCAGGTGCTCACGGTTTTATCAGCTTCGACGTCACCGTATTCAGCAGCGGGTTGTAAGTCAGACTGTAAAGCACCGTTGTGATCGTGCTCGTCGAACTTGTGCCGCTTGTTGCAGTGCCTCCGCCGGTGCCGCCTCCGCCTGAACTGCTACTTGACGATCCGCCGGCCGCGCTGCGATCGACATTTCCGATCACGTTGAAGGTGACCGTGAATGCTTCGTTGTTCGGATTGTTGAATCTCAGGTTGCGAGCCCCCGAGACTTCGTTTGCCGTCAGCGCGTTGTCAGTGCCCAGCTTCGTGCTGTAATCCCATAAAGCACCGGCGCCCGTTTTGCCGTTATCAGCGTTGGCTACTGTGACGCGACCAGTTGCTGAAGTGATGCTCGCAACTTCAATCCGCATCGGCGCAAAGATGGTCGTGCTTGAAGTGTTCTTGATCGTCATGTCGTACGAGCTGACGCCAAGCGACGAGCGCGCGTTCGACGTTGCCAGGCTGACCAAAGAAGTCACCGACTGCTCGATTGTCGAAGAGACGGTGAAGGCCACCGACGTCACGGGTGATGGCGCGCGGCCGTTGATGCGCTGCCGCACGTAGGCGGTGTGCGCACCAACCGGAAGATCAGCGCCGCTCAGTTGCAGCGACCAACTGTTGGCACTGACCGCGTCCCCGAGTGAGGCCGCGCGCGATGAAGTGAAGTTGGGATCGTCGATCGAAACTTCAACTACTCCATCGAGTTTGGGCCCGCCGTCACCAATCGTGTAGCTCAACGCGCCGGCCGTATCGACCTGAATCGGCAAGCTGGTGACGTTTGGCGTCCCGCCGACGGCAGGAGCCAGCGGTCCACGTTCACTAAACGCATAACCGGTCACGCTCGTGAAGACCGCTCCGTTCGCCGGATTGCCCAGCAGCGTCCGCGGAATCTTCATCGTGATGATTCCCGGCGCGGTATTCGTCACCGAACCCTGGGCCGAAAGTGAATTAACTGCGTCCGGGTTGTAGGTGATGTACTTCTTCGAGGTGGTCGAATTGATTGAACCCAGATCACCCGTCAGGAAGCGTGCCTGGCCGGCGCGGAATTCGGCGCCCACCCAGAACACCCTGTTGCCGGAGTGCATCTGCGTCAGATAAAGCACGCCGTCACCGCCTGATTGCGCCGGCGCGGTGGCCAACGACGTGGTTGTTAGATCAGCAACCTGCATGGCCACGGTTACGGAGTTGGCGTCGTCGCTAAGCGAGACTGACTTCAGATCCAACGCCGGGATGTTGCTGCCGATGACGGCTCCATGATCCGGGAACGTCGCATCGGCATTCTCATCGCGATCGAAATTCTTTGGCGTGAGCGTCTGCGTTCCACTCAACGTCATCGAAATGGTTCTGATCGTGTCGCCGGCTGCCGGTTGAGAAACGGTAACCGTACCGGCTGTCTCAATGATCGATCCGACAGAACTGAACAAGCTTGCGCCACCTGTCTGGCGGGCCACCATCACGTACGGCGCCGGCAGTTGGTTAGTGCTGTCGTTGTAGGTGATGTAAGCCGCGCCGTGCGAATCGATGTCGATCGACGGGAACTCGGCAAAGCTTCGATCACGCGGTTCGCCCGAGAGTGTGCTGATGTCGCAGTTGAGCCCTTCGAGACAGATCTCACCATTATGGATCGTGTTCTCGTTGACCTTGTTCGTAGTGAACGCCGGATTGCCGCTCAAAGCGTCGAGCGTCTGGGCCATTTCAATGTCCCACCTCGCGCTTTCGTTGTTGCTGCCGTCGCTGTGGTACCAAATGATGTCCACACGTCCGGGATCGCCCGCGACGATCCAGGGCATGATGTTCATGCCGGTCATCGAGGTCGGATTCACTTGTGCCGGCGCGGTCCAATGCTCGCCGCGATCGGTTGACGCCGCCGTCTTGATCCTGGCGCCATCAGACCAGACCGCGTAGAGATTGCCGGCTTTATCGATTGAGAGCACCGGGAAGACTGTCGAAACACTGCCGCTGCCCGGAGTCGGAATCGTCAAATCGTTGATGATGTAAGGCGAGCCGTCGTTCAGGTCCGCGATGCGAATCAACTTCAGCGTGCTGCCTGAAAAGTAAATCTGATAAAGCAGGATTGCGTCTTTCGGTGTTCCGTTGACGTTGATGCTGCGCTTCGTCTTATCCACCTCGAGCGGACCGGACTGGCCCACGTTGCCGATAATCTGAGCGGTCCAGGTCTTACCGGCATCGGTGGTCTTGGACATATGGAAGTTGCCGCTACCAACGGCGACGGCTAGATTGCGGACGGTCGAATACGCAATGCCGTCACCGAAGGCGGCGACCCATTGACGGTCGTCAGTCGCGCCTTCCGGATCGTCACCTCCGCCGATGCAGGTCAGCGGATTGTTTCGATCGAGTGGGAAGGTGTTGCCTCCGTCTTCTGAAACAGCCGCAGTAGTGCAGGCCGCCGACAGATCGACGTAGTACAGTCGATTGCGATCGTCAAAGTCCATGTGCGTGTCACCACCGCCGGGACCCGTGACCGCGTCACGCGAGACCGGCGAGCCGAGTGGAATAAAAGTGCGGCCATGATCGGTTGATTTCCAGAGCAGGCTCACCGTGGTGCTGAAGCCAAACGGCGACGACACAAAGATGTTGTCCTGCTTATCGACGCGGATGAAGGGTTCACCACCAACCGCTGAGAAGTCTGCCAAGGTGTTATGTCCGAACGTCGCTGCCGGCGGCGCCTGTCCTGGAGTTGGAGTCGGCGTCGCTGTCGGCGTAGGCGTAGGTGTCGGCGTTGGTGTTGGAGTCGGCGTCACTGTCGGCGTCGGTGTCGGCGTCGGATTGCTGCAGTTGTCGTACGCCGCGAACATACGCTTGCCAGTCAACTGACGCGCGATCGCGTTCTTTGAAGCGAAGTCATTGCCGGAAGTGCCCGCGATACAGCCGGCAGAGATGCAACCATCGTCGTAGCCGACGAGCACGCGGCCTTGCTTGTCGATCGTCGCGTCAAAGAAGTCGAGTAAATTACGGCACGTTCCGTCGTCGCAGATACCACCGCGCTGAATTGGATCGCCCGGTGTTGCATTGACTGTGGTCCACGTCACGCCGCCGTCATACGTTGTGGCAATGAATAGATACCAAACCCCGCTGAACGCCGGGTCGTTGAAGTTGCTTCCCGGTGTCGTGGTGCCGAAGAAGGCGAATGCGGCACGGTTACCATCGCCGGCAACCACCGCTGGGAACACGCTGTTCTGAATTCCCAATTGCGCGCCGACATCACTGTCGTTAATCCAGGTCACGCCTTTATCTTTCGAAACCGCGATGCGAGCGTGACCGTCGTTGGCCTGATATCCAAAATAAATCGTTCCGTCGGTTGCGATTCCGACTGAAGGATCGCTCTTGGTGGCGTTGCCGTTGCCGGTTGAAGTCGTCACCGGACGGACCGTCCACGTCAAGCCATTGTTTTCCGAAAGGACGATCGCCTGTTTGCTGTTTTCGTGGTATGGCAGACTGCCGCCGCAACCCTTGTTGGGAACGATCGCCATTCCGTTGGCTCCGACTTTGATGTGACCGTGCAGGCCGGCACAATCGCCGATGGTGTAAATTGGCACGGCTGGTCCGAAGGTCCGGCCACCGTCAACGCTGATCGAACAAACGGCGTCAGCAACATCCTGCGAACAATAATAGACAGCGTTCTTGTAGCCCCCGCCGACGCCGCCGGTCAGAGGCGGCGCAAATGGTCCACCACCAATTGTTTGATGATCAACTCCCGAAATGATTCCCGAACCCTGGCTGACGCTGAAGGTGCGGCCATCATCGTCCGAAATATCAGTGGTTGAAGTCGGCGTTCCGCCCAGCAACTGGCTAAACAAAGTGCGACCGGTTTCGCGATCGGTATACATGATGGGATCGCCCAACACTCGCGTCTGGCTGGCGGTTGGCAAGGTCGCAGTCGGTTCCCAATTGGCGACCGGTGCTGCCGGGTTGCTGTCATCAAAGATGACGCGCAGGGCTGTCAGATTGTTTATTCCGCCATAGCTAAGCACTGTTCCCCCATTCGGGGTGCCGTTGAAGGTCTGCTCGGTCGTCCAGTTGACTCCGATAGACGGTTCGCCCCAACTGGTGCCAAGTCCATTCGGCGATTTGTGAATCGAAAAGATAGTCGGATTGTTCGCCGGACATCCCGAAGGTGTCGGTGTTGGTATCGGCGTCGGAGTCGGTGAACCAGTCGGGGATGGTGTCGGCGTAGGATTTGGATCCGCGCCGGCAACTGGCATAGTCACCGTCGAGTCGCACGGCTGGCTGCCGGTTGTCCCCGGACACGCAGATTGTGAATCGTAGTAAATGTGCGTATTGACTTGACCATCGACGAAGACCGGATCGATGTGCAGGACAAACTTGGTACTGGCGGTGATTGGCGGAACTGTTACCGTGGCCTGAAGCATCTGGGGCACATTCGGCAAGTCAGGCGTCAGTCCAGTGACGCGCTGTTCGAAAACCTTCACGCCGTCAGCCCAAAGCCGAATGTCCCAATCCGTGTTCAGTCCCGCGGTCGCGCTGCAGCCACTGCAGGAAGCCCAGAACTTCAAGGTCATGGGACCGCTCAAGGTAGTTGTGGAATTGAGATTCCAGATCCAACTTGGATCGTAAATATTCTGATCGGCAGTACCGCTCAGTAACGGATCGGGCACGTCCCAATGCGCAGGCACAGTGGTGCCCAGAGTCTGTCGTGTATCCAGGAACGGACCGCCGGCAGCGACCACGTCGACCATGCCGAAACCAGTGAAGCCGGTATCGTCAGTGGCGTTGCCGTGAAAGTGCAGAACGTTTGATCCCGGTTGCGGCGTTGGAGTTGGAGTGGGACTCCCAGACGGCGTTGGCGTCGGTGAAGGCTCGCCAGACGGATCGTATGCTGCGAACAAACGGCGACCGTTTACCTGGCGCGCGATCGTCGCTTTCTTCGCGTGCGAACTGGATGCATCAGAGCAATTGAGACAACCATCAGCGTACCCGACGAGCACGCGGCCTTCTTTGTCCACGGCTTCGCCCATGAAATCGAGCAGGTTGCGGCACGGATTGCTGCCGCCCTGCATCCAGATGCAGCCACGCTGAACTGGATCAGTGGGTGTCGCATCGATCGTGGTCCAGGTCTGGCCCGAATCAAATGTGTGCGCTATGTAGAGATGCCATTCACCTGGGAAGTTTGCATCCTGAAAAGGACCTGCGGTTGGAGTTCCCAGAAAAGCGAACGCCGCGCGATCATCATCGCCCGCAACCACGCGTGGAAAAGATGAGTTCTTAATTCCAAACGCCGCGCCGACATCCCTGCTTGGCGTCCAGGTCAATCCTTTGTCATGAGACACCGTTGCTTTGGCAACTCCGTCCCCGTTCTGAAAACCGAAATAGACTGTGCCTTGCGCGCCGATAGCCACGCCGGGATCGCCAGCCCCTTGCAGACTGTCGGGCACTGGCCGGACGCTCCAGGTAATGCCGTTGTTCTCAGAAACGACTACGCCCTGGTTGCCACCGCAGCTCTTGTTTGGCACGTACACCGTGCCGTCGGAACCAACCATTGGATGGCCGTGCAGTCCGCTGCATTCACTCGTGTAAATCGGAACGCCCGGGCCGTAAGTCAAACCGCCATCGTCGCTCCGCGAGCAATAGGCAGTCACGCCTGATTGGGCGCAGTAATACACGGAGTGCGCGTAAGCCGGCGCCGGCAGTTCGCGCGGGAATGGATCGGCGAAAGGTCCACCGCCGACGGATTGGTGATCGGCGCCGCTCGGTGGCCCACAACCTTCGTCGGGAATCCATGTGTCGCCGTCGTCGTCGGTGACTGCCGACAAACTGCATCCGTCAGTCAGTACCGCGAGCGAGTTCGCCGCCGCCGGCGTGATCAATTGCGAGACGATCGTGCGGCCCGTCGATCGATCGGTGAAGAGAATCGGGTCCATCGTGATGACGCCAGTCCAGAGAAAACTCTTATCTTCCCAGGTTGCGCGCGCCGGTACCGTCGCGTCATCAAACGTGACGCGCAGAGTTTCCGTCCCGGCGATCATCATCGCGCGGCCCGTCTTCCAGTTGACGCCGATAGTTGGCTCGCCTGAGTCGTTCCCCATGCTGCCGGGCGCCGCAAAGTTGTGATAGCTGATATTGGTGTCGGTCCCCTGCGCGGCAGGATTGGCGAAGTAATGTTTGAGCTCGGCGCTCGCCGCATAACTGTTCGTGTCGGCTCCCACCAACGGTGCGAACGGCGCAGCGGCCACGACGTAATTCCCCGAAGGCGGATTGATCAGCGTTACGAGTTCGACGACGCCAGGACTGTTTCCCGATCCATCGACGAGATTTCCGTTTGGGCCAAAGACCTGCATGTCCCAATCGCCCTGCGGCTGCAATTTGATTTCGAGCAGGTAAGGACCGTAACTCGAAGCGGGGGCCTGGAAGTTCACGCCAAAGTTATCGCACCCGGAATTGTTAGACGTGCCGCAGTCTGAAGATCCGGAAGCCGGCTTGATTTGGCCGACCCAGGTGACTTTGGCGTTCGCTTCGGAGACTGATCCGGAGGCCGGTGTCGCTCCGCGTGAGATCGGAATATTTACAATGACGATCGCCACGGCCGCAACAAAGAACAATGCGGCCAGCACCAATCTGAATTTCCTGATTGTCGAAATCGCTCTTGAATCAGCCAGCTTCGTAAACATTTCCGAGTCTCCTTTTTTGATCGAGCCACTATCGAGTGCCGTAATTCATTTCAAAGAGAAAGAGCTGAGCAGAAGCTTTCCGCTCAGCTCGATTCAGTTACTTCAATACCGTTACGACTTTGGTCAGCGGATTGAACGTTAATCGCACGGTCTGCAGCGTGTTCACTCCCTGAATCGTCGGCAGTGCCGTTGAGCCACTGCCGCTGCTGCTGCCTGGAGCCATGCCTGCCGGAAAGTATTGCTTGCTGACGATGTTGACCTGCGTCGGCCCGTTGACGAATCCCGTAACGCGATAGATGTACGTCTTGCCGGGCGTCATCGCGCCACTGACGAACTCATGCGGCCCGAGGTTGCCGGAAGAGGAAAGCACGTGGCCTTCGCTGTCTCGCAACTGCAGATCCAGATCCGGCAAGGCGCCGGCGGAAACCGGGAACGTGTTCACCTCGCCGTCGACGCCGAATGAGTTCGGTTTGGCGAGGAAAGGAATGTCCACAAAATCCACGCCGCTGACCAAAACGTTGCCGCCACTGCCGGCGACGACAATTCCGGAGACGGTTTCGCTTTGTGTCGAGAAGCGAACATCTGCCGGCGGCAGGCCTGTGCCGGCGCCATCGCCCGGTTGGCTACCGTTAACAGCTATGGGCGCGGTGCGAACTCGCGCGCTGATGGTCGCCGTCACGGTGAACAGACGCGAATACGGATCGCTGAATTTCACGTGACGTGCGGCCGACGTTGCGCCGCCATTGACGGTTTGGTTGTAGACGAAGGCGGCCGGATTCGACTGGCCATCACCGCCGTTGTCGGCGTTGATTACTTTCACCGTCGGATCAGAAATGGCGACAATGCGAACGGTGATAGGCGAATATGCAATTCCATCAGGCGATGAAATGCCGTTGTTCCTGAGCAGCTGATCCATTTCAAACACGCCGCCGGCCAACGTCGGGTTCGTGATTGAAATTGTGAACGATGAGGTGACGTCCTGAATCTGGCTGTTGACGGCCGTGCCGGCGCTAAGATCAGAAACACCGGCCTGGCGATTTGAATTAATCGATATCGCCCGGACCGCATACTCGGTATCGAGCATCTCGTTGAAGCCATTGGTAGTGGTCGAACTCAGACCTGCAGGTCCGAAAAATTCAGCCGTGAATCCCTTGTCTTCATAAGTCGTCGCCGGATCCGTCACATAAGCCACATGACTCCAGCCGTTCGTTGACGCGTCACCGTCGAGATAGGTATGCAAAGGAGCACCGGCAAACTGTCTTTGGCCCGCCGTCCCGGTTCTGCGTTTGAAGATCTCGTATGCGAACGCGCCCGGCGCCGGTTGCCAGGTGACGCGCAGAGAATTAGCCGAGGCCGGTTCGACCAGAACGCTCTGTGGAACGCCGTTGTTGTCCTGATTTGCTCCAGCGTGCGTCTGGTCTGCGGCAGATTGCGTTACGCGGGTAGAAATAGTCTGCCGTCCGCCAATGACCGAATCAGCATTGACCCCCATTTCGTGCGAGGCGAACACCTGCCAAATCAAGGCCTCATGTTGGCCGGGCGCGTCGAGGTTTGAAGGATCCGTTGAATAAAGAATTCGATCGGCTTCGATGACCGCGTCGCGGAATTTGACGAAGGTATCCGGCGAAGTCAGGCCAAGCAGGTAGATCGATCCGAGGTGCAGCCGCTCCCAAGACTCCTGTCCCTGCGAAATCTGACGCGTAGGCGAACCATCAAGCAATGCCGGCCGTAGGAACCTGAGTTGCGGCTCAGCTGCCTTCATCAAGAAACGCAAATCCCACATCGTCGAGACATAAATCTCGCCGTCGCGGTGGACCTCAAATCCGTTTCCGCCGCGCGTGCCAAGCTGAGAATACTTGAGCGTGTTGTGAACCGAACGAATCCAGGCAAGGCGGGCGGCATCGCAATTCGTGTCCTCGGCAAAAATCTCGCAGTTACGCACGGCCTGTCGCAGGAGCGCACCCTGGGCCGCATATTCGCCAATGGCTTCCGCATCGGTGATCGTGTAGGCCCAAAGATCGGCCTGTGCTTCGTTCAGCGCGCCGCCCTCGTTTCCTTCCAGTCCGGCGATCGGAGTTGAGATCGAATGCGTGCCTTCGTGATAGACGACCGCTCCGTCTTTCCCGAGATCGTTAAAGAGATAGCCATGACCATAAACAGTCGGGTTAACAATGACCGTCTGCGGACCCGCCGGCGTATCCACCGTTTCAGTCACGGGCAGCGAGAACGCGTTGTCGAGTCCAAGAATAGATAGCAGCAGCGCATTGGGACTGCTGGTGTCTGCGCCGCCGCCAATCGCTACTCCGCCATCGCTCGGAAAATGAGGCAGGCCGACGAGCGGTCGATCACTGTTCGGAAAATTATCCGGGAAATCACCCTGACCAATGCGGTTGTGAATGGCGTCATCGCGTCGATGAATATCCGTGATGTACTCAACCAGGTAGTTGATGAAAAAGAAAATGTTTGCGTCGTCGATGTGTTCCGACGGCTCTGCCAGGTCGTCGGCTTCATTAGGTTGCGCTTCGAGCGGCGCGTTGGCGGTGCGGAAATGCCAGGTGCCCTGGGCCGCCTGGGCGAAAGGTTGCTGAACCGCGAGCACATTCTTGACCAGCGCATGCGGCCCGCTCATGAGTCCGGCCACGCCAGTCGCGTTCGTGCCCTCGTTGTAATTGCGCAAGTCAACGCGGAGCAATCCTTCGGGCTGGCCGTTGTCATCAAGCTTCAACTCGCCCGTGTCAGGATTGGCCATGACGGGATGATTTGGATAGATATCAGCGGTGTAGGGAAGCGCCGGCGCCTGCGCCAGCATTTTGTTTTCGCGTGAAAGAATCTGTCCGGTATTGGCATCGACTTGAGTGATGTACAGCCCGATTGGGTTGCGCGAAAAGGTGATGACATTCCACGCCAGCTTGTAACCGTCGGCCGTCGGGAAAATGTTCAGCTTCGGCGCACGTAGCACCGGCGCGATCTCCTGCTGCAATGCGTCGTAGGCTTTAGTCAGATATTGTTCGCTGCCGGACGGTCTGGAGATCGCATATTGCGCCAGCGCCGTTTGTGATTTGGCAATCGCCGCATCGCTGCTGAGCGCCGGCGCGGCCGGAACACTGACGTCGCGGAAAGTCGAGCCCATGACCATGCGAATCTCTTTGTTCGCAGTCATCACGAAGCCCAGCCCGCCGTTGACGACATTTGCGCCGCCGACATTCTGCTGAAACTTGACCAGATAACCACCCATCGCCTCTTTCTGGTCGACCAGCTTGAGCGACGCCGGATCGATACCGAACAAGGTCGAGTTCGCGGCGACGAAAGTGCGGGCGGCGTTCTCAGGCGTGTCATTCGAAGCGCCGGTATGAAAACCCATGATGACGTCAGGAGATCCGGCAAACGCGTTCCAACGCACTGTTGCGTTGCTGTAATTCGATTTGAACTGATTAAGCGCGCCCGCCTGTGCGGAAGTAACTTTGCGCACGGCGGCCGCCGTGGCATTCACGTCGACATTCGGTGCGCCATACTTCGTCAGATCTACTTTCGAGCTGCTCGCCCCGCGCGATTTGCACCATGGCAGAATTGCCAGAGCAGCCACGATGGCGATGGCGAGCATGACTACGATCTTTGTGCGATTGCCTTTGAGTCTCATCTGCTTTTCTCCTGCGGCTTCCTACCGGTAATTGGCGCATGGACGGAAAGCCAGGCAGCGCAACACTGCCTGGCCTTCGGATCAATTGAGTTACTGCAACTTGATAAGTTGCTTTGTAACGGTTTTGGTCAGCGGGTTGGCCGTGAAGCGCATCACGGCGGTGATTTTGGTCAGCGGTAAGAGACTGCCCGAACCGCCGCTTGCTGGTGGAGGCGCCGTGCCGCCGGATGATGACGATGAACTCGAGCTGGATGACGTGCCAGTCGAGACATAACCCGTCACCAGCACATCCCACGAGAACATCTCAGACGCGCTGTCCTGGAAACGCACCGTACGCGACGCAGTAGTTTCAGCCGGGCTGAATAACTGATCGCTCCCGAGCTTTTGCGAGAAGCTGAACAACGCTGCGTTCGCCTGGCTCTTGCCGGTGCCGCCGTTGTCGGCGTTGATGATGCGTACATTTCCGGAAGCCGAATTCACCGCGATGACGTTGAAATCGACAAAGGGAACGTAAGCCTGCGTCGAGTTGCTGATCAGATTCACATCCTGCTGCCAGACTCCGCCGACCAGCGAGATGTTCGAAATGGGATAACTGACCAGACTGGTGATGTCGACCTTCGAACGCTGATCGACCAGAACGCTGACTACGTTTCCGACATTCGTTACGTATTTCCCAATCTGTCCGGGATGAATACCGCGGACGCGGAACGAGTAGGTGTCATTCGCAAGGTTCGTAAGATTGAAACTGTTGGTGCTCGCCGCGACGTCGGCAATGACTTGCCAGTCAGGATTCGCTGAGCTGGATCGTTCGATCTCGAATCCCTGCTCACCACCCACCGGTGTCCAGCTAAGCGTGACGTTACCGTCGAAATCAACCTGACGATTCTGGTCGTCGGTAAAGTCGGCGGGAATTGTTTGGGCCGCCGGCGCCTCGGGACCTTTCGAAAGGTCGCTGGTAATCGTGACGTCAGTCGCGACATTCAGGAATCCCTTCAAGCGATGCGTGTAGGTTCCGCCTCGGTTAACGGGCACGTTGACTTGTTCGGTCGCACCGGCCGGACCGCCAGAGCTGGCGATGACGTTGCCATCCGGATCGAGCAGCTCATAATCGATGTCTTCCTGGCTGCCGGTCGGCCGTTGGAACCACTCCACCGACACGTTGATTTGATAAGTCGAAGCGCTGACCTCAAAGGGCACGTCAACCGGCGGCGCTACTCCCAGGCCGTAATCGCCGGCCGGCACCTGCGCAGTTTGTATGATCGTCTGCGAGTCCGGTCGGGCCGGAAGACTCCGGCCTGGTCTGAAGAAGAACGGCATGCGCAGAGATTCTTTGTTGTCGCTGCGCACGGCCGTAACGAACCACTGCATTTGGATTCTTTCAAAGATCACGGACGTGCCCACGGTCTTCGCGGCCATCACGTCGCGAATCTGATCGCCATTAAATGTGGCATTCACGGTGAAAGTAGCCGAACCGTTTGCGGCCACGCTGACGCTCGACTGTGAAGTCGAAACGTTTATTCCGGTCAACTGCAAATCGCGGTTATTAGCGACGCTCAGGTTGTAGGTGCCGCCTTCGCCGGACATGTCGCGCAGCGTCACTGTGATTGGCGCCGTGTAGGTAATGCGATTGTTCGCCACCGGCACTTCGCCATACGAATAGCTGCCGAGGATGCTCGGCTTATCGATGCCGTCGCCTACAACTCCCATCAGGGCTTTGGCGTTGACGGCGTGGAACACGTCAATCAGTCCGCCGCCTTGCGCGATGATCGAATCAGCATCCGGCCCGTCGGCTTTTGACGTACCGGTTTGACTGCGCATGTTCGTTGCAGTGTTGATGAGGACGGTGCGCAGAACATCAGGCGACCAGTCCAGATGCGCTTGCTTGATCAAAGTGGCTGCGCCCGCCGTGTGCGGCGAAGCCATCGAGGTGCCATCGAGGCGATAATAATTTGGTTCGCCTGCCGCGGTGGCCAGTCCGCCCAGTAATGATGCCGGCGGAACGGCGGCGAAAACTTGTACGCCAGGCGCGGAGACGTCCGGTTTAACTTGGCCCAACCCCGTGACTGGACCACGCGAGCTGAAGCTCGCCATGTCGCCCATGAACACATCGCTGAAAGTTGGGTTAATGCGAATCGGCGATTCGGAAACTGCTCCATCGGCCGGGTCGCCGCTGTTGTCATCCGTCGAAGAGAGAGCATCGAGCAGAACTTCGCCATCGGCCGTCGAGATCGTCGCCGACGGGATCAAGGTCCTGACGCCGTTCACGCCGGCGCGGTCATCAAAGAAGATAATGCCGACTGCCCCGGCCTGTTGGGCGCGCGCGGTCGTGTCGAAATAGCTCGTTGAATAGTTTTTCAGAATCGCGATGCGGCCCGCGACCGTCGCCGGCCAGACCACGGGATCGTTGACGTAGACATAACGCTGCGCCATGCCGCCGGCGGGTATTGCAGCCGAACCAGATGCGGCGATTAGCTTAATCTTATTGAAGCCCGCGGCCGTCGGGTACTGGCTGGCAGGCGTGACCGCTCCCACCTGGGCGGCGGGAAAAGCGGAAGCCTGAAGCATATCCGCCGACCAAACCGCACCGGCGCTTCCCGGATGCGTGGTCGCGCCGACTGAAATCACGTGGATCCCGGCGGCGGGTGATCCGGTGGTGCCTTCGCCCGGGCCCGAGTTCCCGGAGGCGGCGACTACGACTGCTCCCGCGAGTGCGGCGTTGCTGGCGGCAATCGCCGTTGGATTATCCGGACCGCCGCCGCCCCCGAGGCTCATGTTGATGACGTGCGCAACCGGCTTTGGCAGCTGCGCATTGTTCAAGGTGAACGGCGAAACCGAATCTTCCAGAGCCATGATGATGTTTGAAGAATCGCAGCCGCCGATCGGCTGGACCTGGCTCACGGTTGATTCGACGTCGCTACAAACTTTGTAAGACATGAGCTTCGCTTGCGGCGCGACGCCATGAATTCGCGTTCCATTCATGGTCTGGGCGAGAAAGCCGGCGACCGTCGACGCGACGTGAGTGCCGTGACCGAATCCATCTTCGACCGCGCTGTCGGTCAACGGCAGGTAGTACACAACTTTCTTGTTGGTGTTGCTTTGGGTTGTACCAGCCGGCAGCACCGCGAGTCTCGGCGGAGTTGGATCGCCGCCGAACATCGGATGTGTCCAGTCGATTCCGGTGTCGATGATCGACACGTACATGCCCTGGCCTTCGTAGCCTTCGTTAAAAGTGTCGAACGGCGTCAGCTCCGGAAACTTTCCGTAAACCTGCGGCGCGCGAATGTACGGCACGCTGTTATTGAGACTCGTTATCAGCCTTTCATCTGAGTGCACACTCTTCACTTGGGACATGGTGCGAATGGCGCCGATGGAAGATTCGGGGACCTTCAGAGCCATGCCATCAAACACCAGCGTGTAACGGAGGGGCACCGTGGCCGCGACGTTGCCGTCAAAGTTCCTGACGGTCCGCGTCACGACCGCGGCGGCCACGCCTTTGGCGGCAAGCGCTTTAAGGAAGTCGTCTTGTTTCGCGCTCAACTGGTTGCGATAGGCCATTAGTTGATCCTGCGAAACCGCACCGCCGGATTTTTCCGCGCGCGCTTTGTAGACGGCGCCCGGCTCGTCCCGCAATTCGACGATCACCGAAACTATGCTGCTGCTACTGGTCGCGGTTGAGACGTAAAAAGGCAGGGCAAGCAAAACCGAAATAACCACGGCAGCGGCGAAATACTTAAGAAAACGAAACATGTCGGACCTCCTCAGGTGTTTCAAGTGAAGTTGAATTTCAATGGTCCGAGGTTAATAGGAGAGGGTTGAGTCAGACTTGAGCAATCCTTGAGAAGGTGGTTGAGGTTGAGGGTTGGGGGTTAGAAGCAAGGAAAATGCAATAAAGGTGAGGAGGAGAAACCCGCGAAGAGGGTTTATGTGAAGTGCGCCGGCAGAGCGAAGCGGCGACGGCGCTTTGGATTTCTAAAGCCGCCGGCCGGATCGATCCAAGGGCACTGTTCGATCTTTACAAAAAATGAGGAGTACTTTTTGAGGCGAGGTAGCGATCCAAAGCGCCGTCGCCGTCCCGATGAATCGGGACTCTGCCGGCCCACTCCAAAGGCTGCTGTCGGCTCTCGCGGCCTCAGATCCGGTGGCGCGGGTGGGAGCGCGCGCGAGAACGATTGCTCTTCACAAACCGTCTCGCGCGTCGCCTGCTTCCGGCTTCGGACAGTGTCGTCCCCTAAACAGTTCTGCGTCCGGTGACCAGGTTGATTACCAGGACGATCAGTGCCAGCAGCAGCAGCAAGTGAATGAATCCACCCATTGTGTAGCTGGACACCAAACCAACGAGCCAAAGGATCAAAAGAATTACAAAGATTGTCCACAACATGGTTGCTTCCTCCTTATCAGCGAAAACATGGCTTCAACTTGCATCGCTGTCGGAGGTATTGGCAACGTCCGTGCCTCGTAAGTGCGGATTGACAGATTCAGCGATTTTACAGTGAATGCGGGCAGATCGTGTCTTGCCGAAAGGCGGTGAGTGTACGGAAGCGGGGCACACGTGGATTTGATGAGACTCCTCGTTTTGGTAGGTGCTCAATGCCGTCGAAGGCTCCGCATTCGACAGTGGCGGACTTGAGGCTGTGGATCAAAGGTGGAAATGAGTTTGATGCGTCCGAGCTTGCATTAATCCAAAGCGAGCTTCCTGATCCCACCTCCTTACGGAGGTGGTACTGACCCTGTTTTTGAGTTGCCTGGCGATTTAAGCGGCGCCGACTCCGACTCTAACGGCTCAGCTTTTTCAATCGCGAGATATATCGGCCCAGCACCCAGGATCTCAACCAGCCAAGAGCCAATGCCGCGTTTATTCCAAATCCGGTAATGCACCTGTTCACCGGCGCTCACCTCGAACTCAACTGTCCTGGCGTGAAAGGTATTGTCTATCCGCAGACGGTGATGGCCTGGCTCAACTTCAACAAGTGTTGACGTGCCGCTTTTGAGGAGGTTCAAGTCATCGTCGTCAAGGGCGAGTTTTATGCCTCTGGCCAGGTAGTCGCCTTCGTTCTTGTGCGTCACGCGCAGTTGGCCCATCGCGGCATCATTGGTGTTGGTTAATTCGTCCACGTTGTTTGATATCAGTATGAGCCTGCATGCCTCAGGATCAAACCGGACGCTTTGCGTCCCGGCGAGTTCGCTGGAATCGAGTCAGAACCAGGAGCGATAGCGACTGGTGAAAAGACGGATGCAATCGAGAAGGCGAGAGAATGTCCGGTCGTTGCTTTCCCAAAAGCCTGGTCCACCTTTCATTCAGACCGGGGTTCAGCCCGGTCTCGCCTTGCATAACGAAGTCAGCTTAACCGTTTTTAACGGTTTACTCTTCTTCTCTCGGGGGAGATGTCGTTGAGCAAAACAAGTTGCAGACCAACCCGAATGGAAACCGTTGAAACGGTAGCGACATACTTGACTCCGCACGTGATTCTGTCGACCTTCGATGAGACCGCTGCAATGGCTCTGCCACTCTGATGCGCGG
>Ga0070703_10000098_pt1 | contig 44872 bp, 35 predicted proteins | sample KBSK5251metaG_FD_65453 | JGI IMG/M metagenome (GOLD analysis project Ga0070703, IMG submission 65453) | Corn, switchgrass and miscanthus rhizosphere microbial communities from Kellogg Biological Station, Michigan, USA - KBS K5-25-1 metaG | ecosystem: Host-associated > Plants > Roots >... | reverse complement strand
GGGGGGGGGGGGGGGCAAGGTCTATGCCAAACTCAACAGAGGTAAGGTTGGTTGCGTGGCGTTAGACCAGCGAGTGTCCCCCTGAGATTTGGTGCGGAATCGCGTTTTCGGGGCTGCATTTGTGCTTCAAAGATTGAAAAGACGGGCAGTTAAGCAAAGTCCCCAAGTGAAATTCCAGTGTTTTCTGGGCCGCAAGTTGTGCTTCAAAGATTGAAAAGACAGGGAGTTAAGCAAAGTCCTCAAGTGAAATTCCAGTGTTCCCCAAGTGAAAGGCATCTTCAAATGTTGATGTTATTACGTTTCGCGCCGCGCGAGAAACGTAAGTCCGCTGCGTAAGAACGGCAGCCCCGAAGCGGGGGTGTCGTCTCTGATTCATCAGGTGCGCAGCACCTTTCTCATAGTTGGTGATCGTTTGCCTAGTCTCAGCAAGCATCTTGAAAATCTCTTGCAAACGACGATACCGCCATTCAATGCAAGAGTCTGTTCATGCAAGGGTCTTGACAATAACGGAACACGGTAGTAGATTTCGCGCCGTCATAATGCAACATTCGTTGCGTGAACTCTTAAAGTCTTGTTCTTGCGGTCCGGCAGGGTCTAACTTGCTGGTGGACCCTACCAAGGAAACAGTCCCTAGGTAAAGCCCGACAACAACGCGCTTCAAGCCGTTCTGGCTGAAGAGTCCGTCCGATTTTTAGTAGGAGGAACCCGCCATGGCATTTATCTCAAAGAGAAACAAGAGAAGAGAACGAGAGATCCAGAAAGCTCTCAACAACCGTTTGGAATTGGTGAAAGAGGGTTTCACTCGTCGCGACTTAATCAAAATGGGATTGATGACCAGCGCGGGGGTGCTGATCGCGAAGGGTGGACTCACGCACGCTCAGTGGGGCGGCCATAACGGTAGCAGTTGCTACGGCAACAACTGCAATGTCGGGTGCAGCCCACAGCCAGCCCAAGTGTTCATCGATCCAATGCCGATTCCGCCGGAATTGCCGGCGCGGCCATTAACTGATCCTGGATTAACTTTCGGCGCGGCCCCGCAACAGTTTCCCTTCAACACGATCAATCCGGCCACCGGTCTTCCTTACGAAGGACGTGGCCAATACAACGGCACGCTGCGGCCGGGAACGGATTTTTTCCAGTTCTTTACCCAGTACCCTACGCAGAAGTATTACGTCGAACGCATCAGAGCAAACAACAATTTCAGGTTCACTTCGGATACGAACATTCCGGCTCAAACAATCTGGGGATTTAATCTGGGCGGCAGCGCCACCAGCGACGTCGCGACAATGCCAGGCCCTACAGTCGTCAGTCACTATCAGGAGCCCTGGCTGATTCGCCGCTACAACGAGTTGCCGACGCAGAGCCAGAACGGCGGCTTCGGCGTTCCCGAGATGTCCACGCACCTGCACAACTTTCACACCGCGCCCGAGAGCGACGGCGGTCCCTGCCGCTACTTTTTCCGCGGGCAGTATTTCGATCAGTACTTCACCGGACAGCAGGCGGGATTCGCTTCGACCCATCAACCCAACGGCGACATCAACGAATCGTTGAGCAGCCTCTGGTATCACGATCATCGCATTGATCACACTGCTGAAAACACTTACAAGGGCCTGGCAGGCTTTCATCTGATCTTCAACCAGTTTGACACCGGGAATGAGACCACCGGGTTCCGTCTGCCGAGTTATCCGCAGTACGACGTCCCGATCATGCTCAACGACAAGTTGCTCGATCCCAGCACCGGGCTGCTCTGCTTTGACTCTTTCAATTTCAAGGGACTGCTCGGCGACATTCAGCTGGCGAACGGCATCATTCAACCTTTCTTCAACGTCAGCCAGCGGCGCTATCGTTTCCGCGTACTGAACGGCGGGCCGTCGCGCTTCTATGAATTGTTCCTGACCGATCCGCTCACTCCCAGCACGCAGATTCCGTTCTGGGTGATCGCTGACGACGGAAACCTTTTGCCCACGCCGATTCAGGTGACCAGCATTCGGCTGGGCGTGGCCGAACGCTACGACATCATCATCGACTTCAATGCGGTCAAGAGTTTGATCGGCAGCCACACCAAAGTGCGTCTGGAAAATCGTTTGATTCAGGACGATGGCCAGGGTCCGAGCTGCGATCTTTTTTCCGCCGGTCAGGGTATGTCCTGCGTCGAGTTCAGGATTGGCAGTCCCGTCACCGACAACAGTGTCAACCCCGCGACGCATCCAGTGTTCTATCAACTGCCGAGCGTCATTACGCCGCGCATCACCCGGAACTTCAACTTTGATCGCGACAACGGCCAATGGGTAATCAACGGTAAGTTTGCGAACTGCAACGAACTCCGTTTCACCGTGAAACAGAATAGCGCGGAGAACTGGCTCTGGAGCAATCCGCGGAGCGATTGGCAGCACCCGATCCACGTCCACCTCGAAGAACACCAGATCCTAAGCCGGTCCAATAACGGCGGGCGTCGCTTCAGCTACAGCCATCACAGCCGGCGCGCCGGGCCCGGCTCTCCCGACTGGCGGTCGCACGGTGACTGCGCCTTTGGCGGCGGCGGCGGCGGCATCAGCACCACCCGCCCCAATGTTCCCAACGTGGAGGTGTCGCGCAAGGATGTTACCCGGCTGCAGGCCAATGAAGATGTGAAAGTCTTCTTCCGCTTCCGCGACTTTCAGGGCGACTGGGCGATGCACTGTCACAACACCATTCACGAAGATCACGCCATGATGCTGCTCTTTCAGGTGCAGCCCGGCGTGACTGACAACAACCAGAATCCCTAGCCGCAGGCACAACCGCCCAAGCAAGGAAAAGGAGTTCAAGATCATGGCAAAGATGACAAGAAGAAATTGGTTGGCGGTCGCGGGAGCGACTACGGCTGCCGTGGGAGCGAATAGTGTGTTCGCGCAGGAGCCAACACCGGCGAGCACGCACAATTACAACTTCCAGAAAATCTCGCCGCGTGAGCTGATCCAGCGACGCCACTTACCGAACGTGGAGTTGATCACTCAGGACAATCAGAAGGTTCACTTTTACACTGATCTCGTGAAGGACAGGCGCGTCGTCATCCAGTTCATGTTCGCACGATGCAAGGACATCTGCCCGGTGATCACCCATCACCTGGTTGAAGTACAGAAGATTCTAAAAGACCGTGTCGGTCGCGACATTTTCTTTTATTCGATCACTCTAAGTCCCGAAGAAGACAGCCCGCGCGACCTCAAGGCGTACGCAAAGATGCACGGAGTAGGGCAAGGCTGGACGTTTCTAACCGGCAAGCCCGACGACATTCTGCTGCTGCGCAAGTCGCTCGGCTTTTTCTACGACGATCCCAAAGAGGACGCTGATCGAAACAACCATTCCGGCATGCTCGTAGTCGGCACTGAGCCTCTCATGCGCTGGGCCATGTGTCAGGGCGGGGCCGCGCCTGACTGGATCGCCACCGTCATCCGAACGGAGGCGGATGCCCCGCTTACGGGATCGGTGGATGGAATTAGACAGACCGATCCGGCTGTGCGGCTGAAACGAGCACCGCAATCTCCTAAAGACCCAAACGCAATGCACCGGCATGGCTCAATGCGGGAGTGAACCAGCTAGTTCTCGCCGTCCATCGGCAACATCGGAAGTTCTTCAATCGAAGCGGACTTTCCTCTTTCCTAACGAGACGAAGGAAATAAGTGTAGGGCACGGGCTAAAAGCCCTGCGTGAGTGCGATGGAAACGGTGGTAAACGGCTTCTGATTATTAAGCAGCAATCGCACACCGGACGGGCTAATACCAATCGCCGCGGCAGCTTGTTTATTTCAACTCCTCCATCGGTTTCTAGGCAAGTAAGCGACTTTCCTCGTCAAAAGAGAGAACGGTTGTTCGTTTCCGTTCATCAGCAATACTAATTAGATCTCCGGGTCTGACGCGCTTGAATGGATTGGTCAGGAGCCAGTCATTGACAATCGCTTCATTCGGCATAGCGCGAAGGGTTGATAGTTCCCTGTTGACCGTGCAGACACTTAGCCGCGTGCCTCGTTTCGTAACTGAGAGCAGTCGCGCTTTTCGGTAGGCGCGCAGCGTCGCGACATTGATATCGCGCAGCGGGGCTCGGCCAAAGAATCGTTCAAGGGCATTCATGTGGCCTAGGACCGTAGCTCTGCCGCGTACGCCAAGCAGCTTACGGCCCTGGTCGTCGTAGACCGCCTCACAGTAACGATTCTCTTTACAGTGGGCGACGAGATCGCTAAACGTCATGCGGTCGGATTCAACCGCTGTGGGGCCACCGGATGTGAATTCCTCCTCAAGTTGCTTTAGCTTAGTGCGCGCGTCTTGCTTCGAAGAAGCGTTGCGTGACTTTTCTTTTTGTCTGCCGGTCGTGGGGTCGGTATAGAGTAAGCGTGCGGTCCACTCGACGGATTTGCCGCGGCGTCTTTTTCTGATAGTCGCGATGTAATTCATCTGGTTACTCATCCTTTCTTCAGTTGGTCAGAGCGCGCCGCAGCAACGCATCGCGCGCAACGGAGAAGCAAACTAGAGACCTCAGGGACTTGTCCCAGTAATGTCCCAGTAGAAAGCTGCGCGCGGTGCGCAAACTGCGACTTGTGTTAGCGATGCGCTGAAGTTTTACTGAGGAATTTTGTAAGTGCTGATACTAAAGATGGGCCAAGCCAGCTTGGGAAGCTGACACTCTACCATTGAGTCACGCCCGCTCAAGGCGCGTGTGAGAGCGGAAGGATGAAGGATGAAAAGCGATCCTGTCAACCCGGTTTGCCAGCGAGGTGTTAGTCAAATCCCTTCATTAATTCATCCCAGCGTCCCTGGGATTTCAGGATGAGGTCGCAGACCTCGCGCACAGCGCCGTGCCCGCCTTTGAGTGCGGTGATGTAGTGCGCGGCCTGTTTTGTTTCTGCCACCGCGTCCGAAACGGCCACTGCAAATCCCACGCGATGCATCACGGCAATGTCGCCCACATCGTCACCGATGTAAGCGCATACGTTTGTCGAAACTCCCGCCACGTTCAGGATTTCTTCGAGCGCTTTTACTTTGTCTTTCGCATACTGATGCACGTAAGACATCTTGAGATCGTGCGCGCGCCGATCAACCGCCGATGACTTGCGACCGGTAATTATCCCGGTTTGCAAACCCGCGCGATGCAGCAGCGAAATTCCCTGACCGTCGCGAGCGTGGAAAGTTTTCTGTTCATCATCGTCAGACGTTAGCCATAAGCGCCCATCGGTCAGCACGCCATCGCAATCCATCAAAAGCAGCTTGATGACGCGAGCGCGCGAAGTGATGTCTACGGTCTCTGTATCAGAGTTCATGAGATTAACCGGCCGCTACCTCGACAAGTCAGGGTTCTGACTGGGCTCGAGCATTGATCAAGTGGGCCATGTATCCGGCGCCGAAGCCGTTGTCGATGTTGACCACGGCGATTCCCGGCGCGCAGGCATTTAGCATCGTCATCAAAGCTGCCGTGCCGCCGAGGCCGGTGCCGTAACCAACACTGGTTGGAACTGCGATTACCGGGGCGGCAACTATCCCACCGACGATGGTTGGCAATGCTCCGTCCATCCCGGCGACGACCACGATGACGTTCGCGGCGTTTAGACGATCACGGGCTGCCAGCAAGCGATGCATGCCGGCTATGCCGACGTCGTATAAACGCTCGACGCTGCTGCCCAGCGCATTCGCGGTCACGGCTGCCTCTTCAGCCACCGGAACATCGGCAGTGCCGGCGCAAACGATCAGCACCGCGCCCTGGGCAGGTTCGCTCCCGTTAACTCCGAGTTGGATGACTCGGGCTTCTTCAAAATATTCCGCAGAAGGAATCTGCGCGGCGACGGCATCATAAGTTTCCCGTGATGCGCGCGTGGCGAGCACGCGCGAATGCTTCTGCTGGAGCCGCCGCATTATCTCAACCACGTGCTCAGTGCGCTTGCCCTCGCAAAACACTACTTCGGGAAAACCTTTGCGCAACGCGCGATGATGATCGAGGCGAGCGTAACCCAAATCCTCGAACGGCAAATCGCGCAAACGATCGACTGCGCTGTCGACGGTGCGCGTGCCGGCGCGCACTTCGCTCAATAATTCACGTAATAAATCGGCTTGCATGTCAGTACCACCTGCGGTAGCGGGTGGGTCACTTGTTGAGTGTCTCTAAAATCAACCCACCTGCTACCGCAGGTGGTACTGACCTCAATCGCTCACGTCGCGTCACTGGAACTGGTTGCTCGGTAACCATTTGGATCGAGCACGACGTTCGGAAAGCCAAACGATTTTAGTTGTTGAGCAATTTCAGCTTCACGCTCGCGCATCAGTGAGAAGTCGCGCGGCTCGACTTCAATGCTCGCAGTCTCGCCGTGATGACGCACGCGCACCTGCCGGGCGCCCAGTTTTTTCAAGAAAGCTTCCGCGCGATCCACCTGAGTTAATGATTGCAGTGTTATCGGCGTTCCGTGAGGAATCCGCGATGCCAGGCACGCGAGGGCAGGCTTGTCCCAGGTTGGCAAATCCATCTGACGCGACAGTTCTCTCACTTCCGACTTGTTGAGGTTTGCTTCAACCAAAGGCGAGACTACGCCGTGCTCAATCGCCGCAGCCCGACCTGGGCGGCGGTCCTGCAAGTCATCAAGGTTCAGACCATCGAGCACGAATTCAATTCCCTCACCCTGGGCATACGATTTTATTCGCGCATACATTTCCGTCTTGCAGAAGTAACAACGGTTCGCACTATTCGCAAGGTAATCCGGATTCTGCGTTTCAAAAGTTCGCAGCACGATGTGACGGGCGCCGATTGCCCGCGCCAGCTCCTCAGCCTCTTCCAGCTCGCCGGTCGGAAGAGATTCGCTCAGCGCGGTAACCGCAATCACGCGGTCTTTGAGCAACTCGTGCGCAACTTTCAAAACTAAAGCCGAATCGACTCCGCCGGAGAAAGCGACCACGCACGACTCCATCGAGCGAATCCTCTCGCGCAGTGCTTCTAACTTTGAAGATAGCTGATTCATTGAACCTTGCTGTCCACGGAATTCTTGCGTATCAGTCCAAGCCGCACCTTGATCCGATCGCTAGCGCTCCCGGTACTGACACGGAGTCATCTCACCTCAAACAATTCGATCGCGTTGAGTTTGAATCCGCCACCTATGCGAGCCAGGACAAAAACCGCGGTGCCCGCGTGATCGACTCCCAACTGTCGCGTATTCAATGCCACATCGACGGCTACGCGATTCGCGTCCAACTGCTCAGTTCGCAGCACGCGCGTAGTCCACGCTTCGGGCTGAGTTCCGACAACTTGCTGAACAAATCTCGTCAGTTCGCCGGGAACCATCAGCGGCAAAATATCTGCCTGTCGTCCCCCGCGAAGCGCGGTATCGAGTTGACCAATGAAAGCCCGCACCCCTTCGTCAACCGTTCCGGACGGTTCGGCTTTGATCCGTTCCGCGCGTGCCGTTAGCGTCGCGGCGTATTCCGCGTCAGCGCGAATTGCGTCAGTGAAATTGCGCGCAGCTTCGGCGTTCTGACCGCGACGCAAAGCCACTCCCCCCAGGCCGAAGCTGGCCCACGCCAGAGACACCGGAGTCGGCAAGCGATCATTCAGCAATTGATTAAATTCTTTCTCGGCATCGTCGGTCTTATTCTCAGCCAGCAACGCGCGACCCAAAATTATGTGGCTTTCCTGCATTTTCGGCGACGCTGCCAGCAATTGTCGCGCGAGCGCTTCGGCTTTTGCATACTCCTGCGCGCCGTACAGTCGATTCGCTTCGGCCAAAGAAACCGCGACGTCGAGCGCCTTGGGCGCGACATCGTTCGCATAATCAAGCTGCGGATAATACTTTTCCGGATCGATTTCGACTCTCACGATTCCGGGAGAGTTCTTGAACGACACCTGTCCAAAATCATGCGTGGGCACGGTTGCCTGGGCCGTGATTGCTTGCCCTGAACCGTTCGTCGCCGTCACGTTCACGACCGCGTCAAAAGAACCCAAATTGCGCAACGCGGCAATCCATTCCGCGCCCTGCTGCTGGGGCAAGCCGGCCAGCAAATCCATGTCGGTCGGTTGATCCAGCTCCTGATCCAGAATCGTTTTGAGAGAGTTACCACCTCGCTCGACAAACGCCGCGCGCGCCCGCGCCAGCGAGAATCCATCAACGTTCGTTTTGCCACTGGCCAGCAAGCTTCGCAACGTCGCGACAAACGCATCGCGACCGACGAGGTGATCAACCAGACGCCAGACCATCGCGCCCTTGTTCACAACCGAGTTGAAATAAGTCGCGTCCAGCGGCGACGTACGCGATAAAGGGCCGTCACGTTTGGCAACTCCCGAATAGGCTACGCGCTGGCGGGCGCGCTCGGCTTCGGCAGCATCCGCGCCAAACTGTTTCTCGATAAAGAGCGTCGCCAGAAAACGCGTCAGCCCTTCACGGACCACGCCGTGTCCTTCCCCGCGGACGGAGGTGTCGCCGCCAACCCATAAACGGGCGATGGCCTCACCAATACTCAAGGCGGTAACGGCGTCAATTTTTTTGCGACGAAACGAACCCTCGCCCAAAAGGATCGTGCCGGCATCTTCAAAGCCCGCGCCCCGCGTAGTTGAAATCAGACGCACCGGAACCTCGGGACTTGCTCCCAACAGTCCCGCATAAAAAGTGCGCGCGTCGTCAGCGAGCGCGATTAAGCCCTGGGCCTGCTTCTGCTCATCAGCGCTCGCGCCTTTGGGCAAATACGCAGTGATGCCCTTGGCTGTAGCGACTTCAACTCGATCCCAATTTCCGATTACGAAAAATGGTTGCGCGTTGAGCGTCTGTTCAAACACACTCGCGCCGCCGGCGCTCTTATCCACTCCCGATGAAAGCGCGCCGCCGCCGGTAACCGTCAGGCGAAAAGGCGCGTAGTCGGCGCCGCGAATTGCGAACGCGTTGTTGGCCATCGGATACCACATCGATTGCGGCAGGAACTGCGATCCGACTGGAGAAATTGCCGCGAGCCCCGTGTTGTCGCCGACCGGCAGACGATAGTCGATTGTCGCGGTAACAGTTTGATTGGGCGGCACGGCGTTGGGCAGAGTTATCGTTATTCGCTGAGAATTACCACGCGTTTCGGGCCGTGATTGATAAGTCGCGGTCGCCGACCCAACGGTCACTGACTTAATTTCCGCCTTGGGATTGATGCGCAGGCTGAGAGTTGTTCCCGCTGTGCCACCGACGTTACGCACCGATACAGCCGCGCGTCCGTTGAGCACTCGCTCCGGGTCGGAGATGCCGATGGTGATTTCGAAATTGGTGCCTTGCCAGGCAGCCCGCGATTCGTCCTGAGCGCGAACGGCGGCTTGAAATGACAGCAGCGTTAGCAAGCATGCGAATAGAGAAAAGAGAGTTCGATTCATAGTAACAGAGAGCACTGACCTCGTCCGCCAGGATGACTGGAGCGCAAGCGTCCTCGCTTGCATAGCGTAGCGACCTCGTGGAATGCAAGCGAGGACGCTTGCGCTCCAGTCAGACAGTCGCGCGGGCCATGCGCTCGTGAACCAATTCGTGAACGTCGCGCAGCATCTTCAACAAGTCGCCCATCCGCGCCAGCGGCAGCATGTTTGGTCCATCCGAAGGCGCTCGTTCCGGCGCGTCATGAACTTCCATAAAAACCGCGTCGATGCCGCACGCGACGCCCGCGCGCGCGAGTGGTTCGATGTATTGCGACAAACCGCCCGTTGCATGACCCAACCCGCCGGGCAATTGCAAAGAATGCGTGACGTCAAATACGACAGGCACGCCGAATTCACTCATGATCGGAAACGAGCGCATATCGACGACGAGATTGTTGTAGCCAAAGCTGACGCCACGCTCGGTAATCATCAGCCGCTCGCAACCCGCGGCCTGCGCTTTCTCAACAATATTCCGCGCATCCTCGGGCGCCAGGAACTGACCCTTCTTAATATTCACCGCGCACCCTGATTTTGCGGCTTCAGTGATCAAGTCGGTCTGCCGGCAAAGGAACGCGGGGATTTGCAAAACATCCGCGACTTCAGCGACAGGTCCGACCTGGGCGATCTCGTGAACGTCCGTTATTACCGGCACGCCTACTTCTTTTTTTATCGCGCGCAGAATCTCCAAACCGGCATCCACACCAATGCCGCGAAAGCTTTTGATCGACGAACGATTGGCCTTATCGAATGAAGTCTTGAAAACGAAATCGAGGCCGGCATCGCGCGCGCGTTGCGCACACTCGCGCGCCATCATCGTGGCGTGCTCTTCCGATTCGATCACGCACGGCCCAGCGATAATGGTGAGACGTCCGTCCCCAAAAGTCGCCGGTCCAACCTGGAATGATTTCGTCGCAGTCTGCATTGCAAAGATTAATCAGTCTAATCTACGAATCTGTGAAGTTAAAGCGGGCCATCCGCAGATTTCGCAGATTACTCAGATTACCTTTTGAAAATGTACCGCAGACTGTCTAGTCTGCGGCAGCCTAAGGCTTTCCACTTCAAACAAGCCGCAGGCTAGACAGCCGGTACATCCTCTCTGATTAATTTCCTGATTTCCCCACCGCCACAATCCGCTCGATGATCTTCGGATCATCCGGCAGCAAACCTGACTTCGGCAGACGCGGTGTCAATTCAATCCAATTACGATCAATCGCAAAGACCCGCTTAAACAGCGGCAGCGATTCATCCACACGACCCATGTTAACCAGCGCGACCGCATGCCAATAGATCATCTCAGCGTTGCCTGGAACCAGCTTCTCTGCGGCGCCATATTCGCGCAGCGCGCCTTCGTTGTCTTTTTTCTCCACCGCCAGGTCGCCGGCATTCATGTGATTGTATGCACGCTGAAGCGTTAGCAGACGCCGCAACTCTTTCAGCGGTTCAGGACTATCGTCCACACGCAGATCGAAAGTACGATCCTTCCAGGCCAGCCCCGTCGGCTTTCCCGTAACGATAATTATCGCCGCCGACTGGCGGCCGCGAATGTCACCTCCGGCAGCCTGCGCCGCATCGAGCGCCGCCATCATTCGATCAGCCAGATCGCCTTTGGTGTTCTCAAACGCGTTTGCCATTGCCGGCCAGACCTTGTCATTCAGCATCAGGTTTGCCTGCACCGAATAATCTTTGCCGACGTGGTGGCCCGCAGCCTGAATGTCACTCTTGCCGGTCCAGGCGTCGACTCGTCCCTGTGAATCGATCATCGCCACCTGACGCACTTCGCGGCCATCGTCTCCGGCCAGCAAAGCTTTCAAAGCATCGGGCGCACTCCTTCCCGTTCGCATCAGCGAGAGCCCGAGCGGCCCATAAGAAGGATCGACGAAGGATTGCGTGGCAACTGCGCCCACACCCGCCTCGGCCCACGTTACAATCGAGCCGACTGAGAACCAGTGAGACTGCACTGCGACGCCTAATTCACCGGTAACCGGATCGCGCGCGACGATCGAGAATGTGTGAACCGGCCGCGTCGGTCTGGGCGGCTCAACAGGTTTTCCGTCAGCTTGCGCGAATGATTGGTTCGCGCCGACAAAGATCACAATTGCTGCGAGCAAGGCGATACAGAACTTCGGCATATTTTCTTTCCTTCCTTCTAATCGTAGCTACTCGACGCCTGACGTGAACTTTCAACGAGCTGCGTAGCAGCGGCCTGAGTTAAGCCCAAGGCGAGGCTCTGCGAGCCTTGGGTCAGCCACGCAAAGTAATCGAGCCCCGAAGGGGCGACAGCGATTACTGGTAGCGGGACCCCTGTTCACGAACCCTCTGTCGCCCCTCCGCGGCTCGCCGAATTCAAGGAACCATTACCCAAGGTTCGCAAAGCCTCACCTTGGGCTTAACTCTGACCGCTGCTACGCAGCTAATCCCCGCGGCGGCTGGGTATTGTGAACGAGACTCACCCTCATTATTTGAAAATCCCTTTCACCTTATTCCAAACTTTCTTTATGGGTCCCTCTTTCTTAGCCGGGGATGGCCTGGGCTTAGCAGCCGGCTTAGCTGTCGGCGTTGCGCTCGGAGAAGGTGTCGGTGTTGGGCTCGGACTCGCATCCACATTCGCGTTGGCTGGAACGTTTGACGTGCTGAGCCCAACGCCTCCCCACCAGCGCGCCACGAGCAAGCCTGACCCCGCAATTACAATCAGCAAAAAGATCGCCAGCACGACCAACTGGGCACGTTTCGATGAAGGCTTCTTAAATGGAATGCTGACGCGATTGAATTCGGGCTTGACGTTTTCCGGAGCCAGCGGCACCGTCGCCGCTCTTGCCAAATTCTGTGGCGAGTCAGCCGTCGTTTGACTGGCGGCGGCCTGTACCTGGCGCAGCGTCGCTAAGTCGATCACCAAACGGCCTGATGGACTTTCGGTTCCCGCTACCCGCAGATCATCTAGACTCGGAGAGTGCCTGCTATCCGCATGTTCAAATCCGAGTTCTTCAGCCGTCGCATGCAACTCGTCCCGCAACTCATCCGCGTTGCGCGGACGGTAAATAGGATTCTTTTGCAGCGCATGCAGCACAACCTTCTCTAACTCAGCCGGTATAGACGAAACCACCTCGTGCGGCGGCGTCGGCGCTTCTGACACCTGCTTTAAGGCAATGGCCAGCGGCGTGTCCGCATTGAACGGCACGGCGCCCGTCAACATCTCGTAAAGAATTATCCCCAGACTGTAAACGTCCGCTGCCGGAGTCAGCTGCGCCGCCCCGGAACACTGTTCGGGCGCCATGTAACGTGGCGTGCCGATAATCGCGCCCACCTGCGTCAACGTGTCGTAGTCGTCCTCGTGCTCCTCGACGGCGAATTTGGCAACTCCGAAATCGAGAACTTTGATCACGGCCGGCAGATTCGGTCGCTGCTCAATGAAAATGTTTGCCGGCTTCAGGTCGCGATGAATCAGTCCCGCATCATGAGCCTGGCCCACCGCAGCGCAAGCCTGCAACATCATCGAAACCGCGCGCGCCGGATCAAGCGGCGCTTCGTGCGCCAGCAAGTCGCGCAAGGTCCTTCCCTCGAGCAACTCCATCACAATGTAGAGATAGCCGTCCTCGGTGGCGCCAAAATCAGTCACGGTCACGGCGTTCGGATGTTGCATGCGACCGGCGGCGCGTGCTTCGCGACGAAATCGCTGCTGCGCCGTCTGGTCGCCGACGAATCTTTGACTTAATACTTTGAGAGCGACGGGCCGGTCGATTAAGAGATGTGTGGCGCGATAGACGGTGCCCATGCCGCCTCCGCCCAGGCGCTCATCCAGTCGATACTTGCCTTCGAAGACCCGACCCAGAAGCGGATCGATTAGAAGATCGGCCACCGTGGCGTCCGCCTGCAACGGTGCGTGATCAAATGGACAGACCGCTTCGCCGTCGGGAAACTGCCGGCCACATCTTGGGCATTGGAGCATAGGTGATTGACGAAGTTTAGAGAGCGCGGCGCTTATTATTGCGCAAACCCGAGGCCGACCGATAGTAGCGAACTCGCCCTCTGCTTTTGACGCGCCCGAAATGAACTGAGTTTGTCTTCTAAATTAGCGACTTCATGATAGATTGGCCGCGGAAATAGCCCTTCAGGGAGTCAACAGTGCGCGCGCGATGTTCTCCTCATTTTCGCTTTGTCACTTCGCCCCTGCTTCTTTGTCTGTTCGCTTTCCTCGCCTTCTCGCAGGAAAAGCCCCGGCTGAAAGATTTCGGATCAAGCCTGAAAAAACTGAAGTGGGATGCAAAGCAAAACACCACGGTCGAAACAAAGGACAAGTCAAAGACCCCTGCAAAATCGATTGACGAAGTCGACGTTGTGAAGGTGGAAACGTCGCTTGTGGTAGGTGATGTTTTGGTTCTCGACCAACGCGGCAATTCAGTCCCAGGACTCACGGAAAAAGATTTTTTGATAACTGAAGAGGGGAAGCCAGAACAGGTCGGCATGTTTTCGGCTGGTGATAACACGAATGTGCCGCGCTCGATTGTGCTCGTCATTGATTACAGCGGCAGTCAGTTCCCTTTTATCGGCGCCAGCGTAGCCGCGGCGAAGTCACTCGTCGACAAACTGAGCCCAAAGGATCGAATGGCTATCGTAACCGACCGGCTCGACGTGCTGACCGACTTTACTTCTGACAAGCAACAACTCAAGGACAGGCTGCAATCTCTCGAACGGAAGTCTCTTCCTTACTACCGCTCGTCGCTACCGGAGCGCGGGCGGGGCAATGTTTACAGTTCGCTCATGGCGACGCTCAGAGAAGCTTTCGCCGAAGACTTGCGGCCCATCATCATTGTGCAAACGGACGGAGACGATATCGAACGGCTAAGGAACCCAATCATCACTCCGACACTGCCTGCTAATTTACCTGCCCAGGAAAGAGATTGGCGAAGGCGGGCCATCGATGAGATTAATGCGTACAACCAGAACCACATAACAGAGTTCAGTCTGGACGACGTTTACAAGGCAGCCGAGCATTCGCGCGCGACGATTTACACGATTACGCCCGGGTGGCAGCTTATTGGAGTCAGCCCCGCCCAGGAAATCGAGCGGTATCGCGCGTGGCAAGCGAAAATCATGCTGTCATGGACGCCGCCGGGAAGAAGGGAGATCGCAGCGGATCGGATGCGTCATCTCTCGGATGAAGACTTCAGGATTCAAATTGAAGAAGTGAAGAAGATGCAGTCCGCCCTGGCGCTGTTAGCGACAATAACCGGAGGTTGGGCAAATTTTTTCTCGGACCCTGCGGAAGCCGATGAAATTTATTCCCGGATCTTCTCAGACATCAATCGCCGTTACCTGGTTGGTTATTATCCGACCAACAAAGAGCATGACGGCAAGCGACGCAAAATCAACATCGAAGTACGCGGTCATCCGGAATACATCGTGATGATGCGCAAGGCTTATTATGCCCCGAGTCCGGATCAGTGAAGTGACGCAGGTTGTGTTTCTGACTGACGTAATAGAGCTTCTCGAATGCGGCTTTGCGCCGCACACTGCGGTAAGGCTCTGCCTTACCGTTGGCCTCCAATGTTTTGACTGGCGGCGAGGCTAAGCCTCGCCGGTGGTTTTGATTTAGGTATTACCGGAAAGCCGAAGGCTTTCCGCAATTACTCGCGGTTTTGGACGGTCTTCTGCTTATCAGCTTCCGCCCACTCCTTCGCGGAAACGAACGATTGATTGTCATAGATCAGCACAATCGTCCCCACCGGCGTTTGCCGGCTCATTTCGATCGCCGCAGAGTTGGGAATTCTTATGCAGCCGTGACTCTGAGGTGAGTCAGGCACCGAAGAGTTTCCGTGAATCGCGAGGCCGTCGCTGAAGTAGTTTGGATAATAGAGCATTCCCAGCGGCGACTTTCGCCACCCCGAAATCTTCGCATAGATTCTGAAGCGGCCGCGCGGCGTGTAGGCCAAACCGCTCATCCCTTTTTCGTTGTAGTTCTTGTTACTCCCGGTTGATACCGGAAGAACTTTCCTAACGACTCCATCCGCGTCCGTCAGCAAAAGCACTTGCCGATCGAGATCGATTTCGACGTGCTTGTAACCGGCGTCCTTCGCCACCGGCGCGCCGGCGTTAGTGATTGCGTCGAGATCCGCGCGACTGAGTTTGCCGGTAACGTCGCGGCCTTCGTATTTCTGAAAAGCGATGAGAGCAGTGCGGCCTTTGCCGTAACCCATCTCAGCCAGGCGCGCATCGGCCTGCTTTATCTCAGCGCGCGTGAGAGCCGGTGCATGTGCCCGCGGCGCGCGCCCTTTCGTTTTCTGTCCGCGCGTGATCGCGTACGAATTGATCGAAGCGAGCAGGACAACTACCAGCGCCAACGTCGACGCTATCTCTTTGAAAGTAGTGATGCCAATCTTCCTTGAAACCATGAGGTCAATACCACCTGTGAGACAAATATTCGCCAACATGATCGTTGGGCTGTAAATCCAAACTTGGTTTGTCGGGGGGAACAATCACGATACGCCGGGAAATCATCAAGGTCAACGAAATTCAGGATCGCGGTACGAACTTTCGGCATAGTTCATTGTCTAAGGTCAGACGAGAAACTAAAGTTTGTCGGACACTTCCGCCCAGGCCATGACGAAAGTGGTAGGAGATTTTGCCGGTAAACTTCAAGGCACTCAGGTGCGTAATAGCTAAAGTGACCAATTGTTTTTGGTGATGACCTGTTTCATCTGACGTTTTCGGTAGCCCAGGCGTTTACGCCGGGGTAAGAAACCGTTGGCACTATTAAAGCCCCATTAATGGGGCTTTTGAAACTAACCCTTTTCCATTCCCAGGGGTAAACCCCTGGGCTACGGAAAAGTCGTTTAGATCGGGCACGACCAAAATCTTCAGGAGCGAAAGTAATGTCAACAAGTCGAAGAACCTTTCTCAAAATCTCGGCCATGGCCGGCGGCAGTATCGGCCTCGGCATGATCCCGGGCATTCCGTCTTTGGCCGCCGGCAAGAGTCCCAGGAGCCTGCGAATTTTGATTCTCGGCGGCACAGGTTTCACCGGTCCGTTCCAGGTGCGCTACGCGCTCAGTCGCGGACACAAGGTCACCGTGTTCAATCGCGGCCGCACACATCCCGGCGAATTGCCGAAAGAGGCTGAGCAATTACTAGGCGATCGCAACGGCAAGCTCGACGCGCTGAAAGGAAAGACCTGGGACGTCGTGATCGACAATCCGGCGACACTGCCGATTTGGGTGCGCGACGCGGCCGAGATCCTGAAGGGCAATGTCGAACGCTATGTCTTCATCTCCAGCATTTCCTGCTACGCCGATACCAGCAAGCAAAACATGGACGAGACTGCCCCGCTGGCGAAATACACTGGGCCGGATGCGATGAAAGAAACCAATGCGACCATGCGCGCCGGCAACTTCGCCTTGTTCGGACCGCTGAAAGTTCAGTCGGAAGCCGAAGCCGAAAAATGGTTTCCCGGCAAGGCGCTCATCATTCGTCCCGGTTACATCGTCGGTCCCGGCGACGAATCCGATCGCTTCACCTACTGGCCCGTGCGAGTCGAACGCGGCGGCGAAGTCTTAGCGCCCGGAAGTCCTTCCGATCCAATTCAGATCATCGACGCGCGCGATCTGGCGGAGTGGACCATCCGCCTGGTTGAGCAAGGCACAGTCGGCGCCTTCAACGCCGTCGGACCAAAGTCGAGACTCTCAATGTCTCGAATGCTGAGCGACATGAAGAAGACGACGAACTCAGACGCGCGCTTCACCTGGGTGGACGACGACTTTTTGAAAGCGCAAAAGCTCATCGACGAGTTCCCGATTTGGACTTCAACCAAAGGACCTGAAATCGGTTACTCGACAGTGAACATCAACAAGGCACTTAGCCACGGACTGACCTTCCGGACGTTACCAGACACCGTGCGCGCCACGCTCGAATGGTTTAGAAAGCAGACACCGGACAGACAGATCAAAATGCGCGCGGGTATTAGAGCGCAACGCGAAGCTGAGGTGCTGGCCGCGTGGCATGCGAGCGGGAAGTGAAGAGGTCTTTGACTTACGAAAACGGCCACAACTCAAGAACCTATTTCATTCACACCGCAGAGTTAAGCTGCGTAGCAGCGGCCAGAGTTAAGCCCAAGGCGAGGCTTTGCGAGCCTTGGGTAATTTTCGTTTGTTCGGTGAGCCGCGAAGCGGCGACAGAGAGTTCGTAGACAGGGTCGTCCCGCTTATTTCCAGTGATCGCTGTCGCCACTTCGGCGCTCCTTAGGGTTGACCCAAGGCTCGCCAGCCTCGCCTTGAGCTTAACTCTGACCGGCCCGATAAATCGGGACTCGCTGAAGGCTCGCGGTACTGATCGGTACGAATACTCAGCGCCTGGCTTTGATTGCACGAAGAACAGTTCTGAAGCCGACCGTGAAAATACGATCGGATGAGCGATTCAATCTGGTATTCATCAAATCAACCAGCACCGGCGGGGCAAAGTTTTCCCTGGGTGTCCCGTTGATATGATTAAGCCTCTCGCCCGGATAGTTCACTCCTATTTTTGTCTCTGGCAGCTCAAGATTGAACACGCCGCCGTTTAGTCCGGCCATTCGAGTTCCCACAATCGTGGCCCTTTTCATCCCATCCAGGCCGATTGCGATTCCTTCACCCATGCTGGCCGTCCAGTGATTGACGAGGACTACAACTGGCGCTGCATAAGTCCATTTCCCGCGCGGCGAAACTTCTTTGATGTATTTCGCTTCACGCAAAGGCGCAACTTCCTGATAACCCATGCGTCGATCAATCAGCCGTCCCATTATCGGTTCCGCAACATCGGTGTTGCCGCCTCGTGGAATGTCGCGGATGTCCAGAATCAACCCGCGACTGTTTCTTAGGTGAGCGAGCGCAGCATCAAACTGTGAAACTATTTCGCTCGAAATCAGATCGTTTATCTTGATGTAGCCGATCCCGTGCGGCAACATTTTCCATTCAACCTTGGGTGTGTAGTTGTATTTATCGGCAGTCGTATGCGTCGCTAGATCCATTTGGTAATCCACCGATTTTCCATTGCCAGTTTTCGCGACAAAAATTCTTGGTTGGTCATGCGTGCCTGCGAGCACTGCTCTCAAAGCCCAGTTTCTGGCTTCGGGACTTACGGTCTTTAACGATCTTGGCAGCCGCAGAGCGACCGCGTTCTCGACGGGCACCCCATTGATTGAAACGATCTCCAAGCCAATTCTGAGTCCCGCCTGCTCGGCGCTGAATCCCTTCCTGAGTTGCGTAATAACGGCCCGGCCGTTTCGCCACTCGGCCCAAACGTCTAAACCGGTAGGCACTAAACGTGGGGACGTATTCAGATTGGTGTTGAGATTCATGTGATTGTCATAGAGCTCGTCCAAAACTTTCTCAAGCAGCGCCACAAAGTCGCTTCTGCTCTTAACTCCGGCGAGCATCGGACGATAAATCTCGCGAACTCGATTCCAATCGGTTTCTTTCTTATCAAAGTAAACATAATTGTCGCGCAGACTCGACCACATGAAATCAAAATCAGAGGCGAATTGTTCCGGGGAGAAGGATTGCTGCGGCCGGACGTTGATTGAGAGAAGGAAGAATGCGAGGATGAATGCAAATAGTTTCTGCAGCACGATTTTGATATGTAGCGCGGGCTGTCCAGGCTGCGCACTCTCAACGCCCACGCAGACTAGACAGTCTGCGTTACATTAGTGCCCGCGCTTCGCTAAATACTTCCTTGTCTGCTGAAGTTCCGGACGAGAGCTGTCTGCCTGAACCGTAAGCGTCATCAGTTGCTCGTAATAAGCCCTGGCCTTCGCGTTGTTCTTCGCGAGCTCTGCTGCGCGCGCCGCTCCATAGATGCTGTTGAAGCGGTTCGGTGAACTCTCGAGTGACTTTTCATATTCCTTCAGAGCCAGCGCCGGTTGATTCAGCTCGCTCAGTAAATCGCCGAGCATCTCGCGCGCGGGAAGAATCGCGCCGGGCGTGACTGGATGTTTGTCCGTCGCGTCTTCCAGATCCGCGGCGCTGCGCATCAGTCGCAAAGCTTCTTCATCTTTCCCTTCCGCGCGCGCCAGCCAGGCTGACGCGGCCTGATGCAGAATCTCAACTTGCCTGGCCCAATCGTAATCGCCTGCGGCAACGACCAGCGCCTGCCGAATCTCGGCCAACTTTCCGACTGCGTCTCGAGCTGACACTGCGTCACCGCTGCGCGCGGCGCCGATTGCGCGCCCGAATTGAATCTGCGCTTCAGCCCAGGGGAATCGGGTCCAGGGAAAGTTACCCAAGCTTTCCGGAGGCAAGCTTAATTTTGCCGCCTCGTCCCAACGTCGCCGTTCAAGAGCATAGCGTGTTTTGATCGCCGTGTAGGCGAAAGCCACCTTGAATGTTTCGGGCTCGGCTTTCGGAATCTTGTTCAACTCATCCAGCACACCCCAGGCTTGCTTGTCCTGCGCTCCCTGCAGGTAGGCGTAAGCGAGATAATCCATCGCATGAAACTGCTCGTCCCAGGCGCCTGACAACTTGTTTCGTTTGGCAAATTCTTTCGCCGACGCTTCGGCGCCGAGATTGGATTTGATCGCTTCCTGCCACAAACCAAGCCGCGTGAAAATGTGCGAAGGCATATGCCGCGCGTGCGCCGACGCGGGCGCAATCTTCGCGTAACTGCGCGCGGCGGGTAGGGCCAGACGCGCCAAGGCTGGATAGTCGTAACTGTGAATCAGATAGTGGGTGACGCCGGGATGTTGCGGCTCGCGCAGCCTGACGCGATTCAGAATCTGGGCCGCCTTCTTTTCGTTAGCGTAGCTTTTGTCATTCGCCATGGCGCCCGTCGCGATGAGCGTTAACGCATAGAAGACACCCGCTTCATTGTCCGAAGGGTAACGGCGGTAGAGATCCTCCATCGCCTTGCTGTAAGCAAGCGAGCGAGTTTTGTGATCGAGTTTGTCAGAGTCTCGGTAAAAAATATCTAACGCGGTGAGGTAGTCGCGCTCGCGTTGCGTCCGCGCGCTGGTGGTCTTTGCCGTTCCGAGCGCGCTCGCGCCCTTCTGCAATTGGGCTGGAGTTGGCGGCGCCCAGAGCGGGTGGTACTGGCTCATAGCGATGCCCCAGTAACCCATGACGCAGCGCGGGTCAGTGACCGTGACTTCACTGAAGGCCATTTCAGCTTCTTCATATTCGAAAGAATGAAGCCAGGCGACGGCTCGGTTGAATTGCTTCTGCGCGGCCGGCGAACACGAGGTTTTGAAGTTAACTCGACCGAGATCCTCTGATGGGTCGTGTCCGTGCATGTGCTGCGCGGCCGCATTGGAAAGGGCGATAAGAACCGCCAGAGCAACCGGAAGAGTTTTGAAAGTTTTCATCATAGTCTTGCCTCCTCCGGAACTATTCGAGTCGTGCCGGTTTGGAGTTGGAATCGGTTTGCACAAAAAGTGTACAGCAGGCTGCCAGCCTGCTGTGTTGTACGCTTTTTTGTGCAAGGCTAGTTAGAATCACAAAATATGGGGGGATTTGAGCTCTCAAAAATATCATGCTTGGGCTGAAAAGTAATCGAGTGAATTCACACAGTGGTGACCCAATTTCATCGTGAATTTTTGTAGCCCAGGCGTTTACGCCTGGGAAGAGAAACAGCGAGCGCTATTAAAACCCCATTAATGGGGCTTTTGAGAGCTACCGCTTTCATTCTCCGGTAAACCCCTTGGCTAGGGAAGTTCATTCAAATTGGGGCACTGCCATTCACGTCCTGGCTCACGTCCATCGACTGCTTTGCCGCATTCGAATGCCTAAACTCAGAGGCAGTAAATAGGCCGCCTGACACATCAAAATAAAACCCGTCAAAAAGAACCCGCGGCTTCTCCTCATATGGAGTAACCGACAGAAGCTCAGCGGTGTCTAGTCAGTTGGGAGAGATTTTTCGGAACTTGTTCATAGACACTTTCCGTACATCAACGGGAGAATCAAAGCTTAATGAATTCTGTGTTTTACAAATCCTCAGCAAATCTGCGTGTGTTTGCGCTAATTCTGGCTTTTTTGGGCTGTTCTGCGGTCACCATGGCGCAGGAAAAGGGCGCCTCTTCGGCGCAACCCCCAGCCGTGACAACTGAGAATTCCCCTGTCACCGTCGGCGCCAAAACGTCCCCCGTTCAATCTAAGGAAAACCTCAAAGCTCTTCCCGACAGTCAGACTACCGCCCCGGAGGGTGCAACCCCAGGCAAACCAAACAAAGACGCGGGAGCCGCTGAAAGCAACTACAAGAGCAGCCTTAATTCGCTCTCGACTCTGTATCAAAATGAAGTCCAAAAGCTGGAGCAGAAAAACACTCAGGCGAAAGATCTTTTTAAAGATGGACTGATTTCGCGGGTTGAGTTGGAAGCGAGCGACAAGGCCCTGGCGGACGCTCGCGCCAAGGTTGAAGATGTCGCCAAACAAATCGCTGAGGCAAATAAACCGGCGCCGGCCATCGCTGCCAACTCGGCTCTAACCTTTACGGCTTCGAATCAAGTTTGGTCAACCGGTAACGATCGCATCGACAGCCTGATTCGCTATTACGGCAATCTGCACTCGGTCGATCCGTATCTGATCTTCTGCCTGATGTCGCAGGAATCACAGTTCAGCAAGATCGCGATCAGTCCAAAAGGCGCGCAGGGTCTGATGCAACTGATGCCCGGCACCGCAGCGCGATACGGAGTCACGAATCCGTACGACATCGCGCAGAATATTTCCGGCGGCACGCGCTATCTGAAGGACCTCCTGAAGATGTTCAATGGCCGGGTCGATTTGGCGCTGGCAGGTTATAACGCCGGAGAGAATGCAGTCATCAAATACGGCTACACGATCCCGCCTTACGACGAAACGCGCAATTACGTGAAGTTGATCGTTAAGCGGTACGGCGCGACGACAACGTCAAAAGTCGAAGGTCCAAAGTCCAGGGGCTAAATACGACAGAGGGGTTCCTTAATTTCAACCAACTCTGCATTCCTCTGCGAAAACCTCGAAGTTAATACTGAGTATTCCACAGAGGCCGCAGAGTCTCACTCCTAATTCTTCGTCATCTTCAACCCCGTCACAAACACCTCAGTATTGTGCGCGAAGCGAATGCCGTAAACACCGTCCGTTGACTTGAGCTTACCCGCAGTCACCACTGCCGACTTTTCATAACTCGCGACCACTTTGTTGTTGATTGCGCACTCCACCTTGTCGCCTTTCACGGACAGCGCAATCTCCTGAGTTACCGGTTCGCCCACGGCTACTTTGTTGACTGCCGGATCTTCAGTGCCGCGCGCGTTCATCTGAAACGGCGCCGGCCCGAACCCGCGCACGATGAATTTGCCGCTGCCGTAAGCGGCACAGTACAAGTAGCTCTGCTGCTCAGTCCCCAAATCATTGCCGGCGATCACAATCCCATAAGGATGAGGATGCGTGTTGAGGTTCATGAATTTCGGCTCGCGGAACGTTGCTTTGACGGTGTAATCACCCGACGCCTTGTTCGCGGGATTCCAATAAGTCACAGCCGGTCCGGTGACCACGTGCAGCGCATCGCCCTCTTTGGCGAACTTTGCGCTGTTAAGAGTCATGCCGGCCGTCGCTTCTTTCGCATCGACCTGCCCGGTCCAACCCGGCACCGAAACTCCACCACCGGCGACTGCGCGAGAAGTCTCGTTCTGCGGCTCCTGAGAAAAGACCGCGGCCGTGAATACGAGGGCGAAGAGTGCGAGTGCAAGAAAGAAGATTCGGCGCATGTGTTTTTTGAAACCTCCTGAGATGTCGCGAGCAGCGAAATGATAACGTGATTGGAAAGGTTGCGCCACCAGGAGACGGGTTTGTGGATCAACCCCATTCCCGTCCGTGTTTGCAACACCCGATCACCTCGTTATAAGACATCTGCTTCGCCGCGTAGCGGCGCTTGAATTTAGCCCGGCCTTTCAAGGCCGGGATCAAGGGACAAGAGCGGTCACGTCGCGTCAGCGACGATTGAGTTAATATTTCAGCCGTCGCTGACGCGAGCCTTCAGCGAGCTGCGTAGCAGCGGCCAGAGTTAAGCCCAAGGCGAGGCTTTGCGAGCCTTGGGTCACCATCTACGGTATCGAGCCCCGAAGGGGCGACAGCGATCACTGGTTCTAAGCGGGACCCTGTCCACGAACTCTCTGTCGCCGCTCGCGGCTCGCCGACTCCAACTAACCATTACCCAAGGCTCGCAAAGCCTCGCCTTCGGCTTAACTCTGGCCGCTGCTACGCAGTTGATCTTCGCTGCGACTGGCTACTGTCGTCCGGGCCTTCAAGTCAAAAAGCCTTGCTACCTCATTGTTGGAGCCAAAACCCCGACACAAGATGAGTCAAGTAAGTAAATGCCCTTAAGGCCGGGCTAAATTCAAGTCGCGGCTGCGCGGCGAAGAGCAAAGAAGGTCTTAAACTGCTCCGGACAATTCGCGTTTAAGCACCTCGGTCGGTTTATAATTCATTCCCCCCTAGCTCTTACTATGAAACAGCGGGCCCGGCGCTACATCGCTCTTATACTTATCAGTGCTGCCTTCGGTGTCGCAGTATGGGCGCTTCTCCATTTCACCGCGCGCAAATGGCATCGGGCCGCAAATCCTGTCGCCGCCAACATCCGCAGCGCCGAAGAACTCTGGGCCGAAGGAATTGAAAAAGTTAAAGCGGACCGGGGCGAAGAAGCGAACAAAGTCGCCCTGGTGATTCCACCTCAGCTTCAGCATTACGAGGAAAGGCGTTGGTTCCTGGCCACCCAAGTCGCCGAAGTCCACAAACAAAACGTCCAATCGTGTCAGGACTTCGTCGACCTGGCCGCGATGATTGTGCGCGGCGAAATGAAGACGGTGCCGGCTGCTACTAAGAGTTATATCCTGTTCGGCGTCGGCGCCAGGGCGAACGGCGACGTTTTCGACCGTTATCAAGACAACCAGAACGTTGAACTCTATAGCGAAGTTCAACTGCGCGATCGGTACGCCGAGATCGAAGTTGCGCGGGCGCGGTTGCAGAAAGAAATTGCAGATTTGAATTCAAGTTCGAGTGCACCGAAGAAATCGAAAACAAAAAGCAGCGCTTCGAAGGAAATCGCCGCGCGGCAACAGCAGCTGCAGTCACTGGATGAAAGTAAGACTTTGCTTGATCAGTTCTATGGACAGCCCCCGGTCCGCGAGAAGTTATTCAATGAATACGAATCACTCAAGACTCTGGCAAAGAATTTCGGCGGCCGTACGTTTGACATCGATAATCCTGCCGATCGCGAGGCTTTGAAGTTGAGCATGCTGCGCTCGATCAGACCCGAAGCTTTTAAGGTCATCGAAGAAATTGCCGCTGGCTACCAGGGCGCTTTCGATCGTCCGTTGCCGGTAAGTTCGCTGGTGCGGCCTGAACAGTATCAGCACATCCTGCGCAGAGTGAATCGCAGTGCCACGCTAATTGATACGCCACCTCACTCGACGGGTCTGGCATTCGACATCGATTATCGCTACATGAGCGTGTCCGAACAGAACTTCGTGATGAACGAACTCGCGCGGCTGAAGGACCAAGGCCGCATCGAAGTGTTACGCGAGCGAAACGCCAACTATCACGTTTTTGTATTTCTCGATGGCACGCGGCCGAGTGACGCACTGATCACGGCGTCTTTGGATGAAGTCGCCCCGCCCGTTAAGGAAGCAAACCACGCCGAAACCAAACCCGCCAAAGCGAAAAGCAAATCGCAAGAAAAGAAGAAGACTACGAAGCCGAGAGCGCGGAAGCGCCGGTAACCGTGGCCTTTGACTCGTTGAAGCCTCTCTCTGATTGAGATCGAGACAATTCCCACGGTGTTAGTTTCGACGCCAAATCTCCTGGCTCCGTCAGGAGTGAAATATTTGTAGAACACCGGCTTTCTTTGAAATCGGTCAAGCTCCTTTAGGAGCGACATGTCGGATTTTCAAAAGGATATTTCGGTCTTAACCAGCTAATCTTGGTTAGCGAATTTTGGCTTTGAATTTTAGCGCCTCACGTCGGCGAAAGGTGGCATCGTTCTTGCTGACTATCGTCCTCCGACGCCGGACTGACTCAATAACGAACAAAGGGAATTATCATGGGCCACGCTTCCAATCATTCAAAGCATGAAAACGTATCAGTGCTCTGCAGCTTGTGCGGTGCGAACATAACTCGAAACGCAAACCAATCAGCTAATGTGGTTTGTCTTATTTGCCAGGCTGCGATTCTGAACAGAGTTTTTCAGGTGCGGCGCCAGCGAGCGAGTGAGGAAGCCCAAAGCTCAGGCCTGACTCGTCTTCAATTAATGCCGGAAATGACATAGACGCTGTAACCGCGGCCGGCGGTTCTTAAGGCCTACTGGCTCGGCCACTCTGATGCGCGGCAAGTCTACGACTTGCCGGCGCCGACATCTTACTTCTCTTTGGGTCTATGACCCTTTGAGCGTTCAGAGACCGTAAGGCTGAAGAGGGCGACGTATCGGCAAGTCCGAGACTTGACGCGCATCAGAGAGGCCGAGCCAGTGCAAAAGTAAACGCGTCATCTTCGACCTTCAAATCCGAGACTTGCCCCTCACTCGGCGCCAAAAAGCCACGCCACTAATGCGCCCGGCTCGCCGCATTCGCTCGCCGCATTCGTGTTAATATTCCGGCCCACATGAAGCTCGATTCGCCCCTGCCGTCATTTGAAGGAGCAGCGGAATGGCTCAACGAAGCGACTAGTGCGCACGTCGCCAAGGGCCGTCCCCTGTTGGTCCACTTCTGGTCCATGAGTTCCGACATTGCCGCCGCCAATGTTCCGCAACTCGCGGAGTTACGCGACCGGCGCAAGCGCGAAGGTTTGCGCGTCATCGCCGTTCATCTACCGCTGCGAAAGGACGAGCGCGCGAGTGAAGAAGTGCGCGAAGCCGCTGCTGAACTCAATCTGACTGAGCCGTGTGCCCTCGATAACCTCCATGTGCTGCGGGATCTTTTCATGGAAGCGAAGGATGAGGTACCCGCATATTATTTGTTCGATATCGAGCACCGTTTGCAAAGTTCGGCGACCAGCAGAAACGGTTTGATGATCATTGAGGACGCTTTGGCCCAGATGCTGATTGACCTGCGCGAACACAATCCGTTCTGTCCTCAATGCGAATTATTCCTGAATAAAGAAGCGCTCTTCTGTGCCGACTGCGGTCTGCCGTTGAATCTTCCGAGTTCCGAAGGACCGCATCCCTACTATGAAAAGCACATCTCGGCGGCGCTGCCGACGCAGCGTCTGGTCAATCCCGATCCTCTGATCGGCCAGAGAATTGAGGGCAAATATGAATTGCTCGCGCGCATTGGTGAGGGCGGCATGAGTTACGTCTACCGGGCGCGCCGCGCTCAAATCGGAGACGAAGTTGCCGTTAAGATCCTTTTGCCGCAATTCTCAAAAGATAATGCGGCCCGCGAGCGCTTTCGCCGCGAAGCGATGGCGGCCGCGATGTTGCGCCACCCGAACGTCATCACCATTTACGATTTCGCCGAAACGGATAACGATACGATTCCGGCCTTCATCGTGATGGACTTAATCAACGGCGCGCCGCTGCGAGAACTGCTGAACAGCGGCCGCTTTCCCGTCGAACGCGCGACAAGATTAATGCTCGGAATCTGTGCCGGAGTCGCCGCCGCCCACCGCCGCGGGATCGTTCATCGAGATCTCAAGCCCGACAACATCCTCGTGGTCGCTCCGGACGACGTCTCAGAATTCGAAAGTGTGCGCATCGTCGATTTCGGTTTCGCCAAACTCGTCACCGACAAAGACGCCGGCGCGCAAGGCACGGTGGTAGGAACGCCTTTCTACATGTCTCCCGAGCAGTGCCTGGGCCAACCGCTCGACACGCGTTCAGACGTTTACAGCCTGGGCGCAACGTTCTACGAAATACTTTCGGGTGAACGGCCGTTCATTTCGGAAAGAGTTTCCGGCATCATCAACAAACATTTGTACGAAGAGCCTCCACCGCTCCCCGATGAATTGGAAATTCCTCGAAGGCTGTCAATTGGGATTGCGAAAGCGATGGCCAAGGATCCGAATGAACGCCCACAGACGGCTGCGGAATTTGCGCGTCAACTACAATTAACGTGATGAATCCCCTCCTCTCGCTTTGGGAGAGGTTTGGAGAGAGGGCCTCGCGCCAACAGCTACGACCCTCCACACGTCGGTGCATTTTTCAACATTTAGTGATGCGCACCGTTGACGCCTTCCCCATGCCAACCTATCATCGGGTCATGTCAACCCACAGAGTCAACCTCGCCCAAGCTAGAGATCAGTTGTTCGATTTGATAACGGCTGCGGCCGATGGTGACGAAGTTATTCTTGAGGAGAACGGCAAGCCTCTGGCTCGCTTGGTTCCGGCCACCGACTCGAATGCTTATGAGTCATCCCCGCCCACCGCGCTTGAGTTTGCTGCCGATGAGGAAGCCCTCGCCTGGGATGCTGACGGTTGGGAGAACGTCGCGTGAAACGCGGGGAGATTTGATCGAAGTCCTCGGGTTTCATTCGATGATACTCAGCTTCGACCCTTTGCTGCTCTGTCTTCCTTAGCTTCGCGAATTTCTTTCTCATCGCGTTCTTTTTCTTTGCTGGTTAAGCAGATACCTAGAGTTCCAGACTGTAGCGAACCGCACTCTCTATTCGGGCCATCCCTTCTTCCGAGAGCTTGCCGGCAGCGTTAGTTGGAAATCGTTTCGAATCAAGAGAGCGAAGTTGGAAGCAGAGAAACACGGTTTCGATCGGCAAGCCACTCTCCTGAGGCGATACTCGCACGTTAGTGGGATAATCACGTGAAATGTTTGCGCCTTTCGTGCCTACAACAACGGTTACGACGAGTGGGAGTCGGTTAATAGCGTTGCGTGAGAGAACCAGAACTGGCCGGTGCCCGGCCTGTTCGCGCCCTTCTACTGGATTCAGATTAACGAAGTAGATCTCTCCGCGTTCGATTGGCATCAGGTGTGGTTCAGGCCATCAGCGACCGTGAATGCAAACTCTCGCTCAATTTCCCGGATCTCACGCTGAACGTCCGGGTCAGCGGCCATTTGAGCGATCAAGTCTTCGTCTCCGCCAATAGTCTGTGCGTGCACTCGACGTGCAAGACGATCGAGCAATGCCTTTTGCTCAGAGATTGGCAGTTGGTTAAAACGTTCTTCGAGTTGCGCCAGAATGGATTGGCTCATATTCACTCCTATGGACGGTGGATATTCTATCACGCGGCGTATTCTTGACAGCATCAGTAATTTTCAGGAACTAGCACCAGTACTTAACCTGCGTTAATATTCCAACTCTAGAGTCATGACAAGCAGCAAGCATACTCCTACCGAAGTCACGCCCGAAGCGCTAGCACGCTTGCAAATCTACGCGATACCAATCATGTCGATGAGCTTTTGTTAGACATACTTGCGGAACACATCGTCACTCTTAGTCCTTCAACAAACGCGGTCGACGACGCAACAAATGCTATTGAAAGGCTTGCTGGAGAACGAGCCGAAAAACTAGACAATGCTTCCACCGATCACGATTGAGTCTTTAGGCGTCCAAGGCTGTCGCGCTTATTTGCAGCCGCAAACGTTTAATCTGCACCGCGGCAACATCCCTCTTAGCCTCGCTGTCTTCGCCCCAAACGCAAAGGGAAAATCGAGTCTTGTAGACGCCTTCGAATACTATTTTTCGGAGGACGCCACTCTTGAACGCTTGGGTCGCCGAGCTGTGCAAACCAAAGCAGGGCCGCTCGCGATGGTACATGTGCACGCGGAGGAGAGTGGCATCGTACCTGAGATCAACTTCGCATTTCGGCAAGGTAACGACAGATTCCAAGACGCTCGTGAGGTGTCGACCCAGGCGCCACCTCGACCCGCAGCGGCAAGCCGGTTCGTTAAGTATGCAAAAGTACGGTTCATCATCCGCGGTTACGAGCTCAGGGGATTCGTTGAGAACACAACGCCCGAACGCCGATATATCGACATCGTTTCGTGGTTTGGACTCGATCCTCTTTTTGGAATTCAACGGCGACTGCGTTCACTACGAAGACAGATTAAACAAAAGGCAGACTCAAACGCTGAAGAAGCTGAGCGAATGCGCGACCTGAGGCGAGCAACAAAGGGAAGCCTCTCCAGTTGGGACAATGCCGATGTATGCAAGTGGCTCAACGCTCATGTACTCGCGAAACTCGATCCTACGCTAGTCATATCCGATTTGTCGGAGACAGACGCAGGCTACCAGGAACTGATTAAACGCGAAGAGTCTGAAGCCGAACGGAGCGGCGCAGCTTCACTCACTCGCGTCATTGGAAATCTTCAGGCGCTCTTCAAGGCTCCCAAGGATGAAAGCGAACCCCCTTCCGGCGCAATTGTAGCCTTTGAAGAGTCAGTATCACGTTACACCGCCAGTGTTGCGCGCTTAACGGAGGAGCGAGCGAGAGCAACTGAAGCCGTTTTCAACGACGTCTGGACGGCGGCGAAGCAATTATTCGAAACCAATTCCGACCTTTTAACCTGTCCGGTGTGTGAGGCTGATTTTGCGCTCGGTCCGCACGGCTCTCGCGACGCAATTCATGTTCATCTAAATGCTAAGCTCCGTGGCCTCGTGGAGTACCAAGACGCAGAGAGAGCCTTGAAAGAATGCGCAGAAGAACGTGACGTCGCGTTCCGGAATCTGAAGAATGCGCTTGAAACAGCAGTTTCCGATCTGAAAGATACCGAGTCCGAGCAGAAGACTCAACGCTTAGCGGAATACCGCGAGACTTTGAACGCATGGCAAGCGGACCAAAGCGATGTCCCCTCTAGCAGTGAGGCGAGCACGCAACTCACAGAGCTTACGGTGGCCTTCAGTTCCGAGTTGGACCGAATCAAGCAGCAGCATAATGAAGATACATACACGAACGCGGTTAAAGTCTCGAATGACCTGATTCAGATTAGATTCGATCTCGATAGAATTCGCCGAAAGAAAACCGAATTAGAAGCGCTGCAGGTCGAACTTAATAGACAGGCCCTTGCGATCAATAACGCGATAGTCGAATACACGTACAACGTGATAAATCGACTCCAAGCGGATATGGATGACCTCTATAAGGACATTCAAGGCCCGCAGTCAATCGCGCCTCCTATTCGCTTTGAGCTTCCACAAGAGGAAGAAATCAATCAGCAGCGTATCGAACTCTTAATTGACTTTGCCGAGAACCGAAAAGGAGTGATGCCCAGCGGATATCTCAGCGATTCACAGATACACACGCTCGCGCTGGCGCTCAGGCTTTCGGCTATCCGGATGTTCAACGTTGGCGCACCCGTTATCGTGCTCGACGATGTCGTGACTTCGTACGACGCGGATCACCGAAAGAATATCGCAGCTATGCTCGCCGAGCACTTCAACGGTTTCCAGATCGTTCTCGTCACTCACGACGAACAGTTCTTCAATCTCTTGCAGGACCACCTGCCTTCGGGGCGCTGGGCATTCAAACGGATAATGAAAATTGAACCGAAATTCGGTCCGAAGTTCCATGACCACCGAACACCGGATGAGTTAATCCAGGCTCTGCTTGACGAAGGCAACAGTGCTGCCAATGAAATGCGGCAAGCGGAGGAAGAATGGCTGCTAGATATCTGCAGGAGCTTTGGCGTCAAAGTAGTCATCCGTCCCGTTGATCGCCCCTACCAATTTGACAGAGGTGAGTTGGCAGATGCTCTCGGAAGTTTTCTCAAGAGCGCTGGAATGTTGCCGCCAGGTGTCCACAGCATTTCGAATAGCTTTTTGACGAGCCTGCAAAAGGGAATCGTCGAAAACTTTGCCAGTCACTTTTCTGACAATCCCTACAAGAATGCGTCTGTCGGAGATGAAAAGGCGAGATGGAAGGAATTTCAAGAATTCCGGAATCATTTTAGCTGCTGTCGATGCGGGAGCAGACGATTTAAGCGACCTCGCGACTTGAGAAAACCGATTTGCGCCAAATGTGAAAACCCTTTCAGCTTTGGTTCTCCCAAAGTCGATCCGACCGCGGAAAAAACCAAGACTTCCGCGAGCGCTAGCTAATTCTCACCCGCCACCGCCGCGCGATCGATCGCCGCCGATTCAGTCTCCGGAATTTGCTCATGCGCCGTCTCAGTCTGCAGACGATTCTGAAACGCTGCATGAACGAACGACGCGAACAGCGGGTGTGGCGCGAGAGGCTTCGATTTGAATTCGGGGTGGAATTGACAGCCGAGGAACCATGGATGGTCGTCGCGTGAAAGCTCTACGATCTCGACGAACTTGCCGTCGGTTGATACGCCACTAAAAACCAGGCCGCCTTTTTCCAACGTCTCACGAAAGGCAGGATTGAATTCGTAACGATGACGATGGCGTTCGCTAATCTCGTCGGCGCCGCTGTAAACGTCACGGGCAAGAGAGCCTTCTGCCAGCTGACAGACCCATGCGCCGAGACGCATCGTGCCGCCCATCTCTTCAACATTCACAAGGTCGCGCAGCTTGAAGATGATCGGGTAAGGCGTCTCGACATTGAACTCGGTCGAATCGGCATCTTTCAGGTCGCATCCGTTGCGTGCGAACTCTATGCAGGCGGTTTGCATGCCGAGGCAAATTCCAAAATACGGTGTGCGAGTCTTGCGCGCGTATGAAATTGCGCGAATCATCCCTTCGACACCACGCTTGCCGAAACCACCGGGCACCAGGATCGCGTCAAAGTCGCGTAAGCGCGCTTCAAAGTTATGGTCGTCCATTAAATCTTCCGATTCGATCCATTTGATGTTGACTCGCAGGTTGTTCGCGACGCCGCCATGAGTCAATGCTTCACGCAGAGACTTGTAGGAATCTTCCAGCTCGACATACTTGCCGACAATTGCGATCGAAGTCTCTCCCGCTGACGGTTCGCGAATCGTATCAACCAGTTTTCGCCAGGCGCTCAGGTCGCCGGCGGCCGCGGTTTCATTTAGATGCAGAGACGAAACGATCAGCTCATCCAACCCTTGATCGTGAAACGTGAGCGGCACATCGTAAATCGTATCGACATCCTGTGCGGTGATAACAGCCGACTCTTTGACGTTACAGAAGAGCGCAATCTTCGATCTGAGATCGTGTGACAGCGCCCGATCTGATCGACACAACAAGATGTCGGGCTGGATACCGATTTCGCGCAGTTCGCGCACAGAGTGCTGGGTCGGCTTCGTCTTCAACTCGCCAGAAGCCGCAATGTAGGGGACCAACGTCACGTGAATAAAGAGCGCGTTTTCCCTTCCCTCTTCATTGCCCATCTGCCGAATCGCTTCGAGGAACGGCAGCGACTCGATGTCGCCGACCGTGCCGCCGATTTCCACGATCACCACATCAGCCTCGCCATCGACCGTCAGCTTGCGAATCGCGTCCTTGATTTCATTAGTTACATGCGGAATGACCTGGATGGTCTTGCCGAGATAATCGCCGCGGCGCTCTTTCTCGATCACCGAAAGGTAGATGCGCCCGGTGGTCCAATTGTTCGACTGCGACAGGTGCGCCTGCGTGAACCTCTCATAGTGCCCCAGGTCGAGATCGGTTTCAGCGCCATCGTCGGTGACAAAGACTTCGCCGTGCTGAAAAGGCGACATCGTTCCCGGATCGACGTTGATGTAAGGATCGAGCTTGATGAGGGTGACGCGCAGACCGCGCGCTTCCAGCAAAGCGCCGATCGAAGAGGCCGCCAACCCCTTGCCCAAACTTGAAACCACACCGCCTGTTACGAAGATGTACTTAGGCATATCGCTGCTCTCCCTGTCCGACAAACTCTCTAGTTTGTCGTTACGAAAATGTTTGGCGACAAACTAAATTAGATTGTCGGACTTCGCCACGCCATCGCTGTCGGTCGGGTTAGTTCCCCGCGCTTTGGCGTCCGCCTCGGCTCCCGCTTCCGGCGGATCGTCGGCTTCTTCCTGATCGTCGTAGATCCCTCGCCTCAAATCCTGTTGAACTTCTACAGCCTTTTTGGCTGAAGGATCGAGAATCTCTTGTAATCCCTTCATTCCGGCTACCATCATTCCGGCGCTTTGTTTCCGGCGCCGCTCGAACTCTTCTTCATCCTTGACGTCATAGGGCTTGGTGATCTGATTCAGCAAAATCAAGCCGCCCACGATCACGAGCGCAATGATTCCAATTCCAATCCATTCGTTGGCACTAATCAGACCGGGCATTCTTTTTGTCCTTCATCACGTGCACCCAGCTGTATCCGTCACCATTTTTTATCACCGCGGGCGTCCTTGTGATTTTTCCTGAAGCATCGACCACGTAATGAAAGACCTGATCGAACTTGTTGTTTGCCAGCTTGCCGTACACCGCGTGCCATAAACCGTCCTTCGCCTGAAAGCAAAACGATTCTCTGCCGAGGCGCGCCACCTCTTCCTTGTCGCTCGCCATAACCAGATCTGTTGTCTTCCAGGCAACGGTGTCATATCTGACAAGCCACTGTGCGATCTCGAATTTCTGGTTGAAGTCGGCAACATCAAACTCATTTTTTTCCGCTTGCGGAGCGGCGCCAAAGATACAAAGGCCCGTCGCCAGGACCAGGCACAATAGCAGAAGCAGTTTGAGAATCCTCGATAGTCGTCGCAAGTCCTCGTCTCCACAGATGCGCATATCACCTTCAACCCACAGACTGACACTGTCGTTCAGCAACTATCGCCCGCACCCGCTCAAGATCCTCCAATGTATCGACGCCAATCGATTTTGACGCCGCTTCCACCACCTTGATTTTCACGCCGCGTTCCAACGCCCGCAACTGCTCGAGAGACGCAGCCTTCTCCGCCTCGGCTTGCGGCCAGGAAGCGAACTCCAACAGGAACTCGCGACGATAGGCATACAAGCCGGTATGTTTTCGGAAAGAAAAAAGCAGCGCCGGTTCCGCTCCGAGCGCTGCTTCTATCGAGCCATGTTCCTTCACGGCCTGATTAGGATATGGAATCGGATTACGAGAAAAATTCGTCGCGTAACCTGAGCTATCAATCGTGACCTTAACGACTGATTGATTCAAAACGTCCCCCGGCGCTGAAATTGCTTCGCAGGTCGTGGACATCTGCGCCGACGGATCGTTTAGCAGCGCATTGACCGCGCGATCTATTGTCTCCGGATCGATCAAAGGCTCATCACCCTGCACGTTGACTATGATTTCGGCCCGCAGATTATGCGCAACTTCAGCGATACGATCGGTGCCGCTCAGATGATCCGCACGCGTGATGGCCGCATCAAAACCTGCGGCAGTCGCAGCATTGAAAATTCTCGGATCGTCAGTCGCGATGATGGTTCTTGAAATAGTTGCGGCAGCCGCCGCGCGCTCGGCGACCCGCACAATCAGAGGCTTCGAGCCGATCATCAGCAGAGGCTTACCCGGCAAACGCACGGAAGCGAAGCGAGCCGGAATTACTGCCACGGATTTTGATTTTGATTGAGGATTTGAACCCGTGTGAGCCACGGGATTACACCTTAGCAATTTTATCCCGTCGCGGCAAGCCTGTTAGAACGGCAAGCGCGAATAATTCGCTGGGCGTGAACCTGCAATGAGCTGCGTAGCAGCGGCCAGAGTTAAGCCCAAGGCGAGGCTTTGCGAGCCTTGGGTCAACCACCTAAGGTAATCGAGTCCCGAAGGGGCGATAGCGATTACCGGTGATCGGCGGAACCCTATTCACGAACTCTCTGTCGCCGCTGCGCGGCTCGCTGAATCCACCGAACCATCACCCAAGGTTCGCAAAGCCTCACCTTGGGCTTAACTCTGCCGCTGCTACGCAGCTCATTTCCGGCTGATCACGAAGGTCGGAACCATTCCACCGCCCGCCGTCACGTTGGCAAGTTCATTCGAGGAAAGCCGAGTGAAAGCCGAACCTACTTTTCCGTTGAAAAGCAATGGGTCGAGATCGACAAGTTGCTCAGCGAAGGTAATTGTCCCATCCGCGCCCACCGCCGGAAATACCTCACGCGCTGTGGGCACACGTTCCTGCACCAGGTAATCGCCGTTTCCGAGCGCGTTGTGAATCGCTTCGTCCCAGCCGATTTCGTCCGTGTTCCATCCGATGTAAATTCCGTGACCACCGTAATCGTCGTTGGGCTTTAGCACCAAACGATCGCGACGCTCATCTATGAATTCAAGCAGATCGATCTCTTCGCCGTAATAGTCGCTCTTGCCCGGACGCACGCAGCGCGTCCAGGGAACATGCCCGGTAATCGCTTCTCGTTCTTCAGCGCTGAACAAAGACGCGTAACGAGCGTTAGTGAGCACCGCGAATAGACTCTTTTTGTGAATCAACTTCGAGCGAAAACTGTTGACCATGCAAATCGCCCGGGCGCGATAGGCGTCGAGCAAAGCAGGCTGTTCGCGCATGATCGGCAAGTACTCATTCACCAGCAGACGCTTATAGACGATGTCGATTTCAAAGTCGCCAACTCGCAATCTGCCGTTACGAAATTCGAGTTCATCCGGTGAAGCAATTATCGAAGGACAACCCTGTGACTCGAAGTATTCGCGAAACAGTTCGAATTCTTTCTGGGTCGGCATACCCTTCAGATCGACAATCGCGATCTGCGGCGCCCTGTCCGGTTTGCGACCGAGAAACTCCTGATGACAATCAAGAAGGACTTTCAACATCAGCGGCCGCCCTTCGAACGTCCGCAGCTGATACCTTTCAGCGAATTTTTTCATCACCGGCAATTGTTGAAAGATTTCGTAAGCCGCATCGGCGTAAGCAATTCCCGCCGGGCTCTCGCCGTTCAATTCAACAAAGCTGTAAGCCTCGTCAGTCAAAAACGAATCCAGCCGTGCGGTCGGTGACACGGCGCGATAGCCCGGATCGATCTGAACCAGCTCGCGCTCAATCTCAGTTAATCCCAACTCGTCAAACAATGCGCTGTCCACGACGGCCGCGTCTTTGACCTTCTCGATCGCGTTCCAGACTGTCTCGCAAACGCGGACCGCGTTGCCAAAATCGTCCTCGCTGACAAAGTGCGGCCGCAGGTAAGGCGACAGACGACGACCGCCGAAGATTAACTTCGCGCGCTCGAGACCGTGATCCAGCAGCGCCAGTGATTCTTCGGCTAACTGTCGATCATTCAGCAGATCGTGATAATGGCTGACTGCTTCATTCACCATATTTTCGATAATTGTCTAGATGAAGCTAAAGACCCAGCTCTACTTTTTCCGAGGAGCCTTGATCGTCAGCTTGATCACCACCCCGTCGCGGATCAAATCATCGGCCTTGCCGGGATAGTTGATCCCAAAGTCTTTGCGATTGATCGAGAATTCAGCGTTCGCCGAAACACTATCCGGGGCCAGCTGAATCGTCGCCGGAAAGCTGATCGATTTCTTCACACCGTGAAGATCGAAATTGCCGGTGATGGTGTGCGTCGCGCCATTGGCCGTGTTTGGTTCGATCTTAGTGGAAACAAAAGTCGCTTTCGGAAACTTGGCCACGTCAAAGAAGTCCGGAGTTTTGAGGTGGCCGGTCAATTGATCGTCATCGGCAGTGACTGACGCGGTGTCGATATTGATGGTCACGATGCTCTGTTCGACATTGTTGTTGACCAGATCGATCGTGCCGGCAAATTGTTTGAAAGAACCGTTGTGGCTGCGTGTGACTTTGGCGGCCACAAAATCGACTTTCGAATTCTCTGGCGAGATCGTCAGAGTTTCGCCGCCGGTCTTCGGCGCACCTGATTCGGGTGCGGCGTTGCCGACCGAAGCCTTGGGTTTGTTTGCGGCCGGATCGGCACACCCGGATGCCATCATCAGAGTCAGCAAAACAATTAAAATTAGAGTCTTGTGATTTCTCATCTCGGATCCTCTTTTTCAGTAATGTCTTGTATTTGGCTTTGCGCGTCTTTTCGACTTTGCGTGAATAGCTTTTTCCTTGCCACGTCCCTCACGCAAAGTCGCAAAGCCGCAAGAAAACCCGCAAAGTAAGACAGTACGTATTCCGGAACAGCAGACAGTCTATGCGATTACAAGTACGATAACCACCAATCGCGGCGCCGGGCTTTGACGCCGGCAAACCATTTACATAGTGGATAGAGCAGAAGCACGCCGGCGATCCAACTCGCGTAAACAACGATCAGACTGAAGCCGTTTCCCCTGGGCGGGTTCGTAAACCAATCAACCGGAGTCTGAAACAACCAGTGGACCGGCTTTCGAAACGCCAGGTGAAGCAGCACCGCGATCGAGTGTGAAGTCACCCACTGCAAAACGTAAAAGAACAAAGGCACGCGGCCGAAGGTCACAAAAAAGTTTCGCAGTCCCGACCCGATCGATCCCAGGACGTTCCCACCCGATTCAAACAACGCCAGCGCCAGAATCGCCGGGCCCAGAGTCATCAGGAGATAATCCAGCGAAGGCGGATACTTGGTGGTGTTGATGAAGGACAGAATTGTGAACAGGACGTTCTTTTGTCGCGCCCAGTGAAATGGCTCGCCGTACCTGTCGATGGCCCTGATGAAGATAAAAAGCCAGGTCGCGACGCCGCCAATGATCAAAAGCCAGCGCCGGCGAACCTTCACGTCTTTGCTGTACAACGTGCCGAGCGCGTAGCCGACCGCCATCACGCCAATCCACGGAATCAAAGGGTAAAGAACAAAGACAAGCGGACTGGGAAACTTTGCCATGGGAAATAATCCAGGCTGGTGCAAAAGCATCCAGAGTTTCCCACCCACGCTCGGAACGGGCGTGCCCGGTCCTTGCCACGGCGTCACTCGAAAACGATCGAAATAATTGTGCGCGGCGATCATTATCAAGCCGAATCCGGCGACGATTTTCAGGGGCAGATGAATCAGCGCCGCCAGAACGATCATCGACACGCCGATTACGAATATCACTTGAAAGAAAAACAGGAACTTCGGATCGAGATTAAAGAAGGCGACGGCCCGCACAACGGTCACTTCCAGCACGATTAACCAGAGCCCGCGCGTGATGAGAAAACGCGAAAGTTCACGCTTGCTCTTGCCGCGAGCAAATTGCAAATACGCGCCCGTGCCCGCCAGAAAAACGAAGACCGGGGCACAGAAGTGCGTTATCCAGCGCGTCAGGAAGAGGGCCCAGGTCGTCTGTCTCACGTCTAAAGGATCGAACAGCAGCGCACCAGAGTGAATATAGTCGCGCGTGTGATCGAGCATCATGATGACCATCACGATGCCGCGCAGCAGATCGACTGAATCGATCCTTTTGCGCTTAGCAAGATCCGGCGCAACGGGCGAAGCCATCGCGGAGACTTCGGCTTCTTTGTTTGCGCTCGCCTGGTTCTCGCTCATTTCTTTCCGTCCTCGAGATAGACACTGAGAATTAACCACAGAGGACACAGAGAAGACGAATTAAGAATTAGTAGTATCGGACATTTTCGTCACAACTCTGACTGCCCATTGGTTTTCTCTGTGTCCTCTGTGGTTAAACCTTCTCTGTCGCGCAAAAGTCTAAGTCAGTCTAATCTCGCGCACCATCAAAATGTCTTTCATCGATCGCAAACTTTCGAGAGCGTCTTCGCCGGCCGCTGCATCGATCTCGATTACCGCCATCGCTTCCCCGCCCCGTTCGCGTCGTCCCAAATGAAACTCGCTGATGTTGATACCGCGATCGCCGAGGGTCGTCCCAATTCGCCCGATCACACCAGGCACATCGCGGTTGTGCATCACCAGCATGTGACCGCGGGGAATTGCTTCGATCCGAAAATCATTGATCTCGGTAATCCGACCTTCGCGGTTGCCGCCCGTCGCGGCGAAGACTGTACCTGAAACCGTCTGCTCGCCGGATTGAGACACGATGCGCGTTCGAATCGCCGGCGGCGCATCGGTAGAACGCACGTACGAAGTCGTGACCGCAATTCGCCGCTCTTCCGCGATCAGGAAGGCATTGACGACATTGACTCGGGCACTCACATCGCGCAAAAGTCCGGCGAGAAAAGCGCGCGTGACGGGCGCGGCATCCACGTCTACCAGCTCGCCGGCAAAATCAATCCGCACTTCGCGTACTGCGCTGCCAACCAACTGGGCCTGAACACGTCCCAGTCCTTCCGCCAGAGCCAGATAAGGTTGCAGCAGCGCCAACTCCTTCGCGCCCATGGCCGGAACGTTGACCGCGCCGCGCAACGCGCCGCTGAGAAGGTAATCGCGCATCTGTTCCGCAACTGTGAACGCGACGCCTTCCTGCGCTTCGGTCGTCGACGCGCCGAGATGCGGCGTGACAATAACTTCGTCCAATCCCAGCAAAGGATGATTCGCGGGCGGCGGCTCCTGCTCAAAGACATCGAGCGCGGCGCCGGCGATCTTCCCTGAAGTGATGGCTTCGTAAAGCGCCGCCTCGTCAACCAGTCCGCCGCGAGCGCAATTGATCACACGCGCGCCCGTCTTCATCTTCGCGAAGGCCTCGCGACCGACAATCCCGCGCGTTTCATTCGTCAAAGGTGTATGCACCGTGAGAAAGTCGGCGCGCGAAAACACTTCATCAAGCGGAGCCGATTCGATCTCCAGCTCACGCGCTTGCTCGGCGGCGATAAACGGATCGTGGGCGACAATCTTCATTCCAAACGCCCGCGCCCGACTCGCCACGGCGCGGCCAATTCTTCCGAGACCCACGATCCCCAAAGTCTTTCCCTGTAACTCCGCGCCGATGAATCGCTTTCGTTCCCACTTTGATGCTTTTACGCTGGTGTTTGCCTGCGCCACGTTGCGGGCCAGCGAGACCAGCAAAGCGATCGTGTGCTCAGCCGTCGTGATCGTGTTGCCATCCGGCGCGTTCATCACCACGATGCCGCGCGCCGTGGCGGCCGACACATCGATATTGTCGACGCCGACTCCGGCTCGGCCGATCACGCGCAGGTTCCTGGCTGCATCCATCACCCCGGCGGTGACTTTGGTCTCGCTGCGCACCACCAAACCTTCGCATTCAGCGACGGCTGCCAGCAGCTGTTCAGGTGAGAGCTTGATTTGCTTTTCTACGGTCACACCGGCGTCACGCAACGGCTGCAGACCGCTGTCGCTCACATCATCGGCGACAAATATTTTGAACGTCATAATGAAAGGTTTACTAAATTGGGCTTGCCTGCGAAAGGTCGGTATGGTAACAGTCTGACGAATCTCAGTCGAGCTTGATGTTGGTTTCAATTCCGGCATTGGATAGTCCGGCGATTGAGGATGGAGTCAGTACCGGGAGCGATAGCGACCGGGTTAGCTATCGCCTAAACGCATTTTGGCTTGCGTAAAGCCGGTCGCTACCGCTCCCGGTACTGACTCTGTCAGCGAAGTCAAGGTTACTCACGAGGCACACACTTTATGGAGATCTTAGTCTATCGCGAAGGCGCAAAAACGGTCGAGTCAGGCTTTACCCTTGAACAACTTCCCGAACTATTGAAGGAAGAAACATCAGTAATCTGGATCGACATGCCCGAACCCACCGAGGCCGACGATCGCATCCTGCTCGACGTCTTTCGCTTTCACCCGCTCACGGTTGAGGATTGTCGAGAGAACCGGCACTACCCGAAAATTGAAGAATTTCCCGACTATCTTTACTTCATTGTTCACGGTGTCACCGCGAACACCAGCCCCGATCGATTCAACACCATCGAACTCGATGGATTCCTCGGGCCCAACTACGTCATTACTTATCATCATGAAATGTTCCGCAGCATCAATAACGTCAAGAAACAGCTGAGCACCAGCCCGGTGGCCTGCCAGCGCGGTTCAGCTTTTCTGCTGCATCAGATTCTCGATCAGATCGTGGATTATTACTCGCCGGTGCTTGATGATTTTGACGAGCGCATCGATCAGCTGGAAGAAAATATTTTTTCGCTGAGACAGCCGAACAATGCGATTCTGGAAAACATCATGGAGCTGAAGCGGAGTGTGTTGCGTCTGCGCCGGATCTCAGCCAAGCAGATGGATATTTTCTATCGCATGAGTCGCGGCGAAGTGCATTTGATTCCGCAGCACATGCTGCCCTTCTATCGGGACATCTACGATCACCTGATTCGCGTCACGGACCTGGCTGAGAATTACCGGGACCTGCTCAGCGGCGCCCTGGAAGCTTATCTCTCAGTCGTCTCAAATCGCATGAACGAGATCATGAAGGTACTCACGATCTTTTCGGCGATCATGTTGCCGTTGACCTTTATCGCCGGACTCTACGGCATGAACTTTGATAATTTGCCGGAGCTGCACTGGGCCTACAGCTATTTCGTGGTGCTCGCCATCATGCTGATCGTGGCGCTGGGAATGTTGATTCTCTTCTGGCGGCGCGGCTGGATTGGCGCAGGCCCAAAGAAGAACCTGCAATCCAGGAAATCATCAGCCGCTTGAAAACAGAAGTAAGTAGGCAGATATCAAAAGCGAGTTAACGATGAGGGCATAAACTCCCGCGCCTAAATCGTCAGCCATGATCCCTAAACCCGATTCCAGCCCTTCCAGACGCCGGATCGGATAAGGCTTCCAAATGTCGAACAGCCGGAAAAGAATAAAGGCTGTGAGGATGCTCCACCATGTTTGCACCCAAAACGGTCCGGACAAGAGAGCGATCATCTGGCCTGCGACCTCGTCGATGACGACGATCGAAGGGTCTTTCTTCTGTTGCAGCTTCTCGGTTCGCGAGGCCGCCCAGATACCAATCATCGCCACCAGGAAAATAACCAGCAGCATGAAAGCCATCAGCGGCGTAAAGACATAAACCGTTGTGAGCCGATTGGCGAAAGCTCTTGACGTCAACAACTGATCGAGGCCCGACCAGATTGTCACGTAAAGACCGACGCCCGCGAGCGAGCCCAGCGTGCCCGGGGCAATTGGAAAGTAACCAACGCCACAGGTCGCAAACGCCAACGCAAGATAATCTGTCGCGGTCCGTCTCTTTGCCGGCGCTATCTCTTGAGCGGCTACGGTGACTGCCGGATTCAATTCGTCGCTGGATTCTTTGATCTTAGTCATCGGACGGGCCGTCAGAGTTTCTGTCAAAAACTAAAAGAGATTGAAATCATATTGCAGCTCCATGGACATCGAGACGGCGTGGCCGTCCTTCGTGGCCGGAGTGAAGCTTATCCCGCGGGTCGCTTTAATCGCCGCTCCAGTCAAACCGTGCGGAAGTTTTCTAATCACCTGAATATCCGTCACCGTGCCATCGCGTGAAAATACGGCGCGCAGGACTACCGTGCCTGTCACCCGATACCTGCTGGCGCTCGCCGGATAGGACGGCCCGGCTTGTGAGAGTATCCGTAATTTTTGCGTGACCTCGCTAGCCGAGAAGACTCGGTTGTAATCGGTTGCGTCGCTTGCGTCAGCGGCTATCGTTGAATCATTCCGCGGCTGCGGACTTGGTGGAACTATGAAGACTGAAAATGACTCGAAAAACTTTTGTCTTTCCCACGGGCCGTTCGGAGAATTCGCGGCCAGCAGAACATAGATTCTTGCATCTGCGACAAAAATTCGCACCGTGCCGGCGCCGGCTCCCATCGACAAAGAATATTCGCGCCCGGGAAGTGGCAGGGACAACTCTTTGACATAGGTCATTGCGGCCGGGACTCGCTTACAGTCGGATATTGGATCTCTCGGCGTGTTCAGCAAGCCGTCCCAAACCAGATCCGCACAGGCGTCTAAATATTCATCCAGGCCTCGCAGTGATCCATGATGGCCATCGACCAACGTCCACAGCGCATACTCCGCGCCGTCGGTGAACGCTTCGTACCTCGTTCCTGTTGCGTCGATGTCACCAAGGCGAGTGTGCTGACTTGCTTCGACAGGTTGTTGTGGCATCGAGACCCGAAAGAATTCATTGCCGCTGGACACCTCAACCCACGCTTTCGTGTTCTGAGCTTGAACGAGGTTCGGCCAGGATCCAAAGGCAGCAAACATGATCAGGGCGCTGATCAGATGTCTCATCTCACGGCCCTCAACAATCTAACCCACAATTCGGCCTACCAGGTCATACTCCTGTGCTTCCTCGACCAAAACATCGACAAGCTCACCCGGTGTGGGAACGAAATCCTCAGGCGCGTCATTAATCAAAACACAGCCATCAATGTCCGGCGCCTGCGTTTCCATCCGGCCTTGCCAAAGCAATTCGCTCTCACTCGATTCGCCTTCGAACATCACGCGAATCGTTTTTCCGATCATTGCTTTGTGTTTTCGTTTGGCGATCCTGGCTTGTTCTTTCATCAAACGATCGCGTCGCTTCTTCGCAATCTTCGGGTCCACTTTGTCTGGCAGATCAAACGCCGGCGTGCCTTCTTCATCCGAATAAGTGAACACCCCGACGCGATCAAATTCTACTTTGCGAACGAAAGTCAGCAGCTCGTCGAAGTCCTCTTCCGTCTCTCCGGGAAAGCCCGTAATGAAGGTCGTGCGGACGGCGATTCCAGGCACACGCTTTCGCACTCGTTCGATTAGTCGTTCCAGACTCGCCCTATTTCCGCCTCGCTTCATTAGCTTTAAGACATTTTGCGAAGCATGCTGCAAAGGCATGTCCAGATACTTAACGGCCTTCGGTTCCTCAGCCAGCACGTCGAGAAATCCGTCGCTAATGTGCGTCGGGTAGGTGTACATCACGCGCACCCATTCGATGCCTTCAGTGTGCGAAAGTTCGCGGAGCAACTTCGCGAGCGCGTCCTGCTTGCCCAGGTCTTCGCCATACCGTGAAGAGTCTTGAGCTACGAGGATTAGTTCCTTCACGCCTTCTTCGGCTAGTTGGTGAGCTTCAGCTACAAGTGATCCAAACCTGCGACTGCGAAAGTGTCCACGCATTTGCGGAATGAAGCAGAAGGCGCACGGCCGATCACAACCTTCGGCAATTTTTATGAACGCGTAGTGTGAGGGCGTAGCGAGCACCCGCGGTGTCGATTCGTCATAGAGATAAGTCGCGCTCTGATTCCCCAACGGAATCACCGGCAGCGATCGGGTATTTGTTTTTGGATCGCAGACGCTGAGAATCTCGTTAATCTGGCTTGTGCCGATGAACGCATCCACCTCCGGCATTTCCGCTTTCAATTCATCGCGATATCTTTCGACCAGACATCCGGCGACTATCAGACGCTTCGCTTTTCCTTCAGTCTTCAAACGCGCAGCTTCGAGGATCGCATCGATCGATTCCTGCTTGGCAGAATCGATAAAGCCGCACGTGTTGACGACGACTGTATCGGCGTCCTCAGCGTTCGCAGTAATTTGGTAACCCTTTTGCTGGAGCTGGCCCATCATCACTTCGCTATCGACGAGGTTCTTGGGACAACCCAGACTGATAAATCCAACTTTCATCATTTCATTGAGACCATTCTTATTTTGCATTACAAAAAATCAACGCACCTTGACCTGATAATCGCTAAATAACCATTCTATCTCGGCCGGCTTGCCCTCATAGACAGTATTCACGTTCACCTTGCGCGGCAGTTGCAGACCGCTGACCAACTGGTATTCAAGTCGGACTTCCACTCGCGTGTTGCGCGAGCCCGTCTCGTAGTTGGCCGAATAGCCGTTCAGTATGAATCCCCCTGGAGTTTCTTTCAGCAATGGTTTCAGCGTCGCCTTGAAGCTGGCGCCGCTTACCCTTATTTCATTGATCTTAAAATCTCTGCCGGGCAGGGTTACGACGTTGG